>OEPS010000040.1_pt1 | contig 46781 bp, 40 predicted proteins | sample 1539411 | NCBI WGS metagenome assembly OEPS01 (sample SAMN02671747, study PRJEB22543) | soil metagenome | biome: bacteria | place: China:Hunan Province, Lengshuijiang City | collected 2012-10-15 | depth 0.08m m
GACTCATTAAACCACTTAACGTTACCTTTAATCTTAGACATCAAAATTACCTTTATATGAAAAAATCGACACTAATACTGTGTCAGGCATCAGTACACCAATTGTGATACCTTTTGTCCAGCGCAACTTTGCTAAAAAGTGATAAAAGTCTCTATCTTTTTCTGCAAGGTGTACTTTAGTCTTTGTTTTTCCACAAGACAGTCCGCTTATCTCTTTTATAGCTATGTAAAATCGCCTCAAAACTGAATGCGAGCCCATGCAAAGTAAACGTTACCGTTGTTATAGGTACCCGGAATATAGGTCATCTGGAAGGTTGCCGGACCGTAACCGATGGAAGCTAAAGGCAGCACGACAGGAAGCGGGATATAGTTCCAGTTATCACGCGCCGTTACGCCAAGAGTGTAGCCCAGGCCAATATGGAAATTATCATCCGCTAACGGGCGCCAGGTTTTCTCCCAGCCATAGCCGCCGATAGGCTCCCATTTATTAAACGAGTCCTTGAAAGCCATAAGATAAATGCCATGCCAGTTGCCTTTATCATCCCAGCGAGACACGCCGAAGCCGGCCCCCCACGGGCGCTCGTTGTACTTGTCAGTTTTCTCTTTGTCATAGGCGAAACGGGCATGCCAGGTCACTGCTGGGATATAAAGATCGTAGTGCTCAGGCTCGTTCCAGGTCTGTGCAACGTTATCACTCAGCGTATTGTAACCGTCGCGAAGCGTCGAACTAAACGATGCGCTAGCTGAAGTTGATGAGAGCAACAGGCCCAAATATCCAAGAAAAAACCATGTAGATCGACGTAGCGTTAACACTTTTCTATTACCAGTCTCATTTTTAAAGCGGAGTAAGATAGCAAATATAATCTTAATATTACCTTAACAAAATTAGGCAAACTCTTGATTTGCGCGCTACAAAAATCCGAAACCCCTCTCCCCTTACCTTTCACTACCCAAAGCTTTTAGCGCCGCGCAGGGATTCTCATCGATTTATTGATTTGCATCAGCGAGTTTTGCCCGTTTTTTAGGCACATTCGCTCACTTAATTTTATCTTCGCTTTATTTATCAGCAGATTCTTTGGGTTTATGGTCTGGGAGTTAGAGAATGCTTACGCTAGTAGAGATCCTTATTGGGATTGTAGTCATTGTGGGCGTCGCCCGCTACATCATTAAAGGCTATTCCGCCACCGGCGTTCTGTTCGTCGGTGGCTTAGTATTACTTATCGCCAGTGCGCTAATGGGACATAAGATTTTACCTGGCGACGCGAAGAGCACCGGTTATTCCGCTACCGATATTGTGGAATATATTAAAATACTGCTCATGAGCCGCGGCGGCGACCTCGGCATGATGATTATGATGCTCTGCGGCTTCGCGACCTATATGACGCATATCGGCGCCAATGATATGGTGGTGAAGCTGGCCTCAAAACCGCTGCGCTATATTAACTCCCCCTATCTACTGATGATCGCCGCTTATTTTGTGGCCTGCCTGATGTCGCTGGCGGTCTCCTCGGCCACCGGTCTGGGCGTACTGCTGATGGCAACGCTATTCCCGGTCATGGTCAACGTAGGCATCAGCCGCGGTGCCGCCGCGGCTATTTGCGCCTCTCCCGCGGCGATAATTCTCTCTCCAACTTCCGGAGATGTGGTCCTCGCTGCCAAAGCGGCCGAAATGCCGTTGATTGATTTTGCCTTTAAAACCACTCTGCCCATCTCAATTGTGGCCATTGTCAGCATGGCGATTGCTCACTTTTTCTGGCAGCGTTACCTGGATAAAAAAGAAAATGTCGCCCATGAAATGCTCGATGTGAACGAGATAACCACCACCGCCCCCGCTTTTTACGCCATTCTGCCTTTTACACCGATCATCGGGGTACTGATTTTCGACGGCAAATGGGGTCCGGAGCTGCACATTATCACCATTCTCGTTCTCTGCATGCTGCTGGCGGCGGTCCTGGAATTCTGCCGCGGCTTTAACACCAAAAATGTATTTAATGGGCTGGAAGCGGCGTATCGCGGCATGGCTGACGCTTTTGCAGGCGTGGTAATGCTGCTGGTGGCCGCCGGCGTCTTTGCTCAGGGTCTGAGCACCATAGGCTTTATCAACGGCCTGATTTCCATCGCGACTTCATTCGGTTCCGCCAGTATTATCCTGATGCTGGTGCTGGTGATCCTGACCATGCTGGCGGCAATGACTACCGGCTCCGGTAACGCCCCATTCTATGCCTTCGTTGAGATGATCCCTAAACTGGCGCACTCTTCCGGCATCAATCCGGCTTATCTGTCTATTCCGATGCTGCAGGCCTCCAACCTTGGTCGAACCATTTCCCCGGTATCCGGCGTTGTTGTCGCCGTGGCCGGGATGGCAAAAATTTCACCGTTCGAAGTAGTAAAACGCACTTCTGTTCCGGTTCTGGTCGGTTTATTAGTTGTTATTATCGCCACCGAAGTTCTGGTACCCGGCAGCGCAATCCGCTAGCGGAGAAACCTGGTGAAAAGGCGCCTGCTGGCGCCTTTTTTGTGCTTTAATAACCTAATGTTATTAATGACCAGTTGTCATCAGGAATAAAAATGTTCAGGAAGGATTACGTCGCCATTGTTCTTTTGCTGGGCGCCACCCAGGCCAGCGCAGATCCGCTGATCGCAACGCAATACGGCGATTTTGACCGCTACGTACTCGCCCTCTCCTGGCAAACCGGGTTCTGCCAAAGCATGCAAGAGCGAAACCGCAGCGAGCCGGAAGAGTGCCGCCTGCAGCAAGAACGCAGCAATAAAGCCGATTTTCTGACCGTTCATGGCCTGTGGCCGAGCTTACCCCGGTCTATCGCCGCACGCGGCGTAGATGAACGCCGCTGGATGCGTTTTGGCTGCGCAACCCGCCCCATCCCCAATATGCCTGAGGCGAAAGCCGGGCAAAAATGTCGGGCGGCTGAAACCGGCCTATCGCTGGAAATGGCAAACAAACTCAATGGGGTCATGCCTGGCTCCGGCGGCAATTCATGTCTTGAGCGTTATGAATACGCCAAGCATGGCGTTTGCTTTGGTTTCGATCCTGATAACTATTTCGGTACCATGGTGCGCCTGAACAACGAGATTAAACAAAGCGCGACTGGCGCTTTTCTGGCGAAACACTATGGGCAAACCGTTAGTCGGGATGAGTTCAACGCCGCGGTCGCTCAGTCCTATGGAAAACAGAGCGTTAAAGCGTTCAAGTTAACCTGTAACGGTAATCCCGCCTATCTGACTGAGATACAAATCTCCATTAAATCCGCGGCGATCAATGAGCCTTTATCGGCTAATTCATTCTTACCGCAGCCCCATCCGGGAAACTGTGGTAAACAGTTTCTGCTGGATAAGGTCGATTAGATTTCATACGATTTAGCTATCGATCATTGATGAATGTGCGTTTAATCACTTCAAACCACCATCAAGTCTCAGTATGATGAGAGGACATTAACCCTTGCCATTTTCGGTGAGGGTTTTCTTTTACGGACAGGTTCCTGGATAACATGGAGTATGAGATGACCAGACCCGCAATCATTATTAATGAACTCGATGCTGAGCGCATCGACAGGCTGCTGGAACAACCAGCATTCGCCAACTCCCCGGTAGCGGACGCATTAAACGACGAACTTGACCGCGCGCAGATGCTGGCTCCGGAAGATATGCCGCATGATGTTGTTAGCATGAACAGCCAGGTCAGATTTCGCGATTTAACCACCGGAGAAGAGCGCACCCGTACGCTGGTTTTCCCGGCACAGGTCACGGATAGCACCACGCAATTATCGGTTATGGCTCCGGTGGGCGCAGCCCTGCTGGGTCTTAAAGTTGGTAGCGCCATTCACTGGGAATTACCGGGCGGCACCTCTACGCATCTTGAAGTACTGGAGCTGCTATACCAGCCGGAAGCCGCTGGCGATTTCCACCGTTAATTTCCCCACTGCCTGAGGCGTTTCACGCTTTATCCAGAGGATGTAATCACATCCTCTTTCTGCATTTTTCACTTCCCCTCGCTCTTTTGACAAACTTTTACCCCGCACTCCTGCCGTTCTGACAATTTTGCGACCTGAATGGCACAAAACTTTCCTATAATGTGTTGATATAAAAGCAGACACACATGGAGGAATGCATATGTATAAAACAATCATTATGCCCGTTGATGTCTTTGAAATGGAGTTAAGCGATAAAGCCGTTCGCCATGCGGAATTTTTAGCCCAGCAGGACGGGGTTATCCATCTTCTCCACGTATTACCCGGATCATCAAGCTTCAGTATGAGCCGTTTTACCGCCGATCTGCGTCGATTTGAAGAGCATTTGCAGCATGAAGCGGAAACGCGACTAAAAACGATGGCCGGACATTTCAGCATTGATCCGTCACGTATTAAAATGCACGTCCGCTTTGGTAACGTACGCGATATGGTCAATGAACTGGCGAATGAAATTAAAGCCGATGTGGTAGTTATTGGCTCACGTAATCCTTCTATCAGTACGCACCTGCTGGGCTCCAATGCCTCAAGCGTGATTCGCCACGCGCATATTCCGGTAATGGTCGTCAGGTAACTCCATACAGGTAAAAAAAGAGGCTACCCTTGGGTAGCCTCTTTGTTGTGCAGGTCTGTCTTACTTTATTATGAATTATGCGGTCCTGGTGCGAATCAGGTAATCGAACGAGCTCAGAGAAGCTTTCGCACCCTCGCCTGTGGCGATAATAATCTGTTTGTACGGTACGGTCGTGCAGTCACCAGCGGCGAAGACGCCCTTCACGTTGGTTTCACATTTCGCATCAATGATGATTTCACCCATGCGGTTGCGTTCAATCGTGCCTTCCAGCCAGTTGGTATTCGGCAGCAGACCAATCTGCACGAAGATCCCCGCCAGCGCTACGTGGCGTTCATCTCCACTCACGCGGTCACGATACTGCAGACCGGTTACCTTACTACCATCACCCACCACTTCCGTGGTCTGCGCGTTGAGGATGATATCGACGTTTTTCAGGCTGCGAACTTTATCCTGCAGAACCTGGTCGGCCTTCATCTCCGGCGCAAACTCCAGCAGAGTGACATGCTCTACGACGCCAGCCAGATCGATAGCCGCTTCAACACCAGAGTTACCGCCGCCGATAACCGCCACGCGCTTGCCTTTAAACAGCGGGCCATCGCAGTGCGGGCAATAGGTCACGCCCTTGGTGCGATATTGATCTTCACCGGGGACGTTCATGTTACGCCACTTAGCGCCGGTGGCAATGATAACGCTACGCGCTTTCAGCACCGCGCCGGAGACCGTTTCAATCTGGTGCAGGCCGCCTTCAACTGCCGCAGGAATCAGTTTTGCCGCGCTCTGGGAATCAATCACATCAACATCATATTCGCTAACGTGCGCTTTTAATGCGCCAGCCAGTTTCTGGCCTTCAGTTTTTGGAACTGAGATATAGTTTTCAATATCAACAGTATCCAGCACCTGGCCGCCAAAGCGTTCACCCATCAGGCCGGTACGAATACCTTTACGCGCGGAGTAAACGGCTGCAGCTGCGCCGGACGGGCCGGAGCCAACAATTAGCACCTCATAGGCTTCACGTTTATTCAGCTCTTCCGCCGCGCGTTTTTCCGCGCCGGTATCCACTTTAGCAACGATTTCAGTCAGCGTCATACGACCCTGGCCAAACTCCTTACCGTTCATAAATACCGCCGGAACGCCCATCACGTTGCGTTCGGTGATTTCATTTTGATAAGTGCCGCCGTCAATTGCCGTATGCTTGATGCGCGGGTTCAGTACTGCCATCAGGTTCAGCGCCTGAACAACGTCCGGGCAGTTATGGCATGAAAGTGAATAATAGGTTTCAAATTCAAAATCACCGTCGATGTTGCGGATCTGCTCCAGCAGGGTCTGCGCTTCTTTTGACGGATGACCGCCGGTCCACAGCAGCGCCAGCACTAAAGAGGTGAATTCATGCCCCAGCGGAGAACCTGCAAAACGCGGTCCCTGACTGGAGCCTGGGTTGGTAATCAGGAATGACGGCTTACGTACCGCCAGACTGTTATCTTCTTTAAAGGTGACTTTATCTGACAGTTCAGCAATTTCAGCCAGCAGTTCCCTGATTTCTGCCGATTTAGCGCCGTCATCCAGCGTGGCAATCAGCTCAACAGGTTTGGTCAGCTTCTCAAGATAGGCCTTGAGCTGGGTTTTCATGTTGGTGTCGAGCATTTTTATCTCCTGGGCTTAAAACATCATCATGCAAGCGGCCTCGTTCAGGCTGCCTGAATGCGCTTGCATCATGGTGTTGGAATAAAACGGGCGCAGATGCGCCCAGATATAACTACGCAATTTCCTAAGCCTTTCGCGCAAGAGCAAGGCGGCTAGCCTGGGAATCCCCGGAAGCTTACATCAGTAAGTGACCGGGGTGAGCAGGCGACGCCAACGCAGCAATTGCGTAAAGGAGACGGAAATTTAGATTTTGCCGACCAGGTCCAGAGACGGAGCCAGAGTCGCTTCGCCTTCTTTCCATTTAGCCGGGCAAACTTCGCCTGGGTGGGAAGCTACGTATTGAGCTGCTTTGATTTTACGCAGCAGGTCAGACGCGTCGCGGCCGATACCTTCAGCGGTAACTTCGATAGCCTGGATAATACCTTGTGGGTCAACAACGAAGGTTGCACGATCTGCCAGACCTTCATCTTCACGCATGTTGTCGAAGTTACGGGTCAGGGCGCCAGTCGGGTCGCCGATCATCGCGTATTTGATTTTTGCGATGGTTTCAGAGCTGCTGTGCCATGCTTTATGGGTGAAATGAGTATCAGTAGATACGGAGTAAACGTCTACACCCAGCTTCTGCAGTTCTTCGTAGTGGTCAGCCACGTCACCCAGTTCAGTCGGGCAAACGAAGGTGAAATCAGCCGGGTAGAAGAAGAAGACGCTCCAGCGGCCTTCAGTATCTTTCTCGGTTACTTCGATGAATTCACCGTTTTTGAACGCCTGGTTTTTGAAAGGTTTGATTTTGGTATTAATTAAGGACATCTATACTTCCTCCGTGTTTTCGTTGAGGTCTAAGTTAACGAACTTTTCCTGACTCGACCAATGCGTTTGCATTATCGAATCAATAAGCGTTATCTAACAACCGGAACAAGACAACTTTGTGAACCTGTCTACGCGATAGCGAACTTCCGCCACTTTTCGCATTAAATGCGCTGAAAAGTAAAAAGGCCGCCCTCTCAGGCGGCCCCGTTACCTGAAACACCCGCAGGTAGGTTCAGCGCCAGTAGCTGGCAATGTGTTGCGCTCTACACCTTAATGTAACAGCCTGGGGATTACATCACCCACTGAACCAAAGGGCAATCCGCGCGGCTACAGGTCTTACCTATGGCTGTAATAGGTTTTACCGCTCCTTCCGCTTGTTCATTGATTTTGAAGAGCATAATCATGTTGAAGCCGCTTTTCTTCCGGCTTTATTATCTTTTACAGCCATGAAGAAGTCGCTTACTTCCTCCTCAGCATCTGCAGGCCAGAATCAGGACAAGTCGTATACCTTCTGGCGTAATCAACTCTAAAAGTCAGGCCGCCATTCTTGCCCGCAACGCTCAGACTAAAATGGGGTAGCCGTAGGTGATTTGCTGGAAAAATAAGCATCGATATTCCCGTAACTATTCAGCCAGAGTAAATACGAGACTAAATTTTAACCCGCAGATGATGGAGGCTCCCGGCGCCAACATCGCACTCGCCATTTACTACATGAATAAAGAAAATACGCTTCAACAAGCAATTGTGATCTCAGATATAGAAAAACTCCTGTTCACAATGGAGTAAGATAACCGTTCATAAACAGTCTCCTCCGTCTGATTTAATAGTACACAAAAGGATCTGGCGGAATGCGATACTGTGGTATATATTTAGATAAACTTAATGTACTCCTCAGCATTAAATAATTTAAAATGAATAATCACGCGATGAATATAATGCAAGCATTCAATAATCTTTTTATTCTTCTTGCCAGCTTAACAGGACGTTGATAATGGCTAATCTTTACGATCTTAAAAAATTTGACCTTAACCTGCTCGTTATTTTCGAATGCATATATCAGCATTTAAGCATTAGTAAAGCCGCAGAAACGCTATTTATTACGCCTTCCGCCGTCAGTCAATCACTCCAGCGATTACGCAATCAGCTCAACGATCCGCTATTTGTGCGCTCGGGAAAAGGGATCACTCCTACCACGGCAGGCGTTAATTTACATCTTCATCTGGAAAAAAATCTCAATCAGCTTGAGCAAACTATCAATATCACCAGCCGGTCTGAGTTGAGAAAACGTCTTGTTGTTTATGCGCCACAGCTTTTTATGACCCTAAAAACCACACGCTTAATTCACATGTTATTAGACACTCCAAACCTTCACGTGGAACATCACGATCTGCTGGCATCCGGGGAGTCCGTCGAAAACCTGTTGTCCTATCGCAAAGCAGATCTGGTTTTAAGCACTACGCCATTATCCTCTCGGACAGCGGTCTGTAAGCCCGTTCAGGAGCTGGATATCTCACTCGTTTGCAGTGAAAACCACCCAAGACTGGCGTCATTAAACACCACAAAAAACATACTCGAGGAAGGATTTACTTATTATCTTTCAAACGATCATGGGACTAAATCTTTTCAAGGTGAGACAGCCAGCATTCTTTCTGACAAAAAAGTCTCTTTTAGTAGCGATTCATACATCGCTATCCTTAATGTAATTCAACAAACTGATTTACTTGGCTTTGTGCCGACATGCATTCTGGATCAGATAAGTTTCAAAAATAAATTCACAATTCTTGAGACTTCGTTCAATGTCCCGAGCATGACTATCTACATGATTTATAATCAGGTCAATCTTGATGACCCCAACTTTGCCCAATTCATCAGGACTTGTGAAGAAAATAATATTTTTGAATAGTTAGACTAATTCCATTGATTATATGAATACTAACTAATCTCTTGATTAAGAAATTAATATGATATAACTACACGGTCTCTTTGGCTTTAAAGGAATAATGGCTGTGTCTTTTATTAAACTTCCATTACCAGAATCCGTTCTGCAGGCCAGTCAGCAGAGAATAGAATGGGTAATGGAAAACTTCTCCCGCGTTTGCGTCTCTTTTTCTGGCGGTAAAGATTCAACGACGATGCTGCATCTCACGGCGCAGCATGCCCGCCTGACAGGTAAAAAGATCTGTGTCCTGTTTATTGACTGGGAGGCGCAGTTCTCCTGTACCATTACCCATTGCGAAAAAATGCGCGATGCGTATCGCGACGTTATTGAGCAATTTTTCTGGGTCGCGTTACCTCTCACCACCCAGAACTCGCTAACCCAGTTCACGCCGGAATGGCAGTGCTGGGAACCCGGTGCACCCTGGGTGCGCCAGCCGCCGGAGGATGCGATAACCGATCCGGACTATTTCCCCTTCTATCAGCCGGGAATGAGTTTTGAAACCTTCGTTCGCGAATTCGCCGACTGGTTTTCACAAAACCGTCCGGCGGCGGTGATGATTGGCATCCGGGCGGATGAATCGCTTAATCGGTTTATCACCATCTCCTCGCAGCGAAAGCTGCGTTTTGCCGACGACAAACCCTGGACCACCTCCGCGCCAGGCGGGCACGCGTGGTATATCTACCCAATCTACGACTGGAAAACCGCCGATATCTGGACCTGGTTTGGCAAAAGCGGCCTTTCCTACAACCCGCTCTATAACCTGATGTACCAGGCCGGCGTTCCGCTGCGCTATATGCGTATCTGTGAGCCCTTTGGCCCTGAACAGCGCCAGGGGCTGTGGCTCTATCATGTGCTGGAGCCTGAACGCTGGGCCGCGATGTGCCAGCGTGTCAGCGGCGTTCACTGCGGCGGAGTTTATGCCGGTCACGATAATCAGTTCTACGGTCATCGCAAGCTGGATAAACCCGAGCACCATACCTGGAAAAGCTATGCTCTGTTCTTACTCGACAGCATGCCGGAAAAAACGGCGGAACATTATCGTAATAAAATCGCCGTTTATCTCCACTGGTATCAAAAAAAGGGAATGACGGATATTCCGGATACCCAACCGGCGGATATTGGCTCCAGAGATATCCCTTCATGGCGCCGCATCTGCAAGGTCCTTGTAAACAACGATTACTGGTGTCGCCAGCTCTCTTTTAGCCCGACTAAAGCCAAACAATATAAACGCTATCGCGAGCGTATGAATAAAAAGCGCCAGCAATGGGGAATACTATGCAACGACAATTAATCAAGGATTTAGAACGCTATCTGCAATCGCTGGAAAATGAAGAAGAAAAAATTAATGCTCTCAATGCCTTTCGCCAGATTCTGCATGAATATAGTCCGTTCAAATCACAACCTGTCGATTGCGTACTGTGGGTAAAACAGGAAGCCGTTTCGCCTAATGATTACAACCCAAATAACCTTGCGCCACCGGAAAAACGCCTGTTGTTTACCTCACTGAATACGGATGGCTTCACGCAGCCAATCGTAGTGCTGAAGGAGGGGCAGGAACGCTATGCGATTGTCGATGGTTTTCATCGCCACGAGCTCGCCAAAGATAAATCCGCGCTGAAAAAAAAGCTAAAAGGCTACCTCCCCGTCACCTGCCTGGAAAACAGCAGCGCCAGACGCGATTCTCTGATGGCCGCGACCATTCGCCACAACCGGGCGCGCGGACGTCATCAGATTCATGCGATGTCGGAAATCGTTCAGGAGCTGGCGCACCTTGGCTGGTCGGACGAGAAAATCGGCAAGGAGTTAGGCATGGACTCAGACGAAGTATTACGCCTGAAGCAAATCAACGGTCTGGTAGAGATGTTCAGCGACCGTCAGTTTTCTCAGGCGTGGACCGTTAAATAGCTACAGACGGCACAAACGTTCCGCGGCAGCCAGCAGCGTGGCTGGCTGTTTGGCGAAGCACAGGCGTATCAGCTTATGCGGGAACGGATCGGCACAGAACACCGACAGCGGGATCGCCGCGACGCCGATCTCGGTGGTTAACCAGCGGCAGAAGTTAACATCATCCAGATCTGAGACTGCGCTGTAGTCCGCCAGCAGGAAGTAGGTTCCTTCGCAGGGCAAAATTTCCAGACGGCTGGAACGCAGCGCATCAATAAACAGGTCCCGACGCTCGCGGTAGAACGACGGCAGCTGGCGATAGTGCTCCGGCTCGCTGCGCAGCATATCGGCAATCGCCAGCTGAGCAGGCGTATTAACGGCAAAAGTCAGATACTGATGCACTTTACGCAGCTCAGCGCTAATGGCTGCGGGCGCTACGCAATAGCCTACCTTCCAGCCGGTCATATGGAAGGTTTTACCAAATGAAGAGACCGCCACCGCCCGCTCGCGCAGCTGCGGATGCGCCAGCACGCTGGCATGCCCCTGTGCGGCAAAGCAGATGTGTTCATAAACTTCATCGCTAATCACATAAATTTCACGCTCGGCAATCGCCTGCCATAGCGCGGCAAAATCCTCTCTCTGCCACACCGTCGCGGAAGGGTTGTGCGGAGTATTCAGAATAACCAGCCGGGTTTTATCGCTGAGGGTAGCGGCAAACTGCTGCCAGTCAACGCGAAAATGCGGCGGCTGGAGAGCAATACGCCTGAGCACGCCGCCCGACAGTTCAATCGCCGGGGCGTAGCTATCGTAGCTCGGATCAAAGCAGATAACTTCATCGCCGGTACGCACCAGCGCGGTAATGGCCGCGTAAAGCGCTTCCGTCGCTCCGGCGGTGACGGTCACGTCGCTATTGGCATCAGGTCGATAGCCATACAGCTCTTCGGTTTTATCAACAATCGCTTCACGTAACGCGGCCACGCCGGTCATCGGAGCATACTGATTAGCCCCCTGCGCCACGTGATACGCCAGACGCTCCTGTAAATAGCGCGGTCCGTCAAAATCGGGAAATCCCTGCGACAGGTTAATCGCCTGGTGCTGCTGAGCTAACGCGCTCATTTGGGTAAAGATTGTGGTGCCCAGCGAAGGAAGTTTACTCTCAGGAATCAGTGGCTTATTGCTCATTCTTTTTGTACCGTTTGTAATGCTGTTGTTGAAGCCACTATAACACGATGTTAATATTTGGCAATCAAGACGCTTAGACGTCTAAACGATAATGTTATTTCAATTTTGATTGAAAACACAGCTATCAGCACAACGCCACCGTCAGCACGACCCACCGCTCACACTGGAGAACTCATGATCCGCGCTATCGTGACCGATATAGAAGGCACCACCAGCGACATTCGCTTCGTCCACAACGTTCTGTTTCCGTATGCCCGCGACCGTCTGGCCGCTTTCGTTACCGCTCAGCAGTTTGTCGAGCCAGTGAAGTCCATTCTCGATAACCTGCGCGCAGAGATAGCCCAGCCGGCAGCCAACGCCGGGCAGCTTATAGCCACCCTGTTTACCTTTATGGATGAGGATCGCAAATCGACTGCCCTCAAGGCGCTGCAGGGCATTATCTGGCGCGAGGGCTATGTAAACGGCGACTTCACCGGCCACCTCTATCCGGACGTTCTCCCGGCACTGGAAAAATGGAAGTCACAGAGCATTGATTTATATGTATATTCCTCAGGCTCCGTCGCTGCGCAGAAATTGTTATTTGGCTACAGCGATGAAGGTGATATTACTCATTTATTCAACGGCTATTTCGATACCCTGGTGGGCGCCAAGCGTGAAGTGCAGTCCTACCGCAATATTGCTGAGCAACTGGGACATCCTCCTGCCGCGATTCTGTTCCTGTCCGATATCCATCAGGAGCTGGATGCCGCAGAAGCGGCGGGGTTCCGTACCCTACAACTGGTGCGCGGCGACCGTGACCCGGCCAGCCACCATCCGCAGGTTCAGCGTTTTGATGATATTCACCCGGAGCAAATCCCAGCATGAGCGCACTAACTATTTTTTCCGTGAAAGATCCGCAAAACTCTCTCTGGCACAGCACCAACGCCGATGAGATCCAGCAGCAGCTCAACGCTAAAGGCGTACGTTTTGAGCGCTGGCAGGCTGACCGTGATTTAGGCGCGGCGCCAACCCCAGAAACGGTCATTGCCGCTTATCAGCACGCGATTGATAAGCTGGTTGCTGAGAAAGGCTACCAGAGTTGGGACGTTATCAGCCTGCGCGCCGATAATCCGCAGAAGGACGCGATGCGTGAAAAATTCCTTAACGAGCATACTCACGGGGAAGACGAAGTGCGCTTCTTCGTTGAAGGAGCGGGCCTGTTTTGCCTGCATATTGGCGATGAAGTGTTCCTGGTTCTGTGCGAAAAGAACGACCTGATTTCCGTCCCTGCGCTCACGCCGCACTGGTTTGATATGGGCTCGGAGCCAAATTTCACCGCTATTCGCATTTTCGACAACCCGGAAGGCTGGATTGCCCGCTTTACCGGCGACGATATTGCCAGCGCCTATCCGCGGCTGGCGTAACGCGCCTTGTCCGGGCTACCGATCTGCAGACAACTGTGAACATGTAACCCGGGCAGGCGCCCTGCGCCGCCCCCGGGAGCAGAACGCAGCGTGGCTGAATTTCCCGGAGGCGATGCTGCGCATCTGTCCGGGCTACCCGCTCGCGGAGGGCCTTGATTCCGCAAGCCGGGAATTACCGGGCGCCTAACCCTCAATAAACCTCGGCGGGTCGAAAGCGGTCACCGGCGGCAGCGCATCCCGCCACGGTTCGATCTCCACCCAGCAGCTCTGAGCGCTGCATCCCTGCCCCAGACGAGAACTACCGCGATCTTCGGTTAACACGTTGGGATTGCCATGCTTATCCAGCGACCCCTTTTCATTCGGGTCCAGCGGATCGTACCAGGCGCCGGTCGACATCTGCACGACCCCTGGCAAAATCTGCTCGCTGAGATGCACACCGGCGAGAATCGCTCCGCGGGCGTTAAAGACCCTGACCACGCTGCCTTCGCTGATATCCCGCGCCTGTGCATCCTGCGGATGCATCCACAGCGGCTCGCGCCCCTGAATTTTCGTCGCCCGACTGACGCTACCGTGATCGTACTGGCTATGCAGGCGGGTGCGCGGTTGACTTGAGAGCAGATGCAGCGGCCAGCGCGCCGCCTCCTGCCGCTGCCAGGCCGCTTCCTGCGCATCCCACCACGGGTGGCCCGGGCACTCGCGATAGCCAAATCCGGCGACGGTTTGTGAAAAGAGCTCAATCTTGCCGGACGGCGTGGAGAGCGGATAGCGCTGCGGGTCGGCGCGAAAATCCGCCAGAAACACCTGCGGTTGCTCCGGCGCGCTGTACTCCAGCACTCCCTGCTGCCAGAACGCCTCAAAGGACGGCAGCGCTATCCCTTCTTCCCGCGCGCGCGGCCGCGACGCTTCGTAAATATGCCGCAGCCACTGCCCGGCATCGCGCCCCTCGCTGAATTGTTCGGCAAAACCCAGTCGTTCTGCGAGGTCGCAAAAGATGGCGTAATCATCGCGCGCGTCGCCCACCGGCGGGATCTGCGCACTCATCGCGATCATAAAACCATCGTGGCCGCCGCTGCCGATATCCTCCCGCTCCAGCGAAGTCGTGGCCGGTAGAACGATATCGGAAAATTTGGCCTGCGCGGTCCAGTACTGCTCGTGCACCACGACCGTTTCCGGCCGCCGCCAGGCTTCGCACAGGCGGTTAATATCCTGATGATGATGGAACGCGTTGCCGCCCGCCCAGTAAACGAGGCGAATATCGGGATAGCGCAGATGCTGGCCGTCAAACTCATACGCTTCACCCGGATGCAGCAGCATATCGGAGAGACGCGCCACCGGGATCACGCTGCTTACAGCATTATCCCCGGCAGGAAGACGCGGCCCGGAAAAGGCCTTACGCGCTGCCCCCGCCAGATTAGTACAGGCGTAGCCGAATCCCAGCCCGCCGCCGGGCGTACCGATTTGCCCCAGCAGCGCGGTGAGCGCCACCGTCGCCCAGTAGGCCTGTTCACCCTGACGCGCTCGCTGAATCGACCAGGAAATATTGACCATCGTGCGCTGGCTGGCCATTTCGCGGGCAAGCGAAGCTATCCGCTGTGAGTCGATGCCGGTTATCGCCGCCGCCCATTCCGGCGTTTTTGCCACGCCATCGCTCTCCCCCATCAGATAGGCGCGATAAGGTGCAAAACCCACCGTGTGGCTGGCGATAAAAGCGCTGTCGTACAGGGATTCATGAATCAGCACGTAGCACAGCGCCAGCAGCAGCGCAGTATCGCTCCCCGGGCGGACGGCGAGCCACTCGGCGCTCTCCACGGCGCTCAGGTCATTGCGCACCGGGCTGATATTGATAAAACGCGTCCCCTGCGCCTGCATTTTTTCCAGCCAGTATTTCAGCATATGGTCGTTGGCGCCGCCGCCGTTGACCTGCGCATTACGCAGCGGCAGGCCGCCGAAGGCGACGAACAGCTGGCACTCGCGCGCCAGTTCGGAAAAGTGGGTGTGCTGACGGTGCAGCGGACTTAGCGGCCCGAGAATATGCGGTAGAATACGCTCACCCGCCGCGCTGCTGTAGGTATTGGTACTGGCGGTATAGCCGCCGAAGCACTTAAGAAAACGGTGCAGCTGGCTTTGCGCATGATGGAAGCGTCCGGCGCTGGCCCAGCCGTAGGAACCACCGAAAATCGCTTCATTGCCGCAGCGCGTTTTCACTGAATTCAGCTCGCGGGCCAGCAGATCGAGCGCCACTTCCCAGTTGACCTCCACAAACGGCTCTTTGCCGCGTCCCTCACGGGATGCCGGGCCATGTTGTAAGTAGCCGACGCGTACCGCCGGACGGCGAATGCGCGTCTTGCCGGTAACCGCATCGGGGAGCGATTGACCAATAGCTGAGGGATTTTTATCCCACGGTACCGGCGTGACGGCATCAATATTGCCGTCACGGGCCTGGACTTGCCAGGTCCCCCAGTGCATCACGGTCAGATTATGCTGTTTTCTCATCTTGTCTTTTTTCTCACCCGCTAACGGCCGGTATAATAAATCGCAGGAACCATAAATATAAAACCCTTATTGCCATACAATCTTCTGCATTAAAATCATTTGCCACTCAAAACAACTTAAGATTATTGCGTAATGCGATATATTAAAGACGTTCAGTAATAATGATTAATGCTGCCATACTGTTTTGAATAAATAAGAGTTGCAAGTAAATTAAACCCACAAAATAAAAAGGGATTAACCTGCATCATGAAATATTTTCAGGTTGCAGGTGATAAATTTCCGTTTTTCTCAGGCAAATCTGCGATATAACATTGTTGATATAACTTAGACATATTTCGTATTTGAGGTTGCGTGGCTGTTATTGTCATGCTACTGCTTCGCAGCTACCTCCATCACAGGACTATAATAACAATGTCGCAGAAAATGAAATTATTGCCCATCGCGCTGGGTCTGCTCTCGCTTGCCTCCGTTAACGCTCTGGCGGCAGATACCTTATCGCTTCAGGGAAAAACCATCGGCATCGCCGTTGTCGGCACCCAGCACTTCTGGGATCGTGAAGCCTATAAAGGCGCCACTGAGGAAGTAGAGAAGCTGGGTGGTAAAGTAATCGGCGTCGACGGCGGCCGCGATAACCAGGTTCATGCTAATAATCACGATATTTTACTGTCACGTAAAGTCGATGCGGTAATTAGTATTCTGGGCGACAGCTCGGTTGAACCTAAATTTAAAGCCCTGCGCGATGCCGGCATTCCGGTATTTACCGTAGACCACGTTTCAAAATATTCTGTGAATAATACCACCTCCGATAACTACACTCTTGGGTCAACCATTGGTCGTTATATGGCCGATGAGCTAGGAGGCAAGGGTAATGTCGCGGTATTTAACGCGTTCTCCAGCTCCCTGCGTATTTGCGGCATTCGCTATGATCAGTGGAAATATGTCCTCAAGGATTACCCGGATATTCATATTATTCAACCAGAGCTGGCGGAACAGTTTGCCAACTCGCCGGAAGATGCGCGTAAGAAAACCCTTGAGCTGCTGAGCCAGTACCCGAAAGGCAAACTCGATGCGATTCACGTTGCCTGCTGGGATCAGCCGGCTATCGGTATTGTCCAGGCGCTGGAAGAGAGCGGCCGCGATAAAGACGTCAAGGTTACCGCCATCGATGCAGGCCCGGAAACGCTGGAGATCATGGCCGAGCCCGATAGCCCGTTCGTCGCTAACGTCGCCCAGCAGCCGCACCTGATCGGCCAGACCTCCGCCGATAACGTCGCTCGCTACTTCGACAAACAGAAGCTGCCGGTACAAACCTTTATCCCGGTGGTCCCGGTGAAAGGCCCTCAGGAAGCGAAAGCGGTCTATAAACAGCTGGGATATGGCGAACTGCAGTGATCACTCAATCCTCCGGCGGGGCAAATCCCGCCGCTGGTCTGGCGATGAACCAGATCGGCAAAAGCTTTGCCAACGTGACTGCATTAAATGCGGTCACGCTGCTTCTGAATCCCGGTGAAATTCATGGTCTGATCGGCGAGAACGGCGCGGGAAAATCGACGCTAATCAAAATCCTCGCCGGCGTCTATCAGGCCGATAGCGGCAACGCCACTCTGGACGGCGCGCCGCTGCCGCTCGGCAACCCGGCGGCGATCGAAGCGCTCGGCATCCGCGTTATTCACCAGGAACTCAATCTAATTCCGCACTTTACGGTTGCCGAATCGGTGTTTCTGGGCCATGAGTATCGTACCCGCTGGGGCGCGCTGGACCGGCGGCGAATGAATACCGTCACCGAGGCGTTTTTCCGCGACAGCTGGCAGCTGGAAATCAATCCCCGCCGTCTGATCCGCGATCTCAGCCTCGCCGAACGCAAGCTGGTGCAAATCGCCAGGGCGCTGATCGACGGCGCGGCAAAGCTGGTGGTATTCGACGAACCCACTGCGCCGCTGGAAGCGCAGGAGGCCAGCCTGGTCTCCTCGGCGATTCTGCGCCTGCGCGAGCAGGGGATCGCCATTCTCTATATTTCCCACTATCTCAACGAAATCGCCACCCTTTGCGATCGCGGTACGGTACTGCGTAACGGCGAGGTCGTCGGCTACCCCGACCGTGAACTCCTGCAGGATACCGACGCGCTGATTAAAATGATGGTCGGGCGCGATATCGAACAGCTCTATACCCCGCGCCAGAGCAGCGCCCATCAAGTCGATGCCGCCGCGCCGGTACTTTCGGTTCGTCACCTTAGCGACGGTCAGCAATTAAACGATATTACTTTTGATATCCAGCCGGGCGAAATCGTCGGCGTTGCCGGGCTGCTTGGCGCCGGGCGCGACGTGCTGGTCGATCTGCTTTACGGGCTGCGCCGCGCCCGCAGCGGTACGATTAGCATCGACGGCCAGCCAAAGCGGCTGCGCACGCCGTATCAGGCTACCCGCGCCGGACTGGCGCTGGTGCCGCGCGACCGCCGCCACCAGGGGCTAATCCTCCCCTTCTCCACTGCCGACAATATTAATCTCGCCTCGCTCCCTGAGACCGCCACCCTCGGCTGGGAACATCGCGGCAAAGCGCTGGAAAAAGCGCTCAGCTGGATTGAAAAGCTGTCTATCCGTCCCGGCCGCCCGGAGCTGCCGGTGCGCTTTATGAGCGGCGGCAATCAGCAAAAGGCGATTCTCGCCCGCTGGCTGGGCACCGATGCGCGGCTTTTCATTCTCGATGAACCCACCCTCGGCGTTGATATCGGCGCGCGCAGCGATATTTATCAGCGCACCCGCGAGCTGGCGGATCGGGGTCGCGGCGTGCTGGTCTCCTCCAGCGACGCGCCGGAGCTGCTGGGCCTTTGCGACCGCATCCTGGTGATGTGGCGCGGCGAGCTGGTTGCCAATCTCCCGACCCGGGGACTGACGCTGGACGCGCTGCTGGTGACGATTAACGGTGGACAGGAACAACAGATATGAGTGCTGATATCCAGCGTCGCCCCCTTCCGGGCATCGCGACGCTTATCGAAAAATTCCCCCTGATTCTCTTTTTCGCGCTGCTGGTCTGGCTCAGCCTGCAGTCGCCTTTCTTTTTAAGCTGGCAAAATATCAGCATGATGCTGGTGCAGAGCGTGCCGCTGGCGATCCTCTGCTTCGGACTGGTCTGCGTGATTGCCGTCGGCGGCGACGATGTGGTTACCGGCGGTATCGATCTGTCGCTACCCGCCATTGCGGTGCTCGGCGTGGCGCTGCTCAGTCTCGGTATGGCGGAGTGGAATACCCCTTACCTGGTGCTGGTTTTACTGCTGATCGCCGTCAGCCTGGCCTGCGGCGCGGTCAACGCCGCGCTGGTGCTGGCAGCAGGCCTGCCGCCGCTGCTGGCGACCCTGTCGACTTCGGTGGCTTTCACCGGCCTGACCGACCTGCTGACCGGCCAGCGGCGCATCGCGGTCAACGATCCGCTAATGGTGGCCTTTCGCGATGACGGCCTGTTCGGCATTCCGTGGCCGCTTATCTATCTGCTGGCGGTTTTTGCGCTGTTTCAGTTTCTGCTCCATCACTCCCGCTTCGGCCAGCATTTACAGGCGGTAGGCGGCAACCGCGACATGGCGCAGATGAGCGGGCTCAACGTACGTCGTTTGACGATTATCGTCTGGCTGCTGGCGGGGTTCGCCGCCGGACTGGCGATTTTGCCGCTGCTCAGCCAGGGCTCCGGCAGCTCCAGCGGTACCGCGACGCCGCTGCTGCTGGAAACCGTCCTCGCCACCTTTATCGGCGCGGCCTTCTCAAGGCGTCGCGTGGTCACCATCTGGGGGGCGCTGCTCGGCGCGGTGCTGGTCAACGCGCTCTCTAACGGACTCGGACTGCTGGGGGTGAATATTTTCTGGATGGGCGCGATCAAAGGCGGCCTGATCCTCGTGGTGCTGGCAGCTTCTGCGGTCAGACATAAAGGAGGCAACTGATGAGCCAGATGACGCTCAAGACCCCTACGGCTGGACAACCCGGCAGCGGCCCGCTGGCGTGGCTATCGCGGGCTGGATTCGGCGTGATTACCCTGCTGGCAATTGCCCTGTTCGGCTGGGCGAACCCGGTATTTTTGACCGTCGATAACTGGGCGAATTTGCTGCAGGGCAGCGCGATTCTGCTGATCGTGGCGATGGCGATGACCCTTATTGTCAGCGCCGGAGCGATTGATCTCTCCGTCGGCGTGGCGCTGGATTTCGGCGCCGCCTTTGCGCTGGTGGCGCTCAAGACCTGGCATCTGCCGTGGCAGGCGGCGGTGGGCTGCGCGCTGCTCGGCGGCGTAATTATCGGTCTGCTGAACGCCTTCCTGATCCTTATCTGCCAGATCCGTCCCTTTCTCGCCACCCTCGGCACCTGGTTTATCGCCAGCAGCGCCGAGCGCATCTATACCGACGGCGGCGGCTCTATCTCCTACCGCCGGATGGCGCCGGAGTATCACGATCTGGCGGTCGGCAATATCGGCGGTATCCCCACGCCGGTGGTGATTGTTCTGACGCTGTGGCTGGCGGCCTGGCTGATCACCGAACGTACGCTGTTCGGCAAATACGTGCGCGCTATCGGTCAGAACGGTGAAGCGGCGCGAATCGCCGGAATTCGCGACCGCCGCACCATGCTGTGGGTGCTGGTGGCGGCCTCCGCGCTGTGCGCCGTCGGCGGCGTTATCCTTTCCGCCAACCTGCGCCAGTTTACGCCGCTGGCCGGTCAGGCCTACCTGATGGACGCTATCGCCGCGGTATTTATCGGCACCGCCTTTAACCGGCTGGGTCGGGTCAGCATCGCCGGAACCCTTGGCGGCGTGCTGTTCCTTGCGATTATTGATAACGGCCTGAACCTGATGGGGCTTAACTACCTGGTGAAAGATGCGCTGGTGGGCGTGATTCTGGTGGTAGCGCTGGCTCTCTCCTTCTGGCAGGCGCGTCTGCGCCAGACCCATCGTTAAGAGGAGCACCTATGGCAGCTTTTGACGCCGTCTTTGTCGGCCTGACTATTCTTGATATCGCCGGACGTCCGGTTATCGACATCCCGCCGCGCGGTGGGGTGGCCTTTATTGAACAGATCCGCCTTAACCCCGCCGGAACCGCCGCCGGGGCCAATATAAACGCCGCAAAGCTGGGCATTCGCACCGCTGCGGTCGCCTGTCTTGGCGAAGACGAAAAAGCCGATTTTATCCTTGCCAGCTATGCGCGGCTGGGGATCGACTGCTCGCTGATCCAGCGTACGGCGCAGCAGGAGACGTCGGCGACAATCCTGCCCATCCGTCCCAACGGCGAGCGCCCGGCGCTGCACTGCCGCGGCGCTTCCGATGCCCTTTTCGTCAGCGAAGAGCAATTTAACGCTGTTCTTGACTGCCGTTTCCTGCACCACGGCGGCAGCGGCCTGCTGGCGGCGATGGACAGTGGGCAAAGCGCGCTTCTGCTACAGGCGGCGAAGGCTCGCGGCGTCACCACCAGCTTTGATTTAATTGCGCCCGACGAGCACACCCAGGGGCTGCTACGCCCGCTGCTGCCGTCGGTGGACTACTTTATGCCTTCCCTTGAAGAAGCGGCATATCTCTCCGGGGAGACCCAGCCAGAAGCAATCGCCCGCTTCTTCTTCGAGGCTGGCGTGGGGACCTGCATTCTGAAGGATGGCGAAAACGGCTCCTGGCTGCTGACCCGCGACGGTACCGTCGAGCATATCGCGCCCTTCCGGGTAGATGCCGTTGATACTACCGGCTGCGGCGACAGCTACTGCGGCGGTTTTATAGCCGCGCTGGCCCGCGGACTAAGCGTTAAAGAGGCGTGTGAGGTGGCTTCCGCGGTCGCCGCGCTGGTAGCGACCGGCATGGGTTCAGATGCGGGCGTAATCGACTGGCAGCATACTCAAACATTTATGGCAGCCAACCGCAGCTGATAAATAGCTTCGCCGCCGCGTTATGCGGCGGCGAGAGCAGGTTAACGCCACTGATAGAGCAACGGCTCTCCGGCAACGTAGCGCTGCAGGTCGGCAGCAATCATGGCCGTATGTTTAGCAATGCTCTCTCTTGTCGCTCCGGCAATATGCGGGGTAATAATCACGTTATCAAACTCGGTGACAAACGGATGGTCACGCCATAGCGGCTCGCGATGGTAGACATCCAGCGCCGCGCCGCCCAGCGGTCCGTGGCGCAGCGCGGTAATCAACGCTTCTTCATCAACTACCGCAGCGCGCGAGGTATTAATTAGCAGCGCGCCCGGCTTCATACTATTCAACAGCTGCGCGTTGACCAGACCATCGCTGTGCGGACCGCTGCTCAGATGCAAACTTACAATATCCGCCTCGCGGAACAGCGCCTCAAGCGTCGTTTTCTGCAGCCCCGGCTCGTTGATATCTTCGGCGGCGACAAACGGATCCACCACCAGTACCGCCATACCAAAGGCGCGGGCAATACGCGCTACCCGGCGGCCAATATTACCGTAGCCAATCAGCCCGAGAGTTTTGTTACGCAGCTCGCTGCCTTTAAACACTTCATAAGGACTTTCCGGGCTGACGTCCCATACCACATCGCGGCGCAGCCCGCTCTGGGTAGACTGAGCTGCATTCTCCGCGTTGGTGAATTCACCGCGTTTTAGCGCCGCGTGCGACTGCGGAATATGCCGCGCCAGGCTCAGCATCAGTCCCAGCGTCAGCTCAGCGGCGGCGTCCGCATTGCGACCCGGCGTATAGAGCACGCGGATCCCGCGCGCCTGGGCAGCTTTGGTATCAATGTTCACCGGATTGGCGCGCGTGCAGGCGATCACTTGCAGACGCGGGCAGGCGGCGATCACCGCTTCCGTTACCTCATCGTAGCTGGTCACCAGCACCTCGGCGTCGTGGGCCAGTTCGATCAGCTGGCCTGCGCTCAGCTTCGGTTTGCCGAGCGCCCAGCCTTCAACCCGCAGTTCACCCATCTGCTGAAAGGCGCTAAGGTCGCCGGCGTGTTCGGCAGTAAAAACAATTTTCATATGCGTTGTTCCTGAGAAATACGTTGCAGCGCCTCCTGGCGGGCCTGCCAGACCGGGAGCATCTGCTCGCGCAGCAGACGATAAACCGGATAGAGTGCGGTATAGCGGCTATGCGCCTGTAAATTGGGCCGGTAGCGGGTCTGCTCCAGCGCCGGATAGCGGCTCAGCGCATCAACGCTGCGCGCCGCCAGAATCGCCGCGCCGCGCGCGCTAAGTTCATTGAAAGTACTGGAAACCACCGTTCTGCCGGTGCAGTCGGCAATAATTTGCAGCCAGGTCGCCGACGCCGCGCCGCCGCCGGTCAGGTACAGCTCACCGTCTTGCGGATAGCCCTGGAGCGAGTCGACGATAGCGTAGGCCAGCCCTTCAAACACCGCCCGCTGCAGCTCCGCGCGGCTGGTGTGCTGGCTAATACCGAAATAACCGGCCCGCGCCTCGGGGCTAAAGAACGGCGCGCGTTCGCCGTTGAGATAGGGCTGCCAGAAAACGCCGCCGCTACCCGGCTCGACGCTGGCGATGCTCTGCTCCAGCTGCTGTAAATCCGGGTTCAGCGAAATCTGCTGCTGCAGCCAGTCAATATTCGGCGTACCGGCCTGCATCGGAAAAAGATTGATAAAGCTACCCGCTTCGGTATGGGTGACGTAGCGCGCCCCCTCATTGACCGTCTGGCGACCGTGGCAGACGATGCCGGTGCAGCAGGTTGTGCCAAGAATAGTATAAATGTCGCCGTCGTTGACCGCCCCGCAGCCGAGCGCCGCGCTGCACACATCCAGCGCGCCGGCCGCTACCGGCGTGGCAACGGGAAGCCCGGTCAGCGTTGCGATCTCCTGCCGCAGCCTACCCGCCTGCGCGTCCGGGGCTAACAGAGGCGGAAACAGGTGCGCCAACTCCGCCAGCCCCATCTCATTGAGTACGACCGTGGATAGCTGCCCGCTCTGCTGATTCAGCAAAGAGGTACTGGCGTCGGTAAGATCCAGCGCCGCCACGCCGGTAAGGCGAAAGCGGATCCAGTCCTTGGCGAAAAACAGATAGCGGGCCGCCGCCAGCCGTTCCGGCTGATGACGCTTGAGCCAGCACAGCTGCATGCTGGTGTTGCAGGGCTGCAGATGGGTTCCGGTATCGTCAAAAAAACGGCGGTCAAAGCCGGAGCGGCTGAGGAGTTCGCTCATCAGCTCGCGGCTGCGGGTATCGCTCCACAAGATCCCTGGCCCGACCGGTTCACCCTCGGCATCGCTAAGCCAGACCCCTTCGCCCTGTCCGGCAAGGCCGATAGCGCGTAAACGCCCGCCTTGCAGCGTCGGATGCTGAGCGATTTCACGCAATATCGCCACTACCGACTGCCACAGCTGGGCCATATCCTGCTCGGCATGACCGTTGGCAGACAGCCGCGGGCCAGTATTCTGCGCCGCGCTGGCGCACGCCTGAAAGCGTTCATCAAACAGCACCGCCTTAACGCGGGAAGTGCCGATATCGATTCCGAGATAAAAATCCATGCCTGATCCGTTGGTGGAGAGAAATTTAGTCGCGCTCATAGCGGCGACGCATCAGCTCGCACTCGAACAGAAACTCCAGTCCTTCCAGCTGGCGACGGGCTTCGTTTATATCTTTACCCCAGCAGGTCAGGCCGTGGCCGCGCAGCAGGAAGCCGTAGCGCAGCGGATTGGTCTGCGCATAATCTTCAATGCGCGCGGCCAGAGCGTCGATATCCTGGTCGTTATCGAAAATCGCTACTGGGACGGTATCGAGATGACTATGCTGCCCGGTCAGGGTTTTCTGCATTTCATAGCCCTGCAGCGCCAGAGTGCCGCTTTTTTCAATGCGCGACAGGACGGTGGCGTTGACGGTATGCACGTGCAGGACAAAATTGGCTTCCGGGAACAGGCGATACACCAGCGTATGCAGGCCGGTTTCAGCAGAAGGCTTACGCCCGGAAGGCGCTTTATTACTGGCGATCTCCACCTGCAGGAAATCCTCCGTCGTCAGGCTGCCTTTATCGCGCCCCGATTCGCTTAGCCAACACCAGGTTTCATCCTGCCGCGCCGACATATTACCGCCGGTAGCCGGAGCCCAGCCTTTCGCGCCGATCCAATGACAGGTGGTGACCAGTTGCGCGAGTCTTTCTTGCCACATAGCAGTTCCTTAATTTAGCGATGTTAATTTGCGAACCTTTACGGGCGGGCGTTATTGTTGCAGGCCGTTTGGTCACGGACAGCGCGGAACACCCGGAACGGACATGTAGTACGTGAGGAGGATGAGCGCTGCCCTGATCCAAAATGGCCAATAAAATAGCCTGGCGCCAGGTTCTTTAGCCGTCTAAATGGCTATTCATCCGATACTAACACCGCCCGCCTGTGTGAACAATATTTCAGGAAAGGCTTATATTGATAATGGTTATATCAGAAATGCATATCAAATTACCTTTTTTAACAACGATATAACCATACGGCTGCATAAGCTCAAGATTACCGGCTGTGATTCAGCGAAAAGATGGGGGATCGTTTTGTGGGCAAGCTATATAAAAAAACAGCAGAGAAGATGACGTCGTTGTTTTCGCTCTGGCAACCTGAAATATCCTGCCTCCGCACCAAAACAGGGCAATAAAGCACCATAATGGTGCATTAGCGCACGCATTGCACCATTATGGTTCAAAATTTGCAGTGTGCACATCTATGTGGCGCAACGAAGCATTTTAAATACCTTTTATGTGCAGTTAGCACATTCATTTGTGTTATACCTGCACTGTTTATATTGGCATAGTTTTTGCCTACCTCTGGCATCGCCATTCGCATAGCCACTCAGAGGTTCCACTATGTCAAACAGCAATGATTTTCCGCTCATCGAAGCGCCTGCCTCCGGGCGTAAGGGCGTATTTTCGATCTCCATGGTTCTGTTCAGCTTTACCTTTTTTACCGGCACCATGTTCGCGGGCGGCAAGCTTGGCGTCTCTTTCTCCATCGTTAACCTGCTGTGGATTGCGGCGATCGGTAACTTCCTGCTGGCTCTTTACGCCGCTTCGCTCGGCTGGGTTGCCGCACGCAGCGGGCTGAACACCGTGCTGATGGGGCGTTTTTGCTTTGGCGAAATCGGCAGCAAACTCGCTGATTTTATTCTTGGTTTCGCCGAACTGGGCTGGTACGCCTGGGGTACCGCGACGGTGGCCATTTCGCTGGTGAAAATCCTCGCCCTTCCCGCCGTTATGACCACTCCGCTGATGATCCTCTTCGGCATCCTGTTCTGCGTGACCGCGCTGGTGGGCTATAAGGGCCTGGATGCGCTATCGCGCGTGTCGGTGCCGCTGATGTTCATCCTGCTGGTGGTTTCCATGTACCTCGCCGCCCATCACGCCGGCGGCTGGCAGGCGATGACCACAATTGAACCGAGCGAAACCATGACCTGGTCGGCGGCCATCACTATGGTATTCGGCACCTTCGCCAGCGGCGCGACCCAGGCAACGAACTGGACCCGGCTGGCAAACTCCAGCCGCACCGCTATCGTCGCCAGCATGAGCAGCTTTCTTATTGGCAACGGGCTGATGATTGTTGCCGGGGCGTGGTGCGCCATCGTTTATCAGCAGGCCGATATCGTGGAAGTGTTGATTCTGCAGGGGCTATCCGTCGCCGCGGTGGTAATGCTGTGCCTCAACCTGCTGACCATTCAGGGGCCGACAATTTATAACGTCTCCGCCGCCGCCTGCCATTTGCTGCGCAGCGAGCGCCGCCGTACCCTGACCGTAGTCGCCGCCGCCATCGGCATCGTGCTGGCCATTGGCGGTATGTATGAAATGCTGATCCCTTTCCTCGTTCTTCTCGGCAGCATTATTCCCCCCATCGGTGGCGTTATCCTCGCCGACTACTGGTTTTATCGCGGCGGCCGCTATCCGCTGCTGCAAACCGCCCGCTTACCGCGCTTTAACTGGCTGGGGCTTAGCGCCTACGCCGTGGGCGCGGTGGTGGCTTACCTGTCGCCGTGGATCGCCCCGCTGGTCGGCATTACCGTTTCCGCGCTGGTCTATATCGCGCTGACTCGTCTGAGCAAACGCCAGCCCGCCGCTGATTCCGTCGTGGAACAGTAGTCATGAGCCTGACGGTGGGCGAAATCCTCGCCCTTGATGGGCTTTCCGCCATGCGCCTGCGCGCCGGTAAGCAGGGGCTACAGCTGGCGGTGCGCTGGTACTACGTGGCGGAAAATGAAAATATCGCCGAATGGATTATGGGCGGAGAGCTGGTGTTTATCACCGGGATCAACCACCCCCGCGATGAAGAAAACCTGGTTCATTTGCTGATGGAAGGCAAGCAGCGCGGAATTGCAGGAATGGTGATCCTTACCGGTGACGCCTATATTCAGGCGATCCCGCCGCGCCTGATTGCTCTCGCCGACCAGCTGGGCATTCCGCTGATCGAACAGCCCTATATGCTGAAAATGGTGATTGTTACCGAACGCATCGGCACCGCGCTGGTACGCAGCGAAAACGCCCTGCAATCGCGGCGCGATATTCTGATGCAGCTGCTGACCGGCGACTATCCCGACCTGCAGCTCCTGCATCAACGGGCGCTCCATCAGCAGTTGGATTTTACCCGTCCTCTGCGGGTCGCGGCGCTGCGCCTTGAGGGAATACAGCGTCTGTTTCGCCAGTTCCCGCCGGAGCAGGCCGAAGCCTGGCTACAGCAGGCTCGTCGCACCGTGCGCCAGCGCTTGCAGCAGCAGCTCAATCAACAGGGCAACCCCTTTCCGCTGGTAGAGCGCAGCAATATGTTCCTCTTCCTGCTGCCGGATGAAGAAGGCGAGTTTTATCAGCAGAAAAAATGGCTGCAGGAGTGGCTGCTTGCGCTGGCGGAAAGCGAAGACAAACTGTCGCTGCTGTGTGGCCTTTCGGCGCCGGTACAGCAGCTGCAGGGATATCAGCGCGCCCTGTCGCAGGCGCGTCAGGCGCTGGACCTCTGCGATAACCTGCGTCCGGCTCAGCGCATCAGCGACTACCAGCAGCTGGGCTTTATCAAGCTGCTCTCCGCCGTCAGCGACCCCACCCTGCTGAGCGATTTTATGCACGACACTCTCGGCTGCCTGATTGAACCGGATCGCAAAAGTCCGTGGCTGCTGATGGAGACGCTGGAAACGCTGCTTCAGGAGAGCGGCAACGTGGTCAGAGCCGCCGAGCGGCTGGGTATCCACCGCAACACGCTGCATCAGCGTATCCAGCGCATTGAAAAGCTAACCAGCTATCCGGTCAGCCATCCGCAATTTCATCTCAACGCTTCGGTCGCTTTAGCGATCTGGCGTATGTCGCAAAACCATTTACGGGAACAACCATGAAAATTATCAACGCGCGTCTGCGCCATAAAGAAGCGCTTTATACCCTTGAATTACAGGATGGACTGATTAAAAGCATCGCTCCACAGACGGCAGTGCAGACGGCCGACGCCAGCGATATCGATGCCCGGCAAAAGCTGGTGATCCCGCCGTTCGTCGAACCGCATATCCATCTCGACGCCACTTTGACGGCAGGCGAACCGGAGTGGAATATGAGCGGCACCCTGTTTGAGGGTATCGCCCGCTGGAGCCAGCGCAAAGAGAGCGTCACCGTTGAAGATACGCGCCAGCGGGCGCTGAAAACCATCGGCATGCTGCGCGATAACGGCGTACAGCACGTGCGTACCCACATTGATGTCACCGATCCCTCCCTGACGGCCCTTGAGGCGATGCTGACGGTGAAAAAAGAGGCGGCTCATCTTATCGACCTGCAGATCGTCGCTTTTCCGCAGGAGGGGATTGAGTCGTTCCCCGGCGGTCGCGAACTGATGACCCGCGCCATTGAGATGGGGGCCGATGTGGTCGGCGGCATTCCGCACTACGAAAACACCCGCGATAAAGGCGTCAGCTCGCTGGTTTTCCTGATGGATCTGGCCCAGCGTCACGGCCGCCTGGTAGACGTACACTGCGATGAAACCGACGACCCGCAGTCGCGCTTCCTCGAAGTGCTGGCGGAAGAAGCCCGGGTACGCGACATGGGCGCGCAGGTCACCGCCAGCCATACCTGCGCCATGGGTTCCTACGATAACGCCTACTGCTCGAAGCTGTTCCGCCTGCTTAAAGCGTCGGGCATCAACTTTATCTCCTGCCCGACCGAAAGCATCCACCTGCAGGGGCGCTTCGACACCTGGCCGAAACGCCGCGGCGTAACGCGGGTAGCGGAGCTGGATCGCGCCGGGATCAACGTCTGCTTTGCCCAGGACTCTATCCAGGATCCGTGGTACCCGTTGGGCAACGGCAACATCATGCGCATCCTCGACGCCGGACTGCATATCTGCCATATGCTGGGATATGAAGATTTGCAGCGCTGCCTCGACCTCATCACCGATAACAGCGCCCGCGCGCTGTGCCTCGGCGATAACTACGGCATTGCCGAGGGTCGTCCGGCAAACCTGTTGATCCTCGACGCGGAAAACGACTATGACGCGGTGCGCCGCCAGGCCAAAGTACTGACCTCCATTCGTCACGGCAAAATCATTTTGCAGCGCCAGGCGGAGCAGATTCGCTATCCGGCATAAGCCTGACGTTGGCGCGGTACCTGTGCCGCGTCAACCCGCTGCTCGCCGGAGGATTTATGTGGTACCTTCTTACTACTTTTTCCGTGCCGATGATGGGCTCCTGCGTCGGCGCGGGCTCACTGAGGAAACCCGTACCCTGATACTATGAGCGAAAAAAAATGGATTAAGGCAGAGGACGTTGCCCGACTCGCTGGCGTCTCCCGTTCCGCAGTTTCCCGCACCTTTACCCCCGGCGCGTCGGTGGCGGAAAAAACCCGCCAGAAGGTTCTCGCCGCGGCGGAAACGCTGGGCTATCAGGTGAATATTATCGCCCGCACGATGAACACCGGCAGCAGCAACTTTATCGGCATCGTCACCGCCGGATTTGATAACCCGTTCCGCAGTAAGCTGCTGTCGCCGCTGGTCCACCAGTTGGCGCTCAACGGTTTTATGCCGCTGCTGATGAACGCCGACGATCCGCAGCAGCTCGCCCCCTCGCTCAAACAGCTGCTGAGCTACCACGTCGCGGGCGTCATTATCACTTCCGGGGCGCCGCCGCTGTCGCTGGCGGAAGAGTATCTGGAGCGAAAAATTCCGGTGACGCTGATCAACCGTCACGCCGACTTAGCCGGCTGCGATCGGGTATGCAGCGACAACGCGCAGGGGGCGAAGCTGGTGGCCGACCTGTTTGTTCAACGCCGCTGGCAACAGGTCGGGTTTATCGGCGAAAGCCTGGATAACTTCAGCACCCGCCAGCGCTACGAGGCGTTTGTCGCCCGCACGCAGGGCGTGGACGTGGCCGCCCATTTCTGCGACAGCAGCGGCTATCAGGCGGGCTTTACCGCCGCCAGGCAGCTGCTTGCCGCGCATCCGCAGCTGCAGGCGCTGTTCTGCGCCACCGATATGCTGGCGCTCGGCGCGCTGGACGGCCTGCGGGCGGAGAATCCCGGCGCTCCCCTGCCCGCGATCGTTGGCTTCGATGATATTCCGCAGGCGGACTGGCAGCCCTACCAGCTGACCACCGTGCAGCAGAATACCGCCCTGCTCGCCCATCATGCGGTCGATCTGCTGGTTACAAGGATCGCCAGATTCAGCCTGCCGTCACGCCACCGCGAGGTGCCGGTGAAACTGATCGTCCGCCAAAGCGCAAAATGAAAAATTCATTTTATGCAGGAACGATCACAGAATAATTCTTTTAATCCATCCACACTCATTTCGCCCTCCGGGGCTGTTTTTTTCAGGCAAATTGCACACGTGTGCAAAATAGGGAGTTACGATGAAATCACTGGAATTAGATGAACTGCAGGCCCGCTACCGCCTGGCCTGCGAGCTGGCGCAGGCCGGTGCGGAACTGGCGTTTGAATTCTATCAGCAGCGCGACCGGCTGGCGGTGGAGCATAAGGGCGACGATCTGCAGGACGTGGTCAGCGTCGCCGATAAACAGGTCGAAGCGTTTGTTAAGCAGCGCATTATCAGCGCTTTCCCGCAGGACGGCTTTCTCGGCGAGGAGAGCGGCACGCAGATGCCGGACGCCCGCGTCCTGTGGGTGGTCGATCCTATCGACGGCACCAGCTGTTTTCTTAACGGCCTGCATACCTGGTGCCTGTCGCTGGCTATCGTCGCCGACGGGGAACCGGTTATTGGCGTGGTGTACGACCCCAACCATCGCGAGCTGTTCCACGCCCTGAAAGGCCAGGGCGCATGGCTCAACGATGCGCCTATCGCGCCGCATCCGGGTGCGACGGTTAAGGCGGGAGTGATGGGGGTCGGCACCTCGCACCGCGTGACGCCGGCGGTCTTTCTGCCCTTTCTCGACGCGCTGCTGAGCGACGGCGGGATGTTTATCCGCAACGGCTCCGGAGCGCTGATGAGCGCCTGGGCGGCGGCGGGCAGGCTTATCGGCTACTACGAACCGCATATGAACCCGTGGGACGGGCTGCCGGGGCTGGTGCTGATGCGCGAAGCGGGCGGCCTCAGCAATGACTACCTGGCGGAAGATGGAATTCGTAACGGTAATCCGCTGCTGCTGGCCAGCAAGACGCTCTATCCACAGTTAAAAAACATGCTTTGTCACCCATTACCTTAACCGTATCGGGTCAGGCTTTATCTGATTATGTACTCTACACAACGACAATGTACCCTAAATAATTCGAGTTGCAGAAAGGCGGCAAGTGAGCGCCCCCCCAGGAGCTTACTCTGGTAAGTGACTGGGATGAACGAACGCAGCCAACGCATATGCAACGTGAAGTATGACGGGTTAAACCTCACGGACGAACCATACTAATCAGTCAGGCCTCCGACCTTCGGAGATACCATCATGTCTGGAATTATCGCATTTTTTCGCGCTTCGCCGCCCAAAGCGGGCGGAGAGTTCGATGAGCGGCGCTTTCGCAGCGTGCGCTGGCAAACCTTTATTATCATGACCCTGGCATACGTCACGTTTTACGTTTGTCGGCTGTCGTTTACCGTCGCCAAAAGCGCGCTGGTAGAGCTTGGTATTACCCCGACGGAGCTGGGGATGATCGGCTCAACGCTATTTTTCAGCTACGCCATCGGCAAGCTGGTCAACGGCTTCATCGCCGATCATGCCAACGTGGTGCGCTATATGAGCCTCGGGCTGCTGCTCAGCGCCGGGATGAACCTGATGATGGGGATGACCAGCAACGCCATGCTGCTGGCTGTCTTCTGGGGGATCAACGGCTGGGCGCAATCGATGGGCGTCGGCCCGTGCGTGGTATCGCTGGCGCGCTGGTACGGCTGCAAAGAAAGAGGCACTTTTTACGCCATCTGGTCGACGGCGCATAACATCGGCGAAGCGATGACCTATATGGTGATCGCCGCGGTGATTGCCGGATTTGGCTGGCAGATGGGCTACCTGTCCACCGCCGCGCTCGGCGCCGCCGGGGTGGTGCTGATGCTGCTGTTTATGCGCGACTCGCCGCAAAGCTGCGGCTTCCCGCCGATCAACGTCATTCGCGACGAACCGCAAGAGGAGGCCGAGGCCCGCGGCTCGGTATTTAAAAACCAGCTGCTGGCGCTGCGTAACCCGGCCCTGTGGACGCTGGCCCTGGCCTCGGCGTTTATGTATATCGACCGCTACGCGGTGAACTCGTGGGGGATCTTCTTTCTGGAACAGGATAAAGCCTACTCCACCCTGGAGGCTTCCGGGATTATCGGGGTCAACGCCATCGCGGGTATCGCCGGAACCATTATCGCCGGGATGCTCTCCGACCGCTTTTTCCCGCGTAACCGCAGCGTGATGGCCGGATTTATCAGCCTGCTCAACACCGCTGGCTTCGCGCTGATGCTCTGGTCGCCGCACGGCTACTACACCGATATTCTGGCGATGATTATCTTCGGCGCCACCATCGGGGCGTTAACCTGTTTCCTCGGCGGACTGATTGCCGTCGATATTTCGTCGCGCAAAGCAGCGGGCGCCGCGCTCGGCACTATCGGCATCGCCAGCTACGCGGGAGCAGGACTCGGCGAGTTTCTGACCGGCATCATCATCGATAAAACGTCGATTATCGAAAACGGCAAAACGCTGTACGACTTCAGTACGCTGTCGCTGTTTTGGGTAGGCACCGGCCTCGCCTCCGCGCTATTCTGTTTTACCACCGCCGCGATTGTCGCCAGGCGACACGCCATAGAACGGCAGACCTCATTCTCGTCATAACCCTTTACTTATAAGGAAGATTTTATGATGCCTGTACGACATCAGGTTTTGCTACGCCTGCTGCTTGCCTGCACTCTGCCGCTGCTGGCCGCGCCGGGCCATGCCGCCGCGCAGTATGCGCTGGAGAAAGTGGTTGAACTCAGCCGCCACGGCATTCGTCCGCCGACCGAGGGCAACCGGGAGGCCATCGAAGCGGCGACCCAGCGTCCGTGGACCCAGTGGACCACCCGCGACGGCGAGCTGACCGGCCACGGCTATGCCGCCGTCGTCAATAAGGGGCGCGATGAGGGTGCGCGCTTTCGCCAGTTGGGTCTGCTGACGGCGGGCTGCCCGGCGAGCGGTGAGATTTACGTGCGCGCCAGCCCCCTGCAGCGCACGCGGGCCACCGCCCAGGCGCTGGTAGACGGCGCCTTTCCCGGCTGCGGCGTAGAAATTCATCACGTTAGCGGCGACGCCGACCCGCTGTTTCAGAGCGATAAGTTTGCCGCCACGCAAACCGACCCCGCCCGCCAGCTGGCGGAGGTCAAAGCGAAAGCCGGGGATCTGGCGCAGCGCCGGCAGACGCTGGCTCCGGTGATTCAGCTGCTGAAAAACGCAGTCTGCATGACCGATAAGCCCTGCCCGGTGTTTGACCTCCCGTGGCAGGTCGAGCAAAGCAAAAGTGGCAAAACGTCGATTAGCGGGCTGAGCGTGATGGCCAACATGGTCGAGACGCTGCGGCTGGGCTGGAGCGAAAACCTGCCCCTTAGCCAGCTGGCGTGGGGCAATATCACCCGCTCCGGCCAGATAACCGCCCTGCTGCCGCTGCTGACGGAGAACTACGATCTGAGCAACGATGTGCTGTATACCGCACAAAAACGCGGCTCGATTCTGCTCAACGCCATGCTCGAAGGGGTAAAAGAAGGCGCCACGCCGAACGTACGCTGGCTGCTGCTGGTGGCGCACGATACCAATATCGCCATGGTACGGACGTTAATGGACTTTAGCTGGCAGCTACCGGGGTACAGCCGCGGCAATATCCCGCCGGGCAGCAGCCTGGTGCTGGAACGCTGGCGCGATACCCGCAGCGGTCAACGCTTCCTGCGCGTCTACTTCCAGGCGCAGAGTCTGGACGATTTACGCCACCTGCAAACGCCGGACAGCCAGCATCCGCTGCTGCGCCAGGAGTGGCGTCAGGCGGGCTGCCGGACGACCGATGTCGGGACCCTGTGCCCTTACCAGGCGACGCTGACCGCGCTCGGCCGTAATATCGACCGGCGCTCCGCTCCGGCGGTTGAAATGGTTCTGCCCTGAACTGAATGCGAAGCTATGCAGGTAGCTTCGCTTTTTAGCTCAGATTCAGGCCTTTTCTGGCTTAAATACCCCGGCGGCAACCTGCTCCGGGGTCACCACGCCGCTATCCAGCACCCAGCCGCTGACTAACGATGCGGGCGTGACGTCGAACGCCGGATTGTAAACCGCGGCATCTTTCGGCGCCCACTGTACCGCACCAAAGCTGCCGGCAACGCCGGTCACTTCCGCCGCCGCCCGCTGCTCAATCGGGATCGCCGCGCCGTTCGGGCAATGGCGATCCAGGGTGGTCTGCGGTGCGGCCACATAAAACGGGATCCGGTGATACCTCGCCAGCACCGCCAACGAATAGGTGCCGATTTTATTCGCCACGTCGCCGTTGGCGGCAATACGGTCAGCACCAACCCACACCGCGTCCACCTCGCCCTGCGCCATCAGGCTGGCGGCCATCGAGTCGGTAATCAGCCGATACGGCACGCCCAGTTCGCCCAGCTCCCAGGCGGTCAGGCGTCCGCCCTGTAACAGAGGACGCGTTTCATCCACCCAGACGTTCGCCACTTTCCCCTGCTCGTGCGCCAGCGCAATCACTCCCAGCGCGGTGCCGACTCCCGCCGTCGCCAGACCGCCGGTATTGCAGTGGGTTAACAGGCGGCTGCCCGGCGTGACCAGCGCGCTGCCCGCTTCGGCGATGCTGGCGCAAAGCTGCTTATCTTCTTCTATCAGGCGCAGTGCTTCCGCTTCCAGCGCCTGCGGATAAGATTCCTGCGCCAGCGCCAGCTTCATGCGATCCAGATTATTCATCAGGTTCACCGCGGTCGGGCGGGCGGCGCGCAGCGTCTCCAGCGCCTGAGAAAGTTCATCGCGGGTCAGGCCGCGCTGCGCCAGTAGCGCCAGCAGCAGGCTGGCGGAGAGGCCAATCAACGGCGCGCCGCGAACCCGCAGGGCGTGGATATGGTCCACCAGCAGCGCCACGCTATCCGCCGCCAGCCAGCGTTTTTCCTGCGGTAAAGCCTGCTGGTCAAGAATAAAAAGCTGATTTTCGCTTACCCGCAGGCTGGTGGTCTGTAGTGTCTGCATTTAGTTAAATCCCTGTTGCGTTGTTGTATCACATTGTGTCAGGATGGAATCCAGAAGTATAGACGTCTGAACGGCTTAATCAGAATTTTGAGGATCGAGGCAATGTCGCAATACCATACTTTCACCGCCAGCGATGCGGTGGCTTACGCCCAACAATATGGCGGAATCAACAATCCGTCAGAACTGGTGTCCGCACAGGAAGTGGGCGATGGTAACCTCAACCTGGTGTTTAAAATTTTCGATACCGAAGGCGTTAGCCGGATTATCGTTAAGCAGGCGCTGCCCTACGTACGCTGCGTGGGTGAATCCTGGCCCCTGACCCTCGACCGCGCGCGTCTTGAAGCGCAAACTCTGGTTGCTCACTATCAGCACTGCCCGCAGCACACGGTGCAGATTGTGCATTTCGACCCCGCGCTGGCGGTAATGGTGATGGAAGATCTCTCCGATCACCGTATCTGGCGCGGCGAGTTGATTAAAAACGTTTACTATCCGCAAGCCGCCAGCCAGCTGGGAGAATATCTGGCCCAGGCGCTGTTCCACACCAGCGATTTTTATCTGCATCCGCATGAGAAAAAGGCCCGGGTGGCGGAGTTTATTAACCCCGAGATGTGCGAAATCACCGAGGACCTGTTCTTCAACGACCCCTATCAGGTTCACGAGCGCAACAATTACCCCGCGGCGCTGGAAGCCGACGTCTCCGCCCTGCGCGACGATGCCCAGCTAAAGCTGGCGGTCGCCGCGCTGAAGCACCGCTTTTTCTCCCATGCTGAAGCGCTGCTGCACGGCGATATCCATAGCGGCTCGATTTTCGTCGCGGAAGGTAGCTTTAAAGCTATCGACGCCGAATTTGGCTATTTCGGCCCGATCGGTTTCGATATCGGCACCGCCATCGGCAACCTGCTGCTCAACTACTGCGGCCTGCCGGGACATCTTGGCGTTCGCGATGCCGCCGCCGCGCGCGAGCAGCGTCTGAGCGATATTCAGCAGTTCTGGAATACCTTCGCCGAGCGTTTCCAGGCGCTGGCGACGGAAAAATCCCGCGACGCGGCGCTGGCTTATCCCGGCTATGCCTCCGCGTTCCTGAAGAAAGTATGGGCCGATGCAATTGGCTTCTGCGGCACCGAGTTGATTCGCCGCAGCGTTGGCCTGTCGCACGTGGCGGATATCGATACCATTGAGGACGAAGCCATGCGTCATCAATGCCTGCGCCACGCCATCACCCTGGGTAAAGCGCTGGTTGTGCTTGCCGATCGTATCGACAGCGTCGAAGAGCTGATTGCACGGATCCGGCAGTACGGTTAATCGTTCCCGGGCCGCGACGCTAATGCGTCTTGCCCGGGCTACCTGGTCTGTCCGGGCTACAAAACCCGCAAACCGCACAGACCCGTAGCCCGGACAGGCGCAACGCGCCGCCTCCGGGAAATATTCCTATCCCAGATACTCAATCACCGACAGTCCGCCGTTATAATCGGTGCTGTAGATAATGCCCTGCGCATCAACGAATACGTCGCAGGACTGGATAACCCGCGGACGACCAGGTCGGGTATCCATCATTCTCTCCGGAGCGGCAGGCACCAGCGCCCCGGTTTCCACCGGCCGATAAGGGTTGGAAATATCGTAAGCGCGCACGCCTGCGTTCTGGTAAGTAGCGAAAATCAGCGTTGAGCTAATAAAGCTGCCGGGACGGTTCTCATGCAGATTATGCGGGCCAAAGTGCGCTCCTTTCTCCACATAGTCGGCTTCATCCGGCTGCGGAAAAGTCGAAATACTCACCGGATTCGTCGGGTCGCGAATATCAAACAGCCAGATCAGCTTCTCGCCATCCTGCTGGTTATCCAGCACCGCTTCATCAAGCACCACCAGCAGCTCCCGATCCGGTAGCGGCAGCGCGGTATGAGTACCGCCGCCAAACGGCGGGCTCCAGTTACGGTGGCTGATAAGCTTCGGCTGCGCGCGGTCTTTGACATCCAGCAGCGTCAAGCCGCCGTCGCGCCAGCTACCGTAAGCGGTATCTCCGGCGATAATCGCATGATGCAGGGCGTAGCGTTTACCTTCCGGCCACTGCGGCGTTTCCCCCGCCGCGTGGTTCATTCCCGGCAGCCACCAGCGCCCGGCAACCTCCGGTTTACGCGGATCGGCCAGATCGATAGTCAGGAAAATATAGTCGCTAAAACCGTCGATCAGCGCGGAAACGTAGGCCCAGCGACCGCCGACGTACCAGATGCGGTGGATTCCAATACCGTTGAGCGACAAGAAGCTAACTTCCCGCGGTTTATCCGGCGTTGAAATATCAAAAATCCGCAGTCCGGCGCTCCATCCCTTATCCTGCACGTCGCTGACCGTCTCGCCGACCGAACGGGTGTAGTAAACCTTCTCGTCGGCAAAACGGGCATCGGCGAACAGATCCCGGGCGTTGATCACCAGCAGCAGATCGTCGTGCGCCTGTAAATGGACATTCCAGGTTCCGGGCGGCGCGGCGATGTAATTGACCGTTTGCGGATTTTTCGGGTCGCGTACGTCCACGACGGAAAAGCCCTGCGATACCATATGGCCAATATAGGCAAAACCACGATGTACCATCAGCTGAACGCCGTCCGGGCGTCCTCCCTGATCGCTATGGCCAATCAGCCGCATATTGCGGCTGTATTCGGGGCACGGTAATTCTGTCACCTTGAGCTCCTTTTGTCGGATGGCGGCTGCGTCTTATCCGACCAACAACACTACTGGCCCGCTAAGCGCAGCGCCTCCAGGCGTTACTTGTTTTTCGCTTCCAGAGTGGCGAACCACGGGGCGATAAAGTCTTCGGTCTGACCCCAGCCCGGGATAATTTTGCCCAGCGAGGCGACGTTCACCGCCCCTGGTTGCGCCGCCAGCAGCGCCTGCGGTATCGCCGCCGCTTTAAAGTCATAGGTTTTCGGCGTTGGTTCACCGGCAATTTTATTGGCGATCAGGCGCACGTTGGTCGCGCCGATAAGCTTCGGATCGACCGCCACGCTCACTTTCCACGGGCTGCCGGATTCACGCATCAGCTGCAGATCCTGGTTGGAAATATCGATACTGTAGAGTTTGATCTCGGTGCGGCCGTTCTCTTTCAGCGCTTTATAAGCGCCCTGGCTGAACGCGTCCCAGGTCCCCCAGATGGCGTCAATTTTGCCTTTCGGGTATTTGGCTAAGACTGCGCCGACCTTGTTGGCGGTGTCGCCCTGCACATCGGAAGAGACCGCGCCGATGGATTCCAGCTCTTTGATCCCGGGGTTTTGTTTTAGCAGCGCCTGGTAAGCGGCCTTACGGCGCTCCATCGGCGGGAAGCCTGCGACCCACAGCTTGACGATATTGGCTTTGCCGTTGAAGTCCTTCACCAGCTGGCCGAAAGAGAGTTCGGTCAGCGAAGCGTCATCCTGCTGGGTGACGGTAACGCCCGGAATTTCGCCGTTTACCGCGGTATCGAAGACCGAGACTTTAATCCCCGCATCCACCGCTTTTTTTACCAGCGCAGTGGCGTAAGGGTCCCGCCCCTGAGAAAGAATAATCCCGTCATATTTCTGGCTAATCGCCTGGTTAACAAAGTCCTGGAATTTTGCGTCATCGCCGTTGCTGAGGAAGGTGCTGATTTTAAAGCCGAGCTTTTTACCTTCCTGAATGGCCCCGGAGACAAACTGGGTGGTGTTATCGTCAGAACCCAGATTGCGGATCACCGCAATGCGAATCGGCCCGCTATGTTCGGCGATCGCCGCCGGAAGCGGGGTCGGGGTTTCAGCAAAGGCCGCCGTCGCGTTGAACAACCCCAGCGCGATGAGTGAAAGCGTTATCTTTTTCATGGTGTTTCCTTTTTGTTACCCTAAATAATTCGAATTGCAGGACGGCGGCAAGTAAACGAATCCCGATGAGCTTACATAAGTAAGTGATTCGGGTGAGTGAACGCAGCCAACACACCTGCAATTTGAAGAATGACGGGTAAAATGTTAGGTGCGGCGCTGAAAATAAGTCAGTGCCAGCGCGCCAGCCAGCACCAGCCCTTTAATAATGTCCATCGCGTAGTACGGCACCGAGAGCATCACCAGGCCGTTGGAGAGCACGCCCAGGATCACCGCCCCCACCAGCGTACCGAGCGCGTTCGGCTTACCGGAGCCGGCCAGCGAGAAGCCAATCCACGCCGCCGCCACCGCATCCATCAGGTAGCCGCCGCCGGCGTTTACCTGGGATGAGCCGATGCGCGAAGCCAGCAGAATGCCGCCAAGCCCCGCCAGCAGGGAGGCCATAACGTAGGCCGCAACTTTGTAACGCGTGATCCGCAGGCCGGAGAGGCGCGCTGCTTCCGGATTGCCGCCGATGGCGTACATCCGCCGCCCGTGGGTGGTAAAGGAGAGCGCCAGCTGGGCGATGACCGTCACCACCAGCATAATGATGACAATCGTCGGTACCTGCCCCAGCGAACCGAACGCCGCCGGGATCGTACCTTCCGCCATATCGCCGCTCGGCAGCACCATATTTTCGGTAATCGAGCCGCCGTAGCTGTAGGTCATCGCCACGCCCTGAATCACGAACAGGCTGGCCAGCGTCGCCAGCATGTCGGGAATCCGCAGGATCACGATGAGAAAAGCGTTGAATAGTCCCACCAGGGTGCAGAGCGCGAGGGTAACAAGGATCGCCTCGGTGGTGCCGAAGCCATGCCAGACAAACAGCGAAATCACCAGCGCATTGGCCAACGAGGCGGTGGAGCCTACGGACAAATCGAAGCCACCGATGGTCAGCGATATCGACACGCCGATGGCGATTACCGTCACGATAGCAATAGAGCGCAGGATGTTGATGATATTAAACGGGTCGAGGAAGTTGTCCGACGCCAGGCCAAAAACGGCAATCAGCAGAACAACGGTCAGCAACATGCCCCATTTGTAGAGAAAATCGAAAAATCGCTGACGGCCCGATACCGTCGCGTTCACTGCCAGGGCCTTACTCACGCTGCTGCTCCTCCGGTAGAGTAATAAAGAATGTTCTCTTCCCGGGCCTCAGCGCCCGGGATTTCCGCCACGATGCGTCCGTCCCACAGCACGCAGATACGATCGCACAGACCAACCAGCTCGGCGAATTCACCCGAGGCGTAAATCACTCCTTTACCTTCCCGCGCCAGGCCGTCAATAAGCTGGAATAAATCCGTTTTGGCCTTCACATCGACGCCTTTGGTCGGCTCATCGAAAATCAGGACGTTGGCGTTGCCGCGCAGCCATTTGCCGATCGCCACTTTCTGCTGATTGCCGCCGGAAAGGCGGCGCAGCGTCTGCGCCGGTCCGGAAGCGCGGATCCCCACGCGGGCTATCACCTCTTCCGCCCAGCGCCAGGCATGACGATGGCCAAACAGGCTCCAGCGGGAAAAACTGTTGTCGGCGCTGACCGCCAGATTCATCACCACCGGCTCTTCGATAAAAATGCCCTCTTTACGCCTCTCCTCAGGTACCAGCGCCAGACCGCGGGCCACCGAATCAGCCGGGTCGCGCGGACGCCAGGGCTGGTTGTTCAGCTCCCCGCGCGTTAAACGGCTTTTGCTGGCGCCAAACAGCGCCTTGCACAGTTCGGTTTTTCCGGCGCCCGCCAGTCCGGCGATCCCCAGAATCTCTCCTTTGCGCAGACGCAGCGAGATATCCTGCAACAGCCCTTCGTCATGTAGCCCTTCGACCTGCAGCAGCACTTCCTCGCCGTGCGGCGGGCGCTTCGACGGGAAGATATCGCTTAGCTCGTGGCCAAGCATCTTCTCGACAATCTGCTCGCCGCTCAGATTGCCCATCGGCCCACTCTCAACCAGACGGCCATCGCGCAGCACCGTCAGGGTGTCGCAGATCGCTTTTAATTCATGAATGCGGTGTGAGATAAACACGATGCCAATGCCCTGCTGCTGCAGGCGGCGAACTACCGCAAACAGGCGCTCGCTCTCATTTTGGTCCAGCGGCGCGGTAGGTTCATCGAGGATAAGAAAACGGCAGTGGTGCGACAACGCGCGGGCCAGCAGGATTTGCTGTTTTTCTGCCAGCGTGCAGCTATCGATTGAGCGCCGTACGTCAAGGCTGACATCAAGCTGGGCCAGCGCTTCGCGCGCCAGCTGGCGCACCCGGCTCCAGCGGAAAGCGAGGCCAGGTTCAGCCAGCCTGTCGAGCATAATGTTTTCCGCGATGCTCAGGCCCGGTACCAGCGCAACGTCAACCTCCTGCTGTACCAGATGGATGCCCAGCAGTTTGGCATCGCGCGGCGAGCGAATGCCGATCGGCTGGTTGTTAATCACCACTTCGCCTTCATAATGATCGTACGTGCCGCACAGCACCGCCATGAGCGTCGACTTACCCGCACCGTTAGCGCCGGTTAACGCATGCACCGTTCCCCCGATGAGGGTAAAAGAGACGTTGCTCAGCGCCCGAAAGCCGGAAAAGGCGAGGCTAATATTTTGCATCTCAAGACGATTGCCGGTCATCCCCTGCACCCTGTCGATTAATGTTCTGATTTAACGAATTTTTCATAGCCGTGCTTGACTGACAAATGCATAAAAGGCATAAGATAAAGCGAAATAGTATTAGCCATCCGGATGTCCAGACATAACATCGGGTTAGCAAAACAGAACAAGGACAGCATTGATGAGTCACAGCGATATCCGCGTGGTCCCCGGCCCCGCCAACTACTATTCCCATCCCGGCAGCCTTGCCCGACTGCATGATTTTTATAGCGAAGAACAGCTTTCACGCGCGGTGTGGATTTACGGCGAACGGGCTATCGCTGGCGCAGAGGCTTTCCTGCCGGAAGCGTTTAACGCGCCCGGCGCGAAAAAAATCTTATTTAAAGGCCACTGCAGCGAAAACGATGTCAGCGAACTTGCCCGCGCGTCCGGCGACGATCGCGCGGTAGTGATCGGCGTCGGCGGCGGCGCGCTGCTCGATACCGCGAAGGCGCTGGCCCGCCGTCTCGGTTTGCCGGTAGTGGCGATCCCCACTATCGCCGCGACCTGCGCAGCGTGGACGCCGCTGTCGGTGTGGTATAACGATGCCGGTCAGGCGCTGCAGTTTGAAATTTTCGACGACGCCAACTTCCTGGTGCTGGTGGAGCCGCACATTATTCTGAACGCCCCGGCGGAATATCTGCTGGCGGGGATCGGCGATACCCTGGCGAAATGGTATGAAGCGGTGGTGCTGGCCCCACAGCCGGAGACGCTGCCGCTCACCGTGCGTCTTGGCATCAACGGCGCGCTGGCCATTCGCGATGTGCTGCTGGAAAGCAGCGAAACCGCGCTGGCCGACCAGCAGCGTGGGGAGCTGACCCAGGCTTTCCGTGACGTCGTGGATGCGATCATCGCTGGTGGCGGTATGGTCGGCGGGCTCGGCGAGCGCTATACCCGCGTCGCCGCCGCCCATGCGGTGCATAACGGGCTGACGGTGCTGCCGCAGACCGAAAAATATCTGCACGGAACCAAAGTCGCCTACGGTATTCTGGTGCAGAGCGCCCTGCTCGGCCAGGATGACGTGCTGGCACAGCTGGTGCGGGCGTATCAGCGCTTTAATCTGCCAACCACGCTGGCGGCGCTGGAGGTGGATATCAACAACCGTGAACAGCTGGATCGCGTCATCACTCATACCCTGCGCCCGGTAGAATCCATCCATTTCCTGCCGGTTGCGATCAACGCCGAAACCCTGCGCGCGGCGTTTGAAAAAGTCGAACGTTTCGCCGCATAACTCCCCCGTTCTGTTCGCCTCTGCCGCGCGGCGGAGGCGCTTTCGAGCCGCCTCGCAAAGCTGATTTTTCCGTCTTTATCCTGCCTTAAATCTACGCTATGGTCCTCTATAAGAAAATTAAAATTTACTTATAATCTTATTATTTACTTATAAAGAGCTTTGGCTTAAAGTGGAGGTCAGGATGATCGTTTTTTGGTCAAAAAGTGCAGAAAAGCAGCTCGCCGCAATTGATTCCCGCTATCAGGAGAGAATCAAAGAAAAGCTACGAGCCATTGATGGATAAAAATGCACCGGCTCCGGACATTAAGAAACTCAAGCAGCCGGCGTCCAAAGATCATTATCGATTGCGTGTAGGTGATTATCGAATCATCTTCACTCAGTTTGAGGGGATATCTGAAAGCTGCTATGTCGTAGCAATAAAACGCAGAACCTCAACAACCTGTCTTCACAAGGAGGCAACGCCCTATGGCAGTGCAACTAATTAAGGATGACGAGGGCAACCCACAGTATGTGGTTATCCCTTATAACGAATACTTCCAGATGCGCCTGAAAATGGCGGAATACGATGATGAGCAAGAGGATGTGTGGGAAGACATCCCCTACGAATCCGATGAATATGACAGCGTTCCATTACCAGATAGCGTTTGCGACATCATGCATCGTGAGAAAGTCAGCTTGCAGGCCGCCTGGCGCATTCTGCGCGGCTTGTCGCAGCAGGAGGTTGCCGATAAGCTCGGCATTAGCCAGTCTGCGGTTTCCCAGCTGGAGGCCGTCGACTCCCGTCCGCAAAAGCGCACCCGCGAAAAGCTAGCGGCAATCTACGGCTGCACGCAGGAGCAAATCAGCCTGTATCTGCCGAAAGAGGGCTAACAGCACTTCGCGCCGCCTTTGCCGCCGTAGCGCGCGTCCTGGCGCTCGCGGAAAAACTCTTCGTAGGTCATCGGCGTTTGCTCGGGGTGCGTGGCGCGAATGTGCTCGACATAGTTGTCGTAATCCGGCACGCCGATCATCATTTTCGCCGCCTGACCTAAATATTTTCCTGCTTTCGAAAGGGAATCAAACATTTTTAGCTCTCATCATCGCCCCCCTTCTCATAAAGGGGGCGATATTGTTACGCCTTAGTGGGCGCGTTTGGCCTGGGTTACCAGGCTGTCTGCATCAGCAGGCATCGCCTGGTAAGGGGTTTCTTTCGCCGTTGGCTTGTCTTCTCTCAGCGCCGCCAGCGCGGTTTTAATTGAGAACAGCGCCAGCACCACAACCACGACCATAAAGAAGATGGTCAGACCGGCATCCAGACGGTTGTTAAACACCAGCTGCGCCAGCTGCGACTCGGTATACTGCGGCGGAATATTGCCGCTGTCGATCATCGCCTGGAACTTATTGGCAATCGCCAGGAATCCGACTTTCGTATCGGTGCTGAACGACTTCTGCCAGCCCGCGGTTAACGTACATACCAGCAGCCAGGAGGTCGGCAGCAGCGCCACCCACGCATAGCGCTGGCGCTTCATCTTAAACAATACCACTGCACAGAGCATCAGCGCCATTCCTGCCAGCATCTGGTTAGCAATACCAAACAGCGGCCACAGCGTGTTGATACCGCCGAGCGGGTCAACCACGCCCTGATGCAGGAAATAGCCCCACGCCAGTACGCACAGCGCCGTCGCCAGCAGGTTGGCAGGCAGAGAACTGGTTTGCTTCAGCCCCGGACTGATGACCCCCAGCAGGTCCTGGAGCATAAAGCGCGCCGCGCGCGTCCCCGCATCCACCGCGGTCAGGATGAACAGCGCCTCAAACAGAATCGCGAAGTGGTACCAGAAGGAGACGTCCATCAGGCCGCCCAGCGAGCCGTGCAGAATGTAGGCCATACCCACCGCCAGGGTCGGGGCGCCGCCCGCGCGGGAGATAATCGACTGCTCGCCCACTTCGTTAGCAATCTGATTGAGCGTATCCGGGGTCACGGTAAAGCCCCAGCTGCTCACCACCTGCGCCGCCGACGCCACCACATCGGTCACGCCCGCCGGAGCCAGCACCGCCATCGGGCTGTTCATGGCGAAATAAACGCCCGGATCGATAATGCAGGCCGCCACCAGCGCCATGATCGCCACGAAGGACTCCATCAGCATGCCGCCGTAGCCGATAAAACAGGCTTGTCCTTCGTTGGCCAACATTTTCGGCGTAGTGCCTGAAGAGATAAGCGCATGGAAGCCAGAAACCGCGCCGCAGGCGATGGTGATAAACAGAAACGGGAACAGGTTGCCGCTCCACACCGGCCCGGTGCCGTCGATAAACTTGGTCAGCGCCGGCATCGTCAGCGTCGGGCGCATAATCAGGATCCCGATCGCCAGGCCGACGATAGTGCCGATTTTCAGGAAGGTGGAGAGGTAGTCGCGAGGTGCCAGCAGCAGCCACACCGGCAGCACGGCGGCGATAAAGCCGTAACCTACCAGAATCCACGTGAGCTGCACGCCGGTATAGTCAAACCACGGTGCCCAGGTCGGGCTTTCCGCCACCCAGCCGCCGGAAATGATGGCGAATACCAGCATCACCAGACCAATGACCGATACTTCGCCAATGCGCCCGGGGCGCAGGTAGCGAATATAAATCCCCATAAAAATCGCCAGCGGAATAGTGAATGCCACGGTGTAGGTCCCCCACGGACTGTGGGTCAGCGCTTTCACCACGATCATCGCCAGTACCGCAAGGATGATCACCATGATCATAAAGCAGGCCACCAGCGCCAGCACTCCGGCGGTTGGCCCCATCTCCTCTTTGACCAGCTCGCCGAGCGAACGTCCATCGCGGCGGGTGGAGACGAACAGCACCATAAAGTCCTGCACCGCCCCGGCCAGCACCACGCCGGCGAGGATCCAGATCATCCCCGGCAGATAGCCCATCTGCGCCGCCAGCACCGGGCCAACCAGCGGCCCTGCTCCGGCTATGGCCGCAAAATGGTGACCGAACAGCACTTTTTTGTCGGTCGGGACGTAGTCGAGACCGTCGTTGTGACGCACCGCCGGGGTCATGCGCGTCGGGTCGACCGCCAGCACGTTTTTAGCGATATACAGGCCGTAGAAGCGATAGGCGATCAGATAGACGCAGACTGCCGCGACGACAATCCATAGCGCATTAATCTGTTCACCACGGTTGAGCGCGATATAGCCGAGGGCAAAGGCTCCGATAACGGAGAGTATTGTCCAGATGAGGTATTTCCCTGAATTATTCATCATTGTGTTCCGCTGGTAGGGTAATCCGGATGTTACAGTTTGTTTCTAGAACACAATGTAGATTTTAACAACTCAGAAACGGTGCAGATGTCGTCTTGCGGTAAGGATTTATCTCACATTGCAAGCGAGATCACTTCTGGTGGGAAATGGATGAAAATGGGGGAGGATAATCTGAAACGACATCGCAGATTGTTTCCCGGAGGCGGGCTGCCTGTCCGCAGGCCGCCGGGGACGCATAGCCTGGACAGATACGCAGCATCGCCTCCGGGAAAATTCTGCAACACCCTGCGCGCTTCTCCCGGGGGCAGCGCGTTGCGCCTTGCCCGGGCTACCACACCGCAGACCGCCGGGGACGCGTAGCCCGGACAGATACGCAGCATCGCCTCCGGGAAAATTCTGCAACACCCTCCGCGCTTCTCCCGGGGGC
>OEPS010000041.1_pt1 | contig 46665 bp, 43 predicted proteins | sample 1539411 | NCBI WGS metagenome assembly OEPS01 (sample SAMN02671747, study PRJEB22543) | soil metagenome | biome: bacteria | place: China:Hunan Province, Lengshuijiang City | collected 2012-10-15 | depth 0.08m m
AAGGGCCACGCGTTGGCGCTGGCCACCGGAAAGCTGCACCGGCTTGCGCTGCCCATAGCCCTCCAGAGCGACCATGGCCAAGGCCTCTTCGGCACGGGCCAGGCGTTCCTGCTTGCCTACACCTTTGACCTTGAGGCCATAGGCGACGTTGTCGCGCACATTCATGTGCGGGAACAAGGCGTAATCCTGGAACACCGTGTTGACGTCACGCTGATAGGGCGGCAACCCGGCTGCTTCGGCACCGTGGATACGAATGGAGCCGGCGCTGGGTTGCTCGAAACCGGCAATCAGGCGCAGACAGGTGGTCTTGCCGGACCCCGAAGGGCCGAGCATCGAAAAGAATTCGCCGTCATGGATGTCGATGGACACCCGGTCAACGGCCTTGACCTCGCCAAAGCTGCGGGAAACGTCGGTGAACTGGACTGCAAGGGTCATGGTTAGTGCTCCGAGTCTCTAGACTGAATCGCGGGGCAAGCCCGCTCCCACCGGCTCTGTGGGAGCGGGCTTGCCCCGCGATAGGCCTAACGGCCACCCATGATCGCAATGTAGTCCTGGGTCCAGCGGCTGTAGGGGACAAACTTGCCCCCTTCGGCCTGCGGGGTTTTCCAGAAGGCGATCTTGTCGAAGTTGTCGAAGCCATTGGTCTTGCAGCCCTCGGCCCCCAGCAACTCATTGCCGGTGCAGGCTGCCGGTACCGCAGGCAGCGAGCCGAACCAGGCGGCCACGTCACCCTGGACCTTGGGTTGCAGCGACCAGTCCATCCACTTGTAGGCACAGTTGGGGTGCTTGGCCTCGGCGTGCAGCATGGTGGTATCGGCCCAGCCGGTGGCGCCTTCCTTGGGAATGGTCGAGGACACCGGCTGCTTGTCGGCTTTCAGGGTGTTGACCATATAGCCCCAGGAACTGGAGGCGACTACGCCCTCGTTCTTCACGTCGCTCATCTGCACGGTTGCGTCATGCCAGTAACGATGGATCAGCGGCTGTTGCTGACGCAGCAGCTCGAGCACGGCCTTGTACTGGGTCTCATTGAGTTCATAGGGGTTCTGGATGCCCAGTTCAGGCTTGGCCGACTTCAGGTACAACGCTGCGTCGGCGATGTAGATCGGTCCGTCGTAGGCCTGTACCCGGCCTTTGTTCGGCTTGCCGTCCGGCAGGTTTTGCGCTTCGAAGACCACGCCCCAGCTGGTGGGCGCTTCCTTGAACACGTCAGTGTTGTACAGCAACACGTTGGGGCCCCACTGGTAGGGGGTGCCGTACACCTGGCTGTTCACCACATACCAGGCGCCGTCCTTGAGCCGTGGATCAAGGTTCTTCCAGTTGGGGATAAGTGCAGTGTTGATCGGTTGAATCCGTTTGCCGGCGATCAAACGCAGCGAGGCGTCGCCGGAGGCCGTGACCAGGTCATAACCGCCCTTGGTCATCAAACTGACCATCTCATCGGAGGTGGCAGCGGTCTTGACGCTGACTTTGCAGCCGGTTTCTTTCTCGAAGCCGCTGACCCAATCGTAGGCTTTGTCACTTTCGCCGCGCTCGATGTAGCCGGGCCAGGCGACGATATCCAGTTGGCCTTCGCCGGCACCTACGGCTTTCAGCGGTTCAGCGGCCTGCAAGCTGGCGCTGGCCAGCAAGGCGCAACTCACGGTGCTGAGCAACGCGGTTTTGTTCACGAACATGGTGTTCCCTCTTGTTCAAATTATGATCGGGGCAGTCATGAAAGCGGTGGCATATCGCTTTAAGCGTAGTGCTGAAATTCGGGTCTATTCCAGTGGGGCGCTCACTGATGTCGTTTTTCGCATCGTGCGGGCAACATCTGGAAGCAAATGCATTCAGCTTGATTTCAGCTTGCGGCAGTACTCTTGGGGTTTATTTCCCGTCCTTGGAGGCGCCCGATGAACACCCGTGGCTTGCTCGATCAACTGCTCAAATCCGGTCAGGACCTGCTGCAGAACCAGGCTGGCAAAAATGTTTCCGGTAAGTCCGGCACCACCGGCGGACTTGGCGACCTGCTGGGTGGCAAAGGTGGTGGTGGCCTGGGTAGCCTGCTGTCGGGTGCCGGGGGCGGCGCTCTGGCTGCAGGTGCCATGGGCCTGCTGATGGGCAACAAAAAGGCGCGCAAATACGGCGGTAAAGCCCTGACCTATGGTGGTCTGGCGGCGCTTGGCGTACTGGCGTACAAGGCCTACGGCAATTGGCAAGCCAAGCAGGGCGCCACGGCGCAGGGCGAACCGCAGACCCTCGACCGCCTGCCACCCGCCCAGGTCGAGCAGCACAGCCAAGCCATCCTCAAGGCCCTGGTCGCCGCAGCCAAGTCCGATGGACATGTCGACGACCGCGAGCGAGCGCTGATCGAGGGCGAATTCGTCAAGCTCTCCAATGATCAGGAGCTGCAGCACTGGCTGCACGCCGAGCTCAACAAACCCCTGGACCCAGCCGATGTCGCACGGGCTGCCAAAACACCAGAAATGGCCGCTGAGATGTACATTGCCAGCGTCATGCTGGTCGACGAGGAGCATTTCATGGAGCGTGCCTACCTGGACGAGCTGGCCCGTCAGCTCAAACTCGATCCAGCGTTGAAAGTCGAGCTGGAGAACCAGGTTAAACACGCTATCGGCCAATGATTGCGGGCCAGTGGCCAGTGTGCTGGCCGATTGGCCTGATCCAGCCTTGAAGTCAGCCGCAAAAGCCCAGGGTGCCTAGGCTATACTCTGCCCATTTTTCTGCTCGCGTAGAACACTTGAGGGCTGACTGTGAAAAACTGGACCTTGCGCCAACGGATTCTGGCGAGCTTCGCCGTGATTATCGCCATCATGCTGTTGATGGTGGTGGCAGCCTATTCACGGCTGGTGACGATCGAGTCCGGCGAAGAAGCGGTGCGCACTGACAGCATCCCCGGGGTCTACTACAGCTCGATGATCCGCAGTGCCTGGGTCGACAGTTACGTGCTGACCCAGCAACTGGTGGGCTTGAGCGGCAATCGTGAACTAAGCGCCGCGGACATGGAGCTGTACAAGAGCTTCGAAGCGCGCCTGAAACAGCACATGGCCAGTTACCTGGGCACCATTCAGGATCCGCAGGATCGGGCCAGTTTTGCTGAATTCGAGCGTTTTGAAGACGGCTACATGAAGGCTATCGACACCGTCCTCGAGGCCTACCGTGACAAGAACTACAGCGAAGCCGAGCGGCTGATCAACGAGGTGCTGACGCCGGCCTGGAGCGCTGGACGCAACCACCTGAACAGCGTGATCGAGCGCAATCGGCAATCAGCCAATGAAGCCGCCGAATCGATCGTGGGTGCAGTGGTCACGGCCAAATTCAGCATGATCGTTTCCCTGGTCCTGGCGATCATTGCCGCAACCATTTGCGGCCTGCTGCTGATGCGCGCCATCACCGCGCCCATGCAACGTATCGTCCATGCCCTGGACAAGCTCAGCAGCGGTGACCTCAGCGTGCGCATGAACCTGGACCGCAAGGACGAGTTCGGTGCCGTGGAAACCGGCTTCAACGAGATGATGGGCGAGCTGACCAACCTGGTGTCCCAGGCCCAGCGCTCTTCGGTGCAAGTGACCACCTCGGTAACCGAAATCGCTGCGACCTCCAAGCAGCAGCAGGCCACCGCCACCGAAACCGCAGCCACCACCACGGAAATCGGCGCGACTTCGCGAGAAATCGCGGCTACCTCCCGTGACCTGGTGCGCACCATGACCGAAGTTACCTCGGCCGCCGACCAGGCTTCGATCCTCGCCGGTTCCGGCCAGCAAGGCCTGGCGCGTATGGAAGAGACCATGCACCAGGTGATGGGCGCTGCCGATCTGGTGAACAACAAGCTGGCGATCCTCAACGAGAAGGCGGGCAACATCAATCAGGTGGTGGTAACCATCGTCAAGGTTGCCGACCAGACCAACCTGCTTTCGCTCAACGCCGCGATCGAGGCGGAAAAGGCCGGTGAATACGGCCGCGGTTTTGCCGTGGTTGCCACCGAAGTCCGTCGCCTGGCCGATCAGACCGCTGTGGCCACCTATGACATTGAGCAGATGGTGCGCGAGATTCAGTCGGCGGTGTCTGCCGGGGTGATGGGCATGGACAAGTTCTCCGAAGAAGTACGCCGCGGTATGTTCGAAGTGCAGCAGGTCGGTGAGCAACTGAGCCAGATCATCCATCAGGTTCAGGCCCTGGCGCCGCGGGTGCTGATGGTCAATGAGGGGATGCAGGCCCAGGCCACGGGTGCCGAGCAGATCAATCACGCCTTGGCGCAGCTGGGCGATGCCAGCAGCCAGACCGTGGAGTCGCTGCGCCAGGCCAGTTTTGCCATCGATGAGTTGAGCCAGGTGGCGACCGGCCTGCGTGGCGGTGTATCGCGGTTCAAAGTCTGACCCGCCGATGAACGACCTTCAGCCTCACCGTAGCCAGAATACGGTCGCCCACGGGACCTTGTACCTGTTGTTCAGAATGGGCGAGCAACGCTTTGCCCTCGACGCTCACGAAGTTGCCGAAGTGTTGCCGCGCCTGCCCCTCAAGCCCATTGCCCATACCCCGGCCTGGGTTGCCGGGGTCCTGGCACATCGCGGTGCGTTGGTGCCGGTGATTGACGTCGGTGCCTTGAGTTTCGGTTTGGCCGCCCCAGTGCGCACCAGCACGCGTCTGGTACTGGTGCACTACCGGGCCGATCCGCTGCGGCCAGAGCTGTTGCTCGGACTGATTCTGGAACAGGCCACCGACACCTTGCGCTGCCTGCCCGAGGAGTTCCAGCCCTATGGCCTGGACAACCAGCAGGCGCCGTACCTGGGGCCGGTGCGCGAAGATGCCCAGGGGTTGGTGCAGCGTATCAGCGTGCAAGACCTGCTCAACGACGCGGTACGCACATTGCTCTATCCCTTGCCTGAGGAACAGGCGAGTGAGTACGGAGCGCCGCGATGAGTATCGAACTGAGGTTTTTCCGCTTCCTGCAGGAGCGTATCGGTCTGGATGTCGCCTCGGTCGGCGCGCCGATGGTCGAGCGTGCATTGCGCCAGCGCTGCGCCGCCGTGGATGCCTGTGACCTGGATGACTACTGGCTGCGCTTGCAGCAGTCGAGTGACGAACAACAGGCGCTGATCGAGGCGGTGATCGTTCCCGAGACCTGGTTCTTCCGCTATCCGGAGTCCTTCACGGCGTTGGCAAGTCTTGCCAGCAAGCGCCTGGCAGAGCTGGCTGGCGCGCGTCCGCTACGCATTCTCAGTTTGCCGTGCTCCACCGGTGAGGAGCCTTACTCCATCGCCATGACGCTGCTCGATGCCGGTATTGGCGCCCATGCGTTTCGCGTCGATGGAATGGATATCAGCCCCCTCTCGATAAGCCGTGCCGAGCAAGGGCTGTATGGGCGCAATTCCTTTCGCGGATCCGATCTGGAATTCCGCCAGCGGCATTTCGACGAGGCCGGCAACGGTCATGCATTGCATGAGCGTGTGCGCCAGCAGGTCAAGCTACAGGTCGGCAATGTTCTCGATCCGGCATTGAGCGCTCGGCAAGGCAGTTATGACTTCGTGTTCTGCCGCAATCTGTTGATCTATTTCGACGTGCCAACGCAGAAGCGGGTTTTCGAAGTGCTCAAGAGCCTGATTCATGAGCAGGGCGTATTGTTCATCGGGCCTGCTGAAGGCAGCCTGCTGGCGCGCATGGGCATGCGCCCGCTGGGTATCGCTCAATCCTTTGCCTATATGCGCCAGGCTGAAACCGTTGAGGCTGCACCGGCGTACATCAGCAAACCGGTGCCAGCGACGCCGATCTTGCCCCCTGTCAGCACTGTGCCGCGTCCGCTGCCCGTGCCTGCACGCCCACCCAAGGCTGTTGCACCGCGAGTCGAGGCTCGGTCCTCGGCGCCAGACAGCAGTGCCGACTTGCTGGCGCAGATTGCCCGGCTGGCCAATGCCGGCAGCAGCGCCGAGGCCCAGGCGGCCTGTATGCGCTACTTGCAGCAGTACCCGCCGCATGCCCAGGTGTTTTACTGGCTGGGGTTGCTCAGTGATATCGCTGGCGATGCTGGCGAAGCGCTCAGTCATTACCGCAAGGCGTTGTATCTCGATCCACAGCACGCTGAAGCCTTGGCGCATCTGGCGGCATTGTTGGCGTCTCAGGGCGATGTCGCGGGTGCCCGGCGCCTGCAGGAGCGCGCCGCACGGCAAGCCGGTCGGGAGTCTGAACAATGATCTCAGGCGAAATGGTGCAAGTCGTCGCTGCTGATGCCGCGGCCATCGATGACTGCTGGAACCGTATCGGGGTACGCGGCGATAAAAGTTGTCCGTTGCTGGTCGAGCATATTCACTGCCGCAACTGCGCTGTCTATGCGAGCGCCGCAACGCGTCTGCTGGATCGCTATTCGTTGTCCCAGGACGCCCACGAGCAGGCGCAGGTGCAAGAGCAGCAAGCAACGCGCTCAATGTTGTTGTTCCGCTTGGGAGAGGAGTGGCTGGCGCTGGCGACCCGCTGCCTGGTTGAAGTCGCACCGTTGCAGCCGGTGCACTCGCTGCCGCACCAGCGCTCGCGGGTACTGCAAGGCGTCGCCAATGTACGCGGGGCCCTGGTGCCGTGCCTGTCGCTGGCCGACCTGCTTGGCCTGGAAGTACCCGGTACTGGCAGCACCTCGGCGCGGATCATGCCGCGCATGCTGATCCTGGCCGCCTCCGGTGGTTCGGTGGTGGTACGTGTGGATGAAGTCGATGGAATCCACGGCCTGGACCCTGAGCGTCTGCTACACGAACAGGGCGAGACGCGCTTTACCGCAGCGGTGCTGCAATGGCGCGAGCGCAGTGTGCGGGTGCTGGATGAAGAACAAGTGCTTTCTGCTGTGAACCGGAGCCTTTCATGACCCCAGAGCAAATGCGGGATGCGTCGTTGCTCGAGTTGTTCGGCCTGGAGGCAGAAGCTCAGACCCAAGTGCTGAGCGCCGGCCTGCTGGCGTTGGAGCGCAATCCCACCCAAGCCGACCAGTTGGAAGCGTGCATGCGTGCAGCGCACTCGCTTAAAGGCGCAGCGCGGATCGTCGGGGTCGATGCCGGGGTCAGCGTCGCCCACGTCATGGAAGATTGCCTGGTCGGTGCACAGGAGGGGCGCCTGCTATTGCGTGCCGAGCATATCGACGCCTTGTTGCAGGGCACTGACTTGCTGATGCGCATTGCCACGCCTGGCGATGCGACGCTTGAGCCTGCGGTGCAAGCGTTTCTGGTGCAAATGGCCGGCTTGCTGGACCCTGCGGCCATGCCGAGGGGTGCCGCATCCGCTACGCCGATGGCGCCCCCTGTGCCTGAACCCTTGTTGTCGCTGGCAGAGCCTGTGATCGAGCCGGCACTCCTTGATGCCGAACCTGAACTCCCCCCGCAACGGAAGGGGAAACGTACGGGTGAGGGCGGCGAACGGATCTTGCGGGTAACCGCCGAACGCCTGAACAGTCTGCTCGACCTGTCGAGCAAGTCGATGGTCGAAACCCAGCGGCTCAAGCCTTACCTGGCCACTTTGCAGCGCCTTAAGCGCATGCACAGCCAAAGCATTCGTGCCCTTGACGGGCTCAAGAGCCAGCTGGAAGCCAGTGGCCAGAGTCCGGAAGTCCAGGAGTCCCTGGCCCAGGCCCAGCAGTTGATGGCAGAAACCCAGCAGATTCTCCTGCAACAGGCCGCTGATCTTGATGAGTTCGGCTGGCAGGCCAGCCAACGCGCGCAATTGTTGTATGACACGGCCCTGGCCTGTCGTATGCGTCCTTTTGCCGATGTACTCACCGGACAGAGCCGGATGGTGCGTGACCTCGGGCGTTCGCTGGGCAAGCAGGTGCGTCTGGAGATCGACGGCGAGAAGACCCAGGTCGATCGCGACGTTCTGGAAAAGCTCGAAGCGCCTTTGACCCATTTGCTACGCAACGCCGTCGACCATGGCATCGAGTTGCCTGAGCGAAGGTTGCTGGCCGGCAAGCCGCTGGAAGGGCAGATCCGTTTGCGAGCATCGCATCAGGCCGGGCTGCTGGTGCTGGAGCTTAGCGATGATGGCGGTGGTGTTGATCTGCAGCGTTTGCGCCAGAGCATTATCGAGCGCCAACTGTCGCCAGCTGAAACCGTGGCGCAGATGAGCGAAGCGGAGCTGCTGACATTCCTGTTTCTACCCGGCTTCAGCCTGCGCGACGAGGTCACCGAGGTCTCCGGGCGCGGTGTCGGCCTGGACGCCGTGCAGCACATGGTTCGCCAGCTACGCGGTTCCATCGTGCTGACCCAGACCAGCGGGCAGGGCAGTTGTTTTCATCTGGAAGTGCCACTGACACTTTCGGTGGTGCGCAGCCTGGTCGTCGAGGTCGGTGCCGAAGCTTATGCCTTCCCGCTGGCGCATATCGAACGCACCCTGGAATTGCCGACCGAGGCCATCGTACAAATCGAGGGTCGTCAGCATTTCTGGCATGAAGGCCGACACATCGGCCTGGTCGCGGCCAGCCAGTTGCTCAACCGACCGTCAAGCCAGACGGATGCGCACACCATCAAGGTGGTCGTCATCCGTGAGCGCGACATGCTCTACGGTGTCGCGGTCGAGCGCCTGATCGGCGAACGCGTGCTCGTGGTGATGCCGCTCGATGCACGACTGGGCAAGGTCCAGGATATTTCTTCCGGTGCGCTGCTCGACGATGGCAGTGTGGTACTGATCATCGACGTTGAAGACTTGCTGCGATCAGTCGATAAGCTGTTGAGCACCGGACGCCTGGAGCGTATCGAGCGCGGCCAGCGCAACACCCGTGAGGCGGCGCGCAAGCGCATCCTGGTGGTCGATGACTCGCTGACGGTGCGCGAGCTGCAGCGCAAGCTGCTGAGCAATCGTGGTTATGAGGTGGCGGTGGCTGTCGATGGCATGGATGGCTGGAACGCTTTGCGCAGCGAGGATTTCGACTTGCTGATCACTGACATCGACATGCCGCGTATGGACGGTATCGAGTTGGTGACCTTGTTGCGACGTGACAACCGTCTACAGTCGTTGCCAGTCATGGTGGTCTCCTACAAGGACCGTGAAGAAGATCGCCGTCGTGGACTGGACGCTGGAGCCGACTACTATTTGGCAAAAGCCAGTTTCCATGATGATGCCTTGTTAGATGCCGTGGTCGAGTTGATCGGGGGAGCCCAGGGATGAAGATCGCTATCGTCAACGACATGCCTATGGCCGTGGAGGCTTTGCGCCGGGCGTTGGCGTTCGAACCGCTGCACCAGGTGATCTGGGTAGCCAGCAATGGCGCCGAGGCCGTCAAGCTTTGCGCCGGCAATACCCCGGACCTGATCCTGATGGATCTGATCATGCCGGTCATGGATGGCGTCGAGGCGACTCGGCGGATCATGGCCGAGACCCCTTGCGCCATTGTGATTGTCACGGTGGACCGTCAGCAAAACGTCCATCGAGTGTTTGAAGCGATGGGCCACGGTGCGCTGGATGTGGTCGATACCCCGGCCCTGGGCGCTGGCGATCCCAAAGAAGCGGCTGCACCGCTGCTGCGCAAAATCCTCAATATCGGCTGGTTGATTGGCCAGCAGCGCAACAACACCCCGCGTCCCATGGCGGCACCCTTGCGTGAAGCAGCACAGCGCCAGGGCCTGGTAGCCATCGGCTCCTCGGCGGGGGGGCCGGCAGCCCTGGAAATATTGCTCAAGGGCTTGCCTCGAGAATTTCCTGCCGCCATTGTCCTGGTCCAGCACGTGGACCAGGTGTTTGCGGCCGGTATGGCTGAATGGCTCAGCAGTGCTTCGGGCTTGCCCGTGCGCCTGGCCTGTGAGGGTGAGCCGCCGCAACCGGGACAGGTGTTGCTGGCGGGTACCAACCACCACATCCGCTTGCTCAAGAATGGCACTTTGGCGTACACCGCCGAACCGGTAAACGAAATCTACCGACCCTCGATTGACGTGTTTTTTGAAAGCGTGGCGCGCTACTGGCGTGGTGATGCGGTTGGCGTGCTGCTGACCGGCATGGGCCGCGATGGCGCCCAGGGCCTGAAAATGATGCGCCAGCAGAACTTCCTGACCATTGCGCAGGACCAACACAGCAGCGCCGTGTACGGCATGCCCAAAGCTGCGGCGGCAATAGACGCAGCGATGGAAATTCGCCCCCTGGAGCGGATCGCTGCACGATTGATGGAAATTTTTCCAAAATGACGATATGTATTGTGCCACGCCGGCGAACCGGCAGTGACCAGGTGACAGCGCATGAATGATTTACCTCTCGGCGGTTTCCCGGCCACCAATGAAAATTCGGCCATGGTCTTGCTGGTCGACGATCAGGCAATGATCGGCGAAGCGGTGCGTCGTGGATTGGCGCACGAAGAGAACATCGATTTTCACTTCTGTGCCGACCCTCACCAGGCGGTGGAGCAGGCGATGCGGATCAAACCGACGGTGATCCTCCAGGACCTGATCATGCCCGGGCTCGACGGCCTGACCCTGGTGCGTGAATACCGCAACAACCCGGCGACCCAGGACATCCCGATCATCGTCCTGTCGACCAAGGAAGATCCGCTGGTCAAGAGTGCAGCCTTTGCCGCGGGGGCCAACGACTATCTGGTCAAGCTGCCCGACAATATCGAGCTGGTGGCGCGCATTCGCTATCACTCGCGCTCCTACCTGACCCTGTTGCAACGCGACGAGGCCTACCGTGCCTTACGCGTCAGCCAGCAGCAGTTGCTCGACACCAATCTGGTGCTGCAGCGCCTGATGAACTCCGACGGCCTGACCGGGTTGTCGAACCGCCGCCATTTCGATGAATACCTGGAACTGGAATGGCGCCGGGCAATGCGCGAGCAGGCGCAGTTGTCGCTGTTGATGATCGATGTCGATTACTTCAAGGCGTTCAACGATACCTTCGGTCATCTGGCCGGTGACGAAGCGTTGCGCAAGGTCGCCGAGGCCATTCGTGGCTCCTGTGCCCGCCCCAGCGACTTGCCGGCCCGTTACGGCGGAGAGGAATTCGCCCTGGTGCTGCCCAACACCTCGCCGGGTGGTGCGCGCCTGGTGGCGGAAAAGCTGCGACAGAGCGTGGCGGCGATGAATATTGCCCACGATATGCCGCAGCCCAATTCCAGCCTGACCGTGAGCATTGGCCTGGCTACCCTTACACCGGGCATCGGCAGTCATTGCCGGCAGCTGATTTCAGCGGCGGACAAGGGCTTGTACCTGGCGAAGAACAATGGGCGTAATCAGGTAGGGGTGGCCTGATTACGTCCTCAGTTGCCCGAGAGTTCGTGCGGGGTATGGCAGGGTCTGGCTATTGCCCCGTCAGCTGAACGGTGTTTGGTTTTTAAGCTTCTACCGCGAGTTCCAGACGAGGAATTTCAACTTCGATGATGGTGTCTTTGAACGTCAGTTCGATAATGCCAGGCAGTACGAAAGTTTCACCAATATTATAAGCGATGAGTGATTTTGGAATGCTGCCTTTGAACTGCAGCGGTGTTTTTGCATCTTCCGCTCGGATCGTCTGGCTATTGCCCCAGCCATTAGCGTTGAAACGGATGCGCACTTGTTCGAGGCCTTGCAGATCGCCCGAGATGCCAGGGTAGTCGAACGTCATCGGGGTTCTCGGGCTTAATTTGCTCATGATCAGCTTACCGTCGACCGCCTCGGGCATTGCAGGTGGCGGGAGCACACGAGGCTCACTGATAGCGAGTGCATTGCTAGTGCGATGTACCGCTTTGAGTTTTTCTAGGTCAAGAGTGTATTTGTTCATCTGGATATTCTCTGAGTTAACTAAGTAATTATCTCAAGGTCATGTTCGGTGGCTTTTAAATGGCCTTGAGTTAGTGGCACTTGGAGTGCGTGCTCATTGAATGTTTTTTCCAGTACCCCTGCTACTGGCATAGTTAATAGGTGGTACTGATCTTTTTTTGCTCTTGAACATGTGATTTACACGCAAACCAAGAGCGCTGCGGGGGTAATTCTGAAAACCGGTGGAGGCCTCCAGCAGCCTCTCGGCGTGCCTTGCCATTGTCTTGTTCTTGAGCTGCCCGACGGGCTGCCGTCACTCAACAGACTCGGTTATACTCTCCGGCTTTTCTACCGATTACGCACGAGAGCTGCCCGCCCATGGAAATCCAACCGATCCTGAACACCATCAAGGACCTGACCGAGCGCTCCGAGTCCATTCGGGGGTATCTTTGACTACGATCAAAAGCATGAGCGCCTGATCGAAGTTAACCGCGAGCTCGAAGACCCGAACGTCTGGAACAAGCCGGAATACGCCCAGGAACTGGGCCGCGAGCGCTCGGCGCTGGCACAGATCGTCGAGACCCTGGATGAGATGTCCAGTGGTCTGGCCGACTCGCGCGAGCTGCTCGACATGGCCGTTGAAGAGGGCGACGAAAGCGCCGTCAACGATGTCATCGAGATGCTCGAAGGCCTGGAAGAATCCCTGGCCAAGCTCGAATTCCGCCGCATGTTCAGCGGCGAGATGGACATGAACAACGCCTACCTGGATATCCAGGCCGGTTCCGGTGGTACCGAAGCCCAGGACTGGGCCAACATCCTGCTGCGCATGTATCTGCGCTGGGCGGCCAAGCGTGGCTTCGACGCCACCATCATGGAGCTGTCCGAAGGCGAAGTTGCCGGTATCAAAGGTGCGACCGTGCACATCAAGGGCGAGTACGCCTTTGGCTGGCTGCGCACCGAGATCGGCGTGCACCGCCTGGTGCGCAAGAGTCCATTCGACTCCGGCGCCCGCCGCCACACCTCGTTCTCGGCGGTGTTCGTGTCCCCCGAGATCGATGACAAAGTGGAAATCGAGATCAACCCGTCGGATCTGCGTATCGACACCTACCGTTCCTCGGGTGCCGGTGGTCAGCACGTAAACACCACCGACTCGGCAGTGCGTATCACTCACGTGCCGACCAACACCGTGGTCAGTTGCCAGAACGAACGCTCCCAGCACGCCAACAAAGACACCGCCATGAAAATGCTGCGGGCCAAGTTGTACGAGCTGGAAATGCAGAAGCGCAACGCGGCGTCCCAGGCCCTGGAAGACAGCAAGTCGGACATCGGCTGGGGTCACCAGATCCGTTCGTACGTGCTCGACGCTTCGCGGATCAAGGACCTGCGCACCAACATTGAACGCAGCGACTGCGACAAGGTGCTCGACGGCGATATCGACGAATACCTGGAAGCCAGCCTCAAGCAGGGGCTGTAAGTTTCCCGATCCGCTCCAAGACCCTCGCCTGCGGGCGGGGGCAATGAACCCCAGATGGAAAATGTAACGACATGAGCGACCTCAAACTCGATCCGCAAGACCTGCAACAGGAAGAAAACACCCTGATCGCGCTGCGCAAGGAAAAGCTTGCTGCCGAACGCGCCAAGGGTAATGCCTTCCCCAACGACTTCCGCCGTGACAGCTACTGCAACGACCTGCAGAAACAGTATGTCGACAAGACCAAGGAAGAGCTGGAAGCTGCAGCGATTCCGGTCAAGGTTGCCGGGCGCATCATGCTCAACCGTGGCTCGTTCATGGTGATCCAGGACATGACCGGTCGTATCCAGGTCTACGTCAACCGCAAGACCCTGCCGGAAGAAACCCTGGCCGCGGTCAAGACCTGGGACCTGGGCGACATCATCGCCGCCGAAGGTACCCTGGCGCGTTCCGGCAAGGGTGACCTGTACGTCGAGATGACCAACGTGCGCCTGCTGACCAAGTCGCTGCGCCCGCTGCCCGACAAGCACCACGGCCTGACCGACACCGAACAGCGCTATCGCCAGCGTTACGTCGACCTGATGGTCAACGAAGAAGTACGCGACACCTTCCGCGTGCGTTCGCAGGTGATCAACCATATTCGCAACTTCCTGATCAAGCGTGACTTCCTCGAAGTGGAAACGCCGATGCTGCAGACCATCCCCGGTGGTGCCGCAGCCAAGCCGTTCGAAACCCACCACAACGCCCTCGACATGGCCATGTTCCTGCGCATCGCGCCGGAGCTGTACCTCAAGCGTCTGGTTGTAGGTGGCTTCGAGAAAGTCTTCGAGATCAACCGCAACTTCCGTAACGAAGGCGTTTCGACCCGGCACAACCCCGAGTTCACCATGCTCGAGTTCTACCAGGCCTACGCTGACTACGAAGACAACATGGACCTCACCGAAGAACTGTTCCGCGAGCTGGCGCAGCTGGTGCTGGGCAGCACCGACGTGCCGTATGGCGACAAGGTGTTCCACTTCGGCGAGCCGTTCGTACGTCTGTCGGTATTCGACTCGATCCTCAAGTACAACCCGGAGTTGACTGCCGACGACCTCAACGACATCGACAAGGCGCGCGCCATTGCCAAGAAAGCCGGTGCCAAGGTCCTCGGCTTCGAAGGCCTGGGCAAGCTGCAGGTGATGATTTTCGAAGAGCTGGTCGAGCACAAGCTGGAACAGCCGCACTTCATCACCCAGTACCCGTTCGAAGTTTCGCCGCTGGCCCGTCGCAACGACGACAACCCGAACGTCACCGACCGCTTCGAGCTGTTCATCGGTGGCCGCGAGATCGCCAACGCCTACTCCGAGCTCAATGACGCAGAAGACCAGGCCGAGCGTTTCATGGCCCAGGTGGCTGACAAGGACGCCGGCGACGACGAAGCCATGCACTACGACGCCGACTTCGTTCGCGCGCTGGAATACGGCATGCCGCCAACCGCCGGTGAAGGTATCGGCATCGACCGTCTGGTGATGCTGCTGACCAACTCGCCATCGATTCGCGATGTGATCCTGTTCCCGCACATGCGTCCACAGGCCTGAGTGTTCTGAACAAGCCGCCTTCCGGGGCGGCTTTTTCATGCCTGGCGAAAATTCATCTATCGGTTGCAACTCATGGGGTAGATCAGCAGTGACTCCTGCAATGGCTCAACAAGGTGCCGCTGGCGTTGCCACGTCGGTTGCCGAAAGCGTTCAGTATCAAGGCCGCAAGGCCAGCCGCCAGGGCAGCGAACAGCGACGCCAGGACATTCTCGATGCCGCCATGCGCATTGTCGTTCGCGAGGGTGTTCGTGGCGTGCGGCACCGCGCCGTCGCGGCTGAAGCCGGGGTGCCGCTGTCGGCAACCACGTACTACTTCAAAGACATCGAAGACCTGCTCACCGATACCTTCGCCCAGTATGTGGAGCGCAGCGCGGCCTATATGGCCAAACTCTGGGAACACACCGAGGTGGTACTGCGGCAATTGCTTTCCCAGGGGGATGGCAGCCCGCAGTGGCGGGCACGACTGGCCGATGATGTGGCAAAGATGACCGCCGACTATGTGCAGCGCCAATTGCACAATCGGCGTGACTTTCTCATGGCCGAGCAGGCCTTTCGCCAGGAGGCGCTGTTGTGCCCGCGCCTGGCCGAACTGGTCAAGCTGCACGAGCAGATTCTGTTGCGCGGCACCTGCCAATTGCTCCAGGTCGTGGGTTCGCGCCAACCGCAGCAGGATGCGCTGGTGTTGACGGCGATTATCGAGCAGATGGAATATCAGGGCCTGCTCGACGGCTCACATGCCGATGCGCAAGCGCAGATGCTCGCTATCCTTACCCGGTACCTGCATCTGGTACTGGCCGCCGCGTGAGGCGCGACCCTATTTCAAGGAGAACCCGATGAAAGCCAGAAGTCTGCTGTTGGCGCTGTCGTTCTTGCTGCTTGGCGGTTGTCTGGTGACCTTCAACGAGCCGATGCCGGCCAATGAAGCGGCGCCCAAGGCCCTGCTGGGCAAATGGACCAGCAAGGACGCCTGGGGTGAACCGCTGACCCTGCAAATCAGCCGTAGCGGCGGCGATGCCTACAAGGCGGTGGCCATCGGCAAGGACAAAAAACGCGATGAGTACGTCTTCACGGTGTCCCGGCACGGCAATCGCTGGTACCTCTCGGCCGGTGTGCCCAAGCGCCTGGGCGGCAACTTCCTGATCGGTGGCTTCGAAATCATCGATCGCAAGGAGCTGGTGGTCTACAACCTCGATGTCGAACAGGTCAGTCAGGCCGTGGACAAGAAAGAGCTCAGCGGGCGCACCTATGAGGTCTCGCAGGACCACGGCGAAGGCGTGCTGATCGACAGTCCGGCCGAGCGCGTCCTGGCTTATCTGGACGACCCGGCCAACTCCGACCTGTTCATCGAAGTGGCGCGGTTCCAGCGGGCCGGCAAGTAATAGAGTCAATTCAAGGAGTGTAGGGTGGACGAGTACCAGCAGACGATACGTGCCCTGTCTGATCGCATTGTCCTGGCGCAAACGCCCATTCGCGTGCTCGATGCGGTGAAGTGGGACGACAGCATTCGCCAGGGTTTTCTCAAGGCCAAGGGCAAGGAGCCACCAGCGGTTGATCGTGCTTATTACCAGGGCCGGCCGCTGTCGTTCGACTCGGCTGCGGTGAAGCTCGAGTTCCAGAACATCGAGCGTGACATTACTCGCCAGTTGGGTCAGTTCAACCCGGTCGGGCAGATCATGCGGCGCATGTGCAAGGAATACCGCATGGTGGTGCGCATGCTCGAAGCGCGCGGCACCGAGGATTTCGGCCTGATTTCCCAGGAACTGTACGGCGCGGCGTCCGATGCCTTCCATGCCGGTGACCCGACCCTGGCCGACCTGGGCCTGATGCTTTCCGATTACCTGAACAATATCGACGGCCGCGGTGACCTCAAGGACGAACCGAAGAACCTCACCGCCAAGCAGGCCGTGGAGATGCTGCAGGGCCGCCTGAACAAGGTCTTCAACGAAGCCGAGGACACCATTCGGGTGTTCGAGTCCGATGGCATTGTCGCCGATGCGGCGGCGGGCGCCGACTACATCAAGATTCGCGCCGACGCCATGTTCAACAGCCGCGACGTGCGAGCGCTGGAGGTGCATGAGGGGCTGGTGCATGTGGGCACCACCCTCAACGGTCTGAACCAGCCGATCTGCACCTTCCTGGCCAAGGGCCCGCCCTCGTCGACGGTGACCCAGGAAGGCCTGGCGATCCTCATGGAGGTTATCGCCTTCGCCTCTTACCCGAGTCGCCTGCGCAAGCTGACCAACCGCACCCGGGCCATTCACATGGTCGAGGAGGGCGCTGACTTCATGCAGGTTTATGAGTTTTTCCGCGCCCAGGGTTTCGGCATGCCGGAGAGCTACGGCAATGCCAGCCGGGTGTTCCGTGGTTCGGTGCCCAATGGTTTGCCATTTACCAAGGACTTGTCCTACCTCAAGGGCTTCATCATGGTTTACAACTATATTCAGTTGGCCGTGCGCAAGGGCAAGCTCGAACAGATCCCCTTGCTGTTCTGCGGCAAGACCACCCTTGAGGACATGCGCACCTTGCGCCAACTGGTCGATGAAGGCCTGGTAGAACCACCCAAGTACCTGCCGGAGCAGTTTCGCGACCTCAACGCGCTGTCGGCCTGGATGTGTTTCTCCAACTTCCTCAACCACCTGAGCCTGGACCGGATTGAAGCCGACTATTCGAATATTCTCTGACGCAGGGCGCAGGTTTCTTGGCCTGCTGCTGGTGTTGCTGAGTCTGGGCGGTTGCAGTTCGCTGCTGTTCTACCCCGAGCCAGGGCAGCCGTTCACCCCGCAGAAGGCCAAGCTTGAGTACCGTGATGTAACGCTCACCGCGGCGGATGGTACGCGCTTGCATGGTTGGTGGTTGCCCGCCAAGGCTGGCGTAGAGGTGAAGGGCACGGTTCTGCACCTGCATGGCAACGGTGGCAATCTGGCCTGGCATCTGGGCGGTAGCTGGTGGTTGCCCGAGCAGGGGTATCAGGTGTTGTTGCTGGATTACCGGGGCTATGGCTTGTCCCAGGGCAAACCAGCATTGCCAGAGGTCTATCAGGACATTGCCGCAGCACTGGACTGGCTGGACCAGGCGCCGCAGGTGCAGGGCAAGCCACAAGTACTGCTCGGGCAAAGTCTGGGTGGCGCCATGGCTATTCACTACCTGGCTCAGCACCCACAGCAGGCCAAGCGCTTCAAGGCCATGGTCTTCGATGGTGTACCGGCCAGCTACCGTCAGGTCGGGCGCTTTGCCCTCAGCAACCAGTGGGTGACCTGGCCATTGCAGGTACCGCTGTCGTGGCTGGTGCCCGATGGTGACAGCGCGATCAATTCGATTGCGCGGCTCAAAACCACGCCGAAGTTGTTTTTCCACAGTATCGACGACCCGATCGTGCCGCTGAGTAACGGTATCCAGCTGTACCAGGCGGCACCGCCACCGAGGGTATTGCAGCTGACCCGTGGTGGCCATGTGCAGACTTTCGCCGACCGCACCTGGCGCCAGGTCATGCTGCGCTTTCTCGAGGACCCGGAACATTTCAATGGATTGCGGCGTTTGGCCGAAGTCCCCAATTACCCTGACGAGACGTCACAATGAGTGAAGAACGTAACGCTATTCCCCTGATCATCACCGGTGTCTGCAGCATCATCGGTACGGTCGGTGCCCTCTGGTATTACGGCTATCTGCATTTCGCCAAACCGGAAGATGCGCTGCTGCTGTCCGATTTCACCATGCTCAAGACCGTGCCGGGGGAGGATTACAAGATCTCGCTGAAGCCGGCGAACCAGGTGGCCCAGTGTGTCGATGGCGTGCTGGTGCTGTTCGATACCTCGCAGAAAGGCCTGACCGGGGTATTGGTGGACAACAAGAAGCAAGCCGTTCGCTGCCTGGGTGAAGAGACACCGCAGCAGGTTCAGCAGTAACAGCATCGCGGGGCAAGCCCGCTCCCACCGGGTCTGTGGGAGCGGGCTTGCCCCGCGATGGCGTTACACCCTCAATAAGCCTGGCTCACCGAACGCGGCGCCACTGGCTGGTTGTCATTGGAAATCGTCACTTCCACCCGACGATTCTGCGCGCGCCCCGAGTTGCTCGCGTTATCGGCCACCGGGAACTCCTTGCCATAGCCCTGGGCAACCACCCGTGCAGGGTCTACCCCGGCACGCACCAGAGCCGCACGCACAGAGGCGGCACGGCGCTCGGACAGCGACTGGTTGTAGCTGGCGCTGCCTTTGCTGTCGGTGTAACCCTCGACGATCACCTTGCGATCAGGGTTTTCCTGAAGGTAGCGCGCCAGCGTAGTGACGTTAGGCAAGGCACTGCTCTTGAGCGTGGCTTTGTCGAAGTCGAACAGCACATCACCGAAGGTTACCAACGTGCCGCGATCGGTCTGCTTGGCGTTGAGGCTGTCCTGCAACTTCTTGATCTGCGCATCGCGGGCATCCAGACGCGCCTGGGCACGCTGGGCGGAAGCATCTTTCAAGGTACCTTCGGCCGTGCGCAGGGCAATGGTCTGTTTGGCCACTTCAATACGCTGGTTGGTCAGGTAGGCCAGTTGATCGACGTGCTTCTGGTCTTCTTTGTTCATGAATGCCGCTTCGGCTTTGTTCAACGAGTCCTGGGCGTCCTTGGTTTCAAGGGCCGCGACCTTGCTCGACTGCGGGTTGCTCTGCAGCGTGGAGAAGTTGGTCTTCGCGGATTCCAGGTTGGCGTTAGGTTGTGTGGCGCAGGCGCTCAGGCCAACGCTCAGGGCCAGCAGGGTGGGGATCATCAAGTGATTACGCATAATGTTCATCCTTTGATCAATTTCCAATGCATGGGTCGATAGCGCAGCCTCACTGGGCGCTGCGCAGGCCTTCCTCACGCACGTCCTGAACGCCCTGGTGGGCATCTTGTACCGCTTTCTCGGCCTTGGCGGCCTGGGCTTTGCGTTCGGCGACGCGGGCGTCCCACTCGGCCTGCTCGGCCAGGCGCTTGGCGTCGTCGTACTGCTTGTCGTGCATGGCGATTTCAGCTTGTTTGAGCTTGTCCTGGGCCGCTTTCATTTCTACCGCAGCAAACTCGGTGCCTCCGGCGCTGACGGCCGAATTGACGGCTGACTGGGTCACCGCGTATTGCTCGCTAGGCGGCTTGCCGGCACAACCGGCGAGAACCAGGCTGCTGCCCAGTGCCAGCGCGGCCAGCTTGAGCCCGCGCAGGTGAATGGATGAGGTGTTAGCGGGACGGGTCTTCATGGTGGTCAACTCCATTGGATCACTCCTGATGAACAACGAATTCCGTAACAGTCCATCGGCGCGACCCACCTGCTGTGATGAGGGGAGGGTTTTGCCGTGATGGCTATTGGCTGTGACCGAGGGGGTTTTTCAATAGTTCAGAAAAAATTGCCGCGGATTTACGGGTATTTCTGACTGACCGGTCAGCCCGTTTTTTCCGGAACTTCAGGCGTTGGCCGCGGTACGCGGGCGCCTGCGCGGGCACCCGGTAGCGGCTAAAGGGGAGGGTGTCAGTGGGTCGATTCGTCCTTGTGACTGCTCATGTCGTGCAGGTAACGACGTGACAGCGCAAGGAAGCGCGGCGTGGGACCGATGTCTTCGTAGAGCGGATCACCTTCTTCATCGGTGGCGATTACCTGGTGCCCCTGAATGTAGGGGAAGCTCGTTTCCAGTTCTTCCAGGGCCGCTCCCAGCAGCTCTCCGAGCAGTTCTTCAGGGCGGCGCCTGGGGTACATTTCGGCCAGGGCGGCCAGTCGCGCCGCCGATTCCACGTCCAGGTGCAGGACATGGCCGGTGGGGCTCATACGACCTTTGTCGTTCTGTTCCCAGTGCCGGGCAAGCTCACGGATTTTCATGCTGACCTCATCAATCCTCAGGGACCTGTTTTCAGCGTAGTCACTGTGCAGCCTTTGGTCTGCCTTGAAAGCATGACCGGTACTGGGGCACTCTGGAGCCAGAGCGGTTTTCCAGGAATGCCGGAGACAAGGCTGATGACTGATATCGATGTGCGCTTGCGTGAAGATGTTCATTTGTTGGGCGAGTTGTTGGGGGACACCATTCGTGAGCAGCATGGCGAAGCGTTCCTGCAGAAGATCGAAGATATCCGCCGTAGTGCCAAGGCTGACCGCAGTGGTGCTGCCGAACAGTTGAGTTCGACCCTCAATGACCTCGCTGACGATGAATTGCTGCCGGTAGCGCGGGCGTTCAACCAGTTTCTCAACCTGGCCAACATCGCCGAGCAGTATCAGCTGATTCGCCGCCGCGACAGCGGTCAGGCCGAGCCCTTCGAATCCCGGGTGCTGCCCGAACTGCTGGCGCGGCTCAAGACCGCCGGGCACAGTGACGATGCACTGGCGCGTCAGCTCGGCAAGTTGAATATCGAATTGGTGTTGACCGCCCACCCCACCGAAGTGGCCCGTCGTACGCTGATCCAGAAGTACGATGCGATCGCTGCGCAACTCGCCGCGCAGGATCATCGCGACTTGACGCCCGCCGAACGCGAGCAGGTGCGTGAGCGTTTACAGCGGTTGATCGCCGAAGCCTGGCACACCGAGGAAATCCGCCGCACCCGGCCAACGCCGGTGGATGAAGCCAAATGGGGCTTCGCGGTGATCGAGCATTCGCTGTGGCAGGCCATTCCGCATCATCTGCGCAAAGTCGACAAAGCGCTGCATGAGGCTACCGGCCTGCATTTGCCGCTGGAGTCCGCGCCGATCCGTTTTGCCTCGTGGATGGGCGGTGATCGCGACGGCAACCCCAATGTCACTGCCCCGGTAACCCGCGAAGTGCTGTTGCTGGCGCGCTGGATGGCCGCTGACCTGTTCCTGCGTGATATCGATGCCCTGGCCGCCGAGCTGTCCATGCAGCAGGCCAGCGAGGCGCTGAGGGCCAAGGTGGGCGATTCTGCCGAGCCTTATCGGACGCTACTCAAACAATTGCGTGATCGCCTGCGGGAGACCCGCGCCTGGGCGCAAAGCGCCTTGAAGTCGCCGCAAACGCCTTCGCCATTGGTGTTGCAGCACAACCACGACCTGTTCGAGCCTCTGCACCTGTGTTTCGAGTCGCTGCATGCCTGCGGCATGGGGGTGATCGCCAATGGCCCGTTGCTCGACTGTCTGCGCCGGGCAGTGACCTTCGGCCTGTTTCTGGTGCGCCTGGACGTGCGTCAGGACGCCGCCCGGCACACTGCAGCGCTCAGTGAAATCACCGAGTACCTGGGGCTGGGGCGTTATGCGGACTGGGACGAAGACGCGCGAATCGCCTTCCTCCAGAAGGAACTCAGCAATCGTCGACCGCTGCTGCCGGGTTACTTCAAGCCGCAGGACGAGACCGCCGAGGTGCTGGCCACCTGCCGCGAGATTGCCGCGGCACCTGCCGCATCGCTGGGGTCATATGTGATTTCCATGGCCGGTGCCGCCTCCGATGTGCTTGCCGTGCAACTGTTGCTCAAGGAGTCCGGTGTGCTGCGCCCGATGCGCGTGGTGCCACTGTTTGAAACCCTCGCCGACCTGGATAACGCCGGCCCGGTGATGGAACGTCTGCTCGGTTTGCCCGGTTATCGCAGCGCCCTGCATGGCCCGCAGGAAGTGATGATCGGTTACTCCGACTCCGCCAAGGATGCCGGCACCACGGCGGCCGCCTGGGCCCAGTACCGGGCGCAGGAGACCCTGGTGCGCATCTGTCACGAGCAACAGGTCGAGTTGCTACTGTTTCACGGTCGTGGAGGCACTGTAGGACGAGGCGGCGGCCCGGCCCACGCGGCGATTCTGTCGCAACCACCAGGCTCGGTCGCGGGGCGTTTCCGTACCACCGAACAGGGCGAGATGATCCGCTTCAAGTTCGGCCTGCCGGACATCGCCGAGCAGAACCTGAATCTGTACCTGGCTGCAGTGCTGGAAGCGACCTTGTTGCCGCCGCCACCACCACAACCGGCCTGGCGCGCGCTGATGGACGAGTTGGCCGCCGACGGGGTCCAGGCTTACCGTGGTGTGGTGCGTGAGAACCCCGAGTTCGTCGAGTACTTCCGTCAGTCCACACCGGAACAGGAACTGGGGCGTTTGCCGCTGGGCAGTCGCCCGGCCAAGCGCCGCGCCGGTGGTATCGAGAGCCTGCGGGCGATTCCGTGGATCTTCGGCTGGACCCAGACGCGTCTGATGCTCCCGGCCTGGCTGGGCTGGGAAGCGGCGCTGAACAATGCCTTGAGCCGTGGGCAGGGCGATTTGTTGGCCGAGATGCGCGAGCAGTGGCCATTCTTCCGTACCCGCATCGACATGCTGGAAATGGTGCTGGCCAAGGCCGACGCGGAAATCGCCCGCTCCTACGACGAACGTCTAGTGCAACCGGAACTGCGACCTTTGGGTGTGCATTTGCGCGACCTATTGTCGCAGGCGTGCCGGGTGGTGCTGGGCCTGACCGGGCAGCCGGTGCTACTGGCGCACAGCCCGGAGACCCTGGAATTCATCCGTCTGCGCAACACTTACCTGGACCCGCTACATCTATTGCAGGCTGAGTTGCTGGCCCGTTCGCGCAGGCGTGAAGCCGCTCTGGATAGCCCGCTGGAGCAGGCTCTGCTGGTCACTGTCGCGGGAATCGCGGCGGGCTTGCGCAATACCGGGTGAGATAAATCGCCGCACCGCCGAGGGGCTGCAAGCAGAGAGGAGAATGCTTGCAAAGCAATAGGTTGCGCTCGGCGCAACCTGAGCTTTATACGGCAAGTGTGTGTGGTTTTTTCCGACTTTCGACCGCTTGTGTGGCTTGAAGGCGCTGTGTATCTTGAGCAGCCTTTTGACCGATTTGTGGTCATGACCCAATTCCGGACTTGGCCCTCTGCGCCGACTCCATTGATTTGCTTACAAAAATGAGGAGCACAATATGCGCGTGATTCTGCTGGGAGCTCCCGGGGCCGGTAAAGGTACTCAGGCAAAGTTCATCACCGAAAAATTCGCCATTCCACAGATCTCCACCGGTGACATGCTGCGCGCCGCTGTCAAGGCCGGCACCCCGCTGGGCCTGGAAGCCAAGGCGATCATGGACGCTGGCAAGCTGGTATCCGACGAGCTGATCATTAATCTGGTCAAAGACCGCATCGCCCAGGAAGACTGCAAGAACGGTTTCCTGTTCGACGGTTTCCCACGCACCATTCCTCAGGCTGAAGCCCTGGTGACTGCCGGTGTGCAGCTGGATGCCGTGGTTGAAATCGCCGTTGAAGACGAAGAAATCGTTCAGCGTATTGCCGGTCGTCGCGTTCACGAAGGTTCGGGCCGCGTTTACCACGTGGTCTACAACCCGCCGAAGGTTGAAGGCAAGGACGATGAAACCGGTGAAGCGCTGGTTCAGCGTAAAGACGACACCGAAGAGACCGTGCGTCATCGCCTGTCGGTTTACCACGACCAGACCAAGCCGCTGGTAGACTTCTACCAGAAGCTCTCCGCTGCCAATGGCGGCAAGCCGAAGTACTCGCACATCGTAGGTGTGGGTTCGGTTGAAGCCATCACTGCCAAGGTCCTGGAAGCCCTGAGCTGATCCGTACCTGCAGGTGAAGACAACGGCCCGCTTGCGGGCCGTTGTTGTTTATAATGCCGCTCTTTTTTCTCTCGCCTGGATACACCGATGACCACCTTGCTGGCCCTGGATACCGCCACTGAAGCCTGCTCCGTTGCCTTGCTGCATGACGGCAAGGTTTCCAGCCATTACGAGGTGATCCCGCGCCTGCACGCCCAGAAGCTGCTGCCAATGATCCAGCAGTTGCTGGCCGATGCCGGCACCACGCTGGCGGCAGTGGATGCCATTGCCTTTGGTCGCGGGCCGGGAGCCTTCACCGGCGTACGTATTGCCATTGGTGTGGTCCAGGGCCTGGCCTTTGCACTGGAGCGTCCGGTATTGCCGGTGTCGAATTTGGCGGTGCTGGCTCAGCGGGCCCTGCGCGAGCAGGGCGTAAGCCAGGTCGCAGCCGCCATCGATGCGCGCATGGACGAGGTGTACTGGGGTTGCTACCAGGCCGTCGACGGAGAAATGCGTCTGCTCGGCGAAGAAGCAGTGCTGCCTCCGGAGCGGGCCGTTTTGCCGGCAGGCACCTGTGGCGACTGGTTCGGCGCCGGCACCGGCTGGGGTTATGCCGAACGCATTCCGGTGACCCTGAGCGGTCAGGATGCCGCTCTCTTGCCGCATGCCCTGGACCTGCTGACCCTGGCCACCTTCGCCTGGCAGCGCGGTGAGAGCATCCCCGCCGACCAGGCCCAGCCGGTCTACCTGCGCGACAATGTGGCTACCCCGAAAGCGCGCTGAGTGCAGTTCGTCGGTTATTCCCAGGCCAAATAAAACCTTTTGCCCGAACTGTGGTCCAGTTATCAGTCGGGCATTAGCGAAGGATCTCTGGTGCTGCTAAATTGCCATCATTGTTCCTGAGAAGATCGCCATGCGTATCGACGGTTTTTCCTCACAGTCCTATCCGATCAAACGGGCCCCGCGCAAAGCGCCGGTTCGCAGCGATGATGTGGACGAGGATCTGCCAGGCGAATTCGAAGTACAGCCTCAGGCCAGCAGCGGCCAGGCGCGTACCGGTGGGCTGCCTGCACGCCAGCAGGACATGATCTTTCCTCGCGCCCGCGACAAGCGCACCGCCCAGGCCCTGACCAGCTACCTGACCACGGCAGGTTTCGTGGATTGGGAGATGGAAGTACTGGGGTTGGACCTGTACATTTGATGGATGAGTCTGTCCACGCTTCCCTATTTTCTCGGTTGTCCCTCCTGGAGTGAAAACGCCTGGCGCGAGTACCTCTACCCGGCGGACGCTAAAACCGGCGAGTTTCTTGGCCTCTATAGCCAGGTCTTCAATGCCGTAGAAGGCAACACCACCTTTTATGCCCGACCGGCACCGGCGACCATCGAGCGCTGGGCCCAGGTCATGCCCGCGCACTTTCGTTTTACCGCCAAGTTTCCTGGCGACATCAGCCATGGCGGTGACCTGCGCGAGCAATTGCTCGCAGCACAGTCTTTCATTGAATTGCTCAAGCCACTGGGCGCGCGGGTAGCGCCCTACTGGCTGCAATTGCCGGCGACCTTCGGCCCGGCGCGGATAGGTGAGCTGATCGCGTTCCTTGACGAAGTCGACGTGCCAATCGCCGTGGAGGTGCGCAACCGTGTGTTCTTCGCCAAAGGCGAGGAAGAACGCTTGCTCAATCGGTTGCTGCAGGGGCGCGGCGTCGAGCGCATCTGCCTGGATCCACGCGCACTGTTCAGTTGTACTTCGCGCGATCCGGGCGTACTTCATGCCCAGTCGAAAAAGCCGCGGGTACCGCCACGGCCGACCGCCTTCAGTCAGCATCCGCAGGTGCGCTTTATCGGCCACCCGGAACTGGCGGCCAATGAACCCTTTCTACTGCCATGGATAGACAAAGTGGCGGCCTGGATCGAGGAAGGACGCAGCCCCTACGTTTTCCTGCATACTGCCGATAATCGCCTGGCCGCTGCCCTGGCGCAGCGTTTTCATCGCGGTCTGATGGAGCGCTTGCCTGGATTGCCGGCCTTGCCTGAACTGGACAGGGCGCCTGAGGCCGAACAACTCGGTCTGCTCTGAACGCGTCCTGCCGTCTGCCCGGGAGCCGTGATCATGGATGTACAAACCCTGCGTGCCGAAGCCTTCAAAGCCCTGCATGAGCGCGATCGCGCCTTCGTCATTCCCAACCCTTGGGATGCCGGCTCGGCCAAGCTGCTGGCCAGCCTCGGCTTCGAGGCTTTGGCCACCACCAGTGCCGGGCTGGCTTTTTCTCTTGGGCGGCCGGATGCCGAAGGTGCCATGACCCTGGAAGAAACCCTCGGCAATGCCCGCGCCATTGTCGATGCCACGGCATTGCCGGTGGCGGCCGACCTGGAGAACGGTTTCAGCGATGACCCCAAAGGCTGCGCCGAGGCGATTCTGCAGGGCGCACAGGCAGGCCTGGTGGGCGGCTCCATCGAGGATGCCAGCGGCAATGCCGATGAGCCGATCTACAGCTTCCACCACGCGGTGGAGCGGGTCGAAGCGGCTGTAGCGGCCGCGCGGAGCCTGGACTTCCCGTTCATGCTCTGCGCCCGTGCCGAAAACCTGCTGCATGGGCGCATGGACCTGGATGACACCATTGCCCGCTTGCAAGCCTTCGCCGAAGCGGGTGCCGATGTGTTGTATGCACCTGGGTTGCGCACTGCGGATGAAATTCGTGCCGTGGTCCAGGCCGTCGCGCCGAAACCGGTGAACGTGTTGATGGGCATGAAAGGCGTGCAATTGGGCGTCAACCAGTTGCAGGACTTGGGTGTGCGGCGCATCAGCGTTGGTTCGTCGCTGATGCGTGCCGCCTATGCTGCGTTCTACCGTGGCGCCGAGGAAATCCTGGGGCAGGGCACGTTCACCTATGGCGACCAGGCCATGCCGTTCGATCAGTTGAATCAGTTGTTCCGGCGTTGAGCCGAATGCGCAAGGGCGTGCTGCTGCTGTGCCTGGTGTTGGTCGGCCTGTCGGTTTATGCCTGGCGTCAGGGTTGGCGTTTGCCGGATGCCTGGAACCCTTGGGCCGCACTTGATGTGCGTGAGCCGCCAAACTTGCTGACGCCTTATAAACTCGGGCGCTTGCAGGATGACCCGCAACGCTGTGAACAAGCCTTGGCCACCTCCGACCTGCGCTATCGCCGACAGGCTGACAGCCCACCTGACGCGCCTTGTCCCCTGACCAACGTGGTGCGTGTCGAGGGCTCGGCGGTGAGGCTGAGCAGCAGCTTCCTCGCCAGTTGTCCGCTGGCGGTGGCCTATGCCCTGTTCGAGCGCCACGCATTGCAGCCCGCGGCGCAGCGCGCGTTTTCACAACCGGTAGTGCAGATCGACCATCTGGGCAGCTTTGCCTGTCGCAACATGTACAACCGCAAGGTCGGCCGACTCAGCCAGCATGCTTCGGCCAATGCGCTGGACATCGCCGGCTTTCGTCTGGCTGACGGTCAACGCGTCCAGTTGCTCAAGGACTGGCCGGGGGAGGGCGCCAAGGCACGTTTTCTAAGGGATGTGCACGCCAGTGCCTGTGACAGCTTCAATACGGTGCTGGGTCCGGACTACAACGCCGCGCACCGCAATCATTTCCATCTGGACATGGGTTTCTGGCAGATCTGTCGCTAGGGTCTGTACGAAATATCGCCGAGCGACGCTCAGGCAAGGCGAAAACAGGCGAGGAAGCGGAGTTTACGTGTTGTAAATGAGCATTCCGAGCCTGTTTTCAACGCAGCATGAGCGCCGCTCGGCGATATTTCGTGCAGAGCCTAAGGCTCAGGCGGCGATGCGTACGTTGTTCAGCACCACCGGGCGAGCCCAGCGGACGTCGAAGTCGAGGGCCGATTGCTGGGCCACCAGGGTAGGCTCGTCAAATGGCTCGGGTGCCTTGTCGAGCAGATCCATCTCGAACTCGGCGATTGGCAGGTACAGTGCTTTAGGCGCAGGTCCCGGCCCTGGCTCGGGCAGCGGATGGCCCTGGCTCATGACCACCGGGCGCACCCAGGTGTTGCTGATGTCCAACTGGCGCTGTTGTTCGATCAGTTCGACGTCGCTGAACGGTGGCGCGAGCTTTTCCAGCAGTTCTGGCTCGAATTCGGCAATCGGCAGGAACAAAGGCTCAGGCGGGGCGAGTTCGGTGTCCTGGACATTGCACAGGCGCTGGGTATGGATTTGCGCCAGTACCTGACTGCCGCCCAAAGGCTCGCCGGTGGTCTTGTCGAATTGCTCGATGGCGACCGCGTCAGCTTCAGTCCCTTCACGCTGTTGCTCAGCCAGGGCGCGGGCAAAAAAATCCTGCCACAGGTGGCTGACGCCGCCCAGTGCCTGGGTATTGTGCCGGCCATAATCGCCAACGGGCGATAAGTAACCTGAGCTGAGCTGAAGAATGTCGGTCATGGCAGTCGCGGGCCGTGAAGGTCTGGCAAAATAGCGAATACTTCGTATATCGGCCGTGGCCGACGATCATTTAATTTTTTTGAGTACTGGATTTGATGGTGGAGCAACTGGCGGACGGCGGTATCCGGGTCGAGGCACTGACAGCCGATTATCAGGCCACGGCCCAAGCGTGGGCAGAGCGCCTGGACCTGCCCCTGGCGGACGACAACGCCGGTTTCGCCGTGCAGGTCGGTGCCAGCGGCCTGCAGATCCAGCAGCTTGGACCGCAGGCGCCTGGCCCGGTACGGGTCGACTTTGTCGAGGGCGCGGCGGCGCACCGGCGGGTGTTCGGGGGTGGCAGCGGGCAGATGATTGCCAAAGCCGTGGGCATCGCCCAGGGCGTGCGGCCACAGGTGCTGGATGCTACGGCAGGGCTTGGTAAGGATGCCTTCGTGCTTGCCAGCCTGGGTTGTCAGATGACCTTGATCGAGCGCCAGCCGCTGGTTGCCGCGCTGCTTGAAGATGGTCTGGCCCGGGCTGCCAGTGACGCAGAGGTCGGCCCGATCGTGGCGCGCATGCAGCTGCTCACCGGCAACGCCATCGAGCGCATGCGCAACTGGCAGGGCGAGCCACCACAAGTGATCTACCTCGACCCGATGTTCCCGCACCGGGACAAGAGCGCCCTGGTGAAAAAGGAAATGCGCGTGTTCCGTCCCCTGGTCGGCGATGACCTGGATGCGCCCGCGCTGCTCGAAGCGGCCCTGGCCCTGGCCAGCCACCGGGTGGTGGTCAAGCGTCCGCGCAAGGCGCCGATCATCGACGGACCGAAACCGAGCCACAGCCTCGAAGGCAAGTCGAGCCGCTACGACATCTATCCGAAAAAGGCGCTCAAAGCCTGATCAAGGACGATAAGCGCGCAAAAACATGCTGACCACTTCTGCCACATGCGCCTGGGCAGCTTCGGCGTCCAGGGCAGGGGCATAACCGAGCAGCAGGCGATAGTTCGGTGCACCCTTGAGCAGGCAGAAAAAGTGTTCCGCCGCCTTGTCCGGGTGCTCGATGCGTAACAGGCCGCGTTGGTCGACGCGTTGCAACAACACCTCCATCTCGCGCAGCACCCGCAACGGGCCCGCCTCGAAGAAGATCTGGCTAAGTTTGGGGTCCTGGGTACCCAGGGTCATGATCAGCCGGGTCAGTTGCACCGACTGGTCGCTACTGATCAGGGCCTGGAAACCACAGCCGATATTGAGCAGCACTTGCTCCAGCGGTACGCCGTCAGGCAGCTCGAAGATCAGCTCCGGCAACTGCGCCGTGCAGGTGGCGGAGATCGCTGCAGTGAACAGCGTCTCCTTGTCGGTGAAGTGGCTGTAGACCGTCAGTTTTGAAACACCTGCCGCTGTCGCGACCGCATCCATGCTGGTGCTGGCATAGCCAAGAGTAAGAAACAGCTGCTTGGCCGCCTCGAGAATGGCCTGGCGTTTTGCCAGGTCCTTGGGCCGGCCGGGGCCGACGGGAGCGGTGAGATCGTTGGGCATGAGTGACTTGTACAGATTCCGGTAAGTGGACATGGTACATCGCCGGCCCGTCCCGGGCTGGCAGATATCGTCATAACGAGCGCCTGTTAATACGTTTTTTCTCTTGGGCGGGCGCTTCCCCGCGTGGGTTCGCTGATTTAATATACTCGCGAGTATAAATATTCAAAGCGTCACTCGCGAAAGGTCATTCATCATGTTGCGCCATGCCTTGCCCCTCGCTCTGCCCGTTGGTCTTGCCTTGCTGCTTTCTGCTTGCGGGCAGGAGAGCACGCCGCAGACTTCCCTGCGTCCCGCCATGGTGGTGCAGCCGCAACCGGCGAGTGCCGCTGCCGACAACTACCCGGGCGAGGTGCGAGCGCGCTTCGAGCCGGAGCTGGCATTCCGCATCGCAGGCAAGGTCAGTAAACGCCTGGTGGAGGAAGGGCAGCGGGTCAAGGCCGAGCAGCCCTTGGCCGAACTCGATCCGCAGGATGTGCGCCTGCAACTGGAGGCCAGCCGCGCCCAGCTGGCCGCCGCCGAAGCCAACCTGAATCTGGTCAAGGCCGAGCGTGACCGCTACAAGACCTTGCTCGATCGGCAAATGGTCAGTCGTTCCCAGTACGACAATGCCGAAAACCTCTACCGCGCCGGTCTTGCCCGGCTCAAGCAGGTGCGCGCCGAGTTCGACGTGGCCGGCAACCAGGCGGAGTACGCGGTGCTGCGTGCTTCTCAGAATGGCGTCATTGCCAAGCGCCAGGTTGAGGTGGGGCAGGTGGTTGCCGCCGGCCAGACCGTCTTTACCCTGGCCGCCGATGGCGAGCGTGAGGTGTTGATTGGATTGCCGGAGCAGCAATTCGGGCGCTTCAAGGTCGGCCAGCCGGTGGCGGTCGAGCTGTGGTCGCAACCAGATCAACGCTTCACCGGGCGCATTCGCGAATTGTCGCCGTCGGCCGATCCGCGCTCGCGCACTTACGCCGCACGCATTGCCTTCAGCGCCGGCAAGGTACCGGCAGAGCTTGGCCAGAGCGCGCGGGTGTTCATCCAGCATGCCGAACAGGTACCGCTGGCGGTGCCGTTGTCGGCGCTGACCTCCGAGAACGGCCAGACCTACGTCTGGCGCGTGGATGCCGACAACACCCTCAAGCGTGTGCCGGTGCGCGTGGGCGCCTACGGCGAAAACAGTGTCCCGGTACTTGAAGGCCTCAGTGCTTCGGACTGGGTAGTGGCGGCCGGTGTACATGTACTCCAGGAGGGGCAACAGGTGCGTCCGGTGGACCGTTCCAATCGTGTGGTGAATCTGGCGGCCAAGGAGTAAGTCCCGATGGGTTTCAACCTTTCCGCCTGGGCGCTGCGCAATCGCCAGATCGTGCTGTTCCTGATGATCCTGCTGGCTGTGGTCGGCGCGTTGTCCTACACCAAATTGGGGCAGAGCGAAGACCCGCCTTTCACCTTCAAGGCCATGGTGATCCGCACCATCTGGCCGGGAGCCAGCGCCGAGGAAGTCTCGCGCCAGGTCACCGAGCGCATCGAAAAGAAGCTGATGGAGACCGGTGAGTACGAAAAAATCGTTTCGTTCTCACGACCGGGCGAGTCGCAGGTCACTTTCATGGCACGCGATTCGATGCACTCGGCCGATATCCCCGAGCTGTGGTATCAGATCCGCAAGAAAGTCGCGGATATCCGGCATACCTTGCCGCCCGGCATTCAGGGACCGTTTTTCAACGATGAGTTCGGCACCACCTTCGGCAATATCTACGCGCTGACCGGTGAAGGGTTCGACTATGCCGTGCTCAAGGATTACGCCGACCGCGTGCAGATTCAACTGCAGCGGGTCAAGGATGTGGGCAAGGTCGAGCTGCTCGGGCTGCAGGACGAGAAGATCTGGATCGAGCTGTCCAACCTCAAGCTGGCCACCCTCGGTTTACCGCTGGCCGCGGTGCAGCAGGCCCTGGAAGAGCAGAACGCAGTCAGCACCGCCGGCTTCTTCGAAACGCCCAGCGAGCGCTTGCAGCTACGGGTGAGCGGACGCTTTGACACCGTCGAGCAGATCGAGCAGTTCCCGATCCGTGTCGGCGACCGCACCTTCCGCATCGGCGATGTGGCCCAGGTGCGCCGTGGCTTCAACGATCCACCCGCGCCGCGTATGCGCTTCATGGGCGAGGATGCGCTTGGTCTTGCCGTGTCGATGAAGCCCGGTGGCGACATCCTGGTATTGGGCAAGGCTCTGGAGGCCGAGTTCGCCCGTATTGCCCACAACCTTCCGGCCGGCATGGAACTGCGCAAAGTCTCGGATCAGCCTGCGGCAGTGAAGACCGGCGTCGGTGAGTTCGTTCAGGTACTGGTCGAGGCCCTGGCAATCGTGCTGCTGGTGAGTTTCTTCTCACTCGGCATGCGTACCGGTCTGGTGGTGGCCCTGGCCATTCCACTGGTGCTGGCGATGACCTTCGCGACCATGTATTACCTGGGGATCGGCCTGCACAAGATTTCCCTGGGGGCGCTGGTACTGGCCCTGGGGTTGCTGGTGGACGACGCGATCATCGCCGTCGAGATGATGGCGATCAAGATGGAACAGGGCTTCGATCGCATCAAGGCGGCGAGCTATGCCTGGACCAGCACGGCGTTCCCGATGCTCACCGGCACCCTGATTACCGCGGCAGGTTTCTTGCCGATTGCGACCGCCCAGTCCAGCACCGGTGAGTACACCCGTTCGATCTTTCAGGTCGTGACCATTGCCCTGATTGCCTCGTGGATCGCCGCCGTGGTGTTTGTGCCCTATCTGGGCGAGCGTCTGCTGCCGGACCTGGCCAAACTGCACGCGGCCAAGCACGGTACGGCCGAAGGTGGCCCTGATCCGTACGGTACGCCGTTCTACCAACGTGTGCGGCGCCTGGTCGGCTGGTGCGTGGAACGGCGCAAGACGGTGATTGTGGCGACCATCGCACTGTTCATCGGCAGCATCCTGTTGTTCCGCTTCGTGCCCCAGCAGTTCTTCCCGGCATCCGGGCGACTGGAGTTGATGGTCGACCTCAAGCTGGCCGAAGGCGCGTCGCTGAGCAACACCGCCGAGCAGGTCAAACGCCTGGAGGCGATGCTCAAGGAGCGCGCGGGTATCGATAACTATGTGGCTTATGTCGGCACCGGTTCGCCGCGCTTTTACCTGCCGCTGGACCAGCAACTGCCGGCGGCGAGCTTTGCCCAGTTCGTGGTGCTGGCCAAGACCATCGAAGAACGTGAAGCCCTGCGTAGCTGGTTGATTGCTACCCTGGATGAGCAGTTTCCTGAAATGCGCTCGCGGGTTACCCGCCTGGAGAACGGTCCGCCTGTGGGCTACCCGGTGCAGTTCCGGGTGACGGGTGAGCATATCGAGCAAGTCCGTGCCCTGGCGCGCAAGGTGGCGGCCAAGGTGCGCGAGAACCCGCATGTGGTCAACGTGCACCTGGACTGGGAAGAACCGAGCAAGGTGGTGTACCTCAATATCGACCAGGACCGCGCCCGCGCCCTGGGCGTGAGCACGGCCAACCTGGCGAAGTTCCTGCAAAGCTCGCTGACCGGCTCGTCTGTCAGTCAGTTCCGTGAAGACAATGAGTTGATCGAGATCCTCTTGCGCGGCACCCGCCAGGAGCGCACCGAGCTTGCCAACCTGCCTAGCCTGGCGGTGCCGACCGACAATGGCCGGAGCGTGGCGCTGTCGCAGGTGGCGACGCTTGAGTACGGTTTTGAAGAGGGCATCATCTGGCACCGCAACCGCTTGCCGAACGTTACGGTGCGGGCGGATATCTACGGCAAGGAACAGCCGGTAACCCTGGTGAAGCAGATTCTCCCGACACTGGACGGGGTACGCGCCGAACTGCCGGATGGCTACCTGCTGGAAGTGGGCGGCACGGTGGAGGACTCCACGCGCGGACAGAAGTCGGTGAACGCCGGCGTGCCCTTGTTCATCGTGGTGGTGTTGACCCTGCTGATGCTGCAGCTGCGCAGCTTCTCACGCACGGTGATGGTGTTCCTCACCGCGCCGCTGGGGTTGATCGGGGTGACCTTGTTCCTGCTGGTGTTCCGTCAGCCCTTCGGCTTTGTGGCCATGCTCGGGACTATCGCGCTGTCGGGGATGATCATGCGTAACTCGGTGATTCTGGTCGATCAGATCGAACAGGACATTGCTGCCGGGCTGGATCGCTGGCAGGCGATTATCGAGGCGACGGTGCGGCGCTTCCGGCCGATTGTGCTGACGGCACTGGCCGCTGTACTGGCGATGATTCCGCTGTCACGCAGCGTGTTCTTCGGGCCGATGGCAGTGGCGATCATGGGCGGGCTGATTGTCGCGACGGCGTTGACGCTGTTGTTCCTGCCGGCGCTGTATGCCGCTTGGTTCAGGGTGAAGAAAGGCTGAGGGCCGCATCGCGGGCAAGCCCGCTCCCACCGGGATATCACACTCTTCGGTGGGAGCGGGCTTGCCCCGCGATGGATTCCAGGCTTACAACGCGCCAAACACCTTCTTGGCCAGGCCGGTCGCTGCCGCCGCCGGATTCTGGCGAATGGTTTCTTCCTGCTTGGCGATCATCTCGAACAGGCCATTGAGCGCTTGTTCGGTCACGTAGCCTTCGACATTGGCGTTCTTGGCATCCAGCACTCCCAGGGTCGCGGCTTGTCCGGCGAAGCTGTTGTACTGCTGGGCCAGGCCGACCTGGTCGGTGGCTTTCTTGACGATCGGCAGGAACTTGGCACGGATCTGCTCGCGGCTGGTCTTGCTCAGGTACTGAGTGGCCGAGTCATTGCCACCGGCAAGAATGCCCTTGGCATCGTCGACGGTCATTTTCTTCACGGCGTCGACCAGCAGCGCCTGAGCTTGAGGCACGGCAGCCTCAGCGGCCTGGTTCATGCTGGTTTCCAGCTGTTCGACCTGGGCACCCATACCGAACTGCTTCATTTTCTTCGCTACTTTGCCGAGGTTACCCGGCAATTCGATGCGCACATCAGGGTTGCTGCTGAAGCCTCCAGGCGTACCCAGTTGCTTCACGGCAACTTGGGCGCCTTGGGTCAGGGCGTCTTTCAGGCCGCCAGAGGCATCCTTCTGTGACAGATCGCTGAGCGACAACGCCAGCGCACTGGCCGACAGCAGCAAGCCGGCGCACAGGCCGGTGAAGGTGAGAGCGGGGCGGAACATGGCAGCATCCTTATCAGTTGTCAGAACGGGCTATCAGCGAACAGCATCAACCTTGATGCGTACCGGCTGCGGGTCGCTGCCATCAAGCTGTACGCCGTGATGCTCGGTGTTGATGAACAGCAATTTGCCGTCCAGTTCGATCCGCGCGCTGATCGCATAGCGGTGGCCAGGCTTGACCTGGGCAGGGTCATAGCTGAGGTGGAAGGGCAGCGGCACGTTGCCCTTCACAGGGCCGTTCTGGCTGGCCAGGGTCACAGCAGGGGCGTCCATGAGGGAAACGTCTTGCAGGCTGACACTCAAAGTGGCAGCGGGCGGCAGGGCAATGCGCTGCAGGTAGAAGACTTCGCCGTCGAGGCTGGCCTTGGACGCTGGCGGGTTGCTACTGCAGGCGGCCAGCAGGCTACCGAGAAGGATCAGGGACAGCTTTTTCATATGTAACTCCTTTATGCCGGGGTATCGGTGGTGTCTTCACTACGGTGCAAGGCTACCTGGCGGATCGACAAACGTACTTCCGCCGACAGCACTCGCTTGGCCGCCCCTTCGGCCAGTTCACTGAGTTTTTCGTGGTAACCCAGCTTGCCGTTACTGTCAGGGCGCAACACGCCCTGTTCGATCTGGGTCTGGATAAAGTGACGGAACAGGGTCTTGTCGAAGAATTCCGGGGCGTTGAGTCCATGCAGGATCGACAGGCGCTGGGCCATGATCACGCACAGGTCTTCCAGCTCTTCGGCGCTCAGGGTGTGCTGGCCGCTGTTGAGCAACAGCGCAGTGGCCATGTAGAAACGCTGCAAGGTCTGGGTGATGGCCCGGGCCAGCAGGGTCAGCAGCACGAACTGGCGTGAACTCGGTGCCGGGCGCAGGTACACGCCATTCTCGTAGCGCAGCAGGCCCTGCTCGACAAAGGCCTCCAGCCACTGGTCGATGACGGCGTCGAGCTCGTCCAGTTCCCAGCGGATGAACAGTTCCGATTGCAGGTACGGGTACAGGGCCCGGGTGTACTGCAGGATCAGTTCGCGGCTCATGCGCGAGCTGCTCTGGAAGAAGCTTGCCAGTAGCGCCGGCAGGGCAAAGATGTGCAGGACGTTGTTGCGGTAGTAGGTCATCAGCACCGCATTCTGTTCGTCCAGGTACAGAATTCTGCCCAGCGCATCGCTCTGTTCGGCCAGCAGGTCCATGCCCTTGACGTGACTGATCAGCGCCAGACCGTCACCCTCCGGCAAGGTGGTATGCGGTGAGTAGGGCACGCTGCGCAGCAACGCCAGGTACAGGTCCAGCACCCGCGCCAGGGCGCGCTCGTCCAGGGCCAGGCGGCTGGTGGAGAGCAGAGCCAGGGCGACCAGATTGACCGGGTTGATCGCTGCCGCTTCATTGAGGTGGCGGGCGACCTTTTCGCCGAGGCGCGACGTGGTTTCGTTGAGCCAGGCCGGGCGGAATTGCGGCGCGTGGGTCTGTTCGCGCCAGCCGGGCTGCTGCTGGTCGAGAAAGGCGCCGAGGCGAATCGGCTCGCCGAAGTTCACCGCCACCTGGCCGAAGCGTTGCTTGAGTGCGCCGATGACCTTGAAAATGTCGAAGATCGACTCTTTCTTTTTGCTCGCGCCACGCAATTCACCCAGGTAGGTGCGGCCTTCGAGCACGCGCTCATAGCCGATGTAAACCGGAACGAAGACGATCGGCGTGCGCGACGAGCGCAAGTAGCTGCGCAGGGTAATGGCGAGCATGCCGGTTTTCGGCTGGAGCATGCGCCCGGTGCGCGAGCGGCCACCTTCGACGAAGTACTCCACCGGAAAACCCTTGGTGAACAGGGTATGCAGGTACTCGTTGAACACTGCCGTGTACAGCGGGTTGCCCTTGAAGGTGCGGCGCATGAAGAAAGCACCGCCACGACGCAGCAGGCCGCCAATCACCGGCATGTTGAGGTTGATCCCGGCAGCAATGTGCGGTGGGGTCAGGCCGTTGCGAAACAGCAGATAAGAGAGCAACAGGTAGTCGATATGGCTGCGGTGGCAGGGCACATAGATGACTTCGTGGCCGGGGGCGATGCCCTGGACCTGCTCGATATGGTTGACCTTGATACCGTCGTAGATCTTGTTCCAGAACCAGCTGAGTACCACTTCGAGGAAGCGGATCGCGGTATAGGTGTAATCCGAGGCGATTTCGTTGCCATAGCGCAGGGCCTGGGCCTCGGCCTTGGCCAGGGGGATTTTTTCGCGCTCGGCTTCGTCGGCGATGGCCTGGCGTACCAGCGGGTCGTGGACCAGGCCTTTGACCAGGTTGCGCCGGTGCGAGATGTCCGGGCCGATGACCGCAGTCTTGAGGTTGCGAAAATGCACACGCAGCATGCGTTGGGCCATGCGCACGGTGCGTTCGTGGCCCTTGTTGTGCTGGACAAGCTCGCGCAGGTGAATCGGCGCAGAGAACTGCACACGGGTCTTGCGCCCGAGGATCAGTACGGTCAGCAAGCGGCGCAAACGCCCGGTTACTGCCCAGCTGTCGGCAAACAGCAGTTTCCAGGGGCTGGACTCACTGGCGGGGGACTGGCCCCAGAACACGCTGACCGGAATGATCTGCGCGTCTTCCTCGGCGTGCTGGCTGATGGCGTTGACCAGCCGCGACAGCGTCGGCGGGGCACCGCGCTTGTCCTGGCGACCCAGCCAGTCCGGCTCGGGCGTCAGGTAGAAAAATGCCGCGGGCTCCTGCAGGGTGCCTACTGCAACCGGTAACACCGGCCGCGGCAGCCCGGCTTTGCTGCACTCGCGGTCGAGTACCGCGAGGTCGGTCAGCGACGGCGACTGCAGGGCGTAGAACACCGGCCGGCTGCGATCCAGGTTCAGGGTAAAGGACGACTGATTGATGGTCTCGGAGCGAACCCACAGGTACAACAGGCGACGCAGAGCGCCAAAGATCAAGCGGCGCAGGGGGGAACGGGTCATACAGTGTGTGCTCTGGGTGAATTTTTCGAGTGATTGCTCAGTCGGTTAGTGTGACGTATCTGCGCAAGTTCAGCAAAAAGCCGGGCCGTCATAAAAAAACTTTCGAGCCTGTCATATACTCGGTCCGCAGCTTGCAGGAGTAATCCTCAAGCTGCGTCGGCGGAGGAAGGTGATCCCCCGCTTGCAAGGCGATTCCAAAATAAAAACCCGGAGTAGTTCAGATGTCGTCTCGTGAGACTGGAAGTGTAAAGTGGTTCAATGACGCCAAAGGTTATGGCTTCATTCAGCGTGGAGATGGTGCGGACGTGTTCGTTCACTACCGTGCCATTCGCGGTGAGGGGCATCGCACCCTGATCGAGGGGCAGCAGGTCGAATACAGTCTGACTCAAGGCCAGAAAGGCTTGCAGGCAGAAGACGTAATCGGGCTGTAAGCGCCGGGCCAGGGGCCTTGAGCCTGGGCCCACAAGCGAAAAGGCCCGTCGCCGGACGACCGGGACGGGCCTTTTCGTAGAGCCGGCCTCAGCTGGTGCGCCAGGTGATTTCCTCTTCACCGTCGGCACTGATGCGGATCCAGCGATCGGCATCCTCTTCACCTTCTTCCTCGACCCAGCTACCCGGTGCGCAGCGCACTTCGACATTCAGCGCAGCGAACGCGGCACGCGCGCAGGCGATGTCGTCATCCCACGGAGTCTGGTCGCTTTCCAGGTAAAGACTGTTCCATTTGCCTACAGCCTTCGGTAACCAGGTAACTGGAATGTTACCGGCCTTGCACTTGTAGGTCTGGCCTTTCTGTTGCCATTCGCTGCACGGGCCGAGCGCTTCGGTGAGCCAGGCAGCGATCTGTTTGTGGTCGACGTCGGCGTCTTTGAGGTAAATCTCGATATCGGGTTGGCGCATGGGGGCTCCGGGTGTGCTCAGTCTTGGCGCACGAAGTAGTCGTAACGCATCGATACCGTGACCTCGAAAGGCTCGGCTTGCTCGATGACGCGAGCTCGTTTTTCCGCGCTGGCGCGCCAGCCATGTGGGGTCATGGCCAGCAGGTCGGCGCGGGACTTGCCATCGACAAGGCTCAGGCGGAATTTCAGGGTTTCACTATGGGCGTGCTGCATGCCTGCCGGGACCAGCGCCAGGTGCTTGTCGTCGGCGTAGTCGCGCACTTCATCATAGAGCTTGTGACGCAGTTCGATCAGGTGTTCGTTGGTCGGGCCGACGCGCATCAGGCCACCGCCCGGGGCGAGCAGACGCAGTGCCTCCTGCCAGTCGAGGGGGCTGAACACGCTGGCCAGGAACTGACAGCTGGCATCGGCCAGAGGCACCCGCGCCATGCTTGCCACCAGCCAGGTCAGAGCCGGGTTGCGCTTGCAGGCGCGTTTGACCGCTTCGCGGGAGATGTCCAGGGCATAGCCATCAGCTTCGGGCAGTGCCGCGGCGATCTGCGCGGTGTAGTAACCCTCGCCACAACCGATATCCAGCCAGCGCGCGGGCGCGCGTTCGGCGGCCAGCTCAGCCAGGCGGCGGGCTACCGGGGCGTAGTGACCGGCATTGAGAAAGTCGCGGCGGGCTTCGACCATGGCCTGGTTATCGCCCGGATCGCGGCTGTTCTTGTGCTGCACCGGCAGCAGGTTCAGGTAACCCTGGCGGGCACGGTCGAAACGGTGCCCGGCCGGACAGGCCACACCGTTGTCGAGCGTGCTCAGCGGGGCGCTGCAGAGAGGGCAGGTGAGCATCAGGCAAGCAACCGGGTCAGGGTCTGGTAGTAGATTTCGGTCAGCACATCGAGGTCACTGGCGAGGATCCGCTCGTTGACCTGGTGGATGGTAGCGTTGACCGGGCCCAGTTCGACCACCTGGGTACCAAGGGTGGCAATGAAGCGCCCATCGGACGTACCGCCGCTGGTCGAAGCCTTGGTTTCGCGACCGGTGACCGCCTTGATGCTGGCCGATACCGCATCGAGCAGGTCACCCGGTTCGGTCAGGAACGGCAGGCCGGACAGCGCCCAGTCCACATGCCAGTCCAGCTGGTGCTTGTCGAGGATCGCCGCGACGCGTTGCTGCAGGCCCTCGACCGTCGACTCGGTGGAGAAACGGAAATTGAACAGCGCTGTCAGCTCACCGGGCACCACGTTGGTCGCGCCAGTACCGGAGTTGAGGTTGGAGATCTGGAAGCTGGTCGGCGGGAAGAAGGCGTTGCCTTCGTCCCAATGCTCGGCGGCCAGTTCAGCCAGCGCCGGAGCAGCCAGGTGGATCGGGTTCTTGGCCAGGTGCGGGTAGGCCACGTGGCCCTGCACGCCGCGTACGGTCAGCTTGGCGCCGAGCGAGCCGCGACGACCGTTCTTGACCACGTCGCCGACCAGGCTGGTGCTCGACGGTTCGCCGACGATGCACCAGTCCAGGCGCTCCTGGCGCGCGGCCAGGCGTTCGATTACAGCTTTGGTGCCGTGATGAGCCGGGCCTTCTTCGTCGCTGGTGATCAGGAAGGCGACCTTGCCGCGGTGGTTCGGGTAGTCGGCGACGAAGCGTTCGGTCGCCACGACCATGGCCGCCAGGCTGCCTTTCATGTCGGCAGCGCCACGGCCGCAGAGCATGCCGTCGGCATCGATCAGGGCGTCGAACGGATCGTTCTGCCAGGCCTGCACCGGGCCGGTGGGGACCACGTCGGTGTGACCGGCAAAGCACAGCACCGGACCGTCCTGGGTGCCATGGGTGGCCCAGAAGTTGTCGACGTCTTCGATGCGCATTGGCTCCAGCATGAAACCGGCATCGCCCAGGCGTTGCATCATCTGTTTCTGGCAGTCGAAGTCCAGGGGGGTTACCGAAGGACGACGGATCAGGTCGCAGGCCAGTTCAAGGGTAGGCGAGAGGTCGGCTGGGGCCGTCATTGAAGGAACTCCGGGGGCAAGGCAGGGCACGAATTCGAGGGGCGTTATCTTATAGCAATTCGATCAGATGAGGGTGGGCCGCTGTAGGAGCGGATTCATCCGCGATGGGGCGCGAAGCGGCCCCAAAAGATGAACTGCTACGCAGTCCATCGCGGATGAATCCGCTCCTACAGTTATCACCCGATGGTCAGGAGGCCTGCGCCGGCTGGGCAGCATCCACGGGCTTGGGCAACGACGACAGCATCGCCATGATCAGCGCTGCCAGGTACGGCAGCGACTGCACCAGCAGCATGGTCACCCAGAAGCGCATATCATTGCTCGGCAGGCCTTGGACCAGGTAGATGCCGGCGGCGGCTCCCCACAGCAGCAACATGATGAACAGCTCTTCGCGGGCTTCGGAAAGCGCCACCAGCAAGCCATGGCTGTCGGCGTTTTTCGGCGTGCGGAAGAACGGAATGCTGCTGGTGAAGAAACCGTACAGCACCGCTTTGGCGATGGTATGCGACAGGGCAAGCCCGGCCAGGGCTGCGGCGAAGGCATCCTTCATGTTGACCCCGACCGCACGGCGGTAGAGGAACACGATCTTGCCGACCTTGAACACGAACAGCGCCAGCGGTGGAATGGCGAAGATCAGCAGCGGTGGATCGACCCGCTGCGGCACGATGATCATCGCCGCCGACCACAGCAGCGCACCGACAGTGAAGAAGATGTTCATGCCATCGGCGATCCATGGCAGCCAGCCTGCCAGGAAGTGATAACGCTGGCCACGGGTGAGCTCCGAGTCCTTGCCACGCAACAGGCTGGCAGCATGGCGTTTGATGATCTGGATAGCGCCGTAGGCCCAGCGGAACCGTTGCTTCTTGAAGTCGATGAAGGTGTCGGGCATCAGGCCCTTGCCATAACTCTCGTGGGAGTAGGCTGCCGAATAGCCCTTCTCGAAGACCCGCAGGCCGAGTTCAGCGTCTTCACAGATGCACCAGTCCGCCCAGCCCAGTTCTTCGAGCACCGAGCGCCGGGTCATGGTCATGGTGCCGTGCTGGATGATCGCGTCACGATCGTTACGGGTGACCATGCCGATATGGAAGAAGCCCTTGTACTCGCTGTAGCACAGCTTCTTGAAGGTGCTTTCGTTCTGGTCGCGGTAGTCCTGAGGCGATTGCACCACGGCGATTTTCGGGTCGCTGAAGTGCGGGACCATGTGCTTGAGCCAGTTACGGTCCACGCAGTAGTCCGAGTCGATCACCGCGATCACTTCGGCATCCTTGGCCGTATGCGGGATCAGGTAGTTCAGTGCGCCACCCTTGAAACCAGCCAGCGGGGAGACGTGGAAGAACTTGAAGCGCTCGCCGAGCATTTCACAGTGAGCCTTGATCGGCTCCCAGACCGCCGGATCCTTGGTGTTGTTGTCGATGATCAACACTTCGTAATCTGGATAGTCCAGTGCCGCCAGGGCGTTGAGGGTCTGTTTGACCATCTCCGGCGGCTCGTTGTAGCACGGCACATGCACCGAGACTTTCGGCCGGTAGGCGCTGTCGGCCTGTACCGGCAGGAACTCGCGGCGGCGTTTGTGAATCCACACCGCCTCGGCCAGCTCATGAGCTTCGGTCAGCAGCACAATAAACACCCCGAGTGCCCCGAGTGCGAGCAAAAAGCCCACCGTCAGGCTGAACCAAGTGCTGTACTGCTGGCTGTAGTCGTAGCCGATCCATACCAACACCGAGCCGCAGAGAAAGGCGATAAAGGTCAGGAAGGTGCGGCCGCGCTGACGCAGGGCCGAGCCATCGATCAGCAGCAAGGTCAGCGAGAGCATCGCCAGTACCACCGAACCCACCGCCAGCACACGCCACTGCGGAATGGCCACTACCGGGCCTTCGAAGTTGAACTTCTGCTGGCGGGCGGCGTTGAACACGCCCCAGTAGGCACCGACCGAACCTTCGTCACTGGCCTTCCACGGCTGGTCATAGGCTTCGATGACGAAGTAGTTGTAGCCCTGGCGGTTGAGCGTGTTGACCAGGGTACGCAGATAGATGGCCTGATCAGCCTGGGTGGCGTCTGCACCGCCTCGCATGCGTCCGTTGCTCGGCCAGCCGACTTCAGAGAGCAGCAGCGGTTTGCGCGGGAACTGCTGTTTGAGGTCGCGGGCACGGTCCAGCACAAACTGGCCGGCATCCTTCATCGGGATGAATTCCCAGTACGGCAGGATATGCGCGGCGACCAGGTCGACGTGCTTGGCCAGTTCCGGGTGTTCTTTCCAGATGTGCCACTGTTCGCTGGTAGTCACCGGTACTTTCACCGCCGCGCGCACACGGTCCAGGTACTGAATCAGCGCTTCGGGGGTGATTTCTTCGCGGAACAGGGCTTCGTTACCGACCATCACCCGCACGACGCTGCGTGAGCTGTTGGCCAGTTCAATGGCTTTCTGGATTTCCCGCTCGTTACGCTCCAGGTCCGGGCTGATCCACACCCCCAGGGTCACCCGCAGGCCGAACTCTTCGGCCAGGCGCGGAATCTCGGCCTGGGTACCTTCGACGGTATAGATACGAATGCTGTCGGTCAGCTTGCTCAGCTGTTCGAGGTCCTGGCGCAGTTCGTCCTCGGTAGGGTACTGGCCTTTCTGCGGGCTTTCTCCGAGGCGGAACGGCGAATAGGAGAAGCCGGAAATCTGCTCCGGCCAGTCGGGGGCGGAAACCGGGCGATTGATCAGCGCCCAGAACCCGGTGAATAGCGCGGCAATGGCCATGACTATTACCAGGTTGATACCAAATTTACGCGATGACATAGATAGTTCGGGTTCCGAAAGGTGGAACGGGCGAGCGCCACAGGGCGCAGCTTCTGCACTTCGTCCGCCTATGCTGTGTATGAACAGGTCAGCGGCAAGGGTTAGATCGACTTCAGCTGTTGAAGTTCTGAGGCCCGTACTGTTGTCGTCCTGGACTAGGAGTTGCCAGGCCCATTAAAGCAGGATTACAGCGGACTTTACCAATTCGTACAGGGTGACTGGTCCGAAGCAGGATGGCATCGGGCCTCAACAGGCCTATAATGCGCGCCGGTTTTTTCGGGGTTTGGCCATGAGTACAGATGATCCACGCTTTGCCGGTGTTGCCCGGTTATACGGTGACAGCGGCCTGCAGCGCCTGCGCGAGGCCCATGTGGCGATCGTCGGCATTGGTGGTGTCGGCTCCTGGGCGGCAGAAGCCATGGCCCGCAGTGGTGTCGGCGAAATATCGCTGTTCGACCTCGATGACGTCTGTGTCAGCAACACCAATCGCCAGCTGCACGCCCAGGAGGGCAACATCGGTCGGGCCAAAGCCGAGGTCATGGCTGAACGCCTTCGAGCGATCAATCCGGCGTGCAAGGTGCATGCGGTGGTTGATTTCGTGACCAAGGAAACCCTCCCCGAGTACATCGGCGAGCACATCGATTGTGTGATCGACTGCATCGACAGCGTCATGGCCAAGGCTGCGCTAATTGGCTGGTGCAAGCGGCACAAGGTCACCATCATCAGCACCGGCGGCGCCGGTGGGCAGATCGATCCGACCCAGATCCGCGTCGCCGACCTGAACAAGACCTTCAACGACCCGCTGGCCTCGCGAGTCCGTTCGACCTTGCGTCGCGACTATGGTTTTTCCCGCACGGTGACACGCAACTACAGCGTGCCTTGCGTGTTCTCCACCGAGCAGCTGCGATATCCCAAGGGGGACGGTAGCGTCTGCCTGCAAAAGAGCTTCGTCGGTGAGGGCGTCAAGCTCGACTGCTCGGGCGGCTTTGGCGCGGTGATGATGGTGACGGCGACCTTCGGCATGGTCGCCGCCAGCAAGGCGGTGGAAAAACTGGTAGGTGGCGCCCGTCGCCCTTCCGAGCGCAAGGCTCAGTTGCCCGCGGCAAGTTGAGCCATGCGCTGCAGCACGGCGTTCAAGCCGTTGCTGCGAGAGGGGGAGAGCTGACGACCCAGGCCCAGCTGGTTGAACCAGCCGGGCAAGTCCAGTTGCTGAAGCTCGGCGCTCGACAGACCTTCTACCCGAACCAGCAGCAGCGCCAGCAAACCACGAATGATCCGTGCATCACTGGCGCCTTTGAAGCGCCATTGACCTTCCTTGTGTTCGGCCACCAGCCAGACCTGGCTTTCACAGCCATGCACGCGGTTGGCTTCAGATTTCTCTGTCTCGCTCAAGGGCGCCAGACGTTCACCCCATTGCATCAGCAAACGTGCCCGTTGCTCCCAGCCCGCAGCCTGTTCGAAGCTGCTGAGCGCGTCTTGGGCGTTAACCGGCAGGCTCATCGCAGGAGCTCCAGGGCTTGATCCAGTGCTTCGAAGAAACGCTGCAGGTCGTCTGAGTCGTTGTACAGGGCCAGGGAAACCCGAATTGCGCCGTCCAGCTCGAAGCTTTTGAGCAACGGCATGGCGCAGTGATGGCCGGCGCGCACCGCAATGCCTTGTTCGGTGAGCATGTGGGCGAGGTCGGCATTGTGCACGCCTTCGACCACGAAACTGGCCAAGGCCAGTTGCGGTTGGCCGAGCAGGCGAATGCCTTCGCGATCGTTCAAGCCGCGCAACAGGCTGCGGTGCAGGCCCGCTTCGTGTTCGGCCACCGCGTTCGAATCAAGCTCGGCAAGGTAGTCGAGGGTTGCGCCCAGGCCGATCACACTGGCGATTGGCGGGGTACCGGCCTCGAACCCGAGGGGCGCCGGACGGAAGCTGGCGTTCTGATAGTCAGCCACCTGGACCATCTCGCCGCCGAACTGCCAGTGACGCAGTCGCGCCAGCGCTTCGGTGCGGCCGTAGAGCACGCCAACCCCGTCCGGGCCATACAGTTTGTGGCTGGAGAACACGTAGAAGTCGCAGCCCAGCTGTTGCATGTCCTGGCGACCATGCACTACACCCTGAGCGCCGTCGACCACGGTCAGCGCGCCTTGGGCATGGGCATGGGCCAGCAAGGGTGGCAAAGGCTGCCAGGCACCCAGCACGTTGGACAGTTGGCTCACGGCCAGCAGACGGGTGCGCGGGCCAATCAGTTGCAGGGCAGCTTCCAGGTCTATCAGGCCGCGGTTGTCCAGCGGCAGAATTACCAGTTTGAGCCCGCGTCGATGGGCCAGTTGCTGCCAGGGCAGCAGGTTGGCATGGTGCTCCAGGGCGCTGATGGCAATTTCATCACCGGTTTCGAACAACCCTTCAAGGCCGTAGGCCAGCAAGTTCAAGGCCGACGTTGCGCCGTGGGTAAAGATGATTTGTTGGGTATCGCTGGCGTTCAACCAGCCAGCGACCTTTTCCCGGCTGCCTTCAAAGGCCTGTGTAGCCAAGGCGCCAGGGAGGTGTTGGGCACGGTGCACATTGGCGGCGCCGTGGCCGTAATAGTGGCTCAAGGTATCGAGCAGGCGTTGCGGTTTTTGCGTGGTAGCAGCGTTGTCCAGGTAGGTCTGGTGCTGCCGTTGCAGGGCGGCGATGGCTGGGAAGTCAGCGCGCCAGGGGGAAGGCTGGAACATGATGGTCGGACCTGAAAATCGGGCCTGGCGTTAGGCCAGACCCGATGGTACCACTTAGTTGTGGGCGTGCAGCGCTTCGTTCAGCTCGATCGCCGATTTGTGGGTTTTGCACTCCACGG
>OEPS010000042.1_pt1 | contig 45663 bp, 40 predicted proteins | sample 1539411 | NCBI WGS metagenome assembly OEPS01 (sample SAMN02671747, study PRJEB22543) | soil metagenome | biome: bacteria | place: China:Hunan Province, Lengshuijiang City | collected 2012-10-15 | depth 0.08m m
TCCTAAGGACACTAACACCTGAAGCTAGCGCGTCTACCAATTCCGCCACCTTCGCACAGTCATCTTATTTTTTTGATATCGCCTCGTTGGTGCGAGGGGGGGGACTCGAACCCCCACATCCTAAGGACACTAACACCTGAAGCTAGCGCGTCTACCAATTCCGCCACCTTCGCCCAGTGCGAGCAATATCAACGTGGATTATGGTGCGAGGGGGGGGACTTGAACCCCCACGTCCGTAAGGACACTAACACCTGAAGCTAGCGCGTCTACCAATTCCGCCACCTTCGCATACCATCGACACTATGAAAGTATCGTTACCACGGAGGCGCATTCTAGTGGTTTTCAGATATTCGTCAATAGTTAATTGTATCAGTTGCATTGATTGTTGCAAAAATGGACGGCTAAAGGAGGGAAGCATCGGCGACAAACGTCTGCTGTCGCCGAAAAAACGCGGGGTTATTTCTTCGCCTGACGGGTCATCACCGTACGGTAGACCTTAAAGCGGCCGGTTTGGGCGATCACCTCATGGAAGCCAAAGATCTCATCCAGTACGTTCGGATAGGGCAGGAAGGCGTTGGCGACAATGCGCAGCTCTCCGCCGCTGTTAAGGTGGTGCACGGCGCCGCGTATCAGAGTTTGCGCTGCCTCCAGGCTAGTCTGCAGACCATCGTGGAAAGGCGGATTGGAGATGATCATGTCAAAGCGGCCGTTCACTTCGGAGAACACGTTGCTGGCGAACACGTCTCCTTCAATGCCGTTAGCGGCGAGCGTGGCGCGGCTGGCTTCTACTGCCGGGGCGCTGACGTCGCATAATGTTAAGCGAACTTTAGGCGAGTGGCTTGCCAGCACGGTTGCCAGCACGCCGGCGCCGCAGCCGACGTCGAGCACTTTACCTTTGGTATGCGGCGTTAGCGTGGAAAGCAGCAGCTGGCTACCGATATCCAGGCCGTCACGGCTGAAGACGCCCGGCAGCGTTTTAATCGTCAGGTTTTCCAGCGGATACTCGCCCCAGTACTGTTCTGGATTGAATACGGGCTGTTTTTCCAGGCGACCGTGATACAAACCACAGCGGCGCGCGCTGTCGATTTTATTCAGAGGCGCATATTCCGCCAGCATCTGCTCGGCGCTGCGCACGCCGCTACGGTTTTCGCCAACCACAAAAATATCAATACCGACCGGCAGCAGTGAAAGCAGGTTCATCAGCTGAAACTGTGCTTCGGGTTTGTTTTTAGGCCAGTAATAGATCAGCGTATCGCAATCGGCAATATCGCTGGCTTCAGCGACCAGGCTAAAGCGGGCGTTTTCACCCATCTGGCGGCTCAGCACCTGCCAGTGGTGAAACTGCTGGGTATGGGCGCGGCTGGCCGCCGTATCCAGACGCGCGGGCAGGTCATCCTGCATGTCACCGGCAAACAGAACGCGGGCGGACTCGAAATCATCACTGTGGCGCAGCAAGACTTCACTTGCCGGGGTAAAAGCGGACATGAAACACTCCTTCATTGAGACTGGCGCCGATTATACACGTTATCTTTCAGGCTGCCTCTTTGTTGGCGATGCGCTTCTCCGGCCGCGTAGTTTGTTGGCGCGGATACGACGGATTTGCTATATTGCGCGCTTAATTAACAGGAGTGTTTCGCTATGACATCCCGACGAGACTGGCAATTACAGCAGCTGGGCATCACCCAGTGGTCGCTACGTCGTCCTGGGGCGTTACAGGGTGAAATCGCTATCTCACTTCCTGGACACATTCGTCTGGTGATGGTAGCGGAAGAGCTGCCGTCGCTGACCGAGCCGCTTATCGGCGATATTCTGCGCGCGCTGGCTCTGACGCCGGAGCAGGTGATGCAGCTAACGCCTGAGCGCGTTGCGATGCTGCCCCAGGAGGGCCGCTGCAATAGCTGGCGGCTGGGTACCGACGAGCCTCTGCCGCTGGCGGGTGCACAGCTATCCACGCCCGCTTTCGATGAACTTCAGACCAGCACGCCTGCTCGCATGGCGCTCTGGCAACAGATCTGCGCACATGAACACGATTTCTACCCTCAACGCGGCTGATTTGCCCCGCGCCTGGCAAATTGAAACCCGCGCCCATGCTTTCCCCTGGAGCGAGCAGACGTTTGCCAGTAATCAGGGTGAACGCTACCTGAATCTTCAACTGTCAGTGGACGGCGTGATGGCGGCTTTTGCGATTACGCAAATTGTGGTCGACGAGGCGACGCTGTTCAATATCGCCGTCGATCCTGCTTTTCAGCGTCGTGGGCTGGGCAGAGAACTACTGGAACATGTTATTGATGAAGTTGAAAAACGCGGCGTCGTTACGCTGTGGCTGGAGGTGCGCGCATCTAACGTCGCCGCCATCGCGCTCTATGAAAGCTTAGGCTTTAACGAGGCGACGATTCGCCGCAACTATTACCCCACGGTCGACGGACGTGAGGACGCAATAATTATGGCACTACCAATCAGTATGTAAGACAAGGTGATACGATGAAGTGGGACTGGATTTTCTTTGATGCCGATGAAACGTTATTTACGTTTGATTCATTTAGCGGCCTACAGCGGATGTTTCTCGACTATAGCGTGACGTTTTCCGCCGAGGATTTTCAGGACTACCAGGCCGTGAATAAGCCGCTATGGGTTGATTATCAGAACGGCGCTATCACCTCTTTGCAGCTGCAGCATCAGCGTTTTGACGGCTGGTCTGAGCGTCTGAACGTCCCTCCCGGAGAACTGAATGACGCGTTTATGAACGCGATGGCGGAGATCTGTTCGCCGCTGCCGGGGGCGGTATCGCTGCTGAACGCGCTGCAGGGTAAAGTGAAAATGGGCATCATCACTAACGGTTTTACCTCGCTGCAGCAGACGCGTCTTGAACGGACCGGGTTACGCGATCACTTTGATTTGCTGATTATTTCTGAAGAGGTTGGCGTCGCTAAGCCGGATGTGCGAATTTTTGACTATGCGCTGGCGCAGGCGGGCAATCCTGAGCGTTCGCGGGTGCTGATGGTCGGCGATACGGCCGAGTCTGATATTCGCGGCGGGGTAAATGCCGGTCTGGCGACCTGCTGGTTCAACCCTCATCAACGCGAGCTGCCGGCTGACCTCCGTGCTGACTGGACGGTGGCTTCTTTAAGCGAACTGGAGCAACTCCTGTGTAAACACTGATTGCCTCCCCCCCATTGATGGGTAAAATAGCCGCAATTTTTCCATATTCAACATGCGCGGCGCGTTGCCGCTTACTCAAGAAGATTGAATTATGACGTTGTCTCCTTATTTGCAGGAGGTGGCCAAGCGCCGCACTTTTGCCATTATTTCTCACCCGGATGCCGGTAAAACGACCATTACTGAAAAGGTTCTGTTATTCGGACAGGCTATCCAGACTGCCGGAACGGTAAAAGGCCGTGGCTCCAGCCAGCATGCGAAATCTGACTGGATGGAAATGGAAAAGCAGCGTGGTATTTCTATTACCACTTCCGTCATGCAGTTCCCGTATCACGACTGCCTGGTTAACCTGCTGGATACCCCAGGACACGAAGACTTCTCCGAAGATACCTACCGTACCCTGACGGCGGTGGACTGCTGCCTGATGGTTATTGATGCCGCCAAAGGCGTCGAGGATCGTACCCGTAAGCTGATGGAAGTCACCCGTCTGCGCGATACGCCGATCCTGACTTTTATGAACAAACTTGACCGTGACATCCGCGACCCGATGGAGCTGCTGGATGAAGTGGAAAACGAGCTGAAAATCGGCTGTGCGCCGATTACCTGGCCTATCGGCTGCGGTAAGCTGTTCAAAGGCGTTTACCACCTCTATAAAGATGAAACCTACCTGTATCAGACGGGTAAAGGCCATACCATCCAGGAAGTGCGAATTGTTAAAGGGTTAAACAACCCGGAGCTTGATGCGGCGGTGGGTGAAGACCTGGCGCAGCAGCTGCGCGATGAGCTGGAGCTGGTGCAAGGCGCCTCTAACGAGTTCGATAAAGAGCTGTTCCTGGCAGGCGAAATTACGCCGGTATTCTTCGGAACCGCGCTGGGTAACTTTGGCGTTGATCATATGCTGGACGGCTTAGTGGAGTGGGCGCCTGCGCCGATGCCGCGTAAAACCGACACCCGCACGGTAGAAGCCTCGGAAGATAAGTTTACCGGCTTCGTCTTTAAAATTCAGGCCAACATGGATCCGAAACACCGTGACCGCGTGGCCTTTATGCGCGTGGTTTCCGGTAAGTACGAGAAGGGCATGAAGATGCGCCAGGTCCGTATCGGTAAGGATGTGGTGATCTCCGATGCGCTGACCTTTATGGCAGGCGACCGCTCGCACGTGGAGGAAGCCTATCCTGGCGATATTCTTGGTCTGCATAACCACGGGACCATCCAGATTGGCGATACCTTCACCCAGGGCGAAATGATGAAGTTCACCGGTATCCCGAACTTCGCGCCGGAGCTATTCCGTCGTATTCGTCTGAAAGATCCGCTCAAGCAGAAACAGCTGCTGAAAGGCCTGGTTCAGCTCTCTGAAGAGGGCGCGGTACAGGTGTTCCGTCCGATCGCTAATAACGACCTTATCGTCGGCGCGGTAGGGGTTCTGCAGTTTGACGTGGTCGTTGCCCGTCTGAAGAGCGAGTACAACGTTGAGGCGATTTATGAATCCGTCAACGTTGCTACCGCGCGCTGGGTTGAAAGTAGCGATGCGAAGAAATTCGAAGAGTTTAAGCGCAAAAACGAAATTCAGCTGGCGCTGGATGGCGGCGATAACCTCACTTATATCGCTCCGACCATGGTGAACCTGAACCTGACGCAGGAACGCTATCCTGACGTGCAGTTCCGTAAAACTCGCGAGCATTAATCCTCTCCGGAGCGCGGTTTTCGCCGCGCTCCACGCCGGTTTTCCCGTCGATTTCCCTTTCTGGAAAGTTCTTAATTCTTACCGTTTTGTCCGCTTTTTTACTCGTTCATGCCGCAGTCTTCCGGGTATCTACTACATTTAATAAGTAATTTTTGGAAATCTGGCTTAATAGACTACTTATTTTGCTATACCCGCTTAGATATAACGAGGAACGACGATGACAAGACTTAAGAGCGGCAAGACACTCGTGGCCCTCTTCCTGGGCTCAGCAATAATCAGCGCTTCAGCGTATGCAGAAAACTCGGCCGTTGACAGTGCTAAATCTGCAGCAAGCAATGCCGGGCAAGCCGTCGATAATTCGATGAACAAAGTCGGGAATTTTATGGACGACAGCACTATCACCGCGAGGGTGAAGGCGGCGCTGATCGATCATAAAGACATTCGTAGCACCGATATCTCTGTGAAAACTGAAGATAAAGTCGTCACTTTAAGCGGTACGGTTGACAGTGCAGAGCAGCATAAGCAAGCCCTTAGCGTAGCGAAGGCCGTTGAAGGTGTGGCCTCCGTTAATGACAAGCTGAGCGTGCATAATGAAAAATCCGCTTCGCTGAAAGGTTATGCAGGCGACACGGCGGTAACCAGCGAGATCAAAGCTAAATTGCTGGCTGACGATATCGTTCCGTCGCGTAACGTGAAGGTAGAGACCACTGATGGCGTCGTGCATCTATCCGGCACGGTCGAATCCAGCAAGCAGTCCGAGCGTGCCGAAGGCATTGCTAAAGCCGTTTCCGGCGTTAAAAGCGTGAAGAACGATATTAACGTTAAATAAATCCATTCATTAAAAGAATTTATTCTGCGGCCTTTCCGCAGGATGTGTAGCACCACAGGGTTGTGTATGCGCGGCCTGAGTGCGCAGAAAATCGACCGTCATTAACTATGGTAAGGAGAGACGTATGTTTAGATGGGGCATTATTTTTCTGGTGATCGCCTTAATTGCTGCCGCTCTGGGCTTTGGTGGCCTCGCAGGTACCGCTGCCTGGGCTGCTAAAATTGTCTTTGTTGTCGGTATTATTCTGTTCCTGGTCAGCCTGTTCACCGGCCGTCGGCGTCCCTAGACGTTAACCAGTGAAATACCGTCTTACATAAAGCCAGTCAATGTGACTGGCTTTCTCAGTTTCAGGACGTTAAAAATTGCGTTACCTTTGTTTCTATTATAAGCAAGACAGGAAAGCAGGGTGGGGCAGCGAATTCCCGTTACGTTAGGCAACATTACGCCGTTATCGGTAAAACCCTTCCAGCCGGGCAGGCTTGCGCTGGTGTGCGAGGGAGGGGGACAGCGAGGGATTTTTACCGCCGGGGTACTGGACGAATTTATGCGCGCGGGATTTAACCCGTTCGATATGATGTTTGGCACCTCCGCCGGGGCGCAAAATTTATCGGCCTATTTGTGCAACCAGCCGGGCTATGCCCGTAAAGTGATCACCCGCTACACTACCGCCCGCGAATTTTTCGACCCGATGCGTTTTGTCCGCGGAGGCAACCTCATCGACCTCGACTGGCTGGTCGACAGTACCGCCAAAAAAATGCCGCTGGCAATGGCTTACGCTGAAGATCGTTTTGCTCAGGGAAAAGAGTTCTGGATGTGCGCCTGCCGCGGCGATGATTATACGCCGAACTATTTTTCCCCTACCCGGCAAACCTGGCTTGATCTGATTCGCGCCTCCAGCGCCATTCCCGGGTTTTACCGCAGCGGCGTGCTGCTGGAAGGAGTGAGCTATCTTGACGGCGGCGTCAGCGATGCGATACCCGTGCAGGAGGCCGCCCGTCGCGGAGCGCAAACCATCGTGGTGATCCGCACCGTGCCTTCGCAGATGTATTACACTCCGCAGTGGTTTAAACGAATGGAGCGCTGGCTCGGCGAAAGTAGCCTGCAGCCGTTTGTGAATCTGGTGCAGCACCATGAAACCACCTATCGCACCACGCAGGAATTTATTGAAAAACCGCCGGGTAAGCTGCGAATTCTGGAAATATACCCGCAGAGGCCATTGAAAAGTATGGCATTAGGTAGCCGCCTTCCCGCTTTGCTGGAAGACTACAAGACCGGTCGCCAGTGCGGGCGTTATTTCCTGGCCACCGTCGGTAAACTGCTGGCCGATAAACCGCCGTTATTGCGCCATTCGCCGCGCATTGCCGTGCCGAAAGCGGTGGTTATCCCGCCAGCACCCGTGGCCAATGAAATCCCTCAGACCCCGGTTATCGCGGCCCTGCAGGCTAATGATGCCAGCTTTGATAATGAGGATCTGGCGTGACGCGGCGATTTATTGATACCCACTGCCACTTTGACTTTCCTCCTTTCACCGGCGATGAAACCGCCAGCATTGCCCGGGCGGCGCAGGCTGGCGTGACGCAAATCATCGTACCGGCAACAGAAGCGGATAATTTTGCCCGCATCCTCGCGCTGGCAGAGAAGTATAGCGAGCTCTATGCCGCATTAGGTTTACATCCGATCGTTATTGAGCGGCATGATGAGGGTAGCCTGGAACGACTCGACGTCTGTTTGGCTCAGGGTCACGATAAGCTGATCGCCGTAGGGGAAATCGGTCTCGATCTCTATCGTGAGGATCCGCAGTTTGATCGTCAGGTTGCTGTATTTGAGGCGCAGATGAGGCTGGCGAAGCGCTACGATCTCCCGGTGATCCTCCACTCCAGACGTACCCACGATAAGCTGGCTATGCTGCTAAAAAAGCACGCTCTGCCGAGAACCGGCGTGGTACACGGTTTTGCCGGTAGCCTACAGCAGGCGGAGCGTTTTGTGCAGCTGGGCTACAAAATTGGCGTTGGCGGTACGATTACCTATCCGCGCGCCAGCAAGACGCGGGATGTGATGGCGCAGCTGCCGTTGTCGGCGCTGCTGCTGGAGACCGACGCGCCGGATATGCCGTTGAACGGTTTCCAGGGACAGCCGAACAGGCCTGAACAGGTCGCTCGCGTGTTCTCCGCCTTATGCGAGCTGCGCCCTGAGCCTGCGGAAGAAATTGCTAATGCTATGATTTGTAATACAAAAGAGGTTTTTTCTCTTCCATGATATTTTATGGAGTGATCTGTGTCTCATTCCTGCCTTTTTATCTCATTGTTTTGCTTAAAATGTGTGAGCTACGGCGGGCTTGATGGTTTCATACCGTTATAATCGCGGAGGTTTTAAGGCTGAACTATCAATACACAGGGACTCTGTATGCAAATTATCATGGGACTTATCGGCATGGTGGTGTTGTTAGCCATCGCTGTGCTCCTCTCAAGCAATCGAAAAGCCATCAATATGCGTACCGTCCTCGGCGCCTGGATTATCCAGGTGGGGATCGGCGCGTTAATTCTCTACGTACCGGCCGGGCGCACGGCGCTGCTGGCTATGTCAAACGGCGTTGCCAACGTTATCGCTTATGGCAATGAAGGGATCGGCTTTATTTTTGGCGGACTGGTTTCCGATAAGATGTTTGAAGTTTTCGGCGGCGGCGGGTTTGTTTTTGCCCTGCGCGTCCTGCCGGTTATTGTCTTCTTCTCATCGCTTATCGCCGTCCTTTATTATCTCGGCATCATGCAGTTTGTTATCCGCATTCTTGGCGGAGCGCTGCGGGCGGTACTGAAAACCTCGCGCACGGAATCGCTTTCTGCCACGGCGAATATCTTTGTTGGTCAGACCGAAGCGCCGCTGGTCGTGCGTCCTTACATCGCCACCATGACCCGCTCTGAGCTGTTTGCGGTGATGTGTGGGGGCCTGGCTTCGGTCGCGGGTTCCGTTCTCGCCGGCTATGCCCAGATGGGCGTGCCGCTGGAATATCTGATTGCCGCTTCATTTATGGCGGCACCGGGCGGCCTGCTGTTTGCGAAAATTATCGTGCCGGAAACTGAGCAGCCGCAAGATAGCCCGGCGCTGGAAAAAAATGACGCCGATCCTGAGGCTCCGGCAAACGTACTGGATGCTGCCGCATCCGGGGCAGCTTCGGGGATGCAGCTGGCGCTCAACGTCGGGGCGATGCTGCTGGCGTTTATCGCGCTGATTGCCCTGGTTAACGGTATTCTTTCCGGCGTCGGCGGCTGGTTTAACTATCCGGAGCTGTCGCTACAAATGATTCTCGGCTGGGTCTTCTCGCCGCTGGCGTGGGTGATTGGCGTTCCGTGGAATGAGGCTACCGTTGCGGGTTCATTTATCGGCCAGAAGCTGATTATCAACGAGTTTGTGGCTTATATGAATTTCGGCGAATATCTGAAAGCCGACGTCGAAGTGGCTGCCGCAGGTTTACAGGTGATTTCTACCCACACCAAAGCCATTATCTCCTTTGCCCTGTGCGGTTTTGCCAACCTGTCGTCCATTGCCATTTTGATTGGTGGATTGGGCGGGATGGCGCCAACTCGCCGACAGGAGATTGCGCAACTGGGTATGCGGGCCGTGGCGGCGGGTACGCTTTCTAACCTGATGAGCGCCACCATTGCAGGCGTTTTCCTCGCGCTATAACCGTAGTTATTGACTGCTAAAATCCCGGCGGTTCTTCAGCCGCCGGCGACTCGCTTCTTAGTGTTAAAATCCCATCATGCTTCAACGCTCTGTTTATCAATGGCTAGCGGGCTTTTTTGCATTTTCTCGCACAAAATGTGCGCGCTGGCGTCGAGTTGTTACGAGTGGTTATGTTATAATAATAACATTAGGTCGGCGCTGAGATTGCTGATTATGCTTACCGAGCGTTTTACTCGTTGAGCGCCAGCCATAAGATAATTTATGCGATTAATGTCACGTTACAGTAATGCAAATTGGTGATTAGTTTTCATTAACTGTGATGTATATCGAAGTGTAGCGGCGAGGGAATGTTACAATAGTAACAGACTCGCAAGGTGAACAAACTTTAAAACGGCAATACGCCGTCGGAGTATGAAATGACTGATTTAACTGCAAGCAGCCTGCGCGCGTTGAAACTGATGGACCTGACAACCCTGAACGATGACGACACCAATGAAAAAGTGATCGCGCTGTGTCATCAGGCCAAAACACCGGTAGGTAACACTGCCGCAGTGTGTATCTATCCGCGCTTTATCCCGATCGCTCGTAAGACGCTGAACGAGCAGGGAACCCCGGATATCCGCATCGCGACGGTGACCAACTTTCCGCACGGCAACGATGATATTGATATCGCCCTGGCGGAAACCCGCGCGGCGATTGCTTACGGTGCCGATGAAGTTGACGTCGTGTTCCCTTACCGTGCGCTGATTGCGGGTAACGAACAGGTGGGTTTTGACCTGGTGAAAGCCTGTAAGGAAGCCTGTGCGGCGGCAAACGTTTTGCTAAAAGTGATTATCGAAACCGGAGAGCTGAAAGAAGAGGCGCTGATTCGTAAAGCGTCTGAAATCTCCATCAAAGCCGGTGCCGATTTCATCAAAACGTCTACCGGCAAAGTTCCGGTGAACGCAACGCCGGAAAGTGCGCGCATCATGCTGGAAGTTATTCGTGATATGGGCGTTCAGCAGAGCGTGGGCTTCAAACCGGCAGGCGGCGTGCGTAGCGCAGAAGACGCGCAAAAATTCCTCGCCATTGCCGATGAACTGTTCGGTGCCGAATGGGCAGACTCTCGCCACTACCGCTTTGGCGCTTCCAGCCTGCTGGCAAGCCTGCTTAAAGCGCTGGGACACGGCGATGGTAAGAGCGCCAGCAGCTACTAAAACGTAATTTGCCTGACCGTAAGGCCGGATGTCGTCCGGCCTGTGGTTAGTCTTTGACTCTTTCCCGGGAGGTTATCTTGTTTCTCGCACAAGAAATTATTCGTAAAAAACGCGATGGTCATGCGCTGAGTGATGAAGAAATTCGTTTTTTCATCAACGGTATCCGCGATAACACTATTTCAGAAGGGCAGATAGCTGCTCTGGCGATGACCATTTTTTTCCACGATATGTCTATGCCGGAACGCGTTTCGCTGACCATGGCGATGCGGGATTCAGGAACCGTTCTGGACTGGAAGAGCCTTAACCTCAACGGACCGATCGTCGATAAGCACTCGACCGGCGGCGTTGGCGATGTGACCTCGCTGATGCTGGGACCAATGGTCGCAGCCTGCGGCGGCTATGTGCCGATGATCTCCGGGCGCGGCCTCGGTCATACCGGCGGTACGCTCGACAAGCTGGAAGCGATTCCCGGTTTCGATATCTTCCCGGACGATAGCCGCTTCCGTGAAATCATTAAAGATGTTGGCGTCGCGATTATCGGGCAGACCAGCTCTCTGGCACCAGCGGACAAACGTTTTTATGCGACCCGCGATATTACCGCGACGGTGGATTCTATCCCGCTGATCACCGCCTCGATCCTGGCGAAAAAACTGGCGGAAGGGCTGGATGCGCTGGTGATGGATGTCAAAGTCGGCAGCGGCGCTTTTATGCCGACTTATGAGCTTTCCGCCGCGCTAGCGGAAGCGATCGTTGGCGTCGCTAACGGCGCAGGCGTGCGGACGACCGCACTGCTGACCGATATGAATCAGGTGCTGGCCTCCAGCGCCGGTAATGCGGTGGAAGTGCGGGAAGCCGTGCAGTTCCTCACCGGCGAGTACCGCAATCCGCGGCTGTTTGAGGTGACGATGGCGCTGTGCGTCGAGATGCTCATTTCCGGCAGGCTGGCGGAGAACGACGCCGACGCGCGGGCTAAGCTTCAGGCGGTGCTGGATAACGGTAAAGCCGCAGAAGTCTTTGGCCGTATGGTGGCAGCGCAAAAAGGCCCAGGCGATTTCGTGGAAAACTACGATAAATACCTGCCGGGCGCGATGCTGAGCAAAGCGGTCTACGCCGAAGGCGAAGGATTTGTTGCCGAAATGGACACTCGCGCGCTGGGCATGGCGGTGGTCTCCATGGGCGGCGGACGCCGCCAGGCATCGGATCTGATCGATTACAGCGTCGGTTTTACCGACATGGTTCCTCTCGGCGCGCGCATTGATACGCAGCAGCCGCTGGCGGTTATCCATGCTAAAGATGAAAACAGCTGGCAGGAAGCCGCCAGGGCCGTTAAAGCGGCCATTAAACTTGACGATAAAGCGCCTGAAATTACGCCAACGGTCTATCGTCGTATCACCGAATAGTTATATACTGATCTGATCGCTTTTTTGCAGCGCAAAAGGTACGGAGAATAATATGAAACGTGCATTTATTATGGTGCTGGACTCATTCGGCATCGGTGCGACTGAAGACGCTGACCGCTTTGGCGACGTCGGTTCAGACACTATGGGCCATATTGCGGAAGCCTGTGCTAAAGGCGAGGCTGACAATGGCCGCAAAGGGCCGCTGAATTTGCCTAATCTGACCCGTCTGGGGCTGGTTAAAGCCCATGAAGGTTCTACCGGTAAAATTGCCGCCGGGATGGATGGTAACGCGGAAGTTATCGGCGCTTACGCATGGGCGCATGAACTCTCTTCCGGTAAAGACACCCCGTCGGGACACTGGGAAATCGCCGGCGTGCCGGTTCTGTTTGACTGGGGCTACTTCCCTGAGCATGAAAACAGCTTCCCGCAGGAGCTGTTGGATAAACTGGTTGAGCGCGCTAATCTGCCGGGCTACCTCGGCAACTGCCACTCTTCCGGTACCGTTATCCTCGACCAGCTGGGTGAAGAGCATATGAAAACCGGTAAGCCGATTTTCTACACCTCTGCTGACTCGGTGTTCCAGATTGCGTGCCACGAAGAGACTTTTGGTCTTGATAAGCTGTACGAGCTGTGTGAAATCGCGCGTGAAGAGCTGACCGAAGGCGGCTACAACATCGGCCGCGTTATCGCGCGTCCGTTTATCGGCGATAAAGCCGGTAACTTCCAGCGTACCGGTAACCGTCATGACCTGGCCGTTGAGCCTCCGGCACCCACGGTGCTGCAGAAGCTGGTTGACGAGAAAAATGGCCAGGTCGTTTCGGTGGGTAAAATCGCCGATATCTACGCCAACTGCGGGATCACTAAAAAAGTGAAGGCGACCGGTCTGGATGCGCTGTTTGACGCCACCATTAAAGAGATGAAAGAAGCAGGTGATGAGACCATCGTCTTTACCAACTTCGTGGACTTCGACTCTTCATGGGGCCACCGTCGCGACGTCGCAGGCTATGCCGCAGGTCTGGAGCTGTTTGACCGCCGTCTGCCGGAGCTGATGGAACTGGTAGGGGAAGATGACATTCTGATCCTCACCGCTGACCACGGCTGCGACCCGACCTGGACCGGTACCGACCATACTCGTGAGCATATTCCGGTACTGGTTTATGGTCCGAAAGTGAAGCCGGGTTCGCTGGGTCACCGCGAAACCTTCGCCGATATCGGCCAGACCCTGGCAACGTACTTCGGTACCTCTCCGATGGCCTACGGCAAAAACATGCTGTGATTATTTGCCCGGTGAGTCACCTCACCGGGCCTTTTTTGTAGGCCTGATCAGGCGTCTCCGCCATCAGGCAACAACATTAAGAAGGATTTAACGATGGCTACTCCACACATTAATGCAGAAATGGGCGATTTCGCTGACGTTGTGCTGATGCCTGGCGATCCGCTGCGCGCGAAGCACATTGCAGAAACTTTCCTTGAAGACGTGCGTGAAGTGAACAACGTGCGCGGTATGCTGGGCTTCACCGGCACCTATAAGGGCCGCAAAATCTCCGTTATGGGCCACGGCATGGGTATCCCGTCCTGCTCCATCTACACTAAAGAGCTGATCACCGACTTCGGCGTGAAGAAAATCATTCGCGTCGGCTCCTGCGGCGCGGTGCGTATGGACGTTAAGCTGCGCGACGTGGTTATCGGTATGGGCGCATGCACCGACTCTAAAGTTAACCGTATGCGTTTTAAAGACCATGATTTTGCGGCGATTGCCGACTTTGGCATGGTGCGTAACGCGGTTGACGCGGCAAAAGCGCTGGGCGTTGACGCTCGCGTAGGCAACATCTTCTCTGCTGACCTGTTCTATGCGCCGGACGGCGGTGAGATGTTCGACGTAATGGAAAAATACGGCATTCTTGGCGTGGAAATGGAAGCGGCCGGTATCTACGGCGTTGCGGCGGAGTTTGGTGCGAAAGCGCTGACCATCTGCACCGTCTCTGACCATATCCGTACCCACGAGCAGACCACGGCTGCTGAACGTCAGACGACCTTCAACGATATGATCAAAATCGCGCTGGAGTCCGTTCTGCTGGGCGATAAAGAGTAAGCGCTTTAGCCCCGGTTTACCGGGGGGATAAAACAGGGTAAAAACTCCAGGCCGGATAAGGCGTTGCCGCCATCCGGCTTTTTTATTAGCGTACCGCCCCGGCAATCCACGCCGACAGCTCCCGCAGCTCTTTTTCTTGCTCCGGGAAATCCACTAATAACGCATCGCATTCCTGCTGCAGCATATCAGCGCGATACAGGCAGCCCTGCAGCCTGGCGGCCAGCGCCTCCAGCGGAGCCGGGTTAAGGCTGTCGGTAAAGACCTGGGCGCGCGTGATATGGCCCTTCTCAACGTCGAAATGGAGCTCTACGCCGCCCCAGGTAAAACGCTCATCCAGTAGATGGCTGAAGGCGGGAGCCTGGCCAAAGTTCCACTCCCAGCTGCTCTGGCGGGCAAAGGTCGCGGCAAAATTCGGCAGGTCCGGCATTCTCTCCGGAGAGATCACTTCGGCCGCAACGCGTTCACCGTAATGGGCAAAGAACGCCTCCTGAATCGCCTCGCAGACCTGCTGATGGGTAATACCCGGCAGCAGTTCGACCAGATTCGCCACCCGCCCGCGCACGGAGGTAATCCCTTTTGCCTGAAGCTTTTTCTTATCGGGATTGAGGTAGTTGGCCAGACGGCTTAAATCGGCGTTCAGCAGCAGCGTACCGTGGTGAAAGCCGCGATCCATCGTTTCGCGATAGGCGGAGCCGGAGACTTTGCGATCGCCTTCGGCGGTTTTTACCACCAGATCGTTACGGCCCGAGGCCTCCGCCGTGACGCCTAATGAATTCAGCGCCGTCAGGACGATATTGGTGGAGACGGTTTTATCGTATTCCGGTTTACCGGCCATAAAGGTAAAGCAGGTATTGCCCAGATCGTGGAATACCGCGCCGCCGCCGCTGCTGCGCCGCGCCAGACGAACGTTATCCTCTTCCATACGTCGGGTATTACACTCTTTCCAGGGATTTTGCGCGCGGCCAATCACCACCGTATCGGCATTGCGCCACAGAAACAGTACCCGCTGCGTCGCGGGCATCTGGCGAAAAATAGACTCCTCAACCGCCAGATTAAACCAGGGGTCGTAAGAGTCGGAGAGCAGCAGGCGCAGCGTGGACATAGCGATTTCCTTATTCTGATTCATCTTTATCTTCATCCTTTACAGGCTTATTGGCGGTAAGCAGGAAAGGCGATTGCTGCCAGTGGGTACGTTTACCCTGCAGCAGAGTGCGCGTCAGGACCACGCCGATGGCCAGCGATAGCAGCAGCATCAGGCGCAATATGTTGGTGGTATTATCCACCTGCTTAGCTTCGGTAGCTAAGGTATGAGTATCCAGCGTCAGGCGCAGGTAGCCGAGCGGGCCGTTTTTACCCTGAATAGGCTCGACGATTTGCTGATTGAAGTAGCCGCCCGCTTTTTTTCCGTCCAGCGCCAGCCGATCGCGTACTTCGACGCTTTCGCCTGAGCGCGCTACCAGGTCGCCCTGTTCGTCGTACACGCCAGCGTCGAGGATCCGGCTTTTGTGGGTAAGCTGTTCCAGCAGCTGGCTAATCCGCTTTTCATCGGGCGTCTCGCTGCGTAGCAGAGGCGCCAGGTTGAGCGTGACCTGCTGGGCAAGCGTGCGGGCCAGTTCTTCCAGCTGCGGGTTGCGCTGCTTCTGGCTGTTCTGGCTGAACCACGAGGCGCCCTGCATCAGGGCGACGAGGAGTGCGAGACAGATCAGAACAATCACCGCGCGATGCAGCCGGAATTTAAGTTTTGCGCGTACCATATTCCACCTTTGAAAATTTGCAGCTTAATGTTGCCAGAAGCGCTGGTTACAAGGTAGCCTCATGCGTTATTTTCCTCGCCTGAATGAAGTGATGTGGAGCCGTGATGCCAAACAGTTTGACCTGGTGCGACCTGCCTGAAGATGTTTCCCTGTGGCCTGGATTGCCGCTTTCCCTGAGCGGTGATGAGGTCATGCCGTTGGATTATCATGCCGGACGCAGCGGCTGGCTGCTGTATGGTCGCGGTATTAATAAGCGTCGTCTGACCGAGTGGCAGCGCGAACTGGGCGCGGCTCTGGTTATCGTGGCCTCATGGTCGGTTGATGACTATCAGGTGATGCGGCTGGCTGGCTCTTTAACGCTGCGAGCGACCCGTCTGGCCCATGAGGCCGGGTTTGACGTCGCGCCGCTGGGTAAAATCCCCCATTTGCGTACGCCGGGCCTGCTGGTCATGGATATGGACTCGACGGCGATCCAGATTGAGTGCATTGATGAAATCGCCAAACTTGCCGGTACCGGCGAGCTGGTTTCTGAAGTGACCGAGCGCGCGATGCGCGGCGAGCTTGATTTCACCGCCAGCCTGCGTCAGCGGGTGGCAACGCTAAAAGATGCCGATGCAAATATTTTGCTGCAGGTACGCGAAACGCTGCCGCTGATGCCGGGCCTGACCCAGCTGGTGCTGAAGCTGGAAACGCTTGGCTGGAAGGTGGCGATCGCCTCCGGCGGCTTCACCTTCTTTGCCGAGTATCTGCGCGACAAGCTGCATCTGGACGCGGTGTTTGCCAACGAACTGGAGATTATGGACGGTAAGCTGACCGGCAACGTTATCGGCGATATCGTCGATGCGAAATACAAAGCCAATGTGCTGCGCAAACTGGCGGAAAAGTATGAAATCCCGCCGGCGCAAACCGTCGCCATTGGCGATGGCGCGAACGATCTGCCGATGATCAAAGCGGCAGGGCTCGGCATCGCCTACCATGCCAAGCCGAAAGTTAATGAGCTGGCGGAAGTAACAATCCGTCATGCTGACCTGATGGGAGTATTCTGTATTCTCTCCGGCAGCATGAATCAAAAGTAAGAGGTTAACGTGGCGAAAGCTCCAAAACGCGCATTTGTCTGTAATGAATGCGGTGCGGATTATCCGCGCTGGCAGGGGCAGTGCAGCGCCTGTCATGCCTGGAATACCATCACCGAGATGCGCATAGCCGCTTCGCCGCAGGTGGCAAGAAACGAGCGTCTGTCAGGCTACGCCGGAAATGCCGGCGTATCGAAAGTACAAAAGCTCTCGGATATCAGCCTGGAAGCGCTGCCGCGCTTTTCTACCGGATTCAAAGAGTTTGACCGCGTGCTTGGCGGCGGCGTGGTGCCGGGGAGCGCGATCCTGATCGGCGGTAACCCCGGAGCCGGTAAGTCGACGCTGCTGCTGCAGACCCTATGTAAGCTGTCTGAAGGCATGAAGACGCTGTACGTTACCGGAGAAGAGTCGCTTCAGCAGGTGGCGATGCGCGCCCACCGTTTAGGGCTACCGACGGCCAACCTCAATATGCTGTCAGAAACCAGTATTGAGCAGATTTGCCAGATTGCTGACGAAGAAAAGCCGCAGCTGATGGTTATTGACTCCATTCAGGTCATGCATATGGCCGACGTGCAGTCGTCGCCTGGCAGCGTGGCCCAGGTGCGCGAAACGGCGGCTTATTTAACGCGCTTTGCCAAGACTCGCGGCGTGGCTATCGTCATGGTCGGCCACGTCACTAAAGACGGCTCGCTGGCCGGGCCAAAGGTGCTGGAGCACTGTATCGACTGCTCCGTTCTGCTCGACGGCGATGCCGATTCGCGTTTCCGCACTTTGCGCAGCCATAAAAACCGCTTCGGCGCCGTTAATGAGCTGGGCGTATTCGCCATGACCGAGCAGGGTCTGCGCGAAGTCAGCAACCCGTCCGCCATCTTCCTCAGCCGTGGTGATGAAGTGACTTCCGGCAGCTCGGTGATGGTGGTCTGGGAAGGTACCCGCCCGCTGCTGGTGGAGATCCAGGCGCTGGTCGATCACTCGATGATGTCCAACCCGCGCCGCGTGGCGGTAGGGCTGGAGCAAAACCGTCTGGCGATTCTGCTGGCGGTGCTACACCGTCACGGCGGCCTGCAGATGGCTGACCAGGACGTGTTCGTTAACGTTGTTGGCGGGGTGAAGGTCACCGAGACCAGCGCCGACCTGGCGCTACTGCTGGCAATGGTTTCCAGCCTGCGCGACCGTCCGCTGCCGCAGGATCTGGTGGTTTTTGGCGAGGTGGGGCTGGCCGGCGAAATCCGTCCGGTGCCGAGCGGCCAGGAGCGTATCTCTGAAGCGGCTAAGCATGGCTTTCGTCGCGCTATCGTTCCGGCGGCTAATGTGCCGAAAAAAGTGCCGGAAGGAATGCAGATCTTTGGCGTGAAGAAGCTTGCGGACGCACTAAGCGTCTTTGACGACTTATAATTAAATATCCGACGCCTTTCCGGCGGCAGGTCTGCTGGTGTCGTTCGCTGACCCGACTTACTTAGTTCACTAAGCCCATCGGGAAGCGTTCGCTTGTCGCCCTCCTGCTACCGGAAATCCGCAGGATATTTTTTCAGTATTGCTAAAGCAGGAGGCTCTTGTGTCATCATTCGACTATATCAAAACCGCAATTAAGCAGAAGGGCTGCACGCTACAGCAGGTAGCTGACGCCAGCGGGATGACAAAAGGCTATTTGAGCCAGCTGCTTAACGCCAAAATTAAAAGCCCCAGCGCGCAGAAGCTGGAAGCTCTGCACCGCTTCCTGGGGCTGGCGTTTCCGCGCCAGCAAAAAACCGTGGGCGTGGTTTTTGGTAAGTTTTACCCGCTGCATACCGGGCATATTTACTTGATTCAGCGCGCCTGTAGCCAGGTCGATGAGCTGCATATCATCATGGGCTATGACGATCCCCGCGATCGCGAACTGTTTGAACAGAGCGCTATGTCGCAGCAGCCGACCGTTCCCGACCGTCTGCGCTGGCTGCTGCAAACTTTTAAATATCAGAAGAATATCCGCATCCACTCCTTCAATGAAGAGGGGATGGAACCCTATCCTCACGGCTGGGACGTCTGGAGTCGCGGGATCCGCGCCTTTATGAGCGAGAAGGGGATTGAACCTAACTGGATCTACACCTCAGAAGAGAGCGATGCGCCGCAGTATCTCGAGCATCTGGGGATTGAAACCGTACTTATCGACCCTAAACGCACCTTTATGAACATCAGCGGTGGGCAGATTCGTGAAAATCCGTTCCGCTATTGGGAATATATTCCTACCGAAGTAAAGCCGTTTTTCGTTCGCACGGTGGCAATCCTCGGCGGCGAGTCGAGTGGTAAGTCGACGCTGGTGAATAAACTATCCAATATCTTTAATACCACCAGCGCCTGGGAATATGGCCGTGACTATGTTTTTTCGCATCTCGGTGGCGATGAAATTGCTCTGCAATATTCTGACTACGACAAGATAGCGCTTGGGCACGCGCAGTACATTGATTTCGCCGTGAAGTACGCCAATAAGGTCGCGTTTATTGATACCGATTTTGTCAGCACGCAGGCCTTTTGCCTGAAGTATGAAGGGAGGGAACATCCTTTTGTTCAGGCGCTGATCGATGAGTATCGCTTCGACCTGGTGATTCTGCTGGAGAACAATACTCCATGGGTGGCCGACGGCCTGCGTAGTCTCGGAAGCTCGGTGGATCGCAAAGAGTTCCAGTCGCTGCTGGTTTCGTTACTTAACGAAAACGAGATCGACTTTGTACATGTGAAAGAAGCCGATTATGAGGCTCGTTTCCTGCGCTGCGTTGAGCTGGTGAAAGAAATGATGGGCGAACAGGGTGGGTCTTCTGTGGCCTGATGCCGCACGAATTCGTAGCCCGGCTAAGTGCAGGGCGAGCCGGAGAAACGGCTGAAGCGGTATTGTGGTTGGTTTCCCGGCTGGCGGCGTGAACGCCTTAGCCTGGCTACAAAACTCTCCCGGCGGGAGAGGGGCAGACACTAAAAAGGGCAACTTGCGTTGCCCTTGTGCTTTTATTTCGAAATGCGCTTGTACTTGATACGCTTTGGCTCCAGCGCATCAGCGCCGAGAGTGCGTTTCTTGTACTCTTCGTATTCGGTAAAGTTACCTTCGAAGAACTCCACTTTTCCTTCATCCTGGTAATCCAGAATGTGGGTCGCGATACGGTCAAGGAACCAGCGGTCGTGCGAGATAACCATCGCGCAGCCCGGGAACTCCAGCAGGGCGTTTTCCAGCGCGCGCAGGGTTTCGATATCCAGGTCGTTGGTCGGTTCATCGAGCAGCAGGACGTTACCGCCAACCTGCAGCAGCTTCGCCAGATGCAGACGACCGCGTTCACCGCCGGACAGCTCGCCTACGCGCTTGCCCTGGTCAACGCCTTTAAAGTTAAAGCGGCCAACGTAGGCGCGGCTCGGCATCTCGGTATTGCCGATCTTCATGATATCCAGCCCGCCGGAAACTTCTTCCCACACGGTTTTGCTGTTATCCATCGCGTCGCGGAACTGATCGACGGAGGCCAGCTTAACGGTTTCGCCCAGGGTAATAGAACCCGCGTCAGGCTGTTCCTGGCCGGACATCATGCGGAACAGGGTTGATTTACCCGCGCCGTTAGGACCAATGATACCGACGATAGCGCCTTTCGGTACCGAGAAGCTCAGGTCGTCAATCAGCAGACGGTCGCCGTAGGATTTACGCAGATTGCTGACTTCGACCACTTTATCCCCCAGACGCGCTCCCGGCGGAATAAACAGTTCGTTAGTCTCGTTGCGTTTCTGGTATTCGACGTTGTTAAGTTCTTCAAAGCGCGCCAGACGGGCTTTACCCTTGGACTGACGGCCTTTCGCACCCTGACGAACCCACTCCAGCTCTTTCTCGATCGACTTACGACGAGCCGCTTCCTGAGAAGCTTCCTGCGCCAGACGCTGATCTTTCTGCTCCAGCCAGGAGGAGTAGTTGCCTTCCCACGGAATACCTTCGCCGCGGTCAAGCTCAAGGATCCAGCCGGCTACGTTATCAAGGAAGTAACGGTCGTGGGTGATCGCCACCACGGTGCCTTCGAAGTCGTGCAGGAAGCGTTCCAGCCATGCCACGGACTCGGCGTCCAGGTGGTTGGTCGGTTCGTCGAGCAGCAGCATGTCTGGTTTTTCCAGCAGCAGGCGGCATAGCGCGACGCGGCGACGTTCACCACCGGAGAGATTGGCGATTTTCGCGTCCCAGTCCGGCAGGCGCAGGGCATCAGCCGCGCGCTCAAGCTGCACGTTCAGGTTGTGGCCATCGTGCGCCTGAATGATTTCTTCGAACTTGCCCTGCTGAGCGGCGAGCTTGTCAAAATCGGCATCCGGCTCAGCGTATTTGGCATACACTTCATCCAGACCTTTCAGCGCGTTAACGACTTCGGCCACTGCCTCTTCAACCGACTCACGTACGGTCTGCTCAGGATTGAGCTGCGGTTCCTGCGGCAGATAGCCGATTTTCAGGCCCGGCTGCGGACGAGCTTCGCCTTCGATATCGGTATCGATGCCGGCCATGATGCGTAGCAGGGTAGACTTACCGGCGCCGTTCAGACCGAGAACACCGATTTTTGCGCCAGGGAAGAAGCTCAGGGAGATATTTTTCAGAATATGACGTTTCGGCGGGACCACTTTGCCGACACGATGCATGGTATAAACGAATTGAGCCACGTTGGACTTCGCCTCTTTTATATACTCTTTATCCCTCAGGCTAGCTTGATGCAGCCAGAATGATTTTGAGTAGGGTAGTGAATAGTTTTCAAAGGCGAAGTGTAGCCTTTTTCGCGCCTTAATCCCAGCGAGGCGATGGGATTCACAAAAGAGTAAAAAAATGTCCGCGACATGGCGCGAATCGCGTTGTCTGATTAGCATATCTACGTAATAACTAAAATTTTTGCGGGCGGCATGATGCTGCCGTGATGCACTTGATAGAGAGGAAGAGCTTGTGGAAAAAGCCAAAACTGTGACGTGGCGTCTTCTGGCTGCCGGCGTGAGTCTGCTGACGTTAAGCCAACTGGCGCATGCGGATTCACTGGATGAACAGCGCAGCCGCTATGCTCAAATTAAACAAGCCTGGGATAGCCGACAAATGGATGTCGTCAATCAGCTGATGCCCACGCTAACGACCTATCCGCTCTATCCTTATCTTCAGTACCGGCAGATAAGCGACGACCTGATGAACCAGCCATCGCTGGTGGTGACTAATTTTATCGCCGCCAACCCTACGCTGCCTCCTGCGCGCTCGCTGAAGTCACGGTTCGTCAACGAACTGGCGCGTCGTGATGACTGGCGCGGCCTGCTGGCGTTTAGCCCGGATAAACCGACCAGTACGGAAGCGCAGTGTAATTACTACTATGCAAAATGGAATGTTGGCCAGACTCAGGAGGCCTGGGAAGGAGCGAAAGAGCTGTGGCTGAGTGGCAAAAGCCAGCCAAACGCCTGCGATCGCCTGTTTAGCGCCTGGCGCGCCTCCGGACAGCAGGATCCTCTGGCCTATCTCGAGCGGATCCGTCTGGCGATGAAAGCGGGGAATACTAGCCTGGTGCGGGTTCTCGCCCAGCAGATGCCGTCTGATTATCAAACCATTGCCACGGCGGTAATCGCGCTGGCTAACGATCCCAATAGCGTGATGTCTTTCGCCCGTACAACCGGCGCGACGGATTTCACTCGCCAGATAGCGGCGGTCGCTTTTGCCAGCGTTGCACGCCAGGATGTAGAAAACGCGCGCCTGATGATCCCCTCGTTAGTGCAGGCGCAGCAGCTAAATGAAGATCAGACCCAGGAGCTGCGGGACATCGTCGCCTGGCGCCTGATGGGCAGCGACGTTACCGAAGAGCAGGCTATCTGGCGCGATGATGCCATTATGCGTTCGCAATCCACCCCACTGGTCGAGCGTCGGGTACGTATGGCGCTTGGGCTTGGAGATCGTCGCGGCCTGAATACCTGGCTGGCGCGTTTGCCGATGGAAGCAAAAGAGAAGGATGAATGGCGCTACTGGCAGGCCGATTTGCTGCTGGAGCGCGGGCGCGATGATGAAGCGAAAGATATTCTGCGCTCGCTGATGCAGCAGCGCGGTTTCTACCCGATGGTCGCAGCCCAGCGCCTGGGCGAGGAGTACACTTTCCGCATTGATAAAGCGCCCGCTAATCTCGATCCGGCGCTGACCTCCGGGCCAGAAATGGCGCGGGTCCGCGAACTGATGTACTGGAATATGGATAATACCGCCCGCAGCGAATGGGCCAACCTGGTGACCAGCAAGACTAAAGCTCAGCAGGCGCAGCTGGCGCGTTACGCGTTTAATCAGAACTGGTGGGATCTTAGCGTTCAGGCCACCATCGCCGGGAAGCTGTGGGATCAGCTGGAAGAGCGCTTCCCGCTGGCCTATAACGACCTCTTTACCCGCTACATCAGCGGGAAAGATATTCCGCAAAGCTATGCGATGGCTATTGCACGCCAGGAGAGCGCCTGGAACCCGAAAGCCGGTTCGCCGGTAGGCGCCCGCGGCCTGATGCAAATTATGCCGGGTACCGCCACGCATACGGTGAGCATGTTCAGTATCCCCGGCTATAGCGGCCCGTCGCAGCTGCTGGACCCGGAAATGAACATCAATATTGGTACCAGCTATCTGCAATATGTTTACCAGCAGTTCGGCAATAATCGTATCTTCGCTTCAGCGGCCTACAACGCCGGTCCCGGACGAGTGCGTACCTGGCGGGGTAACAGCGGCGGCCGTATTGACGCGGTGGCGTTCGTCGAGAGCATTCCGTTCTCTGAAACGCGCGGCTACGTGAAAAACGTTTTATCCTATGATGCCTACTATCGCTATTTTATGGGCCAGAAAGATACGCTGCTCAGCGATGCGGAGTGGAAGCTGCGCTACTGATACGTTAGTCATTGGGCAGCATGGCGTTTCGCCAGGCTGCCCGAAATGCATAGAGTCCGCACAGAAGTATGTTATGCTTTGTACTCGTTAGTGAGTACATTCGACAGGTGGCGTAACATGACCCAACAATCCCCCTATTCAGCGGCGGTAGCCGAACAGCGTCATCAGGAGTGGCTGCGTTTTGTCGCGCTCTTGCAGCAGGCGTACGCCGACGATTTACATCTGCCGCTTTTACAACTGATGCTAACGCCCGATGAGCGCGAGGCGTTGGGTACGCGGGTGCGTATTATTGAAGAGCTGCTGCGCGGTGAGATGAGCCAGCGCGAGCTGAAAAATGAACTCGGCGCCGGAATTGCTACGATTACCCGCGGCTCGAATAGCCTGAAGTCAGCGCCGCCGGAGCTGCGTTTATGGCTGGAGCAGGCGTTATTTAACGCTGGCGATAAATAGCGTTGTGAAACGGGCTTAGCGCCAGCACAACCGCCTGATGGTAAACGCTGCTGCGCGTGAGTTTTCCGCCGGTGAATACGCCGATGGCGCCCTCTTTGCGGCCAATTTCATCGATGCCGGTATGCTGAGACATCACCGGTCCCAGCGCTTCGCCAGCCTGGACTTTTTCCAGAATAACCGGCGGTAGCGGCAGGGTCGCCGAGCGCGCTTCGCCGCGCAGGCTACCGTCGTCAATCACTACCCAGCTAAAAGTGCTGCCTTCGTCAATACCGGCCTCAATAGCGACCCAGAAGTCCGCATTTGGCTGCGCGAGGCGTGCGTTTGCGACGCGATTTCGTGCGCCAGCGCGCGTTTCGTCGCTGCCGAAAGGCTGTTCTGGTACGCCGCTCTCGACGGCGACGGACTCAATGTGGCAGGATCCTTCGCCGAAGATCTCGTTAAAAGCCTGCAGAATTGCCTGAATTTTAGCGGGATTAGTGGTAGCTGAGACAACATGGTGCATAATCAAAACAACTCAGAATTACTAAACATCATCGCAGTATACTCCAAATCATTGTGGTTGCAGGCTGCTATGCTTGTAACCGGATGGTTAAGAGCTCAGAACGGATAATAAAGCATGTTACAGGTATACCTTGTTCGCCACGGTGAAACGCAGTGGAACGCCGAGCGACGTATTCAGGGCCAGTCCGATAGCCCGCTTACCGCTCACGGTGAGCGCCAGGCCTGGCAGGTTGGCGAGCGCGCGAGAACGTTGGGGATTACGCATATTATCTCCAGCGATTTAGGCCGCACGCGCCGTACCGCGGAAATCATCGCTGAAGCCTGCGGGTGCAGCGTTCAGACCGATTCACGCTTGCGTGAGCTGGATATGGGCGTGCTGGAGAAGCGCCATATCGATTCGCTGAGCGAAGAAGAAGAGGGCTGGCGTCGGCAGCTGGTTAACGGCACGCCCGATGGGCGCATCCCGCAGGGGGAGTCAATGCAGGAGCTGAGCGAGCGGATGCACGCGGCGCTGACGTCCTGTCTTGAGCTGCCCGCAGGGAGCCGACCGCTGCTGGTAAGCCACGGGATGGCGCTGGGATGTCTGGTGAGCACGATTCTTGGTTTGCCAGCCTGGGCGGAGCGCCGCTTGCGTCTGCGCAACTGTTCCATTTCCCGCGTTGATTATCAGCAAAGCCCGTGGCTGGCATCAGGTTGGGTCGTAGAAACCGCGGGGGATGTGTCGCATCTTGATGCCCCCGCGATGGATGAACTACAGCGTTAACGACGAATCGGGATCAGGTACTCACAGCGCAGCTGAATTGGCGGTTCCTGATTCCGGCTTTCATCTTCCGGAAAGAAACGCTCAATATCCAGACCCTTACGGCGGGTGAGGTTGAGCATCGGCATGCAGGTGCCGTAAACCGTCAGGATAAATTCCTGTAAACCCGTACCTAAACCTTCGTAGGTAAACATTACGTACTCGCCGCCTTCCAGAATAACTGGATGGGAGTTGTGCAGGTGACCGTTAGCCAGCTCAGGCGTCAGCGCGGTGGTGTAGAACACTTCTTGCTCATCGTCTTTATCCTGGCTTGGACGCGGCTCATGCAGCCCGTACAGCGTCGGAGGAAGCGATGGCGTATTGGCGAGGAAGTCACGCCAGAACTGCATACGCATCTGAGTACGGAAATCGGAGATCTCCTCCAGCTTACAGCTGTAGCTCTGGGTTACGCCGACCAGCTGAGTGGTCTCCAGGGTGACAAATTCATACTGCGGCATGGTGAACTCGCCCAGACGCAGCGGAGGGCGCATACCGTAAGAGCTCCAGTCGGGAGAGCGTCGGTAAAGGGCCGGCGTCAGCGAGAACTGCTTTTTAAATGCGCGAGTAAAAGTCTGCTGAGAGTCAAAGCGATACTGCAGCGCAATATCGAGAATTGGACGTGCGGTCAGGCGAAGGGCGACTGCCGACTTAGACAAGCGACGGGCGCGAATATAAGCACCAATAGCATGGCCGGTCACGTCCTTAAACATTCTTTGCAGATGCCACTTGGAATAGCCAGCCTTCGCGGCCACATTATCCAGTGAGAGTGGTTGATCCAGGTGACCTTCCAGCCAGCTAAGGAGATCGCGAATAATCCCTGCTTGATCCATAAAATATCCCCATCCTTAAACTCAGGTGCCTGATACTAAAGGTAGCGGATAATAGCATTTTTTGATGTTTTAGCATTCAGTGTTTTTTTTGCCTTTAAATGCGATTATATCCGGAGATATCAGTGGAAATTTTGTAAATCGGTGATCTATAAAACTTTTCTTCTTAATAAGTGATAATCACTCAGCTAAATTTTTAATAATGGTAACAATATGAAATACAAGAAGTTAGTGGCAGGAGTACTGTTAATGGCCGGCTGTCAGATGGCCCAGGCGGAACAAATCGGCTCGGTGGATACCGTGTTCAAGTTTCTTGGGCCGGATCATAAAATCGTCGTAGAGGCTTTTGACGATCCGGATGTCCAGAACGTCACCTGCTACATCAGTCGGGCGAAAACCGGGGGAATTAAAGGCGGCCTGGGTCTGGCGGAAGACACCTCCGATGCCGCTATTTCCTGCCAGCAGGTGGGGCCTATTGAGCTGTCGGACAAAATTAAAAAGGGTAAAGCTCAGGGCGATGTAGTATTCCAGAAGCGTACTTCGCTGGTATTTAAAAAGCTGCAGGTCGTGCGTTTCTATGATGCAAAACGTAATGCTCTGGTCTATCTCACCTATTCGGATAAAATCGTCGATGGTTCGCCGAAAAATGCGATTAGCGCCGTGCCGATTATGCCATGGAATAAATAACAGGGAACGCCGATGCAACAACCGCGGATCTGGTTGGTGGAAGATGAGTTGAGCATTGCGGACACGCTCGTCTATATGCTGCAACAGGAAGGATTTATCGTTACGGCGTTTGAACGTGGGCTTCCCGCGCTGGACGCCGCCCATCATCAGGTCCCCGACCTGGCGATTCTCGACGTCGGGTTGCCGGATATCAGCGGTTTTGAGCTATGTCGTCGGCTGCTGGCGCGCTATCCGGCGCTGCCGGTGCTGTTCCTGACGGCCCGCAGCGAAGAGGTGGACAAGCTGCTGGGCCTGGAAATCGGCGCTGATGATTATATTGCCAAGCCATTTTCTCCCCGGGAAGTCTGCGCCAGGGTTCGTACCGTTCTGCGACGGCTGCAGAAATTTGCCTCTCCTTCACCGCTGCTGCGCGTGGGGGAGTTTACGTTGAATGATGCTGCGGCTCAGGTAACGTGGTGCGGCCAGCCCCTGAATCTGACCCGCTATGAGTTTTTATTATTAAAAACGCTCATTCACTCACCCGGCCGCATTTTTTCCCGTCAGCAGCTTATGGAGCAGGTATGGGGCGACGCGAACGAGAGTTACGATCGCACCGTCGATACTCATATCAAAACCCTGCGCGCCAAGCTGCGAGAGGTGAATCCTGACATCTCTCCCATCAATACGCATCGCGGAATGGGATACAGCCTCGGAGGCTTCTGATGCGCATCGGTATGCGGCTGCTGCTGGGCTACTTTTTGATTGTGGCAATAGCCGCCTGGTTTGTGCTTTCTATCTTCGTTCAGGAGATCAAACCCGGCGTGCGGCGCGCGACGGAAGGTACGCTGATTGATACCGCCACCCTGCTTGCCGAACTGGCCCGCGAGGATTTGCTTTCCGTCGACCCGCAGCATGGACGCCTGGCCCAGGCCTTTCAAACGCTGCATCATCAGCCGATCAACGCCAACATTGCCGGAATTAATAAAGTGCGCAATGAATATCACGTCTACATGACCGATGCGCAGGGCAGGGTGGTGTTTGATTCTTCCGGCAAAGCGCTGGGCAAGGACTACTCGCGCTGGAATGATGTCTGGCTTACTCTGCGCGGGCAATACGGGGCGCGCAGTACGCGTAGCGATCCGAACGACGATAATAGCTCGGTTATGTATATAGCCGCGCCGGTGACCGACAACGGTCGGATTATTGGCGTGTTAAGCGTTGGAAAACCCAATCTGGCCATGGCGCCGGTAATCAAGCGCAGCGAGCGGCGTATCCTGTGGGCTGGCGGGGCGCTGCTGGGAATCGCGCTCTTGATCGGCGCTGGAATGGTGTGGTGGATTAATTTCTCTATCGGCAAGCTGGTTCGCTACGCCGACTCCGTGACCGCAGACCGCCCGGTCCCGTTGCCGAGTGTTGGCAGCAGCGAATTGAGCAAGCTGGCGTTAGCGCTGGAGAGCATGCGTCTCAAGCTCGAAGGTAAAAATGCGATTGAAAACTATGTTTATGCGCTGACCCATGAACTAAAAAGTCCGCTGGCGGCGGTTCGCGGCGCGGCAGAAATTCTTCAGGAATCTCCTCCGCCTGAGGTTGCTGCGCGTTTTACCCGGAATATTCTGGCGCAGAACGCGCGGATGCAGTCAGTGGTGGAAAATTTACTTCAGCAGGCCCGCCTGGAGAATCGGCTGGAGATCGCCTGGCATCCGGTTTCTGTCGCTGAACTTTTTCACCGTCTGGCCGAAGAGCGTGAGATAGCGCTGGCGGCAAAAGCTCTCACTCTGCGTTATCAAGAAACGTCTCTGAAGGTGGAGGGCGATCGTGAACTTCTGGCGCAGGCGCTGGGTAATCTTCTGGATAATGCTATCGATTTCACTCCTTCAGGAGGAGAGATCCAGCTTGCAGCGGAAGAACACAATGGTGGCGTGCTGTTAACCGTCAGCGATACGGGAAGCGGGATTCCCGATTATGCTCTGGGGCGTATTTTCGAGCGTTTCTATTCTCTGCCGCGTGAAAATGGCCATAAAAGCAGCGGTCTCGGGCTGGCTTTTGTACGTGAAGTTGCGCGCCTGCATCAGGGGGATATCCAGCTGATTAATCGTTCAGCAGGGGGGACCAGCGCTTTGCTGATACTTCACGCTCACTTCACATAGCTTCAAACTCTCCCCACATAGCCTCTCTAAGGTGAACGCATCACTAAGGAGAGGGCTATGTTGAAATCACCACTATTCTGGAAAATGTTCACCCTGCTGGGATGCATTTTATTGTTGTCTATCCCGCTGATGATTGTTCGCCAGCTGATCGTTGAACGCGCTGATTATCGCAGCGATGTTGTTGATGCGCTGGAGAGCAGCACCAGCGGATCGCAGAAATTGACCGGACCGCTGATTGCGATTCCGGTGACCGAGGTATTGACCCGCATTGAGGATAAAAAAGAGGTGACATATGAACGTCACTGGTTGCATTACTGGTTACCTGAATCGCTGGTGGTAACCGGAAAACAGAACGTTGAATCCAGAAAAATAGGCATTTATGAAGGCCAAATCTGGCACAACGATCTTGAGATTAAGGCGCAATTTGATGTTTCCCGTCTGGCTGATCTCAAAAAAAATAATATTACGTTAGGTAAGCCGGTTATGGTGGTCGGCGTTAGCGATGCACGAGGGATTGGTACTATTATTGCACCTAAAATTGCCGGTCAGTCACTGCCAGTGGAGCCCGGGATCGGTATCAGCGGCAGCGGAGAGGGAATTCATATGCCAATGCCGTTGTTAACGCCTCAACAAAAGACGCTGGATGTTGAATTCACACTCAACCTGAACGGAACCGGGAGCTTCTCAGTTGTGCCGCTCGGACGCAATAGTGAATTACAGCTGGTAAGCAACTGGGCGCATCCTGGTTTTCTGGGGGATTTTCTTCCGGTTAAGCGTGAAGTTTCCCCATCAGGTTATAGCGCCCACTGGCAGAGTAGCTGGTTTGCGAACAATATGGCCCGGTTTTTTATGGACGCTCGCGAAATTGAGTGGCGTCAGCTGCCTGCTTTCAACGTTAACGTCACGACTCCTGCCGATCAGTATCAGTTGACCGATCGCGCGACAAAGTATGCCATTCTATTGATCTCTCTTACGTTTATGGCATTTTTCGTTTTCGAAAGTCTGACTCAATGCCGTTTACACCCAATGCAGTATCTGCTGGTTGGTTTATCGCTGGTGATGTTCTATCTGATATTACTGGCCCTGTCCGAGCATATTGGCTTTACGCCATCCTGGATTGTTGCCAGCCTGATAGGAGCGCTGATCAATGGCGTTTATCTGCACGCGGTGCTGAAGGGATGGCGTAACAGTTTCCTTTTTGTCTGCGCATTGCTGCTGCTGGATGGCGTTATGTGGATGCTATTACGTTCGGAAGATAGCGCGCTGCTCCTGGGAACCGGAGTGCTGCTGTTGGCGCTCAGCGCGCTGATGTTCCTGACGCGTCGCGTTGACTGGTACGCGATATCTCTCCCGAAGCCAAAAGAGAAGCAGCCCGATGGCGGCGATGATGGCGATAAGCTGCGAATCTGGAAATAAAAAAACGGCGCGTATAGCGCCGTTTTTACGTTATGACTACAGGAAAAGTGGGGTTATTCCTGCAGATCGCCACAGAAGCGGTACCCCTCGCCATGGATAGTGGCGATAATTTCCGGGGTATCCGGCGTGGATTCAAAATGCTTACGAATGCGACGGATGGTTACGTCCACGGTACGGTCGTGCGGCTTAAGCTCACGGCCGGTCATTTTCTTCAGCAATTCTGCACGCGACTGGATTTTGCCCGGGTTTTCGCAGAAGTGCAGCATGGCGCGAAATTCACTGCGCGGCAGCTTGTACTGCTCACCATTTGGGCTTACCAGCGAACGGCTATTGATATCCAGTTCCCAGCCGTTGAACTTATAGCTTTCTACGCTGCGGCGCTCTTCACTCGGGGTACCCAAATTCATGGTACGAGAGAGCAGGTTACGTGCGCGAATCGTCAGTTCACGTGGGTTGAACGGTTTAGTGATATAGTCATCGGCGCCGATTTCGAGGCCGAGGATCTTATCCACTTCGTTATCGCGGCCGGTGAGGAACATTAGCGCGACGTCCGCCTGCTCACGCAGTTCGCGTGCCAGCAGGAGACCATTTTTACCTGGCAGGTTGATATCCATGATTACCAGGTTGATATCATTTTCAGACAGGATCTGATGCATTTCCGCGCCATCGGTCGCTTCGAATACATCATAACCTTCTGCTTCGAAAATACTTTTTAACGTGTTGCGTGTTACCAACTCGTCTTCAACGATAAGAATGTGCGGGGTCTGCATGTTTGCTACCTAAATTGCCAACTAAATCGAAACAGGAAGTACAAAAGTCCCTGACCTGCCTGATGCATGTCGCAAATTAACATGATCGGCTTAACGTGACTAAAGTACGTAATTGCGTTCTTGATGCACTTTCCATCAACGTCAACAACATCATTAGCTTGGTCTTGGGTACTTTCCCTTTGGACCCGACAGTGTCAAAAACGGCTGTCATCCTAACCATTTTAACAGCAACATAACAGGCTAAGTGACACCGGACACCCAATAAAACTACGCTTCGTTGACATATATCAAGTTCAATTGTAGCACGTTAACAGTCATGTGAAATCATTGCATCTACACGGGATTCATCGTCACAATTCATACATCGCTCAATTAGTTGCACTGAGAAAATAATAAATTTGGTGAATCCAAAGCTTTAAAACGGACTCTGGCCTAAATCTCATTGCCAAACATACGGATAAAGCTGTTCTGTTAACATACTCTGTGTCATGGTGCCTTGGGAATAGTTTAGTTTTTTTTATGGGTGATAAAGCTCAAATTTAGTGATTTTTGTTGCAAATTTGTAAATTTACGACGCGTAAAATGATGGCGGCAGTTGTCATTTTCGCCGCCTGAAAAGTGAAGAGAAGCCGAATGCGTTTATCAATTGTATTAGTGTCACCTGCGCGGGCAGAAAACGTTGGTGCGGCAGCCAGGGCCATGAAAACCATGGGGTTTAGCGATATGCGTATCGTCGATAGCGATGCTCATTTGCAGCCTGCTGCGCGCTGGGTAGCGCACGGTTCTGGAGATATTCTCGATAATATTAAGACCTATGCCACGTTAGAACAGGCGCTGCACGACGTAGATTTTACCGTTGCCACAACCGCCCGCAGCCGTGCGCGTTTCCACTACTACGCAACGCCGCAGCAGCTTTTGCCGCTGCTGGAGGAAAAAGCGCAGTGGATGAATCATGCCGCGCTGGTGTTTGGCCGTGAGGATTCTGGTCTGACTAATGAAGAACTGGCTCTTGCCGATGTGCTGAGCGGCGTGCAAATGGTCGCTGACTATCCCTCCCTGAACCTGGGACAGTCGGTGATGGTGTACTGCTATCAGCTGTCAGCGCTGCTACAGCAAACTTCGGCAATATCCGCCGGGGTGGATGACAATCAGCTGCAGGCGTTACGCCAGCGAACCGTCGCTCTACTTAACCATCTTGGCGTTGGTGACGATAGCAAACTAACCGACTGGCTCCAGCAAAGAATTGGGTTATTACAGCAGCGGGACACTGCGATGCTGCATCGTTTACTGCACGATATTGAAAAAAACCTTCCAGATTAAAATCCTGGCATATTTTTATCAGATAGATTTATGTACTGAAAAATAGCGCTAAATTGCGAAGTTGGCGATGGATTGTCAGGTTGCTACGGCGTATTAGCCAGGTGCGTAAATACGGGCTAAAAGTAGAAATTCGTTGACTTAAGTCGACAGATACTTTAACCAATATAGGCACAGGACACAGACAGATAAAAATTACAGAGTACACAACATCCATGAATCGCATCGGCATGATCACCACGATTATCACCACCACCACTATTACCACAGGTAACGGTGCGGGCTGACGCGTACAGGAAACACAGAAAAAAGCCCGCACCTGAACAGTGCGGGCTTTTTTTTCGATAAAAAATCAAGGGGTCATAACCATGCGTGTGTTGAAGTTCGGCGGTACATCAGTGGCAAATGCAGAACGTTTTCTGCGAGTTGCCGATATTCTGGAGAGTAATGCCAGGCAGGGGCAGGTAGCGACCGTACTGTCTGCCCCAGCGAAGATCACTAACCACCTGGTTGCCATGATCGAAAAAACCATTGGCGGGCAGGATGCGCTGACTAATATCGCCGACGCTGAACGCATTTTTGCCGAACTTCTGCAAGGCCTCGCCGATGCACAGCCGGGCTTTCCGCACGCTCAGCTGAAAGTTTTTGTTGAGCAGGAATTTGCCCAAATTAAACACGTCCTGCACGGCATTAGCCTGCTTGGACAGTGTCCGGATAGCGTTAACGCTTCGCTTATTTGCCGGGGAGAAAAACTCTCTATCGCCATCATGGCTGGATTACTGGAAGCGCGCGGTCATAACGTTACGGTCATTAATCCGGTGGAAAAGCTGCTCGCTGTAGGCCATTACCTTGAATCCACCGTGGATATCGCTGAATCGACTCGTCGCATCGCCGCCAGCCAGATCCCGGCCGATCATATGGTGCTGATGGCGGGCTTCACTGCCGGTAACGAAAAAGGTGAACTGGTGGTACTGGGCCGTAACGGTTCTGATTACTCCGCAGCGGTGCTGGCCGCCTGCCTGCGCGCCGACTGCTGTGAGATCTGGACCGACGTTGACGGTGTTTACACCTGCGATCCGCGTCAGGTGCCGGATGCCCGCCTGTTGAAGTCGATGTCCTATCAGGAAGCAATGGAGCTTTCCTACTTTGGCGCCAAAGTTTTACATCCGCGCACTATCGCCCCAATCGCCCAGTTCCAGATCCCCTGTTTAATTAAGAATACCGGTAATCCGCAGGCTCCGGGTACGCTTATCGGCGCCAGTCGCGATGAAGACGACCTGCCGGTTAAGGGGATCTCTAACCTTAATAATATGGCGATGTTCAACGTCTCCGGGCCGGGGATGAAGGGGATGGTTGGCATGGCGGCGCGCGTATTTGCCACCATGTCGCGCGCGGGAATTTCTGTAGTGCTGATCACCCAGTCCTCTTCCGAATATAGCATCAGCTTCTGCGTTCCGCAGAGCGACTGCGCGCGGGCGAAGCGGGTGATGGAAGATGAATTCTATCTGGAGCTGAAAGAGGGGCTGCTTGAGCCGCTGTCGATAATGGAACGTCTGGCGATAATTTCCGTCGTCGGCGATGGTATGCGGACTCTGCGCGGGATTTCCGCCAAGTTCTTCGCTGCGCTGGCGCGCGCCAATATTAACATTGTCGCTATTGCTCAGGGCTCTTCCGAGCGCTCTATCTCCGTTGTCGTTAGCAACGATGATGCAACCACTGGCGTTCGCGTGACTCACCAGATGCTGTTTAATACCGATCAGGTGATTGAAGTGTTCGTCATCGGCATCGGTGGCGTCGGTGGCGCACTGATTGAGCAGATCAAGCGCCAGCAGAGCTGGCTGAAGAGTAAACATATCGATCTGCGCGTCTGCGGCGTAGCTAACTCTCGCGCTTTGCTTACTAACGTACACGGTCTGAACCTCGAAAACTGGCGCGACGAACTGGCTGAGGCCAAAGAGGCGTTTAATCTGGGAAGACTCATTCGTCTGGTGAAAGAGTACCATCTGCTGAACCCGGTGATTGTCGACTGTACTTCCAGTCAGGCGGTGGCCGATCAGTATGCTGATTTCCTGCGCGAAGGCTTCCACGTGGTGACGCCGAACAAAAAGGCTAACACCTCATCGCTGGATTACTATCATCAGCTGCGTCATGCCGCGAGCAGCTCACGGCGTAAGTTTTTATACGATACCAACGTTGGCGCAGGCTTGCCGGTTATCGAAAACCTGCAAAATCTGCTGAACGCGGGCGATGAACTGCTGCACTTCTCCGGAATTCTTTCCGGCTCGCTGTCCTTTATTTTCGGTAAGCTTGATGAGGGGATGAGCTTCTCCGACGCCACGAAGCTGGCGCGTGAGATGGGTTATACCGAACCGGATCCGCGCGACGATCTTTCTGGTGTTGATGTCGCCCGTAAACTGCTGATACTGGCTCGTGAAACCGGAAGTGAACTGGAGCTTTCTGACATCATCGTCGAACCGGTGCTGCCGGCGGGTTTTGATGCCAGTGGCGATGTCGACAGCTTTATGGCACGCCTGCCTGCGCTGGATAATGAGTTCGCCTCGCGGGTCGCCAAAGCGCGCGATGAAGGTAAAGTGTTGCGTTATGTTGGTAACATCGAAGAGGATGGCACCTGCCGCGTAAAAATTGCCGCGGTCGATGGAAACGATCCGCTGTTCAAAGTGAAAAATGGCGAGAATGCGCTGGCTTTCTACAGCCACTATTATCAGCCGCTGCCGCTGGTGCTGCGCGGTTATGGCGCAGGGAACGATGTGACGGCGGCCGGCGTTTTCGCTGACCTGCTGCGTACCCTGTCATGGAAGTTAGGAGTTTAAGATGGTCAAAGTATATGCCCCGGCTTCCAGTGCCAATATGAGCGTCGGGTTTGATGTGCTGGGCGCGGCGGTAACGCCGGTTGACGGCACATTGCTGGGGGACAATGTCTCCGTTGAAGCGGCGGAGAGCTTTAGTCTGCAAAACGTGGGGCGTTTCGCCAGCAAGCTGCCGACGGCTCCTCAGGAAAATATCGTCTACCAATGCTGGGAGCGTTTTTGCCAGGAAATTGGCAAAAAAGTCCCGGTGGCGATGACGCTGGAAAAAAACATGCCGATTGGCTCAGGCCTCGGCTCCAGCGCCTGTTCCGTGGTCGCCGCGCTGGTGGCGATGAACGAGTTCTGCGGTAAGCCGCTCAATGAGAGCCGCATGCTGGCGCTGATGGGCGAGATGGAAGGGCGAATTTCCGGCAGTATCCATTACGATAACGTCGCTCCGTGCTATCTAGGCGGCATACAGCTGATGCTTGAGGAAAATGGCATCATTAGCCAGCAGATTCCGGCCTTCGACGAGTGGCTGTGGGTGCTGGCCTATCCGGGGATTAAGGTCTCAACGGCGGAAGCGCGGGCAATCCTCCCGGCGCAGTATCGTCGTCAGGATTGTATTGCCCATGGTCGCCATCTGGCGGGCTTCATTCATGCCTGCTATTCCCGTCAGCCTCAGCTGGCGGCGAAATTGATGAAAGATGTGATTGCCGAACCGTATCGTACCAAACTACTGCCGGGCTTCAGCGAAGCGCGTCAGGCAGCAATGGAAATTGGCGCGCAGGCGTGCGGCATTTCCGGTTCCGGTCCAACGCTGTTCGCACTATGCGATAAACCGGAAACCGCGCAGCGCGTCGCCGACTGGCTGGCTACGCACTATCTGCAAAATCAGGAAGGCTTCGTTCATATTTGCCGGCTGGACACGGCGGGCGCTCGAGTAGTGGGATAACCAATGAAACTCTATAACTTAAAAGATCATAACGAACAGGTCAGCTTTGCTCAGGCCGTCACGCAGGGGCTTGGCAAGCATCAGGGATTGTTCTTTCCGCACGATTTGCCGGAATTCAGCCTGACTGAAATCGACGAAATGCTGCAGCAGGATTTTGTGTCGCGCAGCGCCAAAATCCTCTCCGCATTTATCGGCGACGAGATCCCGCAGGATAAACTGCAGGAGCGCATCGGCAACGCGTTCACCTTCCCGGCTCCGGTTAGCAAAGTGCAGGACGATATCGGCTGCCTGGAGCTGTTCCATGGCCCGACGCTGGCGTTTAAAGACTTCGGCGGCCGCTTTATGGCGCAGATGCTGACCCATATTGCGGGCGACAAACCGGTGACAATTCTGACGGCGACATCCGGCGATACCGGCGCGGCGGTTGCGCATGCGTTCTATGGCCTGCCTAACGTCAAAGTCGTCATTCTCTACCCGCGTGGGAAAATCAGCCCGCTGCAGGAAAAGCTTTTCTGTACCCTTGGCGGCAATATTGAAACCGTTGCTATCGACGGTGATTTTGATGCCTGCCAGGCGCTGGTTAAACAGGCCTTTGATGACCAGGAGCTGAAAACTGCTCTGGGTCTCAACTCCGCTAACTCAATCAACATTAGTCGTTTGCTGGCGCAGATTTGCTACTACTTTGAAGCCGTCGCGCAGCTGCCTCAGGAAGCCCGTAATCAGCTGGTGGTATCTGTACCAAGCGGTAACTTTGGCGATCTGACGGCTGGTCTGCTGGCGAAATCTCTGGGTCTGCCAATCAAACGCTTTATCGCGGCGACTAACGCCAATGATACCGTGCCGCGGTTCCTGCAGGACGGCAACTGGTCTCCGAAAGCGACTCAGGCCACGCTGTCCAACGCCATGGACGTCAGCCAGCCGAACAACTGGCCGCGCGTGGAAGAGCTGTTCCGTCGTAAAATCTGGCGTCTGAGCGAGCTCGGCTATGCGGCGGTGGATGATGAAACCACCAAAGAGACCATGCGTGAGCTGAAAGCCATTGGCTATACCTCAGAGCCGCATGCGGCGATTGCTTATCGCGCGCTGCGCGACCAGCTGCAGCCGGGTGAGTACGGTTTGTTCCTTGGTACGGCGCATCCGGCGAAATTTAAAGAGAGCGTGGAAGATATTCTGCAGGAGACGCTGCCGCTGCCGAAAGAGCTGGCCGATCGCGCAGATCTGCCGCTGCTGTCGCATAACCTGCCGGCGGATTTTGCCGCGCTGCGTAAGCTGATGATGGGTTAAGTTTTGCTCATTACTCCCCTGTTACGTTGTTCGCAGCAGGGGAGTGGATCTTTTACTGCTCGTGGCGTTTAAAGACCAGTTCACCTTTGTCCGAAGCATCTGCGTCAAAGAAATAACCTTCACTATCAAAGCGGGTCAGCTGCTCTGGTCTGGTCAGTCGATTTTCAATGATGTAACGGCTCATTAAGCCGCGGGCTTTTTTAGCGTAGAAGCTGATCACTTTAAACTTACCGTTTTTCTCATCAAGGAACACCGGCTTAATCAGCTGCCCCTCCAGCCGTTTGGGCTTGACCGATTTGAAGTATTCATCTGAGGCCAGATTAACCACAATATCGTCACCCTGGGCTTTCAGCGCCTGATTTAGCTTATCGGTAATCACGTCTCCCCAATAGTGATACAGGTCTTTGCCTTTCGCGTTCTCGAGCTTAATTCCCATCTCCAGCCGATACGGCTGCATCAGATCCAGCGGGCGCAGAACACCATAAAGGCCGGAAAGCATCCGCAGATGCTGCTGGGCAAAATCGAAATCGGCTTCGCTAAAGGTCTCTGCCTGAAGCCCGGTATAGACATCGCCCTTAAAAGCCAGGATCGCCTGGCGAGCATTTTCCGGAGTGAAGTCCGGTTGCCAGTCGTGGAAGCGGGTGGCGTTCAGATCGGCCAGCTTGTCGCTGATGCCCATCAGTTTACCAATCTGCGGTGCTGACAGCTGGCGGGCGATACCGATAAGCTCCTGAGAGTATTCCAGCAGTTCAGGTTGGGTAAAACGAGTTGTTGCCAGCGGGCTTTGGTAATCGAGCGTTTTTGCAGGTGAAATCAGAATGAGCATATCCAGTCCTTGCAGGAAATTTTTGATGACTCTATCAAAAAAAAGCCATCAGAGGATCGATAGCTGCGATTGCCGCGCTATTCGCGCGGCAGATTGTCCCAGATTCCAGGAGTAAGCTGCTGATGAATCTCAGGGTAGCGGGTGACGTCAAATTCCGGTCGCTGGCCCAGTCGCCGCTGCCGCAGATAGTCACTGGCAATGATACGCACCGTTGGCGACAGCAGCAGGATAGCCGTCAGGTTAGTTATCGCCATTAGCGCCATGATGATATCCGCCATCTGCCAGACAACCGGAAGGCTGACCATCGCGCCGGTAACTACCATGCACAGCGTGAGTAGACGTAGCAGCCAGATATTACGAGCGCTGTCCATGCGGAGAAAAATAAGGTTATTTTCGGCATAGATATAGTTTGCGACGATCGAGGTGAAAGCGAAAAGTAGCACGATAAAAGCGACAAAGCTGGAGCCCCAGTCGCCGACGAGATTATTCATAGAGTGCTGGATTGCCTGAATACCATTTGCCGCTCGCCCCGTAATGTCTCTTGGCGCCAGCATGACGATGACTGCGCTGGCGGTACAGATTACGATGGTATCGATGAAGACGCCAATCATCTGGACGATCCCCTGCGCTGCCGGATGAGGCGGCCAGGAAGCAGCGGCAGCGGCGGAATTAGGCGTTGAGCCCATCCCTGCTTCATTGGAGAACATTCCGCGCTGAAAGCCGCTGGTGAGCGCCTGGCTGATGGTATACCCGACTGCGCCCGCAGCAGCCTCTTGCCAGCCGAAAGCGCAGCGGAAAATGGTTTCAAAAATCGCCGGCAGGGAGGTGACATTCCAGAGACCGATAGCCAGGCTCATCATTACCCAAAGCAGGGCCATGACTGGTACAAACCATTGCATCAATTGCGCTACCCCGCGAATGCCGCGAACGATAACCAGCAGGGTGAGGACCGCCATTGCGCCGCCGGTGATAATTTCCGGTAAATGGAATGCGTACTCCATGGCATGAGCAACGGAATTAGCCTGGACGGTATTAAAAATGACGCCGTAGGCCAGCAGGAGAAAAACGGAGAACAGTACGCCCATCCAGCGCATGCCTAATCCCCGGGCCATATACCAGGCAGGGCCACCGCGAAACTGACCGCGGCAGTCGCGCTCTTTATAGAGCTGGGCGAGAGAACACTCGGCGAAGCTGCTGGCCATGCCGAGTAGTGCCGAAACCCACATCCAAAAAACGGCGCCAGGGCCACCGGCGGAGATAGCCAGCGCCACCCCAGCCATGTTACCGCTGCCAACGCGCGCCGCGAGGCTCAGGCACAGCGCCTGCAAAGTCGTTAACCCGCCAGGCTCCGGCTGAAGGCTCTTTTTCAGATTTTTACTAAACTGACGGATATAGCGGAACTGAATATATTTTGTTCGCCAGGTAAACCATACGCCAGCGCCCAGCAGCAGATAAATCATTACTGAGCCCCAGAGTACTTCATTGATAAAAGAAAGAAAATCAGGCATTAAACATCCTCTTGCCCATGCCGGCGCGCAAGTGTAAACGCTACCAATTCAGTGACAATCCTTTAGTGTTCAGGTAATTAATTAGCCCAGTTTATCACACTCTGCGCTCTCGCATTGTAGGCGGTTGCGCTGACCCGGCAGCGTGTTATCATCTTGGCAGACCGGTTACATCCCCTTAACTGCTGTTTAAGAGAAACACTATCATGACGGATAAATTGACCTCTCTGCGTCAGTACACCACTGTCGTAGCTGATACCGGAGATATCGCGGCAATGAAGCTGTATCAGCCTCAGGATGCCACGACTAACCCTTCTTTGATTCTCGGCGCGGCTCAGATCCCTGAGTACCGCAAGCTAATTGATGACGCCGTTGCCTGGGCTCGCAGCCAGAGCAGCGATCGCGCGCAGCAGATTATCGATGCTTCCGATAAGCTGGCGGTGAACATTGGTCTCGAAATCCTTAAGCTGATCCCTGGCCGTATTTCCACCGAAGTTGATGCTCGTCTGTCCTATGACACCGATGCATCTATTACCAAAGCTAAGCGCATCATCAAGCTGTACAACGATGCGGGCATCAGCAACGATCGCATTCTGATCAAACTGGCCTCTACCTGGCAGGGTATCCGTGCCGCAGAGCAGCTGGAAAAAGAAGGCATCAACTGTAACCTGACTCTGCTGTTCTCCTTCGCTCAGGCTCGTGCTTGCGCAGAAGCAGGCGTATTCCTGATTTCCCCGTTCGTTGGCCGTATCCTCGACTGGTACAAAGCCAATACCGATAAGAAAGAATACGCACCGGCAGAAGATCCGGGCGTGGTTTCTGTGAGCGAAATCTACGAATACTACAAACAGCACGGTTACGAGACTGTGGTTATGGGCGCGAGCTTCCGTAACCTCGGCGAGATTCTGGAACTGGCTGGCTGTGACCGCCTGACCATCGCTCCGGCCCTGCTGAAAGAGCTGGCTGAAAGCGAAGGCGCGGTTGAACGTAAACTGGCGTTCAGCGGTGAAGTTAAAGCGCGTCCGGCTCGTATCACTGAATCCGAGTTCCTGTGGCAGCACAACCAGGATCCGATGGCGGTAGACAAACTGGCGGAAGGTATCCGTAAGTTTGCTATCGACCAGGAAAAACTGGAAAAAATGATCGGCGATCTGCTGTAATCCCGCATGTGGCCGACGTCCGTCGGCCACATTAAACTGTCTGCCTTGCTCCCCTCGGTGTATTATTCTGTCAATTAATACTGTTTGAACGGAATAATCATGAACACCTTACGAATCGGCTTAGTTTCCATTTCCGATCGCGCCTCCAGCGGCGTCTATCAGGATAAAGGCATCCCGGCGCTTGAAGAGTGGCTGGCCCGCGCGCTTTCCACGCCTTTCGAACTGCAAACCCGCTTGATCCCGGATGAACAGGTTATTATTGAGCAAACGCTGTGTGAACTGGTTGATGAAATGGGCTGTCATCTTGTTCTCACCACCGGGGGTACCGGCCCGGCCCGTCGTGACGTTACCCCGGATGCGACGCTTGCGATTGCCGATCGGGTTATGCCTGGTTTTGGCGAGCAAATGCGCCAGGTTAGTCTGCACTTTGTGCCTACGGCCATTCTTTCTCGTCAGGTTGGCGTTATTCGCAAGCAGGCGCTAATCCTGAACCTCCCTGGCCAGCCAAAAGCGATTGAAGAAACGCTGGAAGGGGTCAAAGACGCAGAGGGGAAGGTGCTGGTGCATGGGGTATTTGCAAGTGTACCGTATTGTGTACAGTTGCTTGAGGGGCCATACGTTGAAACCAACCCCAATGTTGTAGCAGCTTTTCGCCCTAAAAGCGCCAGACGTGAAACTTTATCCTGAATTTAGTGCATTCATGATATAACCTGCATCACCTGTGGTGTGTTGTTTTATTTACGATATAGTGTTTTTTACTTTACACAATACGTAGAACATCTTCATACCTCTGGATGATTGCCCGTTATGTCACAATACACTCGACCTCTGAATCGACAGGACTATAAAACTCTGACGCTGGCCGCGCTGGGCGGGGCGCTGGAGTTTTATGATTTCATCATCTTTGTCTTCTTCGCCGCCGTTGTCGGTGAGCTGTTTTTCCCGGCCGATATTCCGGAGTGGCTGCGCCAGGTACAAACCTTCGGCATTTTTGCTGCGGGCTACCTGGCTCGTCCTCTTGGCGGCATCATTATGGCCCACTTCGGCGATCTGGTCGGGCGTAAGAAAATGTTTACCCTAAGCATTTTACTGATGGCGCTGCCGACGCTGGCGATTGGCCTGCTGCCGACCTATGAGTCGATGGGCATCGTGGCGCCGCTTTTGCTGTTGTTGATGCGTATTCTTCAGGGGGCGGCTATTGGCGGTGAAGTTCCCGGAGCCTGGGTCTTTGTTGCTGAGCATGTCCCGGAAAAAAGAATCGGTATTGCCTGCGGTACGTTGACCGCTGGCCTGACGGTGGGGATTTTACTGGGGTCGGTAGTCGCGACGCTGATTAACACTCATCTGACACCGCAGGGTATCCATGATGGCGGCTGGCGCATTCCGTTTCTGTTAGGCGGCGCGTTTGGCCTCGTCGCTATGTATTTGCGCCGTTGGCTGCAGGAGACGCCAATTTTCCTCGAAATGCAGCAGCGTAAGGCATTAGCGCAGGAGCTGCCGGTGAAGGCCGTCGCGCTGAAGCATCAGAAAGCCGTGGTGGTCTCAATGCTGCTGACCTGGCTTTTATCCGCTGGCGTGGTGGTGGTGATCCTGATGTCGCCGGTCTGGCTACAAAAACACTACGGCTTCGCTCCCGCCATTACTCTGCAGGCAAACAGTATTGCCACCATTATGCTGTGTATCGGCTGCCTGCTGGCAGGTCTGGCCGCCGACCGCTTTGGCGCCAGCCGCACGTTTATTGTCGGCAGCTTATTCCTCGCTGCGGCAAGCTGGGCTTTCTATCATCTTTCCGGTGATAGCCCGCAGCGCCTGTTCCTGCTTTACGGTACGGTGGGGCTGTGCGTTGGCGTGGTAGGCGCGGTCCCTTATGTGATGGTGCGCGCGTTCCCGGCGGAAGTCCGTTTTACCGGTATTTCATTCTCTTATAACCTCTCTTACGCGATTTTTGGCGGCCTGACGCCGATAGCGGTGACTATGCTGATGGGCGTTTCGCCGATGGCGCCTGCGTGGTACGTACTGGCTCTGTCATTTATGGGATTAGGGCTGGGGATTTGGCTGCGCCAGGGGCTGGATCAACAGGTCGCTGCACCGAAAGGTGAACTGCAGCGCCTGCCTTAAATCGATATAACTGACTTCGCCGCTCGCGAACGGGCGGCGAAGTTGATTAACGCTTTTCGCCGATTGGCAGAACGGTGCGGCCAAACTGCTCATTCAGCACTTCACCCATCGCCAGATAGATGGCGCTACCGCCGCAGATCAGACCTATCCAGCCAGCAATCTTAACGATGCCTTCGTTATCGGCCAGGTGACCAATCGCCAGCAGCGCGAACAGCACGGTCAGACTGAGAAACACAAACTGCAGCATGCGCGCGGCCTTCAGGGTACCAAAGAACATAAACAGGGTAAAAATACCCCACAGACCAAGGTACATACCGAGGAAGTGCGCATCAGATGCTTCTGCAAGGCCCATTTTCGGCATCAGGAGAATGGCAACCAGCGTCAGCCAAAACGCGCCGTAAGACGTAAATGCGGTTAAACCAAAGGTGTTACCTTTTTTAAATTCCAACAGGCCGGCAAAAATCTGCGCAATGCCGCCGTAAAAAATGCCCATCGCCAGGATAGCTACATCAAACGCGAACAGGCCGCTATTCGCCAGGTTAAGCAGAATAGTGGTCATGCCGAAGCCCATTAGGCCCAGCGGTGCCGGATTAGCCAACTTAGTGTTGCCCATAATTCCTCAAAATAATGATTAGAAAGGGAAGCATTTACCCGTCACTCAGCGACGGGGCGCGGCATAATAATTAGGCGCTGCGATGCTGTCTATGATCTGGCGGGGTATTTTTCAGCAATTTCATTTTTTAGCCGATGAAGTATGGTGATTTCCCCTAAACACGCTATGAATATCGCCGAAAAAACCTCTCGCTAAACGTTGCGATATCCGTAAACGTTGTGACATGAGAGAAGCCGCCGTGACGTGGGCTACGGGATGAATGCGGAGGCAGTTTAGTTCCGCCGATTAACTGCCTGTTGTCACGCCAGCGTCTATCTCTTCGCAAGACATTATTTGGGTGAATGTTTCGATGGGGTATTTGTGACAGCAATGACGAAAAGAGGGGGCTTTAGCATTCAGGGAATTAATTCTCATCGGCGTTCATATATGTTCATATATTATAATTAGTTGAATTAATCATCACCGATATTTTTCGCGAGGCGATGTGAGAAGAGTTAATTCTATGGTCAGAAAAAGCGATTTTTTTAACACTGCGTTTGTTTTCATTGTCGCTATAAATCCATATGCTGGTTGTCCCTTACTTTATCGCTGACGGAATGCTGGCTTTAAAGTATACCGTTGCGCCAGTGAGCAGAGCAGCGCTGCGATTGGCGCAGAGCTGGACGCTTGATAACACCGCATCCCGGGAACGGCTAAATTTTTATGATTGTTAGCCGATGCGAATATTATTAGCGTTGTGTTTAAAAAAATGCTGCTCATATATAGATTAATGGCGGTATGAGCATTTTCTGACTATTAAATTCATTCGGCGGTAGGTGGTACCTTATCGCGAAATTATTGTGGGCTATGCCAATTGTATAGTGGATATATTTTATTTAATCATTCTTATTTTTTATGTTTTGTGCGTTTTTAATCCCTCTTTGCTCAGCTTCCGGGGATGTCTGACCCCCTCCGGGGGCGCGGGTAAGGCAAAATTTTTTTGTCACCCCCCCTTGAGGAAGCGATGGGTGACCCCATCTTGTAGTCAACCGCAGTGAATGAACCTGAAAAAAAAGATGTCTGGGCAGTTGAAACCGCACGTTTCGCCCTTATTACAGGTTCACAACCACATGTTGACTGAATTTTTAGTGGAGACGTTTAGATGGGTAAAATTATTGGTATCGACCTGGGTACTACCAACTCTTGTGTAGCGATTATGGATGGCACTACTGCACGTGTGCTGGAGAACGCCGAGGGCGATCGCACCACGCCTTCTATCATTGCTTATACCCAGGATGGTGAAACTCTGGTTGGTCAGCCGGCTAAACGTCAGGCAGTGACAAACCCGCAAAACACCCTGTTTGCGATTAAACGCCTGATTGGCCGCCGCTTCCAGGACGAAGAAGTCCAGCGTGATGTTTCTATCATGCCTTACAAAATCGTTGCCGCAGACAATGGCGACGCATGGCTTGATGTGAAAGGCACCAAAACCGCACCGCCGCAGATCTCTGCCGAAGTGCTGAAAAAAATGAAGAAAACGGCTGAAGATTACCTGGGTGAGCCGGTAACTGAAGCGGTTATCACCGTTCCTGCTTACTTCAACGATGCTCAGCGTCAGGCAACGAAAGACGCCGGCCGTATCGCAGGTCTGGAAGTTAAACGTATCATCAACGAACCGACCGCCGCTGCGCTGGCTTACGGTCTGGATAAAGAAGTTGGCAACCGTACTATCGCGGTATACGACCTCGGTGGTGGTACCTTCGATATCTCTATTATCGAAATCGACGAAGTTGATGGCGAAA
>OEPS010000043.1_pt1 | contig 45403 bp, 49 predicted proteins | sample 1539411 | NCBI WGS metagenome assembly OEPS01 (sample SAMN02671747, study PRJEB22543) | soil metagenome | biome: bacteria | place: China:Hunan Province, Lengshuijiang City | collected 2012-10-15 | depth 0.08m m
CCCAGCCATAATTTAAACTCCTTTCTGATTTAGATATGCATACATCATTGGGATAAAGAGATCATCTGGAACACAGAGGCCAATAACATGGCAGATAGGTTCACCAATGAACTTAGTAAGAGTACCCAAAGGATTCTTAAAGTGATCAACAATGGAGCCAGAAGAAGCAAGAAGGGCAGTCCGACTTCTAGCAATTGGTAGAGCCACTTTAGTCCAACCTTTATGACCTTCCCGGATCTTGTCTGCAATTTTATTACCCCAGACTTGATAACCAATCACGGTAATTGGATTCATTGAGTTGAGGTATTTAGATCCAGCAGCATGAAGTTCTTTATCCAGAAGTCCAAGATCCTTCAAGGCTGTGCAGATAACAGAACCTCCGCTAGATCCACCTCGACCGCCGCCACCGCCGACAGAACTAAGAAGACCACCAAGCAATCCACCTAAGCCACCAATGCCAACAGATCCTGCTCCAGTATCCGCATCGATACCAAAGTTAAGACCGACAGCTCCAGGAACGGAAGAGCTCCCACCAAAGTTACCTAGAGTGGAAGTGTTAATACCGTAACCTTCACCAGTTGAGATACCAGTACTAGTGCTGCCAGCGTCAGTCCCAAACGCACCATACCCGCCAAAATCAAAATCACCTGCTCCTTTCTTTCCTGTACTAGAAGTTCCTTCTCCAGAAGAAACACCAAAGAGTTGACCCACTAGATCAGTTACATAGTTGGTGCCAGCATCTACAGCTGGAGCTAAAGCTTTCCCACCGATATTCAAAAGTTGGGAAGCAATGAAAGTTCCAGCCAAGCCAGTAGCTAGATCCCCTGCACCAACCTTAGTTCCTTCTGTTTTAGTAACAGTTGGAGCAGTAGTTGTTACAGTGGGAGTACGTGCCAGTTCAGCTTGGTTTGCTGCCGTTGCATACAGGTTACCAAGAAGGATGTCTTCCCCAGTAGAGTTGTAAAGTCCACTAGAGCGTGCACGGTTACCAATAGTTTTAACACCTCCAGACCCAGAGAGAATCTGTTGGATGAGTTGGTTGACACCTTGATCAGAGACATTAGTCTGCTGAGTCGTAGTGCCACCACTAGTTTTAGTTGTGCTAGAGGATCCCTTAACCAGATTGATCAAAGAAGAAAGTCCAGCCAGTTGATCTGCTGCTGCCATGATGAATCTCCTTGAGCTAATTATCATAAACAGGTGGGATTGCTTTTACCCAGTCTCTTTCTAACTTGAGCTGGAGTTCACTTATTACTGGTTTATCTATTCGTCTAACCCAACGATGCAAAGCTACTGCAGATGAGATAGCTACTCTCTTGAACCACGAGACTTTAAGGACTTCCATTGCTTCCCCAAGGATCTGATCTGCTTTAGCCCTTGTGATAGTTTGTGGTTTTCCTGCCACTGTGATCTGCAGCGTGTTACATAGTTTATCATGTACGATAGCTGCCGCTCCATACTTACCCGTTGGCGGTAAGATGTTCCAAACAATCCGTGGAATGGATGCCATATCCGTGAGCATCCCAGCTGGAATATATACCCATTGTTCCGCATAGTTCTCTCCCAAGTAATAGCGGAAACTTTCTGCGATCCTGTAGTAGTCTCCCCCAAGAATCTCAGAAGCTTCATCATCATAATAAATAAGAGGCTTGGCTGTGAACCCAACGAATCCATCCATGACTTAGTCCTTTTCAATTCCTGGGATATATTTACCTGGCCCTTTATAGGTAAGATCATTCTTTCTAGGAGGATAGGCAACAGTGAAAGATATGTGTACCCAGGTTGGCTCAAGAATCAGTTGGTCATAGTTTAAAACATCCTTGTGCTTCTGCAGTTCCAGTGCAATCTGCAAGGGACTGCCAAACCCAGGACACTTAAAGTCTACAGCTTCTCCTCTGGAGTGTTGGGAGTTCTGAACTCCGCCAATTGCTTTGTTGAGAAGTCTGGATCTAAACCAAGAAGTTATATAAATAGGTCTAGCATCCAGAAGTTGCCTGACTCCTTCCATCTTCAAAGCAGTGTACTTCATTGCCTCAAGCTGGGCAGGATCAGGATTGTTATCTATGTTCCTATCTCTTGCTGTTGGGGAGTAAGTAGCTTCTCTGAAAGTGAAATGAGGTGAAAGATTTTCAATGCTCATATGTTCCCCTATCTTGCTATGTATTGACCAAATAAAGCAAATCCATTTACTGGACAAGTTGCAACTGGTATAGGATATAAAGTCCCTCCAGCTACAGTTTGTGCTCCTGGGTTTCCGACAAACAACGTTCCTACTCCTACTTCTGTGCCATTAACATTCCTGGAAGAGAATGCCCAAAGCAATTGACTTGTTACGGCACCGGGAAATTCTATAGAAGCAGGACCTATGCCTACTCGAACATCCTCTCCTACAGCTGCATCTATAAGTGCAACTCCTGTAAAATTAGAAGTGGGAGCTGTAGAAGTATAATCATTAGCTAAAGCCCCCTTAACAATTCCATTCTGTCCAGGCACAGAGCTGGGGCTAACTATTTCACCTGCACTAATAGGTTGAAGTGCGGTCCCAACAAAGAACCTATTGAATGGCATAGTCTCTTCTGGGGTTTGTCCCGACCCACCTCCGCCTTGTGCAATGATCCTAAGCTGGTCAAGGTAAGCGTTAAGAAGATGGATAGAATTATAAACCCCAGTAAGCTCATCAAACATATCTGGCTCTGTTGTTAATGGAACTGTTCCTATATCAAGTTGTACGGGAGATCTGTATCCACTAATCCCTGACATGAGATAACCTCACAAATAAGCTCTAGGTAAAGAATCAGATCTTTTATAATCTGATATTAGAACAAAGTCATTGGAAACACATATGCCGATTGGGTATAGATAAGCCCTACTGTAATAGTACGTGCCTCCAGAATTATAAGGAAAGCCGGGTAACCAATATCCCTCCCACCTATTTCCTCCACCTGAAGGAAAAGGAGCGTCAGCTGTAATGTTCTGTAAGTATAGACCACCATTGTTAACAAGAGTGCTTGGAAAGGTTATTTGAAGAAATGTATTTGCATCCCTGTAAGTGTTAAAAGCTAGAGCTGCAACTCCCCAAACTATCTGACCACAGACAGCTCCTGTTAATTTAATAATCCCTGGGCCTACTCCAACTTGAACTAGCTGGCCAGCCGTAGCAGCAGTTAAGGCTATAAAATTCTGTGTTTGTTTAAGACCTGCAGAATCTCTAGAACCTGTCGATCCTATGCTTACGGAACTATCCCCATAAGTAGGAGGGAAAGGAGTATTAGCTACTCCATTAACAATTCCATTCTGGTAAGAAGAAACAACTGCGCCTACAGCTATATCCTGCAGCGCAGGCGCCCAGAAGGTTCGTCTAAATCTAACGCTCTGGGAAGGATCTTGACCAGGAGCAGACTCCAGGTTCTCCCTAAGCACACTCAAGTACTGCCCCAGAATTTTAATTGAATTATAAATTAACTGAAATTCATAATTCAAAGCAGGATCTTTTATGTCTGGACTTTGCCCAAGTCTCAGGTTTAAATCAGATCCTGCTACGCCAATAGTTGTAGGCATATTAACTCCTAAGGATTACCAACTAGGCTAAACCATCCTACGAGTGAATTGATATTAAATGTACCCTTAAACAACCAGGAAACGTTTACACCAATAGCTCCATCCCAAGCATACTTTCTATAATTATCCTGTGTTTCCAAAAGATACCCTGGCATTGCTGTCCCAAAAGTTTTACCATTAAGGCTAGGGATTGCGTGAGCTGTGAAGGTATCTACTGTTTCAACACACTCTACTTCCACTTGATTCAGCTCCACCATTTTCTGGCGAACATACTGAAACTTGCCAAGAATAAGAACAGAGTCAGGCGAGTCCTCTAACAAGCCAAAGTCCACAACTCTTACAGTACCATCTCGCTGCAAGAAAGCAATAGAATCTCTAGGGATTTCTGTGGTAGTTGCACTAATAGATCTTAATTCAAAGCAAGAAGTGTGAGTGATCTTTAACTTACCCATCCTTGTTTGGGCTAGGTCAAGAACAAGAGCATGGGTCATGTCAGCTGTAGGACTTAGCCCATAAGAAATCACAATATACCTATCTGCGATTACAGCTAACTTCTTCCTCATAGTCCAATCAAAGTTCGTAGAAGTGAAAGTATTCGTGGTCGAGTCAAAATCTTCAAACGTATTTCCTGCAATAAAATCTGTGATGTTTGGAGTAATGGTGTTACATCTAGCATGAGAGATTTGCTGCATGCCATTAGTTGTATAAGCTTGCTGGAAACCTTGGGCTTGATCCCTAGATACAAGTTCTGCAGAAGAGATACCACCTGAGGCTGGGATAGCTTTAAAGTTCCATGGGAATTCAGCGTTACCTGAATAGATAACTGAAACAGCATTCTCTTTCGTAAACAAGATATACCCTAGAGAAGTTGCAACTGCTGTAACAATCTCACCTTTAGCTTCTTGTACTTGGCCTCCACCTGCACCAGATACGTCAGAAGGAACAAAGTCCTCAACATTCACAGTACTGGACCAAGCTACTCCAGTCTTGTTCCATGCATTAAGATATCCATTGGCGGGAACAATGCCAAGAGTATTAACTACATCAAGCCCAGCAAGAGTTCTTGGAATCAAAGAGCCTGTGTTATTGTTGAAAATATAGCAGCCAATCCCAGAGAAGTAAATATAACTAACTCCGTTGACAGTTGCTACTGTGATTACACAACCTGCTGGAATGGCTGGAGCTCCAAGTACAGGATCCCAAACGCCAGCTCCACCAAGAATGAAACATTTGTTAGGCCCAGTTCCTGCAATAGCAAAGTAAGATTTAAAACCTGTACTCTGCAGAATGGTGTTTCCTCCGCCGGCATCTATGACTTGCCCTGCATAAATAAGGTAAGCATTCTCAAAGTCTAAGCCAGTCTGCCCTGGTGGAGGAGAGTACTTGAGGTTGTACCTAACAGACTGCCAGCCATAGGTACTTGGCATAACGTTGTGACAATAGAAGATCTGAGGTATGCCGGTATCCACAGGACTTTGTCCATCAGCAGATACAAACCTTGCATAAGTGTTATCCGCCTGCGGGTTAATAATAGTGCGCCCAGATAACTCTGAGAGCAAAGGGAAGGACATAGATTGCAGGTTTGCTCTATAAGGTATCTGGGCCATTTGACGCTCCTTAGTTATCCGTAAAGTTTAGTGATTGTAATACCCGAGTTGCCTGTGCCGCCACCAACAATATCCACGTTGATACCAGTAGCTTGGTTTACTTGCAAGTTGATGGTTTGGCCTGCGGCAATTCGAACAGTAGTGTTCACATTAATAACGTTGTTAGATCCAGTTGTCTCTGCATATCCAGCAATTACACCACCAACAAATATAATGATGAACTTCTGGCCTGGGGCTGCACTGGAAAGATTAATGAAACCACAGATGTTATAAGTCCCAGTCTCATCAATTGTAATATTCCCGCCTGCTAGGGTAGGACTCCACAATTTAGGACTAACAACAGTATCCACCGCCCAAACTGCAGTTACTCCAGAGGATAAAGTCTGGTTAGCAACTCGAGTGATGAGGGCATCTTTCTTGTTTATGCTCTGAATGAAATCTGGTTTCTCCAAAGCTACAGCAAACAAGGAACCTACGTCAAAGTAGTTAGTTGGGGTTGCTACAGCTCCAGTGAAGGCAATGGACTTGTTGGCAGCGTTTGGTGTATAGCCACCGAAGGCTTTAAAAGTGCAAGCCTCAGTTACAAGTTGTTGATGCCCTACAGTATTATCTGGCCCAAATCCACAAAGGATATGGTTAACTGTATTAGTTACACCAGCCAGACGTTTGAAGTCTGCGTTGATATAATGAACACAGCCAAGCAATGGAGTTGATTCTACTGCACTACCTTCTAGGAAGATGTCAGCAATTCCTCGGTTACCTTCAAAGTAAGTACCAAGGATATTAGCTCCTTTGCCGCCTTCATAACCGCAGTTAAGGAACTTAGTACCAAACCCACTAGCGTTGGATCCACAATACTCAACATCTCCTCCAAGCCAAGTAATGCAAGAACCTCCTGACCAAAGTCCACCATAATCAGAGCAGCTGCTTATAGTGCAAGAAGTGTAAGTGTGGTTGTTAGGTTGGGTACTTGCAGCTGCAGGCACTGCTGCTTTAGATGCAAAGATACCTTTGTTATTAAAACGAGAAGTAACTTTTTCGAAGTAGGCCTGATCTACGTCCTGCAGATACAAACCATAATCAAAGTTCTGGATGTTAAGATTATCCATCTTCATGAACGCGCCCAAGTTGACAGTGATGCCACTTGAGTTAGCTCGTTTAGCTGGGCCCAGAATTGTGAAGTTACTGATTGTCTGATAGGAAGTGTTAGATTCCCCAGAACCTGTATGTGCGTTGGAGATAGAGATGCAATTATTACCTACACCAGAGTAGATTAACTGAACTCCATTCTGGTCTTCCCCACGGAAAGATACTCGACTAAGAGCAGAGTTAGCACTACGATCATTAGTAATAGTGCCACCACTAACAATGTACTGGCCGATTGGGAAGTAAACTGCGCCACCGGCTGGAATAGTCTGAGCTACGTTAACAGCAGCTTGAATCTTAGCCCAGTCATCGTTAACGTTATTACCTCTTGCACCAAACCATTTAACGTTAAGTTCTTTCTGGTATTGAATCTTCCAGCGTCCACCATCTGCAGCTACTTGAATAGTGCCGCCGTTAGAAACAGAAGTAGTATCCGCAGCATCTAAATAGTAGATAGCACCGCCGCCATCGCCGGGAGTGTAATAACCCATAGTAACTGCATACTGGGTAGCAACCTTACTTAGTGCTAACAGAGCAGTTACATTATTAACTGGTTGCAGTCCGCCACCTGTAGGACCTGGAGGACCAATTGGACCTGCTGGCCCTGCTGGACCCGGATCACCAGTTGGCCCTTTCTCACCTTGAGGAGCCCAAATACTTGCAGTTGTATCTACCATGTTGCTCTCCTTAAAGTGGTGTAAGCTCTACACTAAAATGTTGGCAGACAATATCATTAAGAGTGGCTGTACCATTCTCACCTTGAACCTTTACTATCAAAGCAAGAGCTTCGTTAGCAGTTAGTGCCCCCATTGCAACTAGACTAGAAGCACCGGAGGAAGTTCCTATGCGATAATATTCCTGGACACCTGCAGATAAAAGTTCAATCTCAGCTTGTAATACCCAAGAAACGTTATTGCCAGTTGTCACTATTCCGCCCAGGCTAAAAGCTCCAAAGAACAGACGGATAGTTTTAGTGTTGGCATTTGCACCTAGGGTTCCATAAGCAAGAAGTTTAACCTTCTGCCCAAACTTTAAAGTACCAGCAGGAATTGTATAACTCATCAAATCGGTAGGTGTAACAGAAGCAGGAGTTCCAGCAGAAGTTACGTCCCTGTAGACAATTGGAGTAGTAGTACCTCCAACTAATCTACCGCCAGCAATACTAGTGTTACCTGTAACGTTGTTATCTCTGAACTTAACTGCATCAGGTCGAATAAGACTAGCTTCTATCTGAATACCAGAGACAGAAGCGTTATTATAAATATTACAGTCCCGTATAACTCCGTTCATGGCCCCGTTAAAAATCTTGATCCCATCAGCGGGTGCATCTCTTACAAGAGTTTTAGAGATATTGAAGCGATCACATCTTCCGTCAATTACAATTCCATTACCTGTAGTTCCTCGACTAGCCCCGTTAGCTACTAAGCAAGATTCCATATTCCAGTTGTCACCTTGCATTGACCAGCCATCAGCAGAGGGTTGATCTACAGCAACAGAGACAAAGTTACTGTACTCAGGGTCTACTAATGTATCAGGTGTACCGCTCCCAATATCAATTAGTCCAGCCTGCATATTGATGCCAATAGTAGGCCACACTAAGATAACATTCTGCAAGTAAAGACCTTCACAAGAACCTGTAATCCTAACACCTTCTGCAGTTCCCATAAGTGCAGGTCCTTGCACATTCATCATGAGAACGTTAACTGTGTCTCGGAAAGAGAACCAAGGCTGACCACCCAAATTAGACAGACCGAAAAGATCATAGCCATTCACAATGTTAACTGTGAAGGTGTAGTCATAAGTACTAGGAGCAATCTTGCGATAAGGAAAGGCATCAAAGATAAACCTGCCGCCTTTATACCAGTAAAAGTTAATGATGTTAATATTAGTGCAGCGGTTGAATTCAAGTGCCTTATCCAACTTCCTGAAGAGGATGTTATCAAAGTTGCTATCATAAGTTCCCTGCATATACACTGCACGACAGCCAACTAGCTCAGCTTCATTAACAAATCCAAGGTGGTGAAAGGAAATCCTTGCATTTGTGCGCAAGTCAATTGTAGCAAGGGGAGGTTGATCCTTAAAGAACAAAGTCTTATTTGCACTATAAGGACCAAAGAAAGTACTATTCCAGCCATCTCCCCAGATATCAATATTGCCTGTGGGAAGATTAACTTGCTCCATTAGGTAAGTACCAGCTGGGGCAATACCAGATTGCTTATTTACTACTAGATAATCAACCCAAGCTTGAATAGCTGGAGTCCAGTTCCAAGTAGCTGGATCTGCCGGAACAGGTTTAGCCGACACTAAATAAGCAAACTCCCAAAGAGAGACTTTCTGAGCACTAAGCATCTGAGATACTTTAGTGATAGATTCAGTCATCCTTGTTCTTGCCCAAGCTGTATCTGGGCCTGAAGGTCCTGGTGGTCCTTCTGGACCTGGAGGACCAATTGGTCCCTGATCTCCTGGAGGACCTTTCTCTCCAACAGGAGCCCAAATGCTAGAAGGCGAGTTAGCCATTTTATTTCTCCCTAGGTTCATGGTTAGCTAAACAAAAATTACCTTCCTTGAAATCATCTTCTGTAGGAAGTTGTTTGCGTACTTGTCCACTTTGAATTGCACGATACGCAAGAATCAATTGCTCTTGTATCTTTGTCTGGTTGGTCGTGCATTCTTTGTGCTGTGCATCCAGTTGCCTAATTCGCCAGATTAAAAACAACACAAGCACAAAAGGGGACAGACTCATAAAAGTCGTCCCCCATTCGTGGAAATCCGCAGGACTAAATGAACCGCTTAAAGCTCCTAACGTTACAGTTACTATCCCTGTCACAGCATCTGCTTTATCTGAAGGTGTCATTGGAACTTCCTCATCTTAGTTCTTTTAGACTAAAGACGGCATCATAAATATGAACGTTAGTTGTAACGGTAGAAGCCATCCAGAGTGTGACAACATCCCCAGCGTTTAATTGAACCAAGCCATTCGCACAAACCAAGCCAATGTTGTTAGCAACATCAAGTCTGACAACAGGTCTACGTACTAGACTAATCGTTCCATTCACAGCAAATTTAAAAGCAATAGTAACGTTGTTGCTAGAAGTAGAAGCTGAAGCCCACAGCATAATCTCATAAACAGCTGATCTAGTAACTGTTAAAGAGTTAGTTTGCTGAGTTATTCCTCGCAATACACCATTTGGTAGTGCATCAAAGATAGCAGTAACTTGGGTGTAGTCTGTGTTACTTACCAGAGTTGGATCTGTGGCAGCAGTTTTTGCTATGAGAGCAGAGTTATTTGTTACCGTCCTTGTACCATAATGGACTCCAGAAGCTCCACCTCGCAGATCCACAAAAGTACCTGACCAGACTCCAGAAACTTTTGGTCCGTAAAGATAAGCTTGAGATTGATCTAAGAAATAATCCCCGTCAACACCAACGGCATTTGAAGGAACACCAGCTCCTGCAATTATCTTAGATCCAGGAGTTCCTACTCCAGTCGGACCAATTGGGCCTGGCGGACCTGCAGGACCTTGGATACTTTGACCAGTTGGCCCAGGAGGACCTTGTATTCCTACTCCATCATCTCCTTTAGGAATAGTAAAGTTAAAAATAGCGTTGGTTGTATCTCCAGCATTTGTAATAATAACTGGAGTTCCTGCTGCTCCTGTAGTTACTGTGCCAACTTGAATAGTTGCAGCAGTTCCTGGTGGACCGGGCGGGCCTGCCATATCTCCTGGACTCCAAATACTTGACTCAGCCATTTTAACTCTCCTTTAAGTGAGAGTGCCAACATCAACAAGTACGGTTGCATTCTCGTAAGGAGAATAGATATACACAGGAGATACTCTAGGCATGACTACATTAGCCTGACCAACAACTGGATTACCAGTAAGACCAGCAGCATCATCGGCAGGTGCAGTTGTGTGGATATAAACTGGATGACAGTTCATGTTGATAAATCTCATATGCGTACCAGCAGCAAGTGTTTGAGATTTAAGTTTGTTTGCAAAAGTATTAAGTCGGTCAGGAAAGATAACCTGTACACCACTTAATACAACAGGAGCCCAAATTCCAATAGACATGTTTTATTCCTCAGGTAAGTGGAACAGAATCAACATAAGAAAGTTTAAGTTCTGCATACTCCTCTCCAACAAGAGTAGAGTATTCATTAGCTTGTTCGGTGAAAGAGATGGACTTGAGAATTTGCCTTGCTGCTTCATACACAATTGCATAAGGCTGTTCATTTGCGATCCAAGAAGAATAAGAACCTTCTGGAGTGATGACAGGATTGGTGTAGCAACCAAAGAGAACTTTATCTAATTGGCAAGCTCCACGAATTTGAAGAAGTTGACCAGCCATGTAATAAACATCCGTCTTGATGTTCTTGTACTGGTCAAGGGAGTTCTCAATTTGGATTGGCTCCAAAAACTTGCCTACGTCTCCATTGATTCCACCTTGCCAAAGCCGAATGTACTTAACCATTCGGAAGGTTGGAACTACCTCAGTAGGTAAGAAACTCTGAAGAAAGAAAAGATTTGTAAACTGAACAGGAATCTCAATGAGATCCTTGTAATAAAAATCTGAGTGGTGAGCCTTAATTGTAGCAGAACGAATGGCTTGTTTAGTTCGATCCACAAGGTCAGGACGCTTAGTGATGATTATCACTTCATCATAAATTTCTTGAAAGTTCATTTGGGTTAAGTTCCTTAGTTTGTGGAAGTGTTCCGCGCACCTCGCAAGCGTGACCGCTTGGCTAGCTTATCCCTCGTGTCCCCCTCATCAAGGCAGCCTCGCTACGCTCGGTAGCTTCGCTAGCCTTGACAAGTGGTCCTCACACTCGGGGCGCCACGCCGACGGGTCAGCTAGCATTCGGCGCGCTCCCTAAAGTTAAATTAACTAGTCTTGCCACCTTTCAGTTTTTCCAGAGCAGACAAAGCTGCAGAGTTAGAACCTTCTGGTTGGACTACTTCAGTAGTTTCAGTGGAGTTAACTACTTGACCAGTTGAATCAACAAGAACAGGTTGAGCGGTCTGGGAATCTTGCAGAGCTTGTTGTTCTTGGGTCAGTTGTGCGCCGGGAACAGAAGTGGTACTTGCAATGGCCTGAGTAGTTTGCGCTGGGTTCTGCACAGAGATGCCAGCATCTACAAGTTTGCCACCTTCCAGAAGTTCTTGCATGATCTTGGCACGAAGTTTCTTTTCTAGTTGTTCGATAGGAGTAGCAGCGTTCAGATCAATCACAGGTTCGGCTGGATCAATGTAAACACCGAACTCATTATCATTGTCTACAGCAGCTTGCAGATCACGTTCGAGCTTTTTGTTCGAAGTAAAGAAGCGACCTTGGCCAGTTGCTGGATCCAATAAGAAAGCTACAAGAACACCAGAGGCAAGAGCGATTTGCACATTACCGTGGGAGTTTTTGAACAGAGTTACGTTAGCTTCTACAGTCATGATGATTGCCTTTTAAGTTTGAGAAAAAGAAAGGAACAAATAAAAAGGTAACCCCAGTTTTGCTAGGGTTACCTAATCTAAGTTGAAGACCTTATGCAGCAGCCAGAAGACCGGTGATGACTGCGTTAGCTGGTGGGTTCTTGATTTCAGTAGTAACTTCAGTCAGCAGCGAACCGCCAACTGCGTCGATACCGTTATCTACTGCAACCTTGTTTTGGTTGAACTCGTTGTTCTGAGTTTTACGATTACCCAGGTAAGCCAGGTTAAAGGTACTCAGATCCACTGCTACTGCATAACGAGCCCAGTTAGGGTTGGAGTTAAACAGAGGATGCTCAATGATACGGAAAGTACCACGAGCAAGTTTCATGGTGGAGAACTGCAGACCCCACGAAGTTGCACCATCCATCAGTTGGTAAACACCAGATTTCTTACCGATGTTGTTTAGCACAACTCGAGCTTTACCACCTACAAACAGCAGACGCTCGTTGGCAATCTTAGGATCAGTAGCTTGATCAAAGACCGGATCCAACATTGCTTCCAGCTGATCGTTAGTTGTAGTAGCGCCAGCTGCATAAACGTTTGGAGCTGCATAGCTTGGTGGATAGTAAGCAATGTTACTGACTACAGAAATCAACCCATCCATAGTACGGAAAGGTTGGCCATTACGGAAGCCTTGCGACTTCTGACCAAAGAAGATTGCCTTCTCGATGTCTGCAGCGTGGAAAGCTGCGCAATCCTGGCGGTTTTCAGACGCAGTGCCATCACCAGCAATTACTTGAACTGCGTCTGCCGAACCCGAAATGCTCCAAGTATTACGGAAGATTTGGGTAAGGTTAGTAATGCGCACTGGGTTAATACCCAGAGCTTGTGGACGGATAGAAGCTTCTTCATACGCGTTACCAACTTGGTAAGCTTCTGGAGAAGTAGAGCCCAGAGTAATCGCAGTTGCAGCAACAGTACCAATGCCACGACTAACCGAAATAGAAGTTGGCGAAAGTACAGTGTTGATGATTACGTTTTCTTTGGTCTGAAACAGTTGGTGAATCTGGCCAGGCAACAAGTTCTTAGTCGAAGAGACAGTGAACACAGTTGCAACGTTAGTGATCGAAGCTGTCAGAGTGAAAGCTGGGAACACCATAGTTTTGGTAAAGAAACCATGTTCAGTTTGCAGAGCAGTAGTTGTGCTCAGCAGAGCAGTCAGACCAAACAGAGGTGCGTTACCGTTTGGCATGAAGCGAGTAATCATCCCAGCAAAGGACTTCTTCGCCAGGTCCGTGGTAAAGTTACCAGTGTTGAAAATACCTACAGTCATGTTGTTTCTCCTAGAAACGAATTAAATTGTTTGCTCTAATTATTAGATTAGATCAAGACACCAGAGTTGATCAGAGCAGTTCGCAGCGCGTTAAAACTGTTGGCTGCTGCAGTAAGATCAGCGAAAGGAACAGGAGCAGCAGCTGGAGCTGCAGTTCGAGTTACAGCAGTTACAGAACCTGCAGCGCCTGCAGTTGGAAGCAACGTAAGGAAATCAGTGAGAGTTACTTTTTCAGCAACGCCCAGAGTGTTCCCATAAGTTGCATCCGTAATAGCCTTTTCAACTTTTACCATGTCATTTGCGGCCATGATTAAATCTCCTAAACTTGTTTAAATAAACCAACCTACAAATAGATTAGTTCGTGAAGTATTTTTCCCAGTCAGTACCAGCAGTCAGTTTAGCAGCTTCTGCTTCTGCTTCTGGTTTACCTGACGCTACGGCTGCGAAGGCGCCCATGTAATCTTGAACCTTCTGAGTGATTTCACTTGGGCTAGCTTTTGGAAATTGTGCAGCTAGTTGAGCTTGCAGCGCAGCAACCATCGGAGCTGCAGCTGGGTGAGTAAGTGCAGGATTAGTTTCTTGCAAGTGAGAGGCAATTTGGTTTTGGCGAACTTGGTTATTAATCTTCTTGTCCATTGCTCCAGATGCGCCAGTTAGAGCGGACTCAATCATTTTAGCAGAAGCTTGAGTAGCTGCACCCATAGTTTGGCGAGCTGTGTTATTTAACATTTCCATCAGAGCTTTAACTGCATCTGGGCCACCGGCCTGAACTGCAGCTACTTGATCTTCTGTAATGCCCTTGGCGAAGTCAACTTGCGCAAGAGCTTGTGCCATAGTTTCTTGATTGAGGGAAAAGATATTACTTGGGTCGAATTCAGGAGGAGCATCTTTTTCTACTGGCTTAGGTTCCCATAGTTTGGAGAAGCTATCCAATGGGGAAACTTGCGCAGTTGGATCTGCTGTTACTTTAGTTGGATCTGTTTGTGGAGTAGCAGCCTGAGCCTGCTGGCCGTGCGCAGTTTGTTGAGGTTGTTGCACTTCCGTAGCTGGAGTAGCCGCTGCAGTTGGACGGAAGAAGTTCATTACGCTTTCGAGACCTGCCATGATTTTGCTCTCACTTTTAAGTTTAAGGATGTTTCTTTAGAGGGATGTTACAGGGGATTTTGATCTGGGTTGTTTAACTTGTTTTGTGCAGCTTCAACTTCTTCCTTGATTGTATCTGCGGCCTGCAAGAGATATTTAAGAATCTCTACTTGTCCTTGCAATTTTGCAATCCTGAGTCTTTCTTCCAGAGTTAGGATCTCAGTTGTACAGCCCATTCCTACAGCTACGAAATCCTCTGCTGCAGCTGAAATAAGATTTTGGATAACAGCTCGGTTAGCTTCGTTGAAGGTGTAACCACTGCGCTGCTCTTGCTCTGTTAAATCATACGCAGTGAATGAGCTAGCTCTAGATACTTGCATTTGTTTATCCTTTCTTATTTAAGCTTGAGGAGTTTCGGGCTGAGGTTGCCCAGGTTGTTGTGCACTATCTTGTGAAAACTTCTGAAGTTGCGAAGATATTCCCTGAATGATTGTTGGATCATTAGGAGTAGTTGCTGCTCCAGGTGTAAGTTTAACTGCCCCAGGGACATAGCCAAACTGCTCTGGAGTAGGTTGAGGAAGTTGCGCTAGAGCTTTTTCCAAAGCTGCTTGAGGATTCTCTGCTCCTTTAAGTCCTTCTGCAATTTGTGTCATTGCATTCTGCCACTGAGCCAGTGCTTGCTCATACGCAACTTGTTTAGGATCTTTCTTAAATGTGGAAAGCTTAACTCCCTTAGAACTCATAAGGTATGCAAAGATATCTCCCACATTGTACTCGGCTCCCAGGTTCTGGTTTTGGCCCATGAACTGAAGAGCAACTCCAAGAGTATCCGAATCAATTAGCTTCTCAGAAGGCTCCAAACCATCCGACATCTTCATGACAAGGTTGGCTTTACGCAAGAGAACAGGATCCACAGTTGTTACAGTTCCTGCTTCCCTGTTAATTAACTCAACTCCATTTTGATACTGCAAGATGTTAAGCTTAATGATTTCCTTAATTGGTCCAAAGAAATTACCTTCCAGCATCAGTGCAATAGTCTGATCCCTGCCGTTTGCATTCGCCATCACAGAGTCATATTCTGACTTAGTTTTATTGCCCTTAACAAATTGTCCTTGCCGGGCTGGATTCAGGCCAGAAATCTGGTTAGCGTAGGATCCGTAAAATTGGATCTCTTGCATGTTAATCTGAAACTGGTCATCACGAAAAGGAAAAGCATATACTGCCTCAGAGAGTGGTTTCTGATACGCACTCGGTCTAACAGGAATCTTGGCGTTAGGATTATCATTGTTAATAGCAGCAGGTGAAATACGCGAAGGATCATAAATTACCCTGTCAGAGATAGCTCTCCTACGAGAAGCAATAGTTGAGTTAGCAAGAGCAGTTGTGATCTCTTGAATTGGCTCAACGTTCTTGGCAAAGGACTTAGTTTGATAAGCCAGACCGTCATCCAGAGGCGAGGCAATGATGATTGGAATCTTATCATGTGCATTGCTTAGCTGCTCTGAATAAACAACAACTTGGTTGTTAATGATAATGAACTTCCAAACTTGCGCAGTCTTAGGGCCAGGAACTCCAGTGAAACCAAAGTCATCAGGAAGGATTCGACCATACAAAGTTGTTACTTGGTACATGTCCTTGTACTTAATGTAGCTGTCATTCTTATCCTCATATCCCGCCCAGCTAGCCCAGTTCATGCTACTAATATTCGAGATATCAAAAGTAGCTTCTGGGTTAAGCTGTGGATAGTAGTAACCTGTGTGACCAGAAGATCCAATCGTGGAAACTGGAGCTTGGAATCCAGACTCAAATGCTTCTGTTACGTTCATTCGAGAAGGTAAAGTTGCCAAGAACTTCTTGAATGCAATCTTGGACATGAGTTCGTTATAGCCCGCAAACTCGCCAACATCTGCAACCATAGCTGCAGGAACTCGTGTATCCCAGAATGTATTATATGGATCAAGACGTTTAATCCTGTTTCCCTGCCAAATAATGGCTTCTGGTTTTCCTTCTTTCCCATCCTTATAAGAAACATCTGTAGCTAGAGAATAAGTTGTTTCTTTAACCCAAGCTACTTCTGCCATCTGGAGGTTGTATTTAAACCCGTCCCGCAAGCATTGCAAAAGATTAGGAACCCACTTGGCGTAAACCTGTTGTTCTGCAATAACTGTGTCCATCTGTTCCGCTTGAGCAGCGAATTCAGGGATAGAAACAGAAGAGAAGATTGGAAACCCAGACAAGAACACAGACTGTTGATAAGTTACAGCACTCTCAACCTGCGGCATGATGATAGGCATAGTGATGTTACGAAACTTGCTAGCATCTCCAGCTTTGAGAGCTCGCTCAGCCTGGTAACCTTCTTCTGTCCTATCTGTCTCCCTCATGTAAGCTAGATCTATCTGCCTAAAGGCATCCCTTAGGTTCCAGTTAGAGTTCATCAAGTTCTGACAATTACGTGTGAAGTCTATAATGCAGCTTTGAGATTTAGGACTTGGCTTGTACGGGGTCATTTATTTAACTCCTGGGAATTAGAAAGGAGAATTAGAGTGAACTGACTGTTCTTCCTGTGATATTGCAGCAAACTCCTGCTGTCCCTCAAGTGTGGAAATCTTTATGAACTCAGCCATCTCTTCCACAACTCTAGGCGCATAAGTTAAGCAGTCCAAGATCCCGTCAAGGTTATTCGTTTTGAGTGGATTAAATGAAATAATTTGTGACTTGACTTGAGCTTCACAAGAAGGATGGATAAGAATCTCTCCTTTCACATAAGACTTGAACATGGTCAAGATCCTTGTGTTCTTGCTGAGTTTACCTGAATAGATTGGAACAAAGTTAATGCCTACAATCCCAAGCTGTGCACAGACAAACTCACTCCAATACTTTAGAGAGTACTGGTAGGCGTTAGCTTCAATTACGACAAGAGAGCAATTATGTTTAAGTGCCATCTGGATAGATAGCATAATTGCATCTCCTGGAGAATATCTTCCTTCATCTACTTCTTTAACTGCAGGAATCCCATCATACAGCTCAAAGTAACTTGTTGTAATACTATCTGAGTTTGTCTTATCGTTTGAAGGGTCGATGATAATAAAATTCCCTTGGTGAATATCATCATCCTGTAGAGGATAAGGAGGAACTTTAGAGAAGTCTACAAGATTATTTACTGCAGCATTCTCATCGTTGAGTACCTCAGAATGGAAAATCTCTGGGTGCCCTGAGGCTACGTCGTTTTGGTACTCAATTAAAAGTTGCTTAATTGGCTGAAGTTCTTCCCACAAACTCTGGCCATTTTCCAGAATTCCACCTGCAATGAACTTAATCCAGTTAGGGTTAGATTTAAGTTTCTTAAGGATGGAATGAGGAGTTGGATACATATTACCAATGAAGAGAGTTAAGCATCCTTTAGGAGACTTAGCTTTCATCGCAGTACCTAGCATCCACTTATAAAGTTTATCTGAAACTTCCTGGGAGTCTGCTGATTCCCTAGATTGAACGTCCTCAAAGATCATTACATCTGGCCGGGCGTTCTTCATGTTCAAACCACGAACAGATCCCCCCGCACCCAAGCCTGCAATGATAATGTTCCTTCCTCTGAAGCCAAACTTCTTAACTGCGTTTGTGTTCTTTTCTAAGCCTAGGTTCCAGTCTCCAAAGACTTGCTTAATGTTTCTTTCATCTAACATATCTGCAACGTCTGAGATTATGTTCTCAGCTAGGGTTGCTGTAGCAGACATGATTAAAATAAATTGGCGATTTGTAAAGAGCACACAGTAAAGAATGAAAAGTTTGACTACTGTAGTTTTGCCAAAACCTCGTGGCAATCCTAGAGCTAGCAAACTAAAAGCTCTTTCCAAATCAACCTGCTCTCTTAACCAAGCCCAAACAGCTAAGAAAACAGGTGGCCAGGAATACTCGAAAACTTCTGGCATTGCTAAACCAGCAAGGAAGTCTGGCTCTTGCTTAGCTAGTTCAGCTACTTCAGCTTGATCAAAGCCAGCTTCCATTAATTCACTCATGCTAGTTCTTCCTCTCTTTTAGAGATCTTCTGCAGTAAGCGCTGCTTTAGTTCTGCCGCTCTCATTAAGTCCTTTGATAAGTGCTTTTGAGTCTGAGAGCAAGCTGAGTTCTTCGGGTGAGATAGTTTTGCCTTGTCCAGAACTGGAATGCTCAGCGAGGATATTTCCACGCAAGGACTCTGATAGTTCTTCAGCCTCTCTAGCTTCTCTGGACAATCTTTCCAGCGATCCGCTAGAAGTTGTAACAAGTGAGTTTTGCTGGCCGGTTCCATCTTGAACCTCCACAATTTGATTATTCGTGTTCTTGATAAACTTCTGCAGAAGTGCAGGAGGAAGAGAGAGTTGCACAATATTCTGAGTAATGTGGCCAACTTCTGAAGAGCCAGCTCCACGTCTTTTAGCTGCGTTAACTGTTTGAAGAACTCTTGTTACGTCCATTGGCTTAATGAGAAGTGGAACTAGCTTATCTAGTTTCTTGAGAAGCTTCTCTTCCAGATCATCATAAGCATCATCCAGTTCAGTGTGCTTCTTTAGATTAAGAAACTTAAGCTCCTGGACTTGTGCAGAGAACCAATCCATGGACATCAATTGGCTTATGTAACTTTCTGTTACTCCAACAGAGGATGCAACAACTGGTGCAGGATAACCAGATCCAAGAAGAGCAAGGGCCCGTTCCTGGGTTGCATTCATCTGTGGAACTGTGGTAGGGGCGCTGGCCCCAACTGGCATATTCATTTTGTGGAGCCTCCTATCTTGGCCCTATAAATAGATCGCGTATGTGCGTGCGCGTGCGTATACGCGTGATTATCCTTTGAAACAACCCCTCCACAGCAGTGGGAAACTTTCTTTTAACCTTATCTTATTCTATTCTATCTTTCTAGTCTTTCTTAGGTTTCTTAAAATAAGGGTAATTTGGATAAAGTTTAGTAAAATTTTTTAGGTTCCTTAGGATATAGAAGGCATCGGCAACTAAAAAAGGCCCCCTACTCCCCCCATCTTTTCCTTAATCGAAGTAAGAATACGAATCAATCTCATTCCCCTTCGCATTACAGGTAGGGCTAAGTTACTTGAGTGGGGTCAGGATTGGGTCAATCTTTTAGAGAGTGGGGTAAGTTTCGTGAAGAAAGTTGTGAATTCGTGCAAGAAAAGCTTGCATTCTTAGGAGAGGGGTCTAGAATTTGTGGGGAGGGTTAGGTTTTCTAGCCAAGTTATTTAAACAAGGGTAGGAGTTAGTAAGATGAATCTAGAACAAGTTAATTGGGCTAAGCAACATGACTGGTTTGTTAGTGCAAGAGAGGTAGATGGAATCTGGTTTGTTACTGCACAAGAAATCTTGCCTCCAGCTGTAGAAGGTGGAGAGTATCTTAAACAACAGCAAGAGTTTAAATGGTTCAAGGAGTTGAAAGAATGGGCAGGTTATTAAAAGTATGTAACAAGTTGATTGCAATTCAGTTGATTGGTTGGGGAGTTGTTGTCTTCTTCACTTGTAAGTTCTTAGGAGTTTGAGAAAATGAGCATCTTACCTAGTTATCTGCCGGGCAAAGTGGAAAGGATTGAAGCAACAAGAGATGTTGAAGTAATGGAAGAGAAAGTAGAAATGCTTAGGAGTTTTGGGTTCTCTGTGAAAGTGGATGTTCATGTTGGGTTCTTCCTGATTATTTGGACATTCCCTAAGCTCAAGGCTGTAAATTGAAGTTGACTCAAGTAAAGGAGCTGTGATTTAATAGCGGCTCCTTTGCTGGATTCAACCAACGCAACACCCTGAAAGCAAACTGAAAAGGTGATATCATGAAAACTGTTCAAGCTAAAAGCTTCTTTAAGAAAATTGCAGCTAGCTCAACCAATCCAAGAAGTGGCACTAAAAGAGAAGATCTTCACTGGTCTTATGAAGCTCTAGAAGTTCAGGATCTTGAGGCAATTCCATCTGAGCAAGTTCTCCTTGTTCTGAACAATGCAACTGAAGCGTTCGGGCGGAAGTTAATTGCAGCTGCAAGTGATGACTGGAACTTCTGCCCTTCTGGAGTTACTTTCGCAAATGCTTATCAGGATCTCATTGCAGAAAGAACTTCCTCCCGTCTTGTGACTAAAGAATCTCTTAAAGCTTTGGGCGAGTTTTATAAGACTCAAGCTGTTAAAGTTCTTGGAGTTGCTTTGCCCGCTGCCCAAGCTGGCGCTAATGTGATTGCAGATAGATTCAAAGCAATTGCAGGAAAGAATGATGCGCTCGCAGTTATGGGAAAACGTCTTGAGAGTCTTGTAGAGAATTGCGCTGAGGAGGAAATTCTTCCTTTCGTTGAATTAATTGAAGTCATGATGAAAGAATTGGAAGAACTCCAAGAGATTAAAGTTTCTGCGGAAATGCTTTGATTCTTAAACTTCAACAACTTTCTAGCCCTCTTAATTGAGGGCTTTTTTATGTCTTCCTTAAACCTTTTAACTTAGGACTGAGTGAATTCTGCCACTTTCCACTGCACGCCATATCAAACCCTTTTGCTCCACTTGCCAATTTCCATCTGCCAATTGACCCCGCACCCCTCCCTGCCTCCCCCATGCACCCCATCCTCTTATCTTCCTTACTTCCCTAACTCTCCCATCTCTCTAGTTATCTCACTCCCTCTAGCTCTCTAGCTCTATCTATCTATTCTTATCTTTACCCTTCTTAAATGTTTTAATTATTTAATTAAATTTGAATGGGGTATGAAAACAACAACAATCTAAGAACAAGAGGGCTAAGTTAGAATAGAGTAAGGAAGGGAGGAGTAAGGAAGGTTAGATAGATAGGGAAGATAAGGAAGGAAGTTAAGTTAGCACTAGGGGAGTTGACAGGCAGGGGGTAGACGCGGCAGGGGGCAGGGGGGTATACTGGCATATGGCAAATGGATTTTGGCACGTGGTGAAATGAGGCATGGAGTGGCACACGGGGGCATATGGCAGAATGGGCCTACCCCTTAACCTAGCACCATCTAAACAAGGCAACGTCACACGTTAGGCCAGGAGCATCAGGTGACAGGAGGCACGCGAGAGCAACGAGCCGACGACGAATGTATGGGCATCTATCTAAGCCCTCTACTTGTTCTTAGTTCCTTAAATTAAAGGAAGAAAAAATGAAAAGAATGAAACGATTTCGCCAATCTTATGTGGATAGTTACAGACACTCTTGGAAGCTAGGAGGTAATCACTTTAAGATTTGGTTACATGCAAAAAGAAAACCTATTTTAATGCATTGTATTAGTTTTGTTTAAAGAGGAGATGATGAAATGAAAACAATCCAACAGCAACTTGAAACATTTCACAAAACCAATGGCTTAAAAGGAGCTGCGCTAACTTCTAAAGTGAAAAAGGAAATGAAGTTAGTAAAAGATAATGTGGTTAGACAGTATGGGATAAATTCTACATTGAATGATATTCCAGAAGATCGTACTCTTCTGGATGTGTTTGTGTGGTCAGAGACATTAGAAGGAACGGGATTTTGGTTAGTTCGTCAGCAGAATATTCACTCAGGACAAGAAAAGAAATGAAACCACTTCCAAGCAACAAAACAATCCAGAAGTTTCGAGTTGTTCTTTCTGTTCCTCAAATGAGGACAATCTTGAACTGTCTTTACATGGATACAGAAAACCTAGTAGAAAATGCGGAACTTATTGGATGGATGGCTAAACAACTTAGGAAGGCGGAATTTAATATCTCTGAGCCTTCACATATTGCCTCAGCGGAATCTGTTCTAACTTCCAAGACTTCCCACCTTGTGCAAGAAGTTAAGGACAAAGCAGGGCAGGATTCTTATCTCGCTTACTCGCAAGGTTTTGAACTTACAGATGCTGGAGTTATCCTTGCGCTTAAATATAAAGCTGAGAATGTCCTGACTTGTGGCTCTCTTACAGAAGAAGAATCTCAAGTCTTGAATGAAGCTGTAACTAAAGAACTTCTTGGAGGCTTATAAAAATGACCAGTCCTAGAGGAAAAGGTAAAAGAACTTCTGTTTACACAAAGGTTGGGCAGTTCCCTAAGAATTACAAGCACATTCGAGTAGGAGACCCGGCCACCTTTAAAGCAACTAAGCACCACGCTGGATGGCCAAAAGATAAGGAAGTTTATGGGAGAATTATGGGGGTTTATCTTAATGATGAAAACCCTTACATTATCGTAGCTGCCTCCCCTGAGTTTCATTCTTTTGGCGGAACACTCTTCGCAATCTTTCCACAAGGCCATCCCGAGTTTGATTTCTATCTAAAGATCAGAGACGCAAACTTAGGAACTCTGTTAAGACAGCGGGCAATGCAAGAGAGAAAGGAAGCGTTCCAAGGGAATGTTCTTCCATTGTTCTAAGCTGAAGAAACTTCTGAAACTTTGAAAGGAATTGAATGAAATGAAACTACTTTGCCCGTTTTCTGGAGTCAGATATTCATTATCACAAGACTCTTCCCAATTCTTGCAACTAAAAGAACAGAAAGTTCCTCACCCTTTCTTAGCTGTTCCCTTAAATGAAGTTCTTGGAACTGTGCTGCCTCTTGCAGCTAAGCAACTCTTAACAGAGGAAAAGCTACACCTCTTTGGAACTTATCTTGTTTCCAAACTTCCTATTGAACGCTGGGGCAATCCTCTTCTTGAGAAAGCCCCTCTTTCTTATTGGACTCCCTTCTGGCTTGCCCACATTGAAAATTTAGCTTCTACAGTTAAGCGCTTGGATGGTAAGAAACCCAAGAACATCACAACTTTTAATGTTGTGGGCGAACACTTTCAAGTAGGACAACAACCCCTCTCCAATCTGAAAGAATGGCTTGCTTCTACTAATACAGCAATCAATGAGTTTTATGCTCCAATCTCTGAGGAAGCACTAAAAAGGAACAAGGAGTTCCGTGCAAATCTTTCAGAGGAACAGTTCTCTAGCGAAGCGCAATGCAATGCAGTTATTGAGAAAATCCTGCGCGGCTCCCTGTCTTCTCCTAGAGAGAAACAAAAGTTTCCTGAGCTTATCGCCAATTGGGCGGCTAAGGTTGGTGACTTTCCTAATTCAGTCTTCAAGAAAACTAATGGGGATCGCACAACTATTAGAAACTTTTGGAAAGGAATCATCCAGGATGCTTTTGATCTTGGAACTAACGGGAAGGGTTACGCAAACATTCTGACTTCGGATGTTACTATTGCAGACTTAGAAGAACTTCAAGATCATTGCCGAGATAACATTCCTTGTGGGACTCTCCAATCCCGTGCGCTTTGGGAAGAACTGGATAAGCTTAAAGAAGTTATCTTTGAGTTTAAATCCCCTGCAAGATCTAGAGAGCTTTCTATAGAAGTCCTATCTTCTGGTGATATCAAATCTATCCTAGAAGAAGTTTCCCATGTTGTGCCAGTTAAAAATCTAGAGAATGATGATCCAGATATGCCAAGGAAAGAAGACTATCCGACTTTGAGTTCCTTTGTGAAAGCGAAGATGGCATATAAGAATCAGAAAGCAAAAGAACTTGAAGCAGGTGAAAACAAATGAGCCTTTCTCTCCCTCTGATGAACAACTTGTGCAAACGTTGGACACTCCCAGAACATATTAAAAAGGAATGTGACTTCTACTTTCTTCGCTCTTATTCAGATGCAGAACTTGTGCAGCTCTTGCGCGCTTTCCCTGATGCAACTGGGCTTTATATCCAAGAGTACGGAATTAACTTTACTGTAATATTTCAGCACGGGGCGGATAAGGTTTATGTTCGCAACGGGGAACTAGCTAAAAGGAACGAACCCAATAATACTTCCTATTGGTGTTCATTCAGAAGCATAACTTTCCAATGGCAAGGAGTTGATTGCACTAAGAGTTATGTTCTTGTGCAAGTGGACAAGGGAGTTAAGGACTTTAAAGATCTTACGCGGGAAAGGGCCGTAGGCACTCCTCGTGGGCAGCTTGACTCCTTAGAAAAAACAATAGAACATCTAGGTTATAAGTCTAGAGGATTATCTTGGCGCTCTTATGCAGAACTTTCCCAACCTAGAGATTCAGAAGATAATCTAGGAACTGAAATAGATGAAGAGGTTTGAAAGAAAATGAAAAGATATATGATGCAGCACAAAATGACTGGCTCTATTACTTCAATTTTGCTAACTGAAACAGAGCATGAAACGTTCTTAGCACAAGGATGGAAAGACTTAACTGAGGAGGAATATAAAAAACTAGAAAAGGAGATTCACAATGGACGCTAATGCACTCAAAAGACTTCGTGAACAGATTAGGCTCAAGAAACTTAGAAGTGAGATTGTTCAAATTGAAGGCCAACCCATTGGTCAAGCTCTCACAGATCAAGTTCACGAACTCAATAAGCTAACTCAAGCTATTCAAGATAACTCCCCAGAACCAGAAGATGAGGATTGGAAAGATATCCCGTATAATCTGGCACAGCAAAGATTCATTGATCTTACTGTTTCCGGGCGTCCTGTTGCTCTTACTGGCCCTGCTGGTTCCGGTAAAACAACTGCTGTAAAGGGAGCAATTAGAAAGCTTCTTTCTTCTGGAAAGATTCCACCAATTCCACAGTCAACTCATAAACATATCTACAGTGGAACTCCTGGAGTTGCTTGTGTAGCTTTCACAAACAAGGCTGTGGAGAACATGAAACGAGTTCTTCCTAAGGATCTTCGCGCAAACTGCATTACAATTCACAAACTCTTGGAATTCCAACCGGAATACTTTGAGACAATAGACGAGGTAACTGGCACAACTAAGAAGACAATGAACTTCTTGCCATCTCGCCACGCAGATAACCCACTTCCGGAAGGAATTAAGGTTCTAATCATTGACGAGGCAACTATGGTTGCTGTTGATCTTTGGAATCTTCTAGCAGATGCAATTGCGCACCCTATTCAAATCATCTTAATTGGGGATATACAGCAGCTTCCTCCAGTCTTTGGCAAATCTATCTTTATCCACGCAATGCAGGGAGGGATTGAGAAAGTAGAACTTACAGAAGTTCACCGGCAAGCTTTGGAATCTCCTATTATTGCACTAGCGCATAGGATTCTTTCAGGCAAACAAATTCCTCCGCCTGAGTTGGATTCGCTTAACTACAATGGAGAACATGGAAGACTTACAATTAAGCCATGGAAGAAGCCTCTAAGTGATACTGGTGCGCTTAAAATCATGGGAATGACTTTGCCTCAGTTCATTGATGCAGGGGAATACGATCCGCTCAATGATGTTATCCTGACTTGCTTCAATGTGAACTTTGGTACAGTAGAACTTAACAAGATTGTGGCCGGGCATCTTGCAACTGTGCAAAGAAGAAAGGAACCTAATGCACCAGAATCTTATGTGCATGAAATCATCGCAGGCATTAATAAGAAATACTTCCGCATAGGAGATAAAGTTCTATTCAATAAGACAGAGCATTTCATTACAGATATCAAGAAGAATCCAAAGTATCTTGGCAAGCTTCCTAGGATGGCTTCAACTTCTCTAGATTACAATGGGATTGAAGCTGATTCTGCTAAAGCTTTTCAGGATGATGCGGGCCATCTCTTAGATAAAACTTTGGATGATATCGATGACTTTCTTTCTTCCTATTCTTCAATGGATAAAGAAGAAGGTGAAGGAATGTCTAGAGCTGCGTCTCATATCTTGTTCCTTTATTCAGAGGGATTGGATCAAACAGCGGAACTATCTTCTTCTGGAGAGATTGGGAACCTAGAATTAGGATATGCAATCACAGTGCACAAGTCTCAAGGTTCTGAATATCCTAGAGTGTTCTTTGTTTCCCATTCTACGCAAGCAACAATGCACTTCCGGGAACTGCTTTACACGGCAATCACACGAGCCAAGAGAGAGCTTGTAGTTATCTGCCCTCCTGCTATGTTTGTGAAAGGGATTAATACACAAAGACTTCCTGGCCGAACGCTAGAAGATAAGCTTGTTGCTTTTGATAGGACAATGCAGCTTCAGAAGGGATCTGTTGCACAGCAACCTGAAAGAATGGACTTGTTTAAGAGTTCTAATCTACTCAAGGAACTTGAAAGAGCCTAACTCGGTTGAGAAAGTTTCTCTCAGAGACCCCCCTATTGCACGGGGGGCGCCCCTCCCTTAATATGGCCACTCCTAAGCAGCAAACCCCTTAGCTGTAGAGTCCCCCTAACCCAAACCTGAAATAAGGAAACATCAAAATGACCGGCACTAAACTCATCGAAAAAGATTTCGCATTCCGTCAAAACAAAGATGGTTACAAGCGTCCAACTGTCTCCCTGCAAATTCAAGTTCCTGATCTGGAAGGTGTAGCAATCCTGCTTTCTTCTGAAGATTCCAAGGTGCAAGAGTTGGTTGTTGGTCTGGTACAAGATACCCTGACCGGTTATGTTCGTAAGTTTGTTGAAGATGACGCAGACTTCGATCAAGCTAAGTTCGACGCGCTGGTAGCTGAAGGTAAGATTTCGATCGAAGCCATCGCTAACCTGCCACGTTCGGAACGCAACACCATCGGCAAAGAAGATCTGGAAGCTTTCGCCAAGGATTATATCCAGTACATGCCAGCCATTACTGGCAAGGACGTCAAGAAAGTTCAAATGGCAGCTGGCCTGTTCATCGAACGCTTCAAGCGTGTTGCTGGTGATAACCAGATTCTGGCAGTTCTGCAAGAACAACTCGGTCAGTTTGCTGAAGGCGTTACTGAAGAAGTTCTGGCAAATCACGAACGTGTTGTTGTTTACCTGTCTTCCAAACTGGAAGAACTGCTGAGCCTGGAAGTTACTGCTGATGCGCTGTAAGATCTTCTGATCTTATAAGTTAAACAAAACCCACCTTCTCTTAATTGAGTTGAGTGGGTTTTGTCAGTAACAAACAATAGTGGGAGAAGTATCTAATGATACGCTTCTTAATTCAACTTGCTTTCAAGTGGCGCCAACCACTCAATTACTGGAAGGAAAGCAAGGATAACACTAGCGCATGGCTGCCGAGTTACTTCCCTCGGAAGAATAAGATGCGCAACTGGCCCCTAATCTTGATCTGGCGATCTAGTTAGGCTAAGGGGGATTAGTTGGCGCTAACCCCTAGCCCTGAGAATGAAAACCTGGCGTCGGATTCATTGGCTGTTCCGACTAGAAATACAGCCAAAGCAAGAAATCTTAACCCGCCTTTCCTTAATTGGATTGTGCGGGTTAAGTCAGTAGCAAGAGAGCTAAAATTTCTGGGCGAGTAACGCAACTACAGCGTAGGCTTATGATCTTGAAGATCCAAGCCGCTAGGTTCGATCCCTAGCTCCCCACCATATTAGAGTGAATGCAGAAAGGCCTACATTAGGCGATGACTTTTCAACTCTTGTCACTCTGATAGCAACACCCCCAACCTTAAAACAGTTGGGGTTTTTTATTCTCTAAAGTTTTCTTTTCTTTTTAAGTTGTTTAGTTTAAATGACAAACCAGAGAGATGAAATGAAATGAACTTCCTTACTCTTACTCAATTCACAGAAATGTGGAAACTTCAGGACGCCCTGAACACTGCAACTTCTGGCCCTGATTGGAAAGAAAAAGGACAAGATTGGAATCTTGCAATCAAATCTGAAATCATGGAGTTCTTTGACTACATTGGCTGGAAGTGGTGGAAGGAACCAGATAAAACCAAAAGCTCAACAGATATGCAAGCGAGACTTGAGCTTGTGGATATTTGGCATTTCTTTCTTTCAGGTTTAATAGAACTGGAAGCCAGCAATGAAAGCTTCGGCCCAAACACAGTGTACAACTGGTTAAACACAGAACAGATGCCTACAGGTGGAACAGTCAAACAACTTGTAGATTTAGACAGTAACACTTTGTCAATTGAGGAAGCCAGTTGGATTTTTTCGTCTGTAATCCTTGCTTGTGAGTGGAGCTGGGAAGAACTTTATAAAGCTTACATTGGCAAGGTTGCATTGAATAATTTCCGCCAAGCTAATGGTTATAAGGAAGGAACTTATCAAAAGATCTGGTCTGGAGAATACTGGGCTGATGGAGTCTTATATCCAGCAGAAGAAGACAACTACTTCCTAGAAAAGATTCTTCAGGAACTTTCTCTCACAGAAGGGGCCTTGACCTACGAGGCTGTATACCATAAGCTCTCTATCGAATACCTAGTTGCACAAAACTAAGCTTCTTAAAAGAAATGGGAATTGTCAGATATGAGTAAGAAGAAAGAAAGGAAGTATGCCCATATCTGGCAAGCCCTTAAAGATACCCAAGGACAAAAGCTTTCTTATGTTACATTGGAATTTCCTAAGGAGATTCACAAGACAGTGCTTTTAGCTCTGAGAAAAGAATGTATTAATGACCGAGCTTTCAGAGCTGAGTGCATTGAGAAAGGAAAAAGTTTTGAGATAGGCTTCAATCAAATTGGAGATGTCTTGCAACTTTATCTCAGGTGGAAAGAACATATCACAGATAGTTTTGTGATTGGACCGGAAAGGATTGCAAGAATGAGTAAGTGGAGGAAATAAAAGAGGAGTTAAGTTATGGGATTTAAAAAAGATGAAAAAGGTAATATAATTCCTAGTCCTAAACAAAGAGCTGTCCTCCTTTATGGACAAAGATTGAGAGGACATGGGAATGTGAGTGAGTTGATATATCACTTAAATGCCCTAGGAGCTACAGAAGCAGCGACTAATGTTAAACTAGCTTTAAATGTTCTTAATGGACTGGCTTATAGAGAGTACGTACAAGAGCGACGTAGACTAGATCCTAACTGGGAAAGCCCTTTCGAGAAGTTTTTACGAGAGTCCGCGCAGCAAGATGAAATAATGTAGGAGAAAAGAAATGGCTGAGTCACCTCTAGCAAGACTTCTAAGACTGAAGAAAGAAAAAGAAACTCAGGAGAAAAGCAATGGCACAACCTCATTGGAAACGGTACCAACAGAAAGCACAGAAGTTGGAACTGGAGCTGGAAGCACTGGAGCTGGAGATAACTCAAGTTCGGGGGGAGAAACACTTCCTGAAGAAGGAGTTAAACAAGACAGCGGAGTGGATGTTCTGGTTCCTGATGTTGTTCCTAGTGAGCCTAGCCCTGAACCTGTTCCAATTGTGGAAGATGTTCCTGTAGCTCCTGCTAAACCAATGAGCGCAATGGAAAGATTGAGAGCGCTTAAATCTGGAGGAAGTTCTAATGTCGGACAAGCAAGCAGCAATGATTTGCATAACTGTGATAACAGTAGCGTTACTTTGGTTCCTCCTAAGGCTGAGGAAGTAATTCTTCCTAAATCTCAGAAGCCTCGCGCAACTCATCCAATTGCAATGGAGATGGCTGAGCTTGAGCAAGCTTTAGATGAACAAGTTCCTGGATTTGTTTCTATCCTTTCTCAGATTCACAAGAAACTTCGTGCCGACCCGGATATTGTTACCCTACTCTCTGATGAAGAAGTTGGTGTAATTGTTGCTGGCTTGGAGACGCATACCAATGTCACAATTGTCGCACCTTCTGCAATCAAGGCTGCAAAATCTAAAGCTAGAAAAGAGCCGGTCAGCGCAATGGATCTCTGAAGTTAAGGGTCATCCAGACTGGAAAGAAATTAGAGCTAAAGACAGGAGTGAGCAAATTGACAATCTTGTTTTGTTGGCTTATGTATTTTCTACTAGACCGGGCACTAATTCAAGAGAGCTATACGGCAGGGTTAGTAATCTTGCTCTTACTCTTCTTAACCCTAGTCACAGACTTCACAATTATCCTCACAGCTGTAGCAAGTATGTTCCATGCACTGTCTGCACCTGCGGGAATGTAATCTCAGAAGGAAAAGGTTGGGGTCTCTTAAAGCACTGTTCCCTTTGCAAGACTCCTCACTCAACTCGCTTTTATGTTCCAATGTTTCAAGATGCAATAGAAAGATCAGGCTGCGCAACTAGGGAATGGGCAGAGTGGGCACAAGTCCAAGCCATTCTTCTAAGAAACAAAGCTCTTAACTACAGAAGTCAAACCGCAATAGAGTCACTGACTTCGGAGAAAGAAAATGATTGAACTCTTAGATAACTTTGGAGAGCTAGATTTTCTAGACACTCCCATGGCAGAAGAACAGGAAAAGATTCCTCTTGTTCAACTTGAAGAAGGCCAGGTAGATCCTCGCTTCCTTCGCCATTCTTACTCAGGTAATCTCCTGTTCCATTCTTGCCCACGGAAGTTTCAACTCAAGAATCTTGGGGCACAGAAGGTAGAAGATAACTCCTCTAACGTAACCTTTGCTTTCGGTCATGTAGTAGGGGATGGAATCCAGAACATTCTAGTTGGCCTTAGTTGGGAGCAAGTAGTTCTCAAAACTTTCCTAGGCTGGCACGCAGATCTAGAAGCAAGCAATGAGAAACAAAAGAAAAGTTTCTTCTCTGCGCTTTATTGCTTGATGCAATTCAAGGCACTAACAGATGGTGGATTCCTAGATGAATATGAAGTCGCCTACTTTGAAGGCAAGCCCGCTAGCGAGCTTAGCTTTCGTATTCATTTTAAGGATTCAACTTTCCGTGGGTTCGTGGATCTTGTCTTGCGACATAAGATCACGGGAGAACTTCTGGTACTTGAACTCAAAACCTCAAGTGCTAATTATGTCCAAGCTTCTAACTATAAGAACTCAGCCCAAGCGATCGGGTACTCTGTGGTGCTGGACAGAATTGAGCCGGACGCTACTTCGTACGGAGTTCTGTATCTTGTTTATCTCACGAAGCTTGAAAAATTTGAAACTTTCGAATTCCCTAAGACCTACCATCAGAGAGCCTTATGGCTACGTGATAGAATGGTAGATGAATCCAATGTTCTTACACTAGTTAAAGAAGAAGGTAACTACGGAATCTGGCCAATGTATGGAGAGAGTTGCAACTCTTTCGGCCGGGACTGTGAGTACATGGATATCTGCCACCTGCAAACTAACAACATCATTGTTCCCCTAAACGAGAAACACTTCCTAGATATAGATAGAGATACAGGGAAGGAAGCCACTTATCAGTTTGAGATTCAACTGAATGAACTCTTGGAAGCACAAGAGATTCAAAGTGGCGGGGAAATTGTGTGGGAAGTTTCCCAAGAAGTTCCTGAACTTGATGATTCACTTTGAAGGATAATTGAAATGGCTAAGTTAACTTCCATGGCTGCATCCAAAACTAAAAGGATGATCGTATATGGCCCGCCAAAAACTGGTAAGACAAAGCTTGCTGGCGCCATGGCAGAAAAGAAAAATGTACTGTTCTTCTCGCTTGAAAATGGCCATGATACTCTCTTTCAACTTCCCCATGAATGGCAGGAAAGAATTACAGTTATTGCAATCCCAGATTCAAAGTCTTACCCCATTGCTATTGAGACCATGCTCAAGGTTATTAAAGGCGGGCCAGTTTCGATCTGCGAGGAACATGGCAAGGTTCAGTGTCCCATCTGTACTAAGGAAGGAAAGCCTGTTGAGCAAGTTAACTTATCCGAACTTGACGAATCCTGGATAGTTGTTGTTGACTCCCTTACGCAGCTAACTAACTCTGCAATGAGTAACATTACGAAGGGTAAGCCTGATGACTACAAAATGCAAACCGATGATTGGGGAAGCCTCGGTAAAATACTTGACGCGTTCCTGTCGCATGTCCAAGCGGCACGCTACAATATCGTTTGTATTTCTCATGAGACTGCGGTTGAAATGCAAGATGGGAAAGAGAAACTTGTCCCAACGGCTGGAACACGAAATTTCTCTCGCAACACTGCGAAATACTTTGATGAAGTTATCTATTGTGAAGTAGCAAACAAGAAACACGTCTTCGGTTCTTCCACTGGATACAAGATGAATGTTATCTCTGGATCACGTGGGGATTTCTCTCTTGAGGATTCTTTAGAACCAAAGCTGTTGGATTTCTTTTATCCAGCAGAAGCAAAGCTGAAACCGAAAGTTGCTACAGCTGCAAAGTAGTTCTATGAACTAAATGAAACAAACCTAAACTTAAATTAAATGAAAAGTGAGAAATAACATGAGCGATATCTTTGACCTGTTGGACGAATCCCTTGACAACCTGGCTGACCTGGAAAAGTTTGAGCCCCTTCCTGCTGGTTCCCACTCTGTAAACGTGAGCTTTAAAGAAGAAAGTAATAACAACATTCCTGCTATTCGTATGGAAATGACTCTGGTTGAAACTCTGGAACTGGCTAACTCTAATGAACCAATGCCTGAGCCGGGTAAGAAAGTTGGTATTCTGTACATGCTGAAGTACAAGGATAAGCAAACTCAGGAAATTGTTCCAAACAAAGTTGGTCAAGGTCAACTGAAAGAAATCCTGAACGTGCTGAAAGAGCAATTCGGTGGTGCAAGTCCACGTGAAATCATGGCTGCTTCTGAAGGTGCTAACGTTGCTGTAACTCTGAAGGTTCGTCCAATGAAAGATGATCCGGATGTTAAGTTCAACACTGTTAAAGCAATTGCAATTATCTAACTCAAGAAGTTAGAACTGGAAGTGTTAGCTTAAGCCAACTGGGATAACACAAGGACAAGGATGTCCACTTTCTTTTATTCAAGCCTATCCTTTCTTAAGGAATTTATAACATGGCAACTCACCTGACACCATCAACTTCAGGCAAGACAGCCCTAACAACAGACTCCCAAGGGCTAATCCCCAAGGGAGTTTTGTTGCTTCTGGAACCTGAAGATCTTCAGCTCGCAAATAAACTCAACCCCTTCTTGAATGGAGTTCCAGCTAAACTTTTCAACACAAGTAAGACAAAGCTGGATACTATTACAGAGCTAACTCTCAGCTGCAAGAAGCATGGGATTACTGCGGTAATTACTAATCAAACTTATATCTTGCAGAAGCTTCTTCCTGAAGGGCCAGCGCGTAAGAGTGCAAAGGTTACCAACTATGCAGGAAGTATCATTAAGTTTGATGGGATTGAGTTCCTTATCATTGGTGCGCTGAAAAGATTGAGGACAGTTCCGTATGAAGAGTTCATCGTTAGAACTTACATTAGCAAGATCGTCTCTCCACACAAGTGGAGACAAACTAGTGATTTCAATTGGAAGCTCATCCGAACCCAGGCAGATTTTGATATTGCCAAGTCTGTTTTATCTGCGTGTGATCTTATTGCAACGGACACTGAAACTGCTAGATGGCAAGCCTCAATTAGAATGGTCGGATATACGGGATGCAGACTGGAGGATAATGACTCCTTCACATATGTTATCCCTATTGAAGGAATGCATTCCATCTACTGGATGCGAGAACTTAACGATCTTTCAGTTCCAAAAGCTATGCAGAACGGCAAATACGACCTTGCCTACTTTGCAAGATTTGGAGCACCAGTCAGAGCTTATTACTACGATACTAAGAACATGCTCCATGCATGGTACTCTGAACTTCCCAAAGACCTGGGATTTGTTGTTGCACTGTTAGTCCGTGATTCCATGTATTGGAAAGATCTAGGTTCTTCCGCTGATAAGAATGAACAGTATCTTTACAACGCATTGGACTGCTGGGGTACTGCTGAAGCTTGCCTTGCTTGGCTTGCAGCTGCACCTAAGTGGGCGAAGAAGAATTATGTAATGGAATTTAAAACAGTTCCAGCTGCACATATGTGTGAGATGACTGGCATCAGAAGGGATATGGAAGCCCTGAATAGGTTTGCTGATGCTAGCGAGATTAGGCAGAAAGAAACTCTTCAATCTCTACGAACTATGGTTAACTCACCTTATTTTAATCCTAGCTCACCTGTACAATGTAAGAACTTAATGAAAGTTCTAGGTGCTAAAGAGAAAGAACTAGAATCCTCAGATGAAAAACATCTCACAGCTCTCTCATACAAGCACCCGCTCAATGAGCGGATACTCACTAGCATCCTTGACTATAGAGGAGATAGAAAAGAAACTTCTACCTATCTTACGAGAGGAGTTGATAGCAAGGGCGAGAGTCTGGCTAAAGAATTTGGTCCCGAAGGAAACAGAAGAATCCTCTACTCGATTAATCCAGATGGAACTGACACTGGACGTAACGCTTCTAGAGAACATCACTTCTGGTGCGGGCTACAAATACAAAATGTTGGTGCTGATTCCGATACAAAAGAAACCTTCATTGCTGATCCTGGGTGGGATCTTTGGGAAGCAGATTATTCCCAAGCGGAAGACAGGGGGGTTGCGTATAAAAGTGGTGACGAAAATCTACTGAGGATTTTTTCTCAAGACGTAGATTCCCATTCTTATAAGGCTTCTATGTTCTTCGGTATTCCTTACGAGGAGATATACCAGCCTGCCATTCCTGAGTCTATTTGCCCACTAACTGGAGTTGTTGTTCCATTCCAGAAAAAGAAAGTCTTACTTCCTGACATTAGGCAGCTAGGAAAGAAAGTTAACCATGGAGCTAACTACAACATGGGAGCTAGGGTTCTTGTAGATACAATGGGAGCAAAAGCTTTACGGAAGGCGCAAATAATCCTGAAGCTTCCCAAGCATTGGGACTTACTCGGTATTGCTCAGCACCTTCTTAATGCCTATGAGAAAGCTTTCCCCACTGTGAAGAAAGACTATTACCAATCTATTATCTCCGAGATTAAAATCACTGGACGTTTAACAGGAGATACAGGTTGGACTCGTTATTGTTTCCAAGAGGCCACCTTCTCCAAGATGGCTTTAAATGCTTATGTTGCTCACGTAACTCAATCTCTCAATGCAATGATATTGAATACAGCTTTTGTGAAAGTATTCAATGCATTAGGTTTCAATCCTCACTTCAAACTCCTAGCTCAAATTCACGACTCGATACTCTTCTCAACTAGGCATGGTCACGAGTATCTCGCAAAAGAAGTTCAACAATTAATGACATTCCCAGTTCCAATTACGGACTGCAAAGGAATTGTACGAGACCTAACCGTCCCGGTTGATATCAAAAACTTGGGCGCGAATTGGAGAGGCAAGAGTGAATGAGGAAAATCAAAGAGAGTTTAAAGAGAGAGATGATTTCTTCAGTCGCTGGTTCAACTTTACTAGAGGGACAGAAGTCCCAACTTTCTTTTATCGTTGGAGTGCGATAGCTGGACTTGGGGCATGGCTAGGGCGCGATGTTCATCTCAAGTTCGGGGACACAGAAATCTATCCCAACATGTATGTTATCCTTATGGGAGAACCAGGAACTAAGAAAAGTACTGCGATCAAGAAGATGAAAAAGCTTCTGGCGCGTGTTGGATATAACAAGTTTAGCGCAGAGAAAACTTCTAAAGAGAAGTTCTTACTCGATTTGGGAGGGGTTGATGATCCAGATTCTAGTGGAGATGACTTCCTCGATGCAGGCTTATTTGGGGAAGATGAAACAAGAGAAGTCTTTATTGGCGCGGATGAATTTAACGATTTCTTTGGCAATAACATTCTTGAATTTGTTTCAATGCTGGGCGTTCTTTGGGATTTTGAAGGGACATATGAAAATAAAATCAAGAATGGTCAGAGCATTCAAATTCCTAATCCGTATGTTTCGATTCTAGGAGGCACAACCCCGACCACCTTTAACGCAACCTTCCCAAATGAAATCATAGGTCAGGGGTTTTTCTCTAGGACTCTTGCAGTTCATGCGGCTCCAACTGGGAAAAAGATTACTTGGCCTTATTCCCCAACCGAGGAAGAGAAAGATGAGATTGAAAAGTATCTCCTTGGAATTAAGACTAATCACAATGGGACCATACCTCTCACTGTCGCAGCCACTAAACTTGTGGATAAAATATATCAAGGATGGGAGAATATTGCGGATGTCAGATTTGCTTCATATGCGAATCGTAGACACATTCACTTGCTCAAGCTCATCCTCATTGTTACTTGTGCAAGAATGGGAAAGCAAGTGGAGGTTGAAGATGTTATCTATGCAAATACTATCCTCCACCACACTGAACAATTCATGCCGCAAGCTTACGGGGAATTTGGTGAAAGTAGAAATTCCGCTTTAACTCATAAGATTCTCCAGATTCTTGAAGGAGCAAAGGAACCTTTGACTGTTCTTGATCTTTGGGCTTTGATGCAGTCTGACTTTGATAAGATGGAACCCTTCACTCAACTTATCCAAGGCATAGCCCACGCAGGGAAGATCATTGTTCATGAAGGGAAGCTGTTACCTAAAAGAAAAGCAGTGAAAGCAGAGTACAACGGGGTAATTGATTACAGTTACCTTCAACCAGATGAAATCATGAGGTAGTTAATATGGCTATTGATACAGCACCCACTTCAGCACAAACTGCAAAAGAAAGACTCTTGAATATTAAGAACCCAGCTCCTATTCCTGTTTATCCAATGTCTTATATGGGAGTTGGTTGCACAGAAGAAGAGTTCCCATTTCTACGAGATAGTTTTTCAATGCTCGCTTCTGATGAGTTCTCTCAACTAGACGTAGAGAACAAACTTGCTACTCTTAGAAGTAAAAATAAGACTAAAGAACCTGAAGTTGCTTCTTCTGTTGAAGCAACTCTTGCACAACGAGGTTCCCGTTATGGGGACTTCACAGATCATGCAAGGCTGTGTCAGAACCTAATTACGCAACTTCAACATTTTGAAGTGCCAGATAGTGGACAGGGGCATAAGAAGGAAGGAGATAAGATTCGCATTACGCCTTGGCATAATCTTGATCCAGTTAAACGACAGGCACTTACAGTTATCTGTGACAAGATTGCCCGCATTCTTTCTGGTGATCCCAACTACGATGATAACTGGCATGACATTCAAGGTTACGCCAAACTTGTAGAAGATCGTCTTCCTTGCAAACAGCAGAAGGAAAGCTAAGATGACTTACTCTAAAAGCAAGCCTGATTCCCAGAAACGTCACCTTGTACTAGACTTGGAGACTCTTGCCCTTGCTCCTAATGCTGCAATCACTGAAATTGGAATTGTAGATCTTCTCTCTGAGGATAGCTTCAGTGTTTCAATTAATCCAGCAGAGCAAATAGATGGCTTTGTTCAACACAATGAAACTATCCAATGGCATATCAAGAAGAATCCTGAATACCTTATTCTTCTTGCTCATACTGGCCACCGTCCTTGCGCTGCAGCCGGAGCTTTGTCCAATTGGCTAAAGGAAAAGAAGATTCAGACAGGTCAGGAACTTGTTATCTGGTGCCAAGGAACTGACTTCGATATTCCAATCATCACGAATTTTCTCAAGTACTACGGGTATCCGTTGGAATGGAAACACTCTGACGTTCGAGATATCCGGACTCTGGCTGCCCTCTTTCCTAATGTGGAATATAAGAAGGGCAATCATACGGCGGCTGAGGATGCTTACATGGCGGCTCAGTATCTTCGGAAACTGGCGTACGGATTCCCAGAAGTCCAAACCCTTCTTGGATTGAATCGTCTGGATGGCGCCTTTAACTACGACAAAGTTTAAGGAACTGACATGGTCCGCATAGAAATGTTTGACCCTAGGCTAGTTGCTCTGATGGCAGAAGTCAGGAATCATCCTGAACTTATGCGAAAGATTGCAGCCGCAGAGTTAGCTGGCCAAAATGCCCACTCCCTCATCTTTACTTTTGATGCAAAGAAGGATGAGAGCATTGACATCATTAGAACAGCAGAAGAAGGAATAGGTTTCATTGCAGCTCAAGTTGGTATTGCTCTGGATGGAGATTACATCCTTGATGATATCTACCAGATCTGTGATAGAGTCAGGGAGAGGTTGGAAGAGAAAAGGAAAGTTATCCTTGTCTCAGAAGATGGAAGCAAGAAAGAAGTAACAGGTAAAGTAATCATCCCACCTAAGTATATGCACTAGCTCTCGGAGGTAACATGCTGGCTAGTTTAAAAGGTTGGCTGGCTAAACTCAAAGATTCTCCTGACACAGAGGTAGATCTATCAAGACGGAGAGTCTTAAAAGGTGCAGCAGGTTTAGCTGCCGTAGCTGTAGTTGCAAGTGCAGGAGGATTAAAACTTCTAACTGCAGATGAAAACTCCAGACTGATTGATATGATCAAATCTGGTGTAGTTGAAAATCAAACCTTCTATTTAGATAGAACTGCTGTCTTTGAAGGGCTGGATGGACTAATGCTTAGGAACTGCTCTTTCATTGCGGCTCCGGGTTTCATCGGTAACAGTTTGATCATCTTAAAAGATGCCACCAACATTGTGCTGACAAACTGCTTCTTTGATAGTACGGGCATAACAGACCAATACTCTACAGCAATCACGCTACAGAAAGGAGATTCACATGGAAAACCAACACCGCAAGATCAGTGGCTATCGTGAACTGAGCCAAGAAGAAATTAATTTGATGAACAAGATTAAAGCTCTTGGCCCTCAGATTGAAGATATACTTGAAGAAGTTCGACTTCATATCATTAATCAAAAGACTGGCCCGGTTGCTCTTACTGATGAACTCACAGCCGATAGGCATCACGATGCAACCCCAGAACGATTTACTGCTCTTGCCAAAACTGAGTTCCAAACTGGCCTCATGTATCTGACTCGCGCAGTAGCTCAACCAACTTTCTTCTGAGACAACAAAAACCCCCAACCTACTTCTAGGAAGGGGGTTTCTTTTTGCCTGTCTTAAACTAACAACTTTAACTTGTTGGAGCGCGCAGACGTTAGGAGTTGACCGTTAAGGCGAAGCGCCACGAGGAGCAGGATCCGAAGTCAATCCCGTAGAGCGTAACGAAGTGGAGCGTGGATTGATCTTTGGGGCCCCGAGTGATAAGCTAGCCGGAGCGGGCAAGCTCCGTAGTCAAGCGCGGATCTATTCCTTTAGAAACTATCTACAGCTTCCTGTCCTAAGCTATCCCTTCCTCCCATAATCTCCTGCATATACCTTGCATAAGGAGAGTTCAAACCTTGAGCTAAAGCTTCCGCTCTAGATCTATCCGTGTTCTTATACTGCTCCATGAACCAACTATTGAATCCTTTCTGCTTTCCTCCTAGCTCCATGTAACGCTGCGCAAATTCTCCAATCTGCTCAGAGTTTACTTCCCCGCCTCCTTGCAAGTTAAGCTTGAGCTCCGTGCCTAACTTCTCCCTCTTGGCCCGATCCGCGGCCATGTAACCTTGAACCCTGAAGTAAGCATTACTTGTAATGGCTTCATCAATTGGTTTAGCTCCTGCCAACCTAGTTAACGTAGCCCAAGATGCCAGATCATTACTCCCCAAGATAGTTCCATTAGCTTGAGTAGAAAGAACTTTTCCATCTTCATTTGTGAAAGCTCTTGCAGTTTGAGCCATCCCAGCTAGAGGACGGGAAAGACCCATGTGCTCAATTCCATTTAAGAAAGAGTTCCAGACCGGAGCACCTCCTTGAGCTTGTGAAATTGCATTAGCTGTACTGGAGAAAACTTTTCCAAAAGCTGCGATAAATGGAATATCTCCGGGGTTTGTTGGGTTTGGCACAATGCTCCAAGTTCTAGGGTTGGTATCTCCTCGAGTAAAGAGGGAAGCTCTGAGAACATTTGAGGGTGCTCCATACATAATCCAATCAGCGCCCTTTTGTCCAAAGAGAATCTGGGTAGCGGAATAAAGATCTTTGTGCTCAGTGTTTCCACTAGCGCCTCCAATCAAACTAGAGTTGATAAGATTAAAAGCAGGAAGACTTGAAGCTCCATAAATACTTCCCTGCAATCCCATAGCCAAAGCTACAGTCTTGCCTCTTCCTTCGCCAACGTACCGGAACATCTGCTGCATCAAGTTGAATTGATAAGATTGGAACAAACCAATAGCTTGACCAATCGGACCTTGGAAAGCAAGTGGCCTTTCTGCTGCACGGATAACTCCATTTACCCGATTAGAGAAAGTATTCACATAGGCCCAAGCTTCTTTCTCTCCAATTACTCCATGCTTAACTCCAACTTCTGTGATCTGTTTCATCACGTCTGCTGCAATCAAACGGTTGAATTGCTCAGTCCATCTATTCCCTGTGACTTTTTCCCCAGCTTTACCAAAGGCTTCCCAAGCCTGATCTAGTTTAGTGGAGAGTTTATTTAAATCCTGAATGCCTTCGCTTCCTGTCAAGGTCATAGCATCCAAGCTTTTGTAATACTGGTCACTCAGATCAGGAAGAAGCCCTCTCAACTTATACTGCTCAAGAAGAGCTTCCTTCCCTTCCCCATGAAGCCGCGCAAAAGAATTAGCAATGAGCTTAGCTGGAGATTTGATTAGATCCCCTTCAACCCCAGGGACTCCAATCTTCATAAGCTTAGCAAGTTCACCAGCTCCTTCTGCCGAACCTTTCTCAATGGAACTAGTGAGAGTCTTGAGCTCAGATGAAAAGAGAACAGTATTACCAAGCAGGTTGTTTAATGCGTTGAAAGGATCCAAGCGTAGAACTGTTGTAGTCAAGAAAGCATTTGCTTTCCGGACAAAGGAAGTTAGCGCCCCTCTTGGAACTGAGCTGTTCGCCATGATATTAATTGCAGTATCATAGTAAGCAGATTTAATTCCAAGCTCCTCGAAGATATCATTGATCTTGTCTACTTTCTCTTGAGTAACCTTGCCAGCTTGAGACCCAAAAACTTCTTGGGCTTTATCCCAGGCTCTAGATACATAACGATCTAGGGTCTGGTTCAAGGTGGTAAGAAGAGGAACCTCTTCGCTCTTAGTGATATTTAACATGGCCTTAATTTGCGCCATATACGGATTCTTATCTCCTGAAGTAAGTGAGTCAACAATTGTATCTCTCCCAGTGCGGGAGCTAGAAGTATTAGTAAACTGTTCACCGAGTCTTCGAAGTTCATTAACTTCTTTCTCATATTTGACCAGAACCATTTGCTTTGTCAGAGCATTCTCTTTACTTACATGATCCGCCATCCAATCATTCACGATCTTCTGTGGATCAGTTTGCGGAAAGAATCTAGAAGAGATACCACGAGACGCTAGATCTGTATCCAGATAATTCTCATGAAGAGTTTTATCATAGATCCATTCTCCCCTAGCGTTATAAAATTCTTCACTCTCTCCTTTCGTATAAACCTTATACTGTGCAGGCACCTTAGCAATTTGATCTTCCAGTTCTTTAGAAGATGAAGCAAACAACATCTTAGTATGCCCAACACCTACAAGAGTTTCATCCTTTACGAAAGCAACATAGCGGTAATCCCTTGGGTTAGGACGAACTGGACGGAAAACATCCAGAGCTTTCCTATCTTCATTCCCTTGAACTGCATTAAGCTCCTTCCAACTTTGGTTCCTTGTGCCATCCAAGGCTATGTGATTTTTAACTGCTTCCAGAAGTGAGCCACTTTCTGTAGTTAGATCAATCTCTTCTGGAGTTCCCCTGAACAAAGTAGGAGGCGCAACTTCTTCTCCAGATTCCAAAGCCCTCTGATAGTCTCGAATCTTCTGAGGGATAAGCATGTTCCCTGCATCATTGAGAACAAACTTCTCAGGAGTGTTAGAGATAATTTCATTGATGCTACTGAACCTAACTGCATCCTCTGGATTTTGAATTAACTTAAACCCAGCAGGATTGATATCCTCAGTAAGTTGAGTGATACGAGTGCGAGTCAGTTCTGCGGTCAAGGAACCAATGTAAGAAGTAGTTTCTTCCAGAGTTCCATAAGCCGCACCTGCGTTAGTGAAAGTACCTGCGCCTGTACCAGTTCTGTTAGCTTTCCTCAGAAGATCCTCAGAGATTTTAGGGAAGGCTTCTCCAACAGGGCCAGCAAATTTAGCAAAGACAAGATCAGTTGCCTGAGTTGCAAGTTTCTCCCGATACTTGATAAGAGCAAGACCATCCAAGATCCTGCCTTCTTCATCTGAAACTACAGAAGTATCATAGGTAGCCTTAGCAAACCTTGGTTTAAGATGAAGCTCTGCTGCTGTAACCGGTTTGCCCAAGAACTCACTCAGCTCTCTTGCGTAAGATTCCTGTGCGAAAGCTGCAACATCTGCTGGAACTTTTGCGCTGCCTTCGATGAAATCCCTTCTCACATCTGAAGCTACTTCCATGAAGTTAGTTGTGTGCTTGAGTCCTTTCTGTGCTTCAATTACTTCTGCCTTGGCTTCAAGGAGATGATTACGAATGGCATCCTGCCCAACGAGTTCAAATCTTTTACCCTTGGAGTCCTGCAGAGTAATTCTTTCTGCTTTGTCCCTAAGAGCCTTATCAATGAAAGGAAGATCATGAGATCCAATCACAGCCTTAGGATTCAAAGGAAGTGTACTAGTTCTCGCGTTGTACCAACGCAGTTCAACATCCTGTGCATTCTTAACAGTACGAAAATCCACAAGATCTTTGGTGGAAGTTCTAGCTTTCTTTGCAAGGTTTGCAATCTGCTCTGGTTTATATTTGTCTGCGAGCCTTGGGATACCTACTGTCTTGGCAATAGTTTCACCAATGCTACCTGAGTGCATCCTGATATTAAAGAAGCCCTCGTCATCGATTTGCTTAGCAGCCTGACCCAGGGTTTTAGCAACACCAGATTTAACGAGCTCGGAGATTCTCTTCTCAACACTAGAAGCTTCAGCTGTACGAGTAAGAGCTTTCATGTTTTGGAAAGTCTCTCGTGTACCCTTAGGTCCCAACTTTGCAACTACATCTGCAAAATCATTCCCAAGAGTATCATCCTTAGCAAGAGTCCTAATGTTAGTGCGGATTTCATTATCCAGCTTCCGGATATTATCCACACGAAGACGCTCAAGCTTAGCTGTCTCAGCTGCAACAACTTCAGGAAGAATAGATTCGCCTGTCTCACCTGCTGCAACTTTCTTAGCTAAAACTTCCTCAGGCAAAATCTCCTTGAGCAGGCTCTCCTTATCTGCTGCCGCTGACACAATCTTATCAGCAGTGAAAGTTTCTCTTGCAGAAGAAGTCAATTGAGTGGAAGTAGTTACACCAACCTGTCTTGCATCTGCAGCTTGAACAAGTTTCTTCACACCAAAGTAAGTGCTTGCAGCTCCACCAATTGCACCAAAGGCCCCGCCAATTAAAGTGCCAGTGGCAATATTCTTAATTAGATCCCCAGTATCCATCTCGTCCAAGATAGGAGACTTAAACATAGTTGCAGCTACAGCAGTTTCGAAGGCAACAGACTCAAGAAGTCCTTGCTGGACTCCTGCGCCTAGAGCTTTAAGAGAATTTGCATGCATGAAAGAAAAGGTAGCAGACTTAGATGCTAGATCTGCTGCTTCTCTTTTCACATAAGTTTCCATAGTTGGAGCCAGAAGATTAGTAGCCCAACGAAAGTTTGAGCCAAGCTCCCCTGCAGTTGCAGAACGCAAAGCAGCTTGTCCTGCCTTTAAACCTTTTACAGCAGCAAGCCCAGGAACAAGGCTAGTAACAACGAAGCCAGTAAGATCTGCGGCACTTTTGTTCTCCTCATAATATTTCCCCAGATCATCATCATAAGAAGAGACAAGTTCTTTTGTATCCGCATAGGCAACTTGATCTTCATCCCCTCGAAAGATATTAGATACAGCTACCCCAGAGTTCCAAAGAGAGTTCAAACCTGAAGCAATGGAAACAGCAAGAAACGAAGGAGTGTTCCCAAGACTAGTTGAGATATCCTCGAAGATGGAAGTGTTCTCTGCAGCAACATCATGAACACTTGCAGCTTGAAGATAGGAAGGAGCTTCATCAAAGTTCATAACTTACTCCGAAGTTTTATCCAGAATTTGTTTAGTGAGTCCCTTGGATTTCATGACAGTGAGAGCCAGGGTTACATCAGTAGAGCGAGTTAAGTCAAGAGGCTTAGCTGCTGCAATCTCAGCTTGGCGATCTGCTGCAATTCGTTTAGCATTAAGTCCACCACCAGAGATTTCAAGAGACTGGCCCAGTGAACCAAAGAAAGAACGATTGAAACCTTCTAGCTTAGTCTTATAACCTTCTTGCAAAGGTACGCCAAGTTGAAGGAAGCCACCTGTAGTATTCTTAATACCTACTGCATCCGAGAAGAACTGGGTGATCCCGTCTCGTGCTTCATTAAAAGAAATCTCTCCTTTATCAATGGAAGCAGTTGCAGTTGCGATCAAAAGATCTGGAGTTGGGTTAGGCTGTCCAGTGGCTACAAGAGTATCAAGGACAATCTTACCAAACTTACTTTGGGCAAGGGCCTGATTCTCCGCAGTAACTGTTGTAATAGGAACAACCTCATAAGGATTTCCTTTCCCACTCTTGATGTTACTTTGAGCTTGCTTTGCAAAGTTAACTACTGTCTCGTTGTAAATACGAGCCTGAGCAGCTTTATCCTTTTTAAGATCTGCTCCCTTGATTGGATCCAGACTCTCTTGTTGAACTCGTTGAGAAGCTAGAGTCTTAGAGTCTTCCAAGATGGAATAAGCTGGCTGGAACGAAGGAGGAAGTTTAGGGTTATCCCGCTCCAGTCGAGTAACTGTTTCCACAGGAGTATCCCCAAACACACGAGCCGAAGTTCCAGATTCCATAAGTTGGAAACCTTGAGCTTGGCGATCCCGCATGATATCCCCAATCTTGCCACTCTGGTTAAGAGTAGCCCTAACTTGGTTAGGAGTTACTTCTGGAAGTCCAGCTGTTTTGTTGTATGCATTAATCTGCGTGGCTGCGTCAGCATAGTATTGATCTTCAGTTTGTCCACGTTTGCGTTGCTCTCTTGTAAGAGCAAGTTGTTCTTTACGCAGAGCCAAACCTTCTTGCCAACGTGCGTCTTCTGTGACTTGGTTATAAACTTGCATTTGACGATTGAAGTTCTGCGAACCAACTTCCCGCATTACTTGGATAGCATTAGCTCCATATGCATTGCCTTGGATCTTGGCATCAAGAGCTTTAGCATCTGCAAGTTTTTTAGTTGCCTCTGCATTAGCTTGAATGGAAGCAACAGAAAGAGTTTCGGTAATTGCATTTTGAGTTTGCACAGTTGACTGAGTTTGTGCATTAAGTCCCTGAGCAACTTTTTGCTGAGTGTCGAACTGGGTAGCGAGTGCATCTCTTTCAGCTCGTGCTGCGTCTCCGTTAAGAAGATCATTGAGCCAACCAGCTGGGTTAGTAAGAAGGTCTGAGTTAGCTTCAATCTTAGCTACCTCTCCTTGCTTGTTAACCAGCTTGATTGCGGTCTCCCTCATGTTCTGGCCAATCTGGGTAATGATGTCAGAGACATCTCCCACGTTAGTGCCAAAGGCATTAGCAGCTTGAACTCGTTTCTTCTGAGTCTCAAGTTGTCCTTGCTGTTCCACAAGTTGAGCCTGCGCACTCAAGTTCCCAGCCTCAGAAATATTCTGAGCTTGTTGATTTGCCATGCCTTGGTTTTGTTTAAGCAAGTCAGCTTGTTCTTGAGCTTGCTGGGTTTGAGCTCCAGTCAGTTGAGTTGCTTGTTGAATGATAGATCCGAGATCAAACCCAGCCATAATTTAAACTCCTTTCTGATTTAGATATGCATACATCATTGGGATA
>OEPS010000044.1_pt1 | contig 45070 bp, 43 predicted proteins | sample 1539411 | NCBI WGS metagenome assembly OEPS01 (sample SAMN02671747, study PRJEB22543) | soil metagenome | biome: bacteria | place: China:Hunan Province, Lengshuijiang City | collected 2012-10-15 | depth 0.08m m
ATAAAGATTTTTTATTTTATTTTTTTCCTAAATACTTTAGGTGATTCTCCACTATAACGACGAAAGAAACGAGAAAAATAAGCCGCATCAGTAAATCCTAAATAATCAGAAAGTTGTGCGATAGTCATGCTGGTATATTGCAGGTTGCGACGTGCCTCAAGCATTAATCTTTGATGCAAAACACCTAGCGCACTGCAGCCATAGAATTCATGGCACAAATAATTCAGGTGAGTCGCAGACACGCCAACCAGTCGGGCATACCCGGCGAGAGGCATATGTTCACGATAGTGGCTTTCAATAAGGCGGGAGAAATGACGCATAACGCTACGCCTGCGTTCAGCTTTGTCCTCCGCTATCGGCAGCGGGCGATACTGTCTGTTTAGCCAGACCAATAACGCCCCTAACAGGGAGTGCAGCATCATTTCTCGCGCATCGTAATCCTCACCGTACTCTTCACGCAAAGCGGTAAACAGCGCCCGAATATGACCCCGGGACGCTTTCACCGGTACGCACTGAGGCTGGTTCAGTACGTCCAGCTGGCGGCCAAACTGGTTTTCAAAACGCCTGAGCAGCGGCAGGGCCAGCGATAACACATACCCTTCCGTTCCGGGCGAAAAGTGAAATCCATGAATGCACAACGCCGGAACCACCTGGATACAGGATTCCATCATCACGGTCGTCGTCCCTTCGATTTCAATTTCCGCTCGTCCTTTATGCAGATATAAAAGCTGCACGAGCTCAGCGTGCTGATGCACGCGGATGTGCCATTCATAAAGATGACTACGCTGGAGTATCGACTCGCAGTGCAGAAGATCGGGCGTTGGCCAGCCCTGTTCTTCGCCATACAGTTTGAAAACGGGAATGGTACTAACTGTCTGCATCGCGGCTCCTGAGCTTTTTAGTTTTACACCACGCGCTCCATCGGCAGACCGACATAGTTTTCCGCGATGGTGGTTAATCCGGCGCGTGATTCAAGATAATAACGACGATCCGCCGCCTGCATTTTTCTGTCGAACTCGCTTTGTTGCGGGAAATCATGCAGCAAACGAGTCATAAACCAGCTGAACCGTTCACCTTTCCACACTCGGTCCAGGGCAAAGCGTGAGTAGGTTGCCAGCAGATCGCTACGACCATGGTGATAATATTCCCGCAGGATCCGCCACAGATAGTTCACATCGGACGCCGCGAGGTTCAGTCCCTTAGCTCCGGTAGGCGGTACGATATGCGCCGCATCCCCGACCAGGAATAACCTTCCATACTGCATCGGCTCCACCACATAGCTGCGCAGCGGTGCGATGCTCTTCTCAAGTGAGTGACCAGTCACTAACTTTCCGGACAGCTCATCGGGCAGGCGTTGCTTGAGCTCATCCCAGAAGCGCTCATCGGTCCATGCCTCAACCTTTTCACTGAGCGGTACCTGCAGGTAGTAGCGGCTTCGTGTAAGTGAGCGCTGACTACAGAGCACAAACCCGCGTTCATGATGCGCATAAATTAGTTCCGGGTTAACCGGTGGCGTATCGGCCAACAACCCAAGCCAGCCAAACGGCCAGACGCTCTCGTACTCTTTGAGGATCCCCGCAGGAATACTCTGCCGGGAAACACCATGAAATCCGTCACAACCGGCGATAAAATCGCACTCTAAACGGCAGTTTTCGCCATTGCTGACAAAAGAGACCCACGGACGGTCACTTTTCGCATCATTAATGACGACATCGCTGACCCCATAAATCGTCGTTGCCCCGCTTTCAGTTCGCGCAGCCATTAAATCTCGCGTCACTTCAGTCTGGCCGTATACCATCACGTTTTTGCCTTCAGTCAGTTCCGTCAGCGCAACCGGTACCCGCTTACCTTCAAACAAAAACTCGACCCCATGATGGACCAGGCCTTCAGCATCCATCCGCCGGGCCGCCCCGGCTTCGCGCAGCAGCTCAACCGTACCGCTTTCCAGAATTCCCGCACGAATCCTCCCCAGCACATACTCTGGCGTCTGTCGTTCAAGGATAACGGTCTGAATCCCGGCTTTGTGTAGTAGCTGCCCCAGCAACAGTCCGGATGGACCCGCTCCGATAATCGCCACCTGTGTTTTCATAGCATCGCCTCACCATGGTTAATTATTTGTTATTTTTTTGTATATCAAAAGTTCGAATTTGCATTTTTGATAAGTCTGATGGGAAAAAGAAGGGAGAAATTGGTGCAAAAATTGTACTTTTCACCAATTTTGCGGAAGTGTGGCAGAGTTCAAATTTCAGGGAGTCAACAGAACGGGTGATTTTTTACACATTGTTTGATCCGGAACGCTCAGATAAAACAAGACTTCAGGTAAAAGTATCGCCAGACACTACGGCACAGGGCATTACGGACAGCAGGTATTTATGCAAGCAGAACGGGCAAGCCAGCGCACAATCACGCGATTGTGTATTCAATGTGGTCTTTTCTTATTACAGCACGGTGCGGAAAGCGCGCTGGTTGAGGAGCTTTCGACCCGTCTGGGTCTGGCATTGGGGATGGATAGCGTTGAAAGTGCAATCTCTTCCAATGCGATTGTGCTCACAACCATCAAAGATGGCGAATGCCTGACTTCAACGCGAAAAAACACCGATCGCGGTATCAATATGCACGTCGTCACAGAAGTACAGCATATTGTGATTATGGCGGAGCATAAGCTACTGGATTATAAAGATGTCGAAAAACGTTTCGCGCAAATTAAACCTCTGCGCTATCCGCGCTGGCTGCTGGTTTTAATGGTTGGCCTTTCCTGCGCCTGCTTTTGCAAGCTCAACAACGGCGGCTGGGACGGCGCGCTGGTCACGTTGTGCGCCAGTACGGTAGCCATGTATATTCGCCAGGTATTGACTCATCGCTCCATGCATCCACAAATCAACTTCTGCATCACCGCCTTTGTCGCAACCACTATCTCAGGATTGATGCTGCGGCTTCCGGCTTTTGCCAGTACGCCGACGATAGCGATGGCCGCCAGCGTTCTGCTGCTGGTACCCGGTTTTCCGCTGATCAACTCCGTTGCTGACATGTTTAAAGGACATATCAATACCGGCCTGGCGCGCTGGGCAATTGCCAGTCTGCTAACGCTCGCCACCTGTATTGGCGTCGTGATGGCGATGACGATGTGGGGGCTGCGCGGATGGGTATAATTATGTTTCTCTACGACCTGGCGCAGGATATGGTGCTGGCCGCTATCCCCGCAGTTGGCTTTGCCATGGTATTCAACGTCCCACAGCGTGCGCTGCGCTGGTGCGCGCTGCTGGGGGCTATCGGCCACGGTTCGCGCATGGTCATGATGACCGCAGGTTTTAATATTGAATGGGCGACGTTTATGGCTGCCCTGCTGGTTGGCTGCATCGGTATCCAATGGTCCCGATGGTATCTGGCGCATCCTAAGATTTTCACCGTTGCGGCGGTGATCCCAATGTTCCCTGGAATCTCCGCCTATACTGCGATGATTTCCGCGGTCAAAATCAGCCACTTCGGCTACTCGGAAGAGATGATGATTATGCTGTTGAGCAATTTCCTTAAGGCGTCTTCCATTGTTGGGGCATTATCTATCGGTCTTTCCATTCCTGGCCTTTGGCTCTACCGTAAACGTCCGCGCGTATAGCAGGCCGCGCCGCGGGTCATCTGCGGCGCTCCTTCCTGAGCGACCTCTATGCTACTATACCCGTCATACTTCAAGTTGCATGTGCGTTGGCCGCATTCGTTCACCCCAGTCAGTTGCCGCCTTCCTGCAACTCGAATTATTTAGGGTAAATGTGTGCAATTGCCCCTTTTTTTTAGTTGTTCAGAGTTGAGATTGATTTATGTCTTCACGAATATTAACTACCGATTTTAGCGGTCTGGATGACTTCATGCAGGATCACGCGGCGGTACTGGCAAAATCGACCAGCGGCACAGTCGCCGTATTTGCCAACAACGCCCCCGCATTCTATGCGCTGACGCCGGAGCGTCTTGCGCAGCTGCTGGAACTGGAAGCGAAACTCTCGCGTCCCAATAGCGATATCGCGCTGGACGCGCAGTTTTTTGACGAGCCTGCGGCAGCCCCTGTTGCGGTGCCGATGGGTAAATTCCCGATGTATGCGGACTGGCAGCCGGACGCGGATTTTCAGCGCCTGGCCGCGCTTTGGGGCATTGCCCTGAGCCAGCCCGTTACGCCAGAAGAGCTGGCCGCTTTTGTCGCTTACTGGCAGGCGGAAGGCAAAGTCTTTCATCATGTCCAGTGGCAGCAGAAGCTGGCGCGTAGCGTACAGATAGGTCGGGCAAGCAACGGCGGCCAGCCCCGCCGCGATGTTAATGCGATTAGCGAACCTGAAAATCATATTCCACGAGGATTCCGAGGATGAGCATGAAAAATGTCGGCGACCTGATGAAGCGCCTGCAAAAGATGATGCCAGCCCATGTCGAACCCGCGTTTAAGACAGGTGAAGAGCTGCTGGCATGGCAAAAAGAACAGGGCAAACTGCGTTCTGAAGCCCTGGAACGCGAAAATCGCGCCATGAAAATGCAGCGCACATTTAATCGCTCCGGCATCCGTCCCCTGCATCAAAACTGCTCGCTGGACAACTATCGGGTTGAGTGCGAAGGCCAGATGATTGCATTATCCAGGGCGCGGCAGTACGTCGAGGAGTTCGACGGCAATATCGCCAGCTTTATCTTCTCCGGTAAACCGGGTACCGGGAAAAATCATCTCGCCGCTGCCATCTGTAATGAGCTGCTGCTGCGGGGTAAGTCGGTGTTGATTATTACCGTCGCCGATATCATGTCAGCGATGAAAGATACTTTTGGCAACCGGGAAACCAGCGAAGAGCAGCTTCTTACCGACCTGAGTAAGGTCGATCTACTGGTGATTGACGAAATCGGCATGCAGACGGAATCGCGCTACGAGAAGGTTATCATTAACCAGATCGTCGATCGCCGCTCCTCATCGAAGCGCCCTACCGGTATGCTGACTAACAGCACGATGGACGAAATGAACAAGCTGCTTGGCGAGCGCGTCATGGACCGCATGCGTCTTGGCAATAGTCTGTGGGTTAATTTCAATTGGGAAAGCTACCGCGATCGCGTGACCGGAAAAGAGTATTAAGATTATTCTGAACACGGCCAGCGTTATACTTATAAGATTATTCAGTCACGGCGAAGAGTACGTCTATGAAATCTGCAAAAACGATGTTCCGCACGGCAATAGTAGTCAGTGCTTTATTGACCTTCGGCGCCCACGCCACCAGCTGGCAGGATTCCCTGTCCAGCGCTGCTAATCAGCTCAGCAGCCAAAGCAGCAGCCAGCAAAGCGGCGGAATGTCGCTCTCTTCGCTGACAGGATTGCTTAACGGCGGGAGCCAGTCGTTAACCTCCAGCAGCATGAATAATGCCGCCGGAATTATGTCTTACTGCGCGAAACAGAAACTGGCTTCGGTAACCAATACCGAAAACATCAAAAATCAGGTTCTGGATAAGCTCGGCCTCAGCACACCGGAAAAACAAAAAGAGGACACCAGCTACCTCAATGGTCTACAGGGGCTGCTGAGTAGCAAAGATGGTCAGCAGCTTAATCTGAATAACCTTGGCAGCAGTCCGCTGGCGGAGAAAGTGAAAACCAAAGCCTGCGACCTGGTGCTGAAACAGGGCGTTAGCTTCCTCTCCTGATCCTACACGCTTAATGCCGCGTTTGGCGCTTTAGTCCCGCCAGCGCGGCCGCAACGCCGATTTCTTCACATCGTTCCCCTTTCAGCCCCTGACAGGCAAGATGTGAGCCCGTTCAAAAACGGCGATTTATAAACCAATTCTGAACCACAGCACAATTTCATGACGATACAATTGCGGCAATATTACGCTGCAATTACAGTGTAGCGTGGAAAAGGATCTATCTGGCCAGCCGACAGCTGGCGTGAATGAGGATGAGCTGTGTCAGAGTTGTTATCCATCGCCCTGTTTCTTGCTTCGGTGATGATTTACGCATTAAAAGCCGGTCGTAATACCTGGTGGTTCGCCGCCACGCTCACGGTGCTGGGCCTGTTTGTTATTTTGAATATTACCCTCTACGCCAGCGACTACTTCACCGGCGACGGTATCAATGACGCGGTGCTCTATACGTTAACCAACAGCCTGACGGGCGCGGGCGTGAGCAAATATATTCTGCCTGGCCTTGGGCTGGTTGTGGCGCTAGTCGCGGTATTTGGCGCGCTCGGCTGGGTGCTCCGCCGCCGCCGTCATCATCCTCACCATTTTGGCTACAGCCTGGTCGCGCTGGTCCTGGCGCTGGCGTCAGTGGATGCCAGCCCGGCCTTCCGTCAGATTAGCGAGCTGGTCAAATCCCAGTCCCGCGACGGCGATCCAGATTTTGTGGCTTACTATAAAGAGCCTTCAAAGAGCATCGCTAACCCAAAGCTGAACCTGGTGTATATCTACGGTGAAAGCCTTGAGCGCACCTACTTTGATAACGAGGTGTTCCCGGAGCTTACTCCTGAGCTCGGAAAGCTAAAAAGCGAGGGGCTGGACTTCAGCAATACCACCCAGCTGCCGGGCACTGACTATACGATTGCCGGGATGGTCGCCTCCCAGTGCGGAATCCCACTCTTTGCACCGTTCGAAGGCAACGCCTCGGCCTCGGTTTCCAGCTTTTTCCCGCAGAATGTCTGTCTGGGAGACATCCTGAAAAACTCTGGTTACGAGAACTACTTCGTCCAGGGAGCGAACCTGCGCTTCGCCGGAAAAGATGTTTTCCTGAAGTCACACGGTTTCGATCATCTGTATGGCGCCGAGGAGCTAAAAACCACGGTCGCCGACCCGGCCTACCGTAACGATTGGGGCTTCTACGACGACACGGTTCTTGATGAGACCTGGAAAAAATTCGAAGAACTTTCGCAATCCGGAAAACGTTTTTCGCTGTTCGCTTTGACGGTCGATACCCATCATCCGGATGGTTTTATTTCCCGAACCTGCCAGCGTAAAAGCTACGATATGGACGGTAAAAAGAACCTCTCCTTCAGCGCCGTCTCCTGTAGCCAGGAGCATATCGCGGCGTTAATTGAGAAGATTAAAGCTTCGCCGTGGTTTAAAAACACGGTCATCGTGGTGTCATCGGATCACCTGGCGATGAAAAACAGCGCCTGGGATTATCTGAACAAACAGGATCGCAGTAATCTGTTTTTTATTCTGCGCGGCGATGAACCGCAGCAGGATGTCCTCGCTATCAAACGTAACACCATGGATAACGGTGCCACCGTGCTGGATATTCTCGGCGGCGATAATTTTATTGGCCTTGGTCGCAGCAGCCTTTCCGGAGAATCGCTTTCAACGGTTTTCCTCAATATGAAAGAGAAAGTGCTGGCGTGGAAGCCGGATATCATCCGCCTGTGGAATTTCCCTAAAGAGATGAAGAACTTCACCGTTGATTCGCAGAAGAATATGATCTCCTTCTCCGGCAGTCATTTCCGCCTGCCGCTGCTGCTGCGCATCTCCGATAAACGCGTTGAGCCGCTGCCGGAAAGCGAATACTCCGCGCCGCTGCGCTTCCAGCTGGCCAATTTCGCGCCGCGCGATAACTTCGTCTGGGTAGACCGTTGCTATAAAATGGGCCAGCTCTGGTCGTCGCAGCTGGCGCTCTCTACCGACTGGTGCGTGTCGCAAGGCCAGTTGGGCGGTGAACAGCAGGTCCAGCGCGTCGACAAAGCCCAGTGGCAGGGTAAAACCGCGTTCAAAGATACGCTTATTGATATGGAGCGCTATAAGAACAACGTTGATACCCTGAAAATCGTTGATAACGATATTCGTTATAAAGCCGACAGTTTCGTCTTTAACGTAGCCGGCGCACCGGAGGAAGTGAAGCAATTCAGCGGTATTTCACGTCCGGAATTATGGGGACGCTGGTCCAATGCGCAGCTCGGAAATGAAGTAAAAATTGAATATAAAGAGCCGCTGCCGGAAAAATTCGATCTGGTGATTACGGCTAAGGCCTACGGGCCGAACGCCAATAAACCGATTCCGGTGCGCGTGGGCGACAGTGAACAAACGCTCACTTTGCTTAACGATGTGACCACCACTACCCTGCACTTCGATAACCCGTCGCACAGCAGTACGTTAACTATTGCGCCGCCGGACCCGCAGTCGACCAATGAGGGTAATATTCTCGGCCATGCCCCAAGACAACTGGGCATCGGCATGGTTGAAATCAAAGTGGTCAAACGCGAAGGCTAAAGCAATCCTGCCCGGTAGATTTTTGCGCCGGGCAGCAGTTTCCAGGGCCGGGTATTAACAATAAAGCGGCTTTAATTCATCTGCCGAAAGCCCGGTAATCCTTTGTACCGTCTCTTTGTCCAGACCGTTCTGCAGCATACTGCTGGCAATGCGCAGCGCCTCGCGTCGGCTTCCTTCCTGTAAGCCTTCCAGGTGCCCTTCTTGCCGGCCTTCTAGTCGGCCTTCTTGCCGACCTTCCCGTCTCCCCTCCAGACGACCTTCCTGCTTGAGCTTTTGAGCGATAGACATCAACCTCTCCTCATATTGTGGCAGACGGCGGGCCAACCGGCGGAGAAACACGCTCGGTTCGGCGGTATTGCCGTACTGCAGCATATAATGAAACAGCACTCTCAACTGCCTGCGGTTAGTGTATCCCAGCATCACAAGGGTCGCCAACGACTCCGTAATCCCGCTGAGATCGCGCTGGCGAATATGCTTTTGCATCAGCTCCAGCAGAGCGACCCGCCGGTGCTGAACGATTTCATCGTCCGGCATCACCGTAACGTCGATCAACGGAAACGGACAACCATACAGCTTCTTCGCCATCTGCGGATCGGTAAATTCATCCAGCCAGTTCAGGGAAAAGGGATAAGGGCTGGTCGCACCGTGATAAAAAAGCATCGGCACCACCAGCGGTAGCGTTTTGTGCCCGGCGTCGAGGTGCCGCTGCATCGCGGCGATCGCATAGCGCATCAGGCGAAAAGCCATATGGTTATCCGGCGAGCTCTGATGTTCAATCACCACGTAAACATACCCCTGGCCGGAGGTGGTTTGCACCGACCACAGCACGTCCGAATACCAGGCGCGCAGATCCTCATCGATAAAGCTCGCCGATTGCAGCTTCAGCGTGGAAAAATCGCACCGCTGGCGAACGTCCTCGGGAAGGTAGAGCATGAGAAAATCATTCGCCGTCTCCGGATGGCGAAGAAATCGTTTAAAGACCGCATCATGCGGCGTTGAGGTCATCCGTTTTTTCATGGCCGTCCGCTTGCCTGAAAGAGAAGGAAAGCCGGACTCTACCACCGGTTTTTACCCGGCTGGATTTGACGATGATTTTCTGGGAAGCGCCTCGGAGAATAGCGCGGCGGCCAGCCTTGCTGACCGCCACAGGAGGGTTTAGTAATCAAACTGCCGATAATAACGGCGGATATTAAGGTCGTGCCCGGTATGGTGTTCAAAGTGGGCCGCCAGCCGGTCCACCAGCAGGGTGGAAACCACACACGGCGCCATAATCCAGCGGAAAGCGTCATCAATACCGTTCAACGGATAGTCGCGCGGGTCGATAACCACCAGGTGGTCGGTGATCTTCTCAGCGAAGCGTTCAACGCGCTCATCCAGCGCCCGGCATTTACCCTCACCTTTCACCAGGAACAGGGGGACCTCTTTTTCCAGCAGCTCCAGGGTGCCGTGGAAAAACTCGGCCGAGCTCACCGACTTGGTTCGCTTCCACTGCATCTCTTCGAGAATACACATCGAGAACAGGTAGACTTCCCCCCACATTTCCGCCCCGCCAATCCACATCATGTAGTCGCTATTATGGTATTGCCCGGCAATTTTATCCGCCTGCGGATCGAACTGGCGCTTGGCCTCTAGCAGATTTTCCGGCAGCAATTCCAGCTGGCTGGCAAAACGCTCATATTCAGCAAACTCGCCGTGACGATAAATCACGCGGAAGAATAACCAGTACAGCAGCATATACTCATATTCCACGCCGTTCTTGTGGCACATCGGAATATGCCAGCTCGCCGCCTCGGCTAATGGCGAATCGGCGTTACGGGTAATGGCCACCACGCGAATCCCTTGGGCTTTACACCATTCGGCAATGGCCACCGACTCTTTAGTATCACCGGATTTGGATAACGTAACGACTACCGCATCTTTATTTAATTTTTTATGCCCGCGATGGATTAATTCCGCCGCCTGCTCAAGATAAACCGGCACGCTGGTTAATTCTTTGGCAAACTCATTAATTGCCATCATTGGGGCTAAAGAACCGCCTACCGATGCAAAAAATAAGGCGCTACATCCGCTGTGATAAATAGCGTCGGCAACGGTTTCAGCCTGTTTGCGCGCAGCAATGATCTCGCGAGCACTGGCCAGGTACTCGTCCTGATTAAAACCCAACATAGTTTTCTCCTGAATAATTAGATTTTACTTTTTAATACGCGGTCAAAATCGTCGAAAATACGTATGGCCAGATCGATACCTTTCAGTCCGGCGGTATGCCAGGTGAGCATCTGGACAGGGACAATCAGCAGCAGCGGCGCCAGGTGATGCTCGCACGGGCAGTTTAGCGCCAGCGTTTCTTCACCCTCTTCGTTGCCCAGCGTCAGGGTAAAGGCCCGGGCAACGGACGGCGCCATATAGTCGCGCAGCGCCCGGGTTCGCTCGTCCGGCGTATCTTCAATAAACAGCATCACATGGCGGGCATTGGCCTCCAGATAGGGGCCGTGCATATACGCTTCCAGCTCAAAGCCGCTGGAAGGCACGCGTACCGTCTCGGTAAATTTGGTTTCGAACTCCTTCGCCACGCCAACCAGCGCGCCGTAGCCGGTGGCGACAAAGCGCTCGCCGCCCCGCAGCGTTTCGCCATGCCTGTCGATAAACCGCGAGGTGCGGGCAATGACATCCGGGATCGCCGCCGCCAGCCTCTGTAATTCAGCAAGATAGTGCTGCTCCTCGACCTCGCTGGCTTTTCCCTGGCTACGGGCAATCATCAGCGCCATCAGCAACAGATTCAGCACCGTGGCGCTAAACCCGCGGGTGACAAACCCCACGCTCTCAATCCCGGTGTTGATATCCAGTATCCCGTCGCAGGCGCGGGCTATCGGGCTTTGCGGGTCAGAGGTCAGGGCAAAAACCGGCAGACTCAAGGCCTGCACCTTACGCATCGCCTCCAGCGTCGACGCGCTTTTTCCGCTTTGTGAAATCGCCACTACCAGATCGGTATGCGGGTCGATAGCTTCGTAATGGGTAAAGTTGTACGGCTCTTTAATTTCAACCAGCAGGCCAAAGCGTTGTTCAAAGAAATAACGTGCACAAAGAGCGGCGTTCAGCGACGATCCGGTCGCCAGCAGCAAAATTCGGCGTACCGGATGCTGGCTGGCAAAGGTCTCAATCGCCGCCAGCTTTTGCCGGTAGTCACGCAGGATCTGCGTCAGACAGGCCGGCTCTTCGCTGATATAAGTCATCATCGTTGGTACCATTTTCGACTCCTGTTAAAACAAGCCAATCCACGAACCCAGAATGCCCACCAGCGCCATTCCGCCGATAATAGAGAGCGGTTTAACTTTGCGCCCCAGCAGCCAGTAAACGATGCCGAAACTCACCAGCGGCAGCATGCAGGGCAGAATGTCGTTGATGATGTCCTGCACCTGGGTTTTTGCCTCCCCGGCGCCAAATGAAACAGGGATAGTGATATCGATCATTGAGGCTGTCATCGCCCCCACCACCATTAACCCGATAATCGACGCCCCGTAGGTCAGGATCTCCATCATTCCGCTCTTCTGGATCCGCTGCAGTACCCCGGTGCCCAGAACGTAGCCCCAGCGGGTAAAGAACCAGCGCACCAGGATGTGCGGCACGTTAAACACCAGCAGAAACAGGATCGGCCCGAGAATATTGCCCTTTAACGCCAGGCTGGTGCCGATACCAGTGGCGATCAGGCGCAGCGTGCCCCAGAAGAAGGAATCTCCCAGCCCGGCCAGCGGCCCCATCAGCGATGCTTTGACGTTATCAATCGCGTTGGCATCCATGTTTTTCTGCTGGCTATTTTTCTCCTCCATCGCGGCAGTGATCCCCAGCAGCAGGGTGACGATATGCGGCGTGGTATTGAAGAACACCAGATGACGTTTCAACGCTCCGGCCAGCTCCTCTTTGCGCGGATAGAGCTTTTTCAGCACCGGAATCAGCGCGTAGACAAAGGCGAGATTCATCTGCCGCTCATAGTTCCACGAGAACTCCATCTGGAAAGAACGCCAGAAGACCCGGCGTAAATCGCGCGGCGTAATGCCCGTTTCTTCCTGCTCCTGCGGCTGCAGGGTCTCCTCAGAAATCATCTTCGTCGTCATCACTGACTCCTTGTTCTGTCGTCGTACGAGGTGCGCTCAGCGCGGTGACGTTAACCATCACCACCGCCACGATAGCGCCGAGAATGGCGATACCGGTCACCGGGATTTTCAAATAGGCCATCAGCACGAAGCCGAGGAAAAAGTACGGCGCAACTTTCTTGTTAATCAGTAATCTGGCAAGCATCGCGAAGCCAAGAGCCGGGATAATTCCGGTGGCGACGCTCAGGCCATGTTTGATAAATTCCGGGATCGTATCAAGCAGGGATTTCACCGCATTGCTGCCAACCAGGAATGAAACGGTGACCACCGTGGCCAGCATCAGCGACAGCCCGAATCCGGCAATCAGATGCATCCGTTCAATGCCGCGCGTATCCGCCCGTTCCGCGTAGCCGTCCGCCTTCTGGCTGAGCAGCGGAATGAACATCCCCAGATAGACGTTTTTCAGGATCAGGGTCAGGGTGGCGATAGGCAGGCCAAGCAGCAGCGCCGTTTCCGTGCCTGCGCCGGAGGTAATGGCGAACGCCACGCCGAGAATACCGCCGGTTACCACGTCGGGTGGGATCGATGCGCCGACGGAGAAAGAGCCGATAAACGCCAGCTCAAGCGTCGCGCCCATAATGACGCCGGTCTGGACATCCCCCAGCACCAGTCCGGTCAGCAGTCCGGTGACGATGGGCCGCGAGATCAGCGATGTCCCTAAGGCATATTCCGATTGCGCGATAAACGCCACCAGACCCAGTAAGAGAGCCTCTACCATAATCTGTCCTCCGGCATTAAACGCATTCCGCAAAAAGCTGTTTGCGATCGTTAGGGACCTGGCGAATCTCCACCTCGACGCCTTTCCCCACCAGTTGTTGCAGCTGTTCTATTTCTTCCGGCAGTAAATTAATCGCCTTAGAGATATTTTTACTGCCCTCTTTGGCCTTAATTCCACCGAGATTAATACTTTTTATGTCATCAACGGCGCTGGCAATACGCCAGGCGTCATTTACCGATTCCACGACAATAAATAAATTATACTTATCGGTAACCCCGCTTTTTATCGCTTCAACAGAGTCGTTTATATTTTTAATTACCAGTTTAACCGCGGGCGGTTTAGCAAGCTTAATCGTGGTTTTCCGCAGTTCATCCTCGGGAACACTATCGTTGGCGATTAAAATGCAATCGGCGCCGACGTATTGGGTCCAGGAAAAGGCTACCTGGCCGTGAAGTAATCGGTGGTCTACCCTTAATAACGTAATCATAATTGCTTCCTCATTTCAGAAGTCTTTATCAATAGTCATCGCACTGGCAATCGTCTGGTTGCAGTACTGAATGCTCTCTTTAGCGCTTATTAATGCTTCAGAAATTAATTTCTCGGTATTCTCTTCCCCTGCGGAAATAAGCAGGTCAATAATTAACGGCAGATTTAAACCAGATAATAAATGGAAGCGCGGGCGCGATAAAAAACGCACAAACTCATTATTAACGCTACCAGCGAAAATATCCGTAATGACAATTAACTCATCCTCGGCGGGAAAACGCGTCAGCAGCGTCTCCACCTGCTGCGTCAGATCGGCCTCCTCTTCCGTATAGGCGCACAGAGTATGAATATTCGGCTGTTTACCGAGGATCAGCTCCACGGAGTTCAGCAATCCGTTAGCAAAGGTGCCATGGCTGGCAAAAATATAGTGTCGTTTCATCCTTACCTCGAAAGCGCATTCCACTGCTTTCTTGATTGCAACCGGCGTGCCAGAAACAGTGGCGCGCCGGTTAGCGCAAGGACAAAAAGATAAGAAACGTTAAAACTCTTGATCTTCCTGAATAAATTCCGTTTCCCGAGTCAGGATATCGTGAATGTAATAGAGCTCTACTGCGGGAATTTTGACACTATATCCGCTCTCGATGACACTAAAGGCCTCACGTAGCGTTGCCAGCTCGCTCTCCGGACACTGCTTTCCCGAGTAATGGGTGGGTGAAGCGTTGCGAATTAAACGCTCTATCAGACAGCTAATATGCACATACAGCGCCACCTTACGATCGTTGGGCACATCGCACCCGGCCAGATGCTCATAGCGCAGCAAAAACTGCTCGACCTGGTTGATGACCTTACCGGTATCAAGGATCGTCACCGACTCGATCACCCGACGTAGCGAGAAGTTTTTCAGGAGCAGGTTATTGATCTCGCCGATCTGTTCAGAGGAGGCCAGTTCGCCGAAGATACGCATCAACGGGCGGCTCCCTTCGCCGGAAATCAGCGAATCCAGCGAGATCCACGGCAGATCGGCAAGGTGCGGATCGAGAGTACCGACGATCGCCAGCACCTCGTAGCGGCTTAGCATCGGCTCCCGCCGCGACGGATCGGCGAGGGTTTCCACATCGCATGCCACAATATCAATGCCGAGCGCTTCAGGAATGCTGGCCTTTAACAGCGCCGACAGGTTGGCCGCCGCCCCCAGACCGGTGGCGCAGGTGGTAAGAATCGCCCGCGGTTTGTCGTTTTGCGGGTAATAGAGCTGGTGCTCAACCGCCAGATCGTCGCCAATCTCACGGACAATATCTTCCAGCATATCGCCCTGTAAAATCCGTTCGCCGACGTACATCGCCATTCCGGTAGAGACGTTATTCACAATCGCCACCGGCGTGTGCAGGCGACGATTAAAATGGCTGTGAATGGCGTTCAGCGACCCCATATCGACCAGAATGATCAGCCCTGACGCCAGCGCGTGGCTCTCAATATAGGCCATCACCTGATTAGCGATAGCCTCCGGCGTTACGTCCAGCGGCATATCGAATGACTCAAACAGCTGATTTTTCAGCAACCGGTTCGCGACGTTGGCGATGCTGCTGGCGGTGGCGTAACCGTGGGCGAGGATAATTGCCCGGGTCATCTGCTGCTGGCTGATGGCGCCGTTTTTCTGTAACCACAGTACCAGCAGAAGCAGGTCAATACGCCGGGGTTCAATGTCCAACTTCAGCGCCAGCGCGCTAAGGATCTCCTGACAAAAGCGATACATCAGCGGGTATTTCTGCGCCAGGAAATCCTCCAGCTGGCGGCTTTTCTCGTTGCTCATCGTCGACTGCACCTGGCGAGAACGTTGAATCAGATAGTGGCTTAAAGCGTAAATACAGTTACCGTTAAACTGGATATTGAAGCGCTTTTCAAGGCGATAAAACTCCTCCCGCACCTGATGAGCGATCAGCAGCAGCATATGTGAGCTATGGGTATCATGATTATCAAATATCAGCCGATCGAAGAGAGTTTCAATCTCCTCTCCCATGCTTTTTTGCGCCTCTTCCCAGAGCGCTTTTTTACTCAGCACCGCCTCATACAGCGCGAGAACCCGGCACTGAGTATCGTAAATCAGCCCCTGAACCGGGTCGCGCGCGCGCAGCAGCCAGAGCAGGCTGGTCTGCGGTTCAATAAGCAGCGGCTCTTGCTGGCCCAGCGGTTCACCGAGCGCCGGCGTCGCGGCCACGATATTTTCCGGCAGATCGTGCAGCGTGACGTTAAGCCTTTCGCTGCCCGGAGACCTGGCCCAGGCCGACGCAACGGCGTACTTAATCACGTTTTTTAGCTCACCGACGTTGCCGCGATAAACATAGTGCGTCAGCACCTGCAAAAGCCGCGGCGTCAGCTGCAGCCGGGCGGCCAACGTGCGCGCCTCCTGCCAGAAAAACTGCAGCGTTAACGCCTCTTTCTCTTCCCGGCTGCGATTTTGTAAATCAGGTAAGCTGACAAGAATCGGAATACGGCGAATAAAGGTGGTCAGAAAAGTGCTGTGAATATCTTCGGTGGTGGCAAACACCAGCCGCAGCGAAATCGGCATCCCCTGCGCCGTTTCTCCCACCCGATAGATCTCTTTACGGTCCAGCCAGGTGAACAGCTTCTCCTGCCCCTGCGCATCCAGGCGGTGGACTTCATCGAGAAACAGCACACCGCCGTTTGCCGCCTCAAACGCCCCGGCTTTATCGCTCTGCGCGCCGGTAAATGCCCCTTTGACGTAACCAAACAGGTTGGCGGCCAGCAGCTCCGGGTTACTGGCATACTGGGCGCAGTTGAAGCTGACAAAGGGCGCCTCGGGAGACAGCAGTCCCTGGGCGATGGCAAACTCATACATGAGCTCCGCCATATAGCTTTTGCCGGTACCGCTGTCGCCAGTGATAAGCAGCGGTAGCCCGCCATTGGGATAAAACAGCGCGGTTTTCATCTGCTCAATCGGTTTACGCAGGCTGCCGTCATGGCCGGTCAGCAACGAAAAATGATCCGCCTGCTGCGGCTGGCGGTCGCTCTCCGCCAGCAGCTCCGCCATGCTGGCGTACTCGCTGCGGGAAAGGGGGAAGAACTGCTGGCAAAAGGCTTTTTTATGCAGAAAATAGACCGGTCGGGTGTTGATCTTCACCAGCACGTTCTCGGCGACCAGCTGATTGAGATAGTGGCTGGCGGTGTTTCTTTGCATGGCAAAACGCTGGGCCAGATAGCTGGCGGTAAAGACCTCGCTCAGGTTATCCGGATCAAAAAAATCCGTCTGATTGTGCAGAAAAGCCAACAGTTCCGTTTTACGCATCGCATCCCCCATCATTGCCATCGCAGGCGCTTAGAGCCTATCCCATCAGGCGTTATTGGCGCAGCCAGTTTGAACACGGCCAGCGCGGAAGAACCGGAGCGTACACGTAGTACGTGAGGATAATTCGCTACGCTCCCCCTTCGGGCCGCCCTGAAGGGCGTTCAAAACTCTGTGAGTTTTGTCTGAGCACTGCCCAGGTTCAAAAAGGCAAGCAAAATAGCCTAATGGGAAAGGTTCTTATGATGAGGGAAATCTACCAACCGTTGGCGCTTAATTCATTTTTTGCGGTTCAGAGCACAAAAAAACGGCGCCCAAATCCGCGGACGCCGCACAACAAACCTGTTACAGCCGCGTCAGGGCCTCCCGCATCCCCGCGCTCAAAATCATTTCCAGATACCGCGTGACCTGGTCGGCAAGCCCCGGAACGGTCGTCAGATCTTCACCCCAGTGTGTTGCATCCTGCAGGACTTCCGTGACCAGTTCATGCAGCGGGCGGCCGCGCGCCACCTGCGCCCATCCATCGGCAAAACGGGTTAACCAGACGTCATCATCCTGCAGCGGATACGTCTGCCCGTCGCGCTGACCGCGATAGAAGGCGATGAGTGCCGCCAGGGCAAACGTTAGCCGCGGCGGGATCGCGCCGTGCTGCCGGATATGGGTCAACAGCTGCGGCAGGATCCGGGTACGGAACTTGGTCATCCCGTTCAGGGCGATGGAGAGCAGCTGATGGCGAATAAAGGGATTGAGAAAACGCCCGGTGACCGCATCGGCAAACTGCCGTAGCTCATCGGCAGGTAAATCCAGCGCCGGAATAATCTCCTCGTCGATAGTTTGCTGCACATAATGGCGAATGGCCTGGTCCTGCATCGCTTCGCCAACGGTATCGACGCCGCACAGCCACGCTACGGGGACCAGCGCGGTGTGCGCACCATTGAGAATGGCGACTTTGCGCTCTTTATAGGGCCGAATATCCTCTACGATATGAATATTGAGCTGGCAGCGGTCAAGCCGCAGTTGCTCCGTCAGCGCCTGCGGCCCCTGAATAACGAACAGCCAGAAGTGTTCGGCGGTGTCCAGGAAAGCATCGTGGTAGCCCAGCTCAGCCTCCAGCTTTTGCGCTTCATCGCGCGGATAGCCGGTCACGATGCGGTCAACCAGCGTTGAACAAAAGGTGTTGGCCGTTTCAATCCAGTCGCTAAATGCCGCAGGCAGCTGCCACTCTTTGGCATAGCGCAGCACCAGCGCCTTCAGCGCCTCGCCGTTATAGTCAATCAGCTCGCAGGGGATAATCGTCCACCCCTTATCCTCTGCGCCGTTGAAATGGCGGAATCGTTCGAGCAGCAGCTGGGCCAGCTTTGCCGGGAAGCTTACCGGCGGCATGTCGTCAGGCCGGTCCCCGGCATGATAGCTGATGCCCGCTTCGGTGGTGTTTGAAAATACGAATGCAATATCCGGGTTACGGGCCAGCGCCAGATAGCCGGCAAAATCCTGCCAGGGGTTAATCTCATTGTTTACGGAGCGAATAATCCGCGCTTCGCTCACCGCCTCGCCGCGTTCGTCCAGACCGCGGATCACCGTGGTGTAAAGCCCGTCCTGGGTATTTAACGACGGCGGAAACTCGGTGTTGATTGGGCGAACAATGGTAACTCCCGCCGCCAGATCGGTTTTCTCATTCAACAGATCCAGCTGCCAGTCAATAAACGCCCGCAGGAAGTTGCCTTCGCCGAACTGGATCGCACGGGTCGGATACTGCGCTCCCGGGAAATCTTTTCTGTTTAACGTTTTCATGGTCTTCCCTGCTAAAAATGAATGACGCCTTTGATCAGCTGGCGATTGTTAATCACTTCACTTTCATAGACTTCAGCCAAAGATTTGAAATCGTAGCGATGGGTCAGCATCATCCTGGCGGCCACTTTCCCCTCGGTCATCAGTCTCCCGACTTTGGCAAAATCCTCTTCCGTCGCATTACGGCTACCCATCATGGTTGTCTCTTTCTTATGAAACTCCGGGTCCGAAAACTGCAGTTCGCCCTTAAACAGGCCGACGAAAATAATGCTGCCGCCGTGGCGGATTAAATTAACCGTGTTGTTCATCGCATGCTGATTCCCCGTCGCGTCGATCACTTTCTGCGCCAGAGAGCCACCAAACGTGGCGCACAGCTGTTCGGTAAACAGCGGGTCGGAAGGGTCGAGCGTTGTCAGGCCAAGGTGCTGCGCCACATGATCGCGCCGCGCCGGGCTGGTATCCGCCACCACCACCTGGGCCCCGTCCGCTTTGGCAATAGCCGCCGCCCCGAGGCCAATGGGACCCGCACCGACCACCAGCACCTGTTCTCCCGGCTGGATAGCGGCGCGACGCACCGCGTGGGCGCTAATGGCGAATGGCTCAATCAGCGCTACGGCCTCAGGGTCAACGTCATCCACCACCAGCAGATTTTTTACCGGGACGCTGAGGTATTCGCTAAATCCGCCGTCGCGATGCACGCCGATCACCGAAATCTTCTCGCAGCAGTTTGTCCGCCCGCTCAGACACGCCGGACACTGGCGGCAGGCAACGTAAGGAATAACCGCAACCTGTTGGCCGCTCTTCAAATTAAGAATATTTTTACCCAGGCCAATTATCTCACCACATATTTCATGACCAAGAACACGCGGATAGCTAAAAAATGGCTGATTCCCCCCCCATGCATGAATATCTGTACCGCAAATTCCCACGGCTTTTATTTTAATAAGGACTTCATCATCGCCGGGGATGGGAATCTGGCGTTTTTCCCAAATAAGTTTTTTGGCTTCCTGACACACTAAAGTATTCATCGACGTCATAATTATTGCCTCCGTATTCGTTGGCTTAGATATCGATGAAAAACAGAGACGGGAATAAAGTCATTGCGAAATTTGTGAAATCTCGCGCACAAAACTGTTTTAAATCCGGTTTTAATAGCTAAAAAACAGGAAACCCATATATGAGCCGTTCCCAAAACCTTCGTCACAATGCCATTAACCAGGTCATTAATGATATGGCGCGCGGCTTTCTTCCCTCGCCGCTGCCCTCACAAAGCGCGCTGGCGGAGATGTACAACATCAGCCGTACCACCGTGCGCCATATCCTTAGCCACTTATGCGAGCGCGGCGTGCTGTGCCAGGTCAATCACGATTACAAAATCCTCCGCCGTCCGGAGCTTCACGACGGCTTCGATAGCTCCAGCGCCTCGCTGGCCGAACAGAACCGTATCTTCGAACAGGCGTTTTTTACCATGATTAACCAAAGACAGCTGCGCGCCGGAGAGATGTTTTCCGAACTACAGCTGGCGCGGGCGGCGGGCGTCAGCCCGGTGGTGGTCAGAGAGTTTTTGTTAAAATTCAGCCGCTACAACCTGATTGAAAGCGAAAAACGCGGCCAGTGGAACATGAAAAAGTTCGAGCTCTCCTGGGCGGAGCAGCTCTTTGAACTGCGGGAAATGCTGGAAACCCACGCGCTCCAGCACTTCCTCAATCTGCCGGACAACGACGCCCGCTGGCTGCAGGCGAAAACCCTCCTCGAACGCCATCGCGCCCTGCGCGATAGCATCGGCGACAGCTTTCGGATGTTTTCTCAGCTCGATCGTGACTTTCATACGCTACTGCTGTCAGCTGCTGAAAATATATTTTTTAATCAATCGCTTGAGATTATTTCCGTTATCTTTCACTTTCACTATCAATGGGATGAGAGCGACCTTAAACAGCGCAATATCATCGCCATTGATGAACATATGACTATCCTGAGCGCACTCATCTGTCGTAGCGATCTCGACGCCAACCTGGCGCTGCGCAACCACCTGAACTCAGCGAAACAATCGATGATTAACTCTCTCAGGCAAAGTGAATCCCTCGCTCATTAAGTACCGATTAAAAACAGAAAATGATTATCGGCAGCACAAATCTCAAAACATAACTCAATGCGGGTAAAAAGGTTATTTATGCTGAAAACAAGTCGACTTAATTTACTGTGAAACAGGTGGGTGGGATTTAAACCATTCAATGTCACTTGTCGTTCAAAACGAATAGTCAGGAGTCAGGCGTGGAGCAACGAAATATAACTATCGACCCGCAGACAACCTTTAATAAGGGTAAAGAAGAGCCGATTTCGGTTCCGTTAGATAATTCCTTAAAGCGTAGCGCTCGGATTAAAAAAATTCAGACAACGGCAATGATCCTGTTATTTCTGGCGGCGGTGATTAACTACCTCGACAGAAGTTCATTATCCGTCGCTAACTTAACTATCCGCGAAGAGTTAGGGCTCAGCGCCACCGAAATCGGCGTACTGCTATCCGTTTTCTCGTTGGCCTATGGCATCGCACAGCTCCCCTGCGGGCCGCTGCTGGACCGCAAAGGCCCACGCATCATGCTGGGGCTGGGCATGTTTTTCTGGTCGCTGTTTCAGGCGGTATCCGGAATGGTACACAGCTTTACCCAGTTCGTGCTGGTGCGTATCGGCATGGGGATCGGCGAAGCGCCGATGAACCCCTGCGGCGTCAAGGTGATCAACGACTGGTTTAATATCAAAGAGCGCGGTCGGCCAATGGGCTTCTTTAATGCCGCCTCGACCATTGGCGTCGCGATTAGCCCGCCAATCCTTGCCGCCATGATGCTAATGATGGGCTGGCGCTGGATGTTTATCACCATCGGCGTTCTGGGGATCTTCGTCGCCATCGGCTGGTATATGCTCTATCGCAACCGGGAGGATATTAACCTCACCGCCGACGAGCAGGCGTACCTTAACGCCGGAAGCGTCAACGTGCGCCGCGACCCGCTGAGCTTTGCCGAATGGCGCAGCCTGTTTAAAAACAAAACCATGTGGGGCATGATGCTCGGCTTCAGCGGCATCAACTATACCGCGTGGCTGTATCTGGCCTGGCTGCCGGGCTATCTGCAAACGGCGTATAACCTCGACCTGAAAAGCACCGGTTTTATGGCCGCCATCCCCTTTCTGTTCGGCGCCGCCGGTATGCTCATCAACGGCTACGTGACCGACTGGCTGGTTAAAAGCGGTATGGCACCGATTAAAAGCCGCAAAATTTGCATTATTGCCGGGATGTTCTGCTCCGCCGCGTTTACGCTCATCGTTCCGCATGCCACCACCTCCATTGCCGCGGTGCTGTTAATCGGTATGGCCTTGTTCTGCATCCACTTTGCCGGTACCTCCTGCTGGGGATTGATTCACGTCGCGGTGGCGTCAAGAATGACCGCTTCCGTCGGCAGTATCCAGAATTTCGCCAGCTTTATCTGCGCCTCCTTCGCGCCGGTAGTCACCGGATTTATCGTCGATACCACCCACTCATTTCAGCTGGCGTTGGTTATCTGCGGCTGCGTGACCGCCCTCGGCGCGCTGGCCTATATTTTCCTGGTTCGTCAGCCGATTAGCGACCCGCGTAACGGCTGATCCTTAACGCTCTGCTGACGGCAGGGTGCTCAACGTTGCGCTCATCTCATACTGTTTTAATGCCAATGGCGTATAGCCGGCGGCATTAAACAGCGGCGTAAAGCTCTCCGGGATAGTCACCGAAGTGCCGAGTCCCGGAAACCGTTGGGCCAGCGCCATCAGCATTTCCCGCCCCAGCCCGCGGCCGCGAGCGGCGGGTTCAACCCATAAAAACTGCAGCTGCGGCCTGCTGGTTAGTGTCGCCAGCACGGCAAAGGCCTGCCGATCGAGGCTTAACGCCTGACACGGTAGAGTACTGAAGGTAAGCGGGTCCATCAGCCACGGCAGCTGGCCGTTAACCTCTGCGCTGGCCCTGCGAATCAGCGCCAGCACCTCATCATCCTGCAATCCAGATACCCCGCCGTTCCCGGTCTGTGTACTGACATAACCGCACAGCCCGTGCCGCACCTCAAAGCCCAGCGATCGATATAGCGCCACCGCGGCCTGGTTATCACGAATGACCTCCAGCCACATCCGCCGTACGCCCTGACCGCGCAAAGCAGCAAGCAACGAGGTCATTAACTGACGTCCTACGCCCTGACCGCGATAGGCGGGCCGTAGCGCAAACGCCGCCAGCCGGGCTTCATCACCGCGCCGGGCGACGACGGCCATGGCAGCGGGCGTATCACCTTCCAGCCAGATGCAGGAATCCAGCAGGCTCAGCCCTTCGGCGCTGAAACGTTGAACGAACACCTCCACCGACAGCGTGACGGGAACCAGGTAATCTTCGAAACAGTCGCAGAGGATAGCAGTCAGCTGCGCGACGCTAAACTGAGTGGCAGAAACGGCGGTGAGCGCCATACATTTCTCCTTGAGGCTGCTATGCTGAGATGATGAAAACTAACACTATAACCCCCACCGTGACATTACGCCTGACCCAGGAGAGCGATATTCCCCTCCTGCCCGCTATTGAGCGCTCAGCGGCCCGGGCGTTTCGCCAAATCCCGGCGCTGGCCTGGCTTGCAGACAGCGAAGTAATAAGCTCCGAACGTCACCGGCTGTTCCTTGAGGCGGACCACAGCCTGCTGGCCGTGGCCGACGCCCAACCGATAGGTTTTCTGCTAACCGAACCGCTTGATGATGCGCTGTTTATCGTTGAGATCGCCGTCCATCAGTCATGGCAGGGTCGCGGGGTTGGCCGCAGGATGCTGGAGCAGGTGATAGAGGAAGCCCGCCTGGCGAAGTATCCGGCAGTCACGCTCACAACCTTCCGCGAAGTACCGTGGAACGCGCCGTTTTACACGCGCCTCGGATTTTCGATGCTGAACGAACTCACGCTACCAGCAGGGCTGGCGGCGAAAAGAGAGCTGGAAACGGAACACGGCCTGGCGCCGGAAACGCGCTGTACTATGCGGTTAGCGCTATAGCCGACAGCGCTGATTTTATCAGCAATATATGGTACAAAGTATCATTCAAAACTTACCGTTGATACCCGTATGTCCTGGTCAATCGATATCATTTCCTGCATTACCGATCGCTTTGTTGAACTGACGGCGACCGAAAAGCGTATCGCGCAGTTTATTCTCGATGATGTCGCGGCGGCAGCGGAGCTACCCATCGCAGAGATGGCGCGTCTGACCAACACCAGCCAGGCTTCGGTTACCCGCTTTGCCCGCGCGCTGGGCTGTAAAGATGTCCGCGAGCTGAAGATGAAGCTCGCGCAATCCCTGGCGGTCGGGCAGCGATTTATCCTCGATGTGCCGGACCTTGAAGGCGTGCAGGGGATCTATGAGTCAATCATCAACGTACTGGAGACTAACCGCCGGGCGCTGGATATTGAAGCGCTGAAGCGCGCGGTCAGCTGGCTGAGCGACGCGCGGCAGATCCTGGCCCTCGGCATGGGCGGCGGTTCTACCATCTGCGCGCAGGAGATTCAGTATCGCCTGTTTCGCCTCGGCCTGCCGGTCGTCAGCCAGAGCGATGGCCTGCTGGTGCGAATGATGAGCTCGGCGGTAACGCCGAAGGATGTGGTTATCGTGCTATCTCTGGGCGGATATACTCAGGAAATCATCGAAAGCGCGGCCATTGCCATGCAGTACGGCGCGAAGGTGATTGCGATTACTCCTCCCGGGACGCCGCTGGCGGAGCAGGCGGATCTGGTCCTGCCGCTGCTGGTGCGGGAAAACGACTATATCTTTAAGCCAAGCACTTCACGCTATGCGATGCTGGCGATGGTTGACGTGTTGGCCACCGAACTGGCGATGGCCAACAAAACCGAGGCAAAAGGCAAACTACGCCGTATTAAGCTGGCGCTCGACAGCCACCGCGGCGGAGTCGATCGGCAGCCGCTGGGAGATTAACCCCGGCTGGCGGCGGCGATAAACCGCTGTGCCTGCTGGCGGGTACGCTCCACGGGCTGCCCGGCACGATAAAGGTCGCTCCCCAGACCGGCTCCGGCACACCCCGCCTGCACCCAGCTCACCAGATTCTCCGGCGTCACGCCGCCAACCGCCAGTACCGGCACCTCCGGCGGCAGTACCGCTTTCAGCGCCCGAATGTAATCAGGGCCGAAAGCGGAAGACGGAAAAATCTTCAGCCACTGCGCCCCGGCATCCAGCGCGCTAAACGCCTCAGTGGCGGTGGCGCATCCGGCGCAGACCCGCATGCCGCGCGCCACCGCCCGGCGAATGACCGCCGGCTGAGTATTCGGCGTCACGATAAGCTGCGCTCCGGCATCGGCGAGAAAATCGACCTGTTCAACCTTAAGTACCGTTCCCGCGCCAATTGCCGCCCGCTTGCCAAACCGGGCGACCATCTGCGGAATACTCTGCTGCCAGTCCGGCGAATTGAGCGGAATTTCAATATAACGAAATCCCGCGCTAATCAGCGTTTCAATATGCTCCGCCGCCTCAGCGGGGCGAATGCCGCGTAAGATCGCCACCAGTTTAATGTTGTCCATACATAATCCTCGCCATGCCGCTCAGTAACGCTTCATCGCCGCTGCAGCTGTTAACCGTCATGCCATGCGCCATCATGGCCCGGCGATAGCGGGCGTTCAGCGCCGGGTCGCCAACCAGCGTGACCGCCGATGTGCGGTACCGCTGGCCCATAGCCGCCACCTCCGCGCCAATCAGCAGCCCGGAGAGATAGTCGCTGACCGAGGTCGCCGCCAGCGCCCCCAGCACGCGCGCTGCCCTGGCGACAAACAACTCACTCGTTAACGACGGCTGCGCCAGCCCTTTTTCCAGCCCCAGCGCAAAAGCCGCGTCGTCCGGCTGCTGGGCCGGCAGGCCCTTGCCAAGCAGCGATTGCGTCATCAGCAAATTGTGCAGTTCACCGGCCATTGTCGTAGCAAAATGACGTACCGTGCCATCCTCGATCCGTACCCATTTGCAGTGGGTGCCCGGCATCACGTAACACTCCGTCGGCGCCAGCTGCCAGGCCCCCAGCAGCTGCGTCTCTTCACCGCGCATCACGTTGAAATCTCCGCCCTGCTCAACCTTGAGGCCGGGAATAATCCACACGCCTTCAGCCACGGCGCATAACTGCTGCCCCGGCGCGTCAATCGCCGCCGGACAGGCAAGATAAGGCACCGATTGCCAGCCCGCATCGCTGCCGATCATGCCGGCCATCAGCACCGGCAGCTTCTCCTCGCCGCGCCAGGGTGCCAGATGTTCCTGAAATACGTCGGCGGGCGCACGTCCGTTCAGGCGAGTGATACCCAGCGGCAGCTGCTTCGTTTCGACGCAATGACCGTTGCGAATCAGCCAGCCGCGCAGCTGGCTAGAGCCCCAGTCGACGGCGATATAGTCCTTCATTGCGCCTCCCCTGAAGTCTGCACCGCCGCCGTTTTGACCGGACTCTCCTGCCCTTCCCGCTCCTGGGTAATCATTTCCAGCGCCTGCTGACGGCTGATTTTACTGGCTGGCGTCATCACGGTGACAAAAACAGCGGAAACGAAGCTACCCACTACCGACGGAATACACGGGTTTCCCCAATAAGCCAGCCAGTCGGCCTTAACCAGAACCACAATTGATACCAGCATGCCGCTCAGCAGGGCGGTTAACGCGCCCTGCCAGTTAAAGCGCAGCCAGAAGCGGCCCAGAATCGAACAGACGAACAGGCCGGACATCAACATGGAGATCATTTTGGTGATATAGCTGATGATATCGTTCGAGGTCAGGGCGAAGATCATCGCCAGACCGATAACGAACGCCAGCATCCAGCGGGAGAGCGTTATCGCCTTATGCGCCGGCGGCATTTTTCCGGTAACAAGGGTATAGACATCCCGCATCATAATAGCCACGGCGGCGATCGCATCGGAGCTGGCGGAAGACATGGTGGCGGAAAGTCCGGCAATCAGCACCACCAGCCCCAGTATCGCCGGCAGGAAACTGGTCGCGAACAGGAAGGCGTAGTTACTGTTCTCCAGATTAGGGTTCATGGTCCATGCCGCCATACCGATAATCGCCGGTAGCACCGAGAAAAACAGATACAGCACGCCGGTATAAACAAACGAGCGACGTACCGAAGAGACATCTTTCCCCGAGTAAATACGCTGGCGATAGGAAGGGGTCGCCAGCACGCCGACGCCGATGACCATTGCCAGCGATAGCGCCGGTATTACCCCTAGCTTGTCGACGGCGAACAGGCTCATCGCTTTAGGATCCATCGCCTGTACGATGGCATCCCATCCCCCCACGTGAATCACCGCCAGTATGGCCATCAGAATAAAACCGAAAAACAGAATTAATGCCTGAATGGTATCCGTCCACACCACCGCGGCGTAACCGCCGATAATCACGTAAATAGCGAACGCCAGAGCGATAATTATCTTTGCCAGCGTCAAATTGATCCCTGTGGCCCAGGATAAATACATACTACCGCCAAGAATATGCGCGCCCAGCCAACCAATAGAGGCAATAAATATCATTATTCCGACGATATTTTTAATTAAATGACTACCGCCAGTATAATAAGAAAGCTCTTCGCTCATGGTCATAAAGCGGAGCTTACGCACCGGCGCGAAAAGCCATGCCACCAGCAAAATACCGATTGCGCCACCCACGCCGTAGAGCATTCCGGCCCAGCCGTTGCTGTAGCCGAAGCCCACCGCACCCATGCTTGAGCCGGTACCTACCATGGTCGCGACGGTGGATCCCAGCGTCAGAAATAGCGGTAAGGAACGTCCGCCAAGTAAAAAATCTTCACCGCTTTTTTGATTACGCGAAACGTACCAGCCAAGCCAAATCATTGCCAACGCGTAAATAATAAAGCCGACTAAAAAGATATGACTATTCATCGTTCACATCCTGCCAGTTAGGGTTATAAAAGGTAAGAGGTTACGGAGCGCTGAATTATTTCAGCGCTCAAAAATCCTGTTTATATTTCTGGTTAATAAGTTTTTATACGCGAGCCGCGTTATAACAGGTCACATCCACTTCAACTTTGCAATCCACCACCAGGTCCGCTACGCAGCAAATACGGGCTGGCGGATGGTCGCCAAAGAACTCGCGGAACACTTTGTTGAAAGACTGAAAATAACGTGAATCGGTAAGGATGACTTTGACATGCACCACGTCGGCCAGGGTGTAACCCGCTTCGGTCATAATATCCACACAGTTCTGAATCGCCAGACGCGACTGCTCGACGATGCCGCCTTCCACCACTTCGCCATCCTTCATCGGCGTCTGGCCGGAAACATACAGCCAGCCGCCCGCCTCTACCGCCCGGGCGAACGGCAGATGCTGCCCGCCGGTGCCGGTGCCGCCTTCAACGCCATAACGTTTAATGCTCATTTTTCACTCCTTAGTTCATTCGACGGCGCAGGAAACGCCCCGCACGCCCGATAATCTTTTTATCGCTGCCGTAGCTCATCACGCCGTTAACCATCACCGCCTCGATACCGTCCGCCGGTTGTTTCGGGTCGGAGAAGCTGGCAACATCGCGCACCGTTTGTCGATCAAACAGCACCAGATCGGCGAAGTAGCCTACTTTTACCAGCCCACGATCCGCCAGCTGGAAGCGCGCCGCCGACAGCCCGGTCATTTTGTGGATCGCGGTAGTCAGTGGAAACAGCTGCTCATCGCGGCTGTAGTGGCCCAGGACCCGCGGAAAAGCGCCCCACAGCCGCGGATGCGGCATCGGGTCGTTCGGCAGACCGTCGGAGCCGATCATGGTCACCGGATAACCCAGTACCCGCCGCACGTCCTGCTCATCCATGTTGTAGTAGATGGCGCCTGCGGGCATCAGCCGCGCCGCCGCCTCGTGCAGGCTAACCTGCCACGCTTCGGCAATCTGTTTCAGGGTTTTCCCTGCCTGCTCCGGCTGCGCTTCCGACCAGGTGATGACGATATCGAACTCATCGGTGACCTGCTTCATATCCAGCGTCGAGGAGCTGGCGGAATAGGGATAGCAGTCGCAGGCAATCTCCTGGCGCTGGCGCATCTTATCGATAAAAGCCAGCGTCTCGCTGGTGCGGCCCCAGTTTTTCGCTCCGGCGCACTTATGGTGCGAAACCACCACCGGAACCTTGCCGTGAAGACCAATGCGGAACGCCTCGTCCAGCGCCTCCAGGATCGGCTCAAACTCCGAGCGCAGATGGGTGGTGTAAATTCCCTGCTCCGCTGTTAACTCTTCGGCCAGCGCCATCACCTCTTCGGTGGTGGACTGAAACGCGCTGGCGTAGGCCAGCCCGCTGCTCAGGCCGAGCGCCCCCTGACGCAGCGCGTCGCGCAGCTGTATCCGCATCCCGGCGATCTCGGTTTCCGTCGCCGGGCGGAACAGATCGTCCATATGATTATTGCGCAGCGCGGTATGGCCAATCAGCGTGCCGACGTTTAATGACGGCTTCGCCGCCTCCACCGCATGGGCGTACGCTTCAACGGTGGGGTAAACAAAGTGCTCCGCCTCGCCCAGCAGGTTCATCGGGTCCGGCACCTCGCCGCGCATTGTCGCCGTCGCCGCGCTGATCCCGCAGTTGCCGACAATCACCGTTGTCACTCCCTGGCTCAGCTTGGGCAAATATTCCGGCATGCGAATGACGTTAATATCGTCATGGGTATGCACATCGATAAATCCGGGGGCCAGCACGCGCCCCTGCCCATCAATCACCTGTTCTGCCTCCAGGTTCAACGCCGGGGCTATATCAACAATCCGATCGCCCTTCACCGCCACGTCGCCGCGAAACTGCGGTCCTCCGCTGCCGTCAATGACCGTGACGTTTTTGAAAAGCCAGTTAACTTTCATCGCATTTACTCCCTTTCAACTCTGCCGACAAGTTAACCATTTACACGGCGTAAAAACAGTGGAAAACTACGCAAAAACCAGATCTATTTTTGATACTTTTATTCAAAAAATAAAGAAATAACATATAAAAACTATATTTTTCAAAATATTAAATTTGATACCAGCTTAAATTCGATCATAAAAACCCAAAAGGATTATGTTATGAAATACCATTCATCTACGCTTATTCCTCATAAAGCCGCCGTCATGTCGGCACCGGCAAATCTGCTGGCGGAGGACGTCTGCCTCCCCGCCGCGCTGCTGAAAAAAACGGCGCTGGAAAATAACATCGCCTGGATGCAGCGCTATGCCGACGCGCGCGGCGTGTCGCTGGCACCGCACGGTAAAACAACGATGACGCCGTGGATTTTTCAGGCGCAGATACGGGAGGGCGCATGGGGGATCGGCGTGGGCAGCGCCTGGCAGGCCAGCGCGGCGATGGCCAGCGGCGTTGAACAGGTGTTAATGGTTAATCAGCTGGTCGGCAGGGCCAATATGCAGGCAATATCGCGCCTGAAAGCGCACTATCGCAAAGCCGATTTTATCTGCTGCATCGATAGCCTCGCCAATGCACGCGCGCTGTCAGCCTTTTTCAGCGAAAGGCAGCAAACGCTGGACGTGCTGATTGAGCTGGGTGTCAGCGGCGGACGCTGCGGCTGCCGCAGCGTGGATGATGCCCTGACCCTGGCCCATACCGTCGCGGAACTTCCGGGTCTCAGGCTGCGCGGTCTCGAACTGTATGAAGGAGTGTTACACGGAGACGATCCGCAGCCGCAGGTGGAGGCTCTGCTGCGCCAGGCCGCCGATTTGGCCTGCCGGATGGAGCCGCTGGTTGAGGGCGAGTTTATCCTCACCGGCGCGGGTACCGTCTGGTATGACGTGGTATGCAATATCTGGCTGGCGGCACAGAAACCGGCGCGCTGCCGAATCGTTATCCGCCCCGGCTGCTATATTACCCACGATCGGGGCATATACGATATCGCGCAAAAAGCGCTGGTGGCCCGCGATCCGATCGCCTGCGATCTGGGCGGTGATTTAACCTCGGCGCTGGAGCTGATGGCGATGGTCCAGTCGGTGCCGGAAGAAGATCGCGCGGTGGTTAACTTCGGCAAGCGCGACTGCGCCTTCGATGCCGGGTTGCCGCAGCCCATCGCCCGGTATCGCCACGGCGCGCAGCTCTCCGCAGAGGGGATCGAGAGCGTGGGGATTATGGATCAGCACTGTATGCTGCGCCTCGAACCTGGCAGCGACGTGCAGGTCGGCGATATTCTGGTGTTTGGCACCTCGCACCCGTGCCTGACGTTTGATAAATGGAAAACGCTGCTGCTGGTAGATGACCAGTATAACGTGCTGGAAGAGCTGGATACTCTGTTCTGAAGAACTGCCCCCGGATTGCGGCTGGCGCCTTATCCGGGCTACGGGATGGCACCGACCCGTAGCCCCGGTAAGCGCAGCGCGACCGGGGGGCCCAGCCCGTAGCCCCGGTAAGCGCAGCGCGACCGGGGGGCCCAGCCCGTAGCCCCGGTAAGCGCATCGCGACCGGGGGGCCCAGCCCGTAGCCCCGGTAAGCACAGCGCGACCGGGGGAGGCAGCCCGTAGCCCCGGTAAGCGCAGCGCGACCGGGGGCCCCAGCCCGTAGCCCCGGTAAACGCAGCGCGACCGGGGGGCCAGCCCGTAGCCCCGGTAAGCACAGCGCGACCGGGGGGCCCCAGCCCGTAGCCCCGGTAAGCGCAGCGCGGCCGGGGGGCCAGCCCGTAGCCCCGGTAAGCGCAGCGCGACCGGGGGGCCAGCCCGTAGCCCCGGTAAGCACAGCGCGACCGGGGGGCCCAGCCCGTAGCCCCGGTAAGCACAGCGCGACCGGGGGGGCCCAGCCCGTAGCCCCGGTAAGCACAGCGCGACCGGGGGGGCCCAGCCCGAACAGGTGCGCCAGCACCGCCTCCGGGATATTTTTCGCGCGGATAACGTACTACTCCTCTTCCTCGCCCCGCGTTCCATTGCCCAGGGCGATAAACTCCTCCAGCAGCGCGGTAAGCTGGCGCATTTTTTCAACGGTAAATTGGGCTTCGATCTGACGATAGGCCTCTTCCACCTGGGCCTGGGCGCTTTCATATAGCTTCGAACCCGCTGGCGTCAGCGAAACGTACAGCTTGCGCTGATCGTTAACCGGCTTTAAACGCAGAACCAGGCCATCACGTTCCATACGGGTCAAAATACCGGTCAGGCTCGGGCGTAAAATACAGGCGCGAAAAGCCAGATCGTGAAAATCCATCGACGGATTTTCGGCAAGGATACGCACGATACGCCACTGTTGCTCGGTAAGATTATGGCGTTTAACGATGGGCCGAAAATGGGCCATCGCCGCTTCCCGCGCCTGCAGCAGCGCGATAGTTAACGAATCATGCATGACATACCTCGAAATTAAACCCTCACTCTATTAATAAGTTAATAATTAGCGTTAATTGCGTCTGAAGGCAACCGGTTTCTGTCTCTGAAAAGTACCAGATGGTACAACAAAAAACGATTACCAATTGATTTATAACAAATAAAAACAAATTCTGTAAATTTATTGTTAAACCGATCACAAAACATTCACTTCTGTTTGCCAAACCTTCCAGCAAAGAATAAAAGATGATCATTAATATATTAATGAAATTTGTTGTTTCCCAAATCCGTACCAGAGGAGTGGTAAATGAAAGGTACCATCTTCGCCGTGGCGCTAAACCACCGCAGCCAGCTCGACGCCTGGCGCGAAGCGTTCCAGCAGGCCCCCTATAAAACGCCGCCGAAAACCGCGGTCTGGTTTATCAAACCGCGCAACACCGTTATTGGTAACGGCGCGAGCATCCCTTATCCGGAAGGCGAAACCGTGCAGAGCGGCGCGACCGTGGCGCTGATCGTTGGCAAAACCGCGCGCAAAGTGGTCGCTGAGGAAGCGGCTGAATATATTGCCGGTTACGCGCTGGCAAACGACATCAGCCTGCCGGAAGAGAGCTTCTATCGTCCGGCAATCAAAGCCAAATGCCGCGATGGCTTTTGTCCGATTGGCGAACTCGCGCCGGTCAGCAATGTTGATAATCTGAACATCATCACCGAAATCAACGGTCGCGAAGCGGACAGCTGGAACACCACCGATCTCCAGCGCTCCGCCGCTGAACTGCTGAGCGCCCTGAGCGAGTTCGCTACCCTCAATCCCGGCGATGCGATCTTGATCGGAACGCCCCACTCCCGCGTTACGCTGCGCCCTGGCGATCGGGTACGTATCCTCGCCAACGGTTTCCCGGTACTCGAAAACCCGGTTGTCGCAGAAGGAGAAACGGCATGAGACAGGCTCGTATTGAATGGCAGGGACAGCAGCACGATGTGCAGGTTGATGAACGCGGTCGGGTGCAGCTGGCCGACGGCAGGCTGCTAAGCCAGGGCGAATTTCAGTGGCTGCCGCCCGCTAACGGCACCCTTTTCGCACTAGGCCTGAACTATGCCGATCACGCCAGCGAGCTGGAGTTTAAGCCGCCAACCGAGCCTTTGGTATTTATCAAAGCGCCAAATACCTTTATCGGCCACCAGCAGGAATCGGTACGTCCGGATAACGTCGAGTACATGCACTACGAGGCTGAACTGGTTGTGGTGATTGGCAAAACCGCGCGTAAGGTCGCCGAAGCCGACGCCATGGCGTACGTAGCCGGTTATACCGTTTGCAACGACTACGCTATCCGCGACTATCTGGAAAACTACTATCGCCCCAATCTGCGGGTCAAAAGCCGCGATACCCTGACGCCGATCGGACCGTGGATCGTCACGAAAGAGTCGATCCCGGATCCGCACAATCTGGCGCTGTGTACCTGGGTCAACGGTGAACTGCGCCAGCAGGGCACCACCGCCGATCTGATCTTCAGCATCCCCTTCCTGATCGCCTATCTGAGCGAATTTATGACCCTGCAACCGGGCGACATGATCGCCACCGGCACGCCGAAGGGGCTGTCGGACGTGGTACCAGGCGATGAAGTGATCGTCGAAGTGGAAGGCGTTGGCCGCCTGATCAACCGCATCATCAGCGAGCAGGAATATGAGGAGAAGCTGTCATGAAAAAAATTAACCACTGGATCAACGGTAAAAACGTCGCGGCCACGGAGTATTTTCACACCACTAATCCGGCGACCGGCGAAGTGCTGGCGGAAGTGGCCTCCGGCGGCTCAGACGAAGTGAATCAGGCGGTGGCGGCGGCGAAAGAAGCCTTTCCGAAATGGGCTAATCTGCCGATGAAGGAGCGCGCGCGCCTGATGCGTCGCCTGGGCGATCTGATCGATCAAAACGTCCCCGAGATCGCCGCCATGGAGACTGCTGATACCGGTCTGCCGATCCATCAAACCAAAAACGTACTGATTCCACGCGCTTCGCATAACTTTGAGTTCTTCGCCGAAGTATGCCAACAGATGAACGGCAAAACCTATCCGGTTGACGACAAGATGCTCAACTACACCCTCGTACAGCCGGTCGGCGTGTGCGCGCTGGTGTCGCCGTGGAACGTGCCGTTTATGACCGCCACCTGGAAGGTGGCGCCGTGCCTGGCGCTGGGCAATACCGCGGTCCTGAAGATGTCAGAATTATCGCCGCTCACCGCCGACCGTCTGGGAGAGCTGGCGCTGGAAGCGGGTATTCCGGCGGGAGTACTGAACGTGGTTCAGGGCTACGGCGCGACGGCGGGCGATGCGCTGGTACGCCACCACGACGTGCGGGCGGTGTCTTTTACCGGCGGTACCGCGACCGGACGCAACATCATGAAAAACGCCGGATTGAAAAAGTACTCCATGGAGCTGGGCGGCAAATCGCCGGTGCTGATTTTTGAAGACGCCGATATTGAGCGCGCCCTCGACGCTGCGCTCTTCACTATCTTCTCGATCAACGGCGAACGCTGCACCGCCGGCTCGCGCATCTTCATTCAGCAGAGCATCTATCCTGAGTTCGTAAAACGCTTCGCCGAGCGCGCCAACCGACTGCGCGTAGGCGACCCGGCCGACCCGAATACCCAGGTCGGCGCGCTGATTAGCCAGCAGCACTGGGAGAAAGTCTCCGGCTATATCCGCCTTGGCATTGAGGAAGGGGCGACCCTGCTGGCGGGCGGCGCGGATAAACCCACCGCTCTGCCGGTCCACCTGAGAAACGGTAACTTCCTGCGGCCAACGGTGCTGGCGGACGTCGACAACCGCATGCGCGTGGCGCAGGAAGAAATTTTTGGCCCGGTAGCCTGTCTGCTGCCGTTTAAAGACGAGGCGGAAGGTCTGCGCCTGGCCAACGATGTGGAGTACGGCCTCGCCTCTTATATCTGGACCCAGGACGTCAGCAAAGTGCTGCGTCTGGCACGCGGCATCGAAGCCGGAATGGTGTTCGTCAACACCCAGAACGTCCGCGACCTGCGTCAGCCGTTCGGCGGCGTGAAGGCCTCCGGCACCGGCCGCGAAGGCGGCGAATACAGCTTTGAAGTGTTCGCTGAAATGAAAAACGTCTGCATCTCGATGGGCGACCATCCGATCCCAAAATGGGGAGTCTGATATGGGAAAGTTAGCGTTAGCAGCAAAAACCACTCACGTACCGTCGATGTATCTTTCTGAACTGCCTGGCAAAAACCACGGCTGCCGTCAGGGAGCCATCGACGGGCATAAGGAAATCGGCAAGCGGTGCCGCGAACTCGGCGTCGATACCTTCATCGTCTTTGATACCCACTGGCTGGTGAATAGCGCCTACCACATTAACTGCGCCGACCATTTTCAGGGCGTTTATACCAGCAACGAGTTGCCGCATTTTATCCGCGACATGACCTACGACTACGACGGTAACCCGGAGCTCGGCCACCTGATCGCCGATGAAGCGGTCAAGCTCGGCGTGCGCGCCAAAGCGCACAACATCCCGAGCCTGAAGCTGGAGTACGGCACGCTGGTGCCGATGCGCTACATGAACGCCGATAAGCACTTCAAAGTGGTGTCGATCTCCGCCTTCTGTACCGTTCACGACTTCGCCGACAGCCGCAAGCTGGGTGAGGCCATTCGTAAGGCTATCGAGAAATATGACGGTACCGTAGCGGTGCTGGCCAGCGGTTCGCTGTCGCATCGTTTTATCGACGATCAGCGCGCTGAAGAGGGGATGAATAGCTATACCCGCGAGTTCGATCATCAGATGGATGAGCGGGTAGTGAAGCTGTGGCGCGAGGGTAAATTCAAAGAGTTCTGCACCATGCTGCCGGAGTACGCCGACTACTGCTACGGCGAAGGGAATATGCACGACACGGTGATGCTGTTGGGCCTGCTGGGCTGGGATAAATACGACGGAAAAGTTGAATTTATTACCGAACTGTTCGCCAGCTCAGGTACCGGTCAGGTCAACGCGGTCTTCCCGCTGCCTGAATCGGCTTAAGGAGAGGTCAGAATGCCGCATTTTATCGCCGAATGTACCGATAACATCCGCCAACAGGCCGACTTGCCTGGCCTGTTTAGCAAAGTGAATGAAGCGCTGGCGGCGACCGGCATCTTTCCCATCGGCGGCATTCGCAGTCGCGCCATCTGGCTGGATACCTGGCAGATGGCCGACGGCCAGCATGATTACGCCTTTGTGCATATGACGCTGAAGATTGGCTCCGGGCGCAGCCTGGAAAGCCGTCAGGAGGTGGGTGACATGCTGTTCACGCTGATCAAAGCCCATTTTGCCGCATTGATGGAAAGCCGCTACCTGGCGCTGTCTTTTGAAATAGCCGAGCTACACCCGACGTTGAATTACAAACAGAACAACGTGCACGCCTTGTTTAAATAATGCGCGCTCGGTCCGTTCCCTCGCCCCTTTGGGGAGAGGGTTAGGGTGAGGGGAATCTCTGCGGCCTGATGCCCTCACCCCGGCCCTCTCCCACAGGGAGAGGGGGAAAACAATGCCACAGGAAGCAACTATGCTCGATAAACATACCCATACCCTGATCGCCCAGCGGCTTAACCAGGCGGAAAAACAGCGTGAGCAGATCCGCGCCATCTCGCTGGATCATCCGACGATCACCATTGAAGACGCCTACGCCGTTCAGCGCGAATGGGTAAATCTGAAAATCGCCGAAGGCCGCGTGCTGAAAGGGCATAAAATCGGCCTGACGTCAAAAGCGATGCAGGCCAGCTCGCAAATCAGCGAGCCGGACTACGGCGCGCTGCTGGACGATATGTTTTTCCACGACGGCGGCGATATTCCCACCGATCGCTTTATCGTCCCGCGCATCGAAGTCGAACTGGCCTTTGTACTGGCAAAACCGCTGCGTGGACCAAACTGCACCCTGTTCGACGTCTATAACGCCACCGACTATGTGATCCCGGCGCTGGAGCTGATCGACGCCCGCTGCCACAACATTGATCCGGAAACCCAGCGTCCGCGTAAAGTTTTCGACACCATTTCCGATAACGCCGCCAACGCCGGAGTGATCCTCGGCGGTCGACCGATTAAACCCGACGAGCTGGACCTGCGCTGGATCTCCGCTCTGCTCTATCGCAACGGCGTTATTGAAGAGACCGGCGTCGCCGCAGGAGTACTGAATCATCCGGCTAACGGCGTAGTCTGGCTGGCGAATAAGCTGGCGCCGTACGACGTTCAGCTGGAAGCCGGGCAGATTATTCTCGGCGGTTCCTTTACCCGTCCGGTACCGGCGCGCAAGGGCGACACCTTCCACGTCGACTACGGCAACATGGGCGCGATTAGCTGCCGCTTTGTTTAAGGGGAATATGATGAACAACGCCTTTAAAGACGCCTTAAAAGCAGGCCGTCCGCAGATTGGCCTGTGGCTTGGGCTCACCAGCAGCTACAGCGCCGAGCTGCTGGCCGGGGCCGGTTTCGACTGGCTGCTGATCGACGGCGAACATGCGCCAAACAACGTACAAACGATCCTGACCCAACTGCAGGCTATCGCCCCTTATCCCAGCCAGCCGGTAGTGCGGCCGTCGTGGAATGACCCGGTGCAGATTAAACAGCTGCTGGATATCGGCGCGCAGACGCTGCTGGTACCGATGGTGCAGAACGCCGACGAAGCGCGGCTGGCGGTGAAAGCCACCCGCTACCCGCCCGCCGGCATTCGCGGCGTCGGCAGCGCCCTTGCCCGCGCCTCGCGCTGGAATCGCGTCGCGGATTATCTCCATCAGGCCAACGATGCGATGTGCGTGCTGGTACAGATCGAAACTCGCGAAGCGCTCAAAAATCTGCCGCATATCCTGGACGTCGAGGGAGTGGACGGCGTGTTTATCGGCCCGGCGGATCTGAGCGCCGATATGGGCTTCGGCGGTAACCCGCAGCACCCTCAGGTGCAGGAAGCGATTGAACACGCTATCGCGCAAATTCGCGCGGCGGGCAAAGCGCCGGGGATCCTGATGGCCAACGAGCAGCTGGCAAAGCGCTATCTGGAGCTTGGCGCGCTGTTTGTCGCCGTCGGCGTAGATACCACCCTGCTGGCCCGCGGCGCGGAAGCGCTGGCGGCACGCTTTGGCACAGAAAAAACCGCCCACGGTTCGTCAGGCGTCTACTAATACCCGCAGTACCCTACAAAATTCCCATTAGAGGAAAACAATAATGAGCGATACATCATCTGCCATTCCGGAAAAGTTCGATCCGGCTAATCAGCACAAGCAGCTGACGGCCCAGCAGCAGTCGGTTATCAACAAGCTCTTCCGCCGCCTGATCGTGTTTTTGTTCGTACTGTTTATCTTTTCGTTTTTAGATCGCATCAATATCGGCTTCGCCGGGCTAACCATGGGGCAGGATCTGGGCCTTAACGCCACCATGTTCGGCCTCGCCACCACTCTGTTTTACGCCACCTACGTCATTTTCGGCATTCCCAGCAACGTGATGCTCAGCATCGTCGGCGCTCGTCGCTGGATCGCCACCATTATGGTGCTATGGGGCATCGCTTCCACCGCCACTATGTTCGCCACCGGGCCGAACAGCCTCTATATCCTGCGGATGCTGGTAGGGATCACCGAGGCCGGTTTCCTGCCCGGCATTCTGCTGTACCTGACCTACTGGTTTCCGGCCTTTTTCCGCGCCCGCGCCAATGCGCTGTTTATGATTGCGATGCCGGTGACCACCGCGCTGGGGTCGATCGTCTCAGGCTATATTCTGGCGATGGACGGTCTGCTGAACCTGCACGGCTGGCAGTGGCTCTTCCTGCTGGAAGGCTTCCCGTCGGTACTGCTCGGCATTATGGTCTGGTTCTGGCTCGATGATTCGCCATCGAAGGCCAAATGGCTGACGGCGGAGGACAAAAAATGCCTGCAGGAGATGATGGATAACGACCATCTGACGCTGGTGCAGCCGGAAGGAGCTATCAGCCATCACGCTATGCAACAGCGCAGCCTGTGGCGGGAAGTCTTCACCCCGATCGTGCTGATGTACACCCTGGCCTATTTCTGCCTGACCAATACGCTTAGCGCGATCAGCATCTGGACGCCGCAGATCCTTAAAAGCTTTAACGAAAGCAGCAGCAACATCACCATCGGCCTGCTGGCGGCGATCCCGCAGATTTGTACCATTCTGGGGATGATCTACTGGAGCCGCCATTCCGATAAACACCAGGAGCGTAAGCATCACACCGCCCTGCCGTTCCTGTTTGCCGCCGCGGGCTGGCTGCTGGCGTCGGCCACCGATCACAATCTGATCCAGCTGCTCGGGATCGTGATGGCTTCCACCGGATCGTTTAGCGCAATGGCCATTTTCTGGACCACGCCGGATCAGTCAATCAGCCTGCGGGCCAGAGCGATCGGCATCGCAGTGATCAACGCTACCGGCAATATCGGATCGGCGCTCAGCCCGTTTATGATCGGCTGGCTGAAGGATATTACCGGCAGCTTCAGCAGCGGCCTGTGGTTCGTTGCCGCTCTGCTGGTCATTGGCGCGCTGATTATCTGGGCTATTCCAATGAAAGGATCGCGTCCTCGCGCGACGCCGTAAGGAGCCGCTATGTGTCAGAGCCCTATCGCCAATATCGATATTAACAAAGAGTACGATGAGAGTCTGGGAACGGAAGATGTGCACTATCAGTCGTTTGCCCGCATGGCGGAGTTCTTTGGCCGCGATATGCAGGCGCACCGCCACGACCAGTATTTTCAGATGCACTTTCTCGATACCGGGCAGATTGAGCTGCAGCTCGACGATCATCGCTACTCGGTGCAGGCGCCGCTGTTTGTTCTGACGCCTCCCTCGGTACCGCACGCCTTTATCACCGAGTCCGATAGCGATGGTCACGTGCTAACGGTAAGGGAGGAGCTGGTCTGGCCGCTGCTGGAGGTGCTCTACCCCGGCACGCGGGAGGCTTTTGGCCTGCCCGGCATCTGCCTGTCGCTGGCCGATAAGCCCGAGGAGCTGGCGGCGCTGGCGCACTACTGGCGGCTGATTGAACGTGAATCGACCTCGCAGCTGCCGGGGCGTGAGCATACCCTGACGCTGCTGGCGCAGTCGGTGTTCACCCTGCTGCTGCGCAACGCGAAGCTTGACGACCACGCGGCCAGCGGGATACGCGGCGAGCTCAAGCTATTCCAGCGGTTTAACCAGCTGATCGACAGCCACTACCATCAGCACTGGACGGTACCGGACTATGCCTGCGAGCTGCATCTGACCGAATCCAGGCTGACCGATATCTGCCGCCGCTTCGCTAACCGGCCGCCCAAGCGGTTGATATTCGACAGACAGCTACGCGAGGCCAGGCGATTGTTGCTCTTTTCCGACAGTCCGGTCAGCGAAATAGCCTGGCAGCTGGGGTTCAAAGATCCGGCCTATTTTGCCCGCTTTTTTAACCGCCTGACGGGCTGTTCGCCAAGCGCGTACCGGGCGCAGAAAGTACCGGTGTCTTAGGATCTTTCCGGGGCGACGCTGCGAGTTCGCAGCCGTCTGAGAGACGGTAGCCCGGGCAAGGCGCGTTAAGCGCCGCCTCCGGGAAGACACCACACCGAAGCCTCAGGTCCGGCACATTTCCCGGAGGCGATGCTGCGCATCTGTCCGGCTACAAATTCAAAACCCGCACTGACTTGTCGCTCAGCCCACCGGAGAGCCTGGCCGGAAAAGAGAAAAACCAACCCCGATCACATAACTTAACCCCGCCCGAAAAGTACCCGCCGTTGACCTAAAAGTCTCTTCACCAAAACCGCGTTAACCGCTTCAATTAAACAACAAAAACAAAACATAAATTTAACATCGCATTCCGATTAATACTGAAGAGGTCACCTATGAAACCTGAAAATTTCCGTGCAGACGCTAAACGCCCGTTAACCGGTGAAGAGTACCTGAAGAGCCTGCAGGACGGCCGCGAAATCTATATCTATGGTGAACGCGTGAAGGACGTGACCACCCACCCGGCGTTTCGCAACGCCGCCGCCTCCGTTGCACAAATGTACGATGCGCTGCATAAACCCGAGCTGCAGGACACCCTGTGCTGGGGCACCGATACCGGCAGCGGCGGCTATACCCACAAGTTCTTCCGCGTCGCGAAAAGCGCCGATGACCTGCGCCAGCAGCGCGACGCCATCGCCGAATGGTCACGCCTGAGCTACGGCTGGATGGGTCGCACCCCGGACTACAAAGCCGCCTTCGGCTGCGCTCTGGGCGCAAATCCGGGCTTTTACGGTCAGTTTGAGCAGAACGCCCGTAACTGGTATACCCGCATTCAGGAAAGCGGCCTGTACTTTAACCACGCTATCGTCAACCCGCCGATCGATCGTCACAAGCCGGCCGACGAAGTGAAAGACGTTTATATCAAGCTGGAAAAAGAGACCGACGCCGGGATCATCGTCAGCGGAGCGAAAGTGGTGGCAACCAACTCGGCGCTGACCCACTACAACATGATTGGCTTCGGCTCCGCGCAGGTGATGGGCGAAAACCCGGACTTCGCGCTGATGTTCGTCGCGCCGATGGACGCCGAAGGGGTCAAGCTTATCTCCCGCGCCTCCTATGAACTGGTGGCCGGCGCAACCGGATCGCCGTACGACTATCCGCTCTCCAGCCGCTTCGATGAAAACGATGCGATCCTGGTGATGGATAACGTGCTGATCCCGTGGGAAAACGTACTGATCTATCGTGACTTCGATCGCTGCCGTCGTTGGACGATGGAAGGCGGCTTCGCCCGCATGTATCCGCTGCAGGCCTGCGTACGTCTGGCGGTAAAACTCGACTTTATCACCGCCCTGCTGAAACGCTCGCTGGAGTGCACCGGTACCCTCGAGTTCCGCGGCGTCCAGGCCGAGCTTGGCGAAGTGGTGGCATGGCGCAATATGTTCTGGGCGCTGAGCGATTCGATGTGCGCCGAAGCGACGCCGTGGGTCAACGGCGCGTATCTGCCGGATCACGCCGCGCTGCAAACCTATCGCGTAATGGCGCCGATGGCCTACGCCAAAATCAAAAACATTATCGAGCGCAGCGTCACCAGCGGCCTGATCTATCTGCCGTCCAGCGCCCGCGATCTCAATAACCCGCAGATCAATGAATACCTGGCGAAATACGTGCGCGGATCGAACGGTATGGATCACGTCGAGCGTATCAAGATCCTCAAACTGATGTGGGATGCGATCGGCAGCGAATTCGGCGGCCGTCACGAGCTGTATGAAATCAACTACTCCGGTAGCCAGGATGAAATTCGTCTGCAGTGCCTGCGCCAGGCGCAAAGCTCCGGCCACATGGACAAAATGATGGCGATGGTCGATCGCTGCCTGTCCGAGTACGACCAGAACGGCTGGACGGTGCCGCATCTGCACAACAATACCGATATCAACATGCTGGATAAGCTGCTGAAGTAACGGGCAGCGGGAGGTCACAATGCAATTAGATGAACAACGTCTGCGTTTTCGCGATGCCATGGCCAGTCTGTCGGCCGCCGTTAACGTCATCACAACCGAAGGCGAGGAAGGCCGCTGCGGTATCACCGCCACTGCGGTCTGTTCGGTGACCGATACGCCGCCGTCAGTGATGGTCTGCCTCAACGCCAATAGCGCGATGAATCCGGTTTTTCAGGGCAACGGCAAGCTGTGCATCAACGTGCTCAACCACGAACAAGAGGAAATGGCTCGCCACTTCGCCGGAATGACCGGAATGTCGATGGATGACCGATTCGGCCTCAACTGCTGGCAAAAAGGCGCGCTGGGGCAGCCGGTTCTGAAAGGCGCGCTGGCGAGCCTCGAAGGTGAGATTAGTCAGGTGCAGACCATTGGTAGCCACCTGGTCTATCTGGTGGAAATCAGGAACATTACCCTGAGCCAGCAGGGCCACGGGCTGATTTACTTTAAGCGCCGTTTCCATCCGGTGATGATGGAAATGGAAGTCGTGGTGTAATGACCTCACCTGCTCCTCCCCGGGTAACGGGGAGGAGCAACAAAGATTCGCGCTAGCGTTCCTGCTGTGCAAACTGTGTCAGCGCTGCGCTGCCTGTGCGTTCCGGTTGTCCTGCGTCACCAGCACATCACTCACCTGGCGCCCGATTTCACCTGTCTTCTGCGCCATCGCCAGACGGTTCTGCTCTTTTTCCTTATCAAATATCGGACTCAGCGTCTGGTTCGCATGCGCCGCATCCCGGCTTAACCCCGTCACGTCCTGCTACTGATTCGCGCCGTCGCGGATAACTATACTGCCCTCGCTCACCGCCGCCCATGCTGCCGCTCGCCCCCACGCTCGCCCCCACGCTGCCGCTACGCTGCTTCGAATCGTAGTTATCGCTGTCCTGCTCGCTGCTCAGCGTCAGGTTACGCCCGACGTCCATTGTCACATAGCGGGCTCAGGGGCTGATTCGGACATTCCGCATCCCACCATCTGCTACAAGTTCTACTGCCTGAATTGACTGACAGGATGCCGATCCGGATCGGGTGATGCGGGCGTCAACCGGGCAAAGATGCTCCAGTGGCTGAAGACCTTCCCCGGCGCGCTTAACGACATCGGCGATCTGCCAGTGATCAAGCGAGGCAAGGGGCATTTTTCGGGAGCGTAATCGCTGATAACACGATCCCGACGCTGCGGCCGGGATCTTTTCGACATAGATTAAAATCCCTTTACTTTAAAAAGGCGGAATAATGCGAGTCCAATGCCTCCAATGCTTCCACCATAAAGTCCTAATTTCGCTCCGTGCAAAACATCCTGCCAAGTTGCATTAAAACCATCGCCAAGCAGCCACAGTAACAACGAAAAAAAAAGCTTTCCGCATACAGATAATGCGATCACGAATAAAATCGTAGCAACTAAGATAAATAGAGACTGTACACATCTAACTCGGAGATCATTTTTCATTTTTATCTCCTATTTTTTTTATTACCTGTTCAGCTCCTTTACCGCCTCCTTCTGATATTACTGAAGCTCCAATATTACCCATGTTGCCTGGAATCTTACCCGGCAACATCTCCTTAGAGATCCCCAGTTGACCTTTAATTTCGGTATATTTCAGCAGGTCAGGATTAAACTTAGGATCCCAGCCGCCGGTTAGCCATTTACCAGCCGCATTTGTGCCTGAAGAGATTAGTTTGCCTCCCCAGTAACCGCCAGCAGAACCCAGACCATTAGTAATTGCTCCCGTTAAAGGATTGTCACCGTTGATCTGACTGGTTAGCGCGCCACCGGCTGCATTCCAGCCCACTGTTCCCCATAAGCCATTCCCTATGCTTGCAACGTTTATCCAGCCAGCCACAGCAGAGTTAACCGGATTCACCTTGCCATCTTCAGCATACTGAGCACCTGCGTTTACCCCTGCGCCCAACCCCCACATCGCCTGCGCGGTACCGGGTAATAACGCCACGCCTCCTGTAGCCAGTGCTCCCGCATAGGCTTTGTTTTCCGCCAGGCCTCGCTGACAGGCTTCTCCTGAAGGATTGTCTGCACACGACAGCACATCCTTACCATGCTCTCTGGCTTTCTCACCCTGGCTCCATTCGTTCCCACCCATCAGGTTATTCTCCACCGCATTCTTCCCGGCCTGCGCACCCGCCACCGCATCCGCGCTGCTGCCTCCGCTACGTCCACCCATCAGTCCCGCCGCCAGCGTGCTCAGCGCGCTTATCGTCGACTTCTGCTCATCCGACAGCTCTTCTGTCTTAACATCCGGATAGTATTCCGCCGCTATCCAGCGCCCCAGCAGCTCGCCGCTCACTGCGCCCGCGGCCCCCGCCAGCGCGCTGTTATTTCCCGATGCCGCCGCTATCGCTCCCCACACCGCGTGCGCCATCGCATTGGCTTCCGCATTCACCTTACCCGTCGCGCTGTCCGTCGTCTGGCTGTGAATGATTTCCGCCACATACGGACTCACTGCCCCGCTCACCGCTTGCGCCAGGTTGCCGCCCGCCAGACCCTGCATCGCCGCCGTTACCGCCTGCGCCATCTTCTGGTACTTTCCGCCCGTATCGTAGTTCATTATATGGATAGGATCGCGGTACTGGCGCCGGGATCTTTTTAAATAGCTATATTAGTGGATATTAAATCGATGTTTAATCCATAAACCAATTACTATTACCCCGCTAACAAACGAGCCAATTTTTATACTCAAAAACAAATAATTAATAA
>OEPS010000045.1_pt1 | contig 44997 bp, 36 predicted proteins | sample 1539411 | NCBI WGS metagenome assembly OEPS01 (sample SAMN02671747, study PRJEB22543) | soil metagenome | biome: bacteria | place: China:Hunan Province, Lengshuijiang City | collected 2012-10-15 | depth 0.08m m
AAAAAGCGTTTAATTACAATGCAATAAAAATGGTTGCCTGAATATTAACTTTATTCCAACATGAATGCTCACTACGCTGCAATGGCGGCCAATAAAAAGCAGGAGCGGATATGATTACGTTGTGGGGCAGAAATAACTCAACCAATGTGAAGAAAGTACGCTGGGTACTGGAAGAACTTGACCTACCGTATCAACAAATCCTGGCAGGGCTGGAGTTCGGCCTGAATCACGATGCCGAATATTTAGCCATGAACCCTAATGGGCTAGTGCCGCTGTTAAAGGATACTTCGACCAATATCGTTCTCTGGGAATCAAATACCATTATCCGCTATCTGGCCGCGCAGTACGGCCAGAATCGCCTGTGGGTGGAATCACCCGCCGAACGCGCCCAGGGGGAAAAATGGATGGACTGGGCCAACGGTTCGCTCTCGCCTGCCCATCGGCCGATTTTAATGGGGCTGGTGAGAACGCCGCCTGAAAAACGTGACCCCGCCGCGATTGAAGCCGGTATTGCCGAGTGCGAAACGCTGTTCGCTATTCTGGACGATGAGCTGGCGCAGCATCAATGGCTGTCGGGCGATGCCTTCGGCCTCGGCGACATCGCCGTCGCGCCGTTTATTTACAATCTACTGGAAACCATAAAAACCTGGCAGCCGCGCCCGCATCTGCAGCGGTGGTATCAGCAGATTAACCAGCGTCAGGCCTGGCGTAGCGTGGTGATGATTCCGGTCACCTGACTTTAGCCAGCCGGACTCACCCTGAGCAGTTCGCCGTTGGATTCGTCGGTTAACACATACAGATAACCGTCGGGTCCAACGCGCACATCGCGGATGCGTTTACCGTGCCCGGTCAAAATACGCTCCTGTTCCGTGACGTTATTGCCATCAACCTTCAGTACAATTAGCGACTTATCCTTCAGCGCGCCGATAAACAGCCTGTGCTGCCACTGCGGGAAGGTCTGCGCGCCGTAAAACGCCATCCCGCTCACCGCCGGAGATTTTTCCCAGACAAACAGCGGCGCTTCGGTTCCCTCAACCGTCTTGCCTTTGGCCTCAGGGATCGGTAGTCCGCTATAGTTGATACCGTGCGTTGCCAGCGGCCAGCCGTAATTTTTACCTTTTTGCGGTATGTTGATCTCATCTCCGCCGCGCGGCCCGTGTTCATTCAACCAGAGCGCGTCGCTCCACGGGTTCATCGCCATCCCCTGAGGATTACGAATACCATAGGACCAAATTTCCGGCCTGGCGCCAGACCGTCCTACAAAAGGATTATCGGCGGGGATCTTACCCTCCGCCGTCAAACGCACCACCTTCCCCTGTAGCTTATCGAGATCCTGCGCGGTAGAACGCTGGTTATTCTCCCCAAGGCCAATAAACAGATGGCCGTGGCCGTCGAACACCAGCCGACCGCCGAAATGGTTGCCGGTCGAGAGCTTCGGCTGCTGGCGGAAAACCACCTGGAAATTTTCCAGGCGCTGAAGATCCTCGCTCAACCGGCCATAGCCCACGGCGGTCCCGGCCTTACCGTCATTTCCGCCTTCGGCATAGCTCAGCCAGACCCGTCGCGATTGGGTGAAATCCGGCGCCAGCGCCACGTCAAGCAGACCACCCTGTCCGTTTGCCCACACCTGCGGTACGCCCGAAAGCGCAGGCGAAAGACCTTTATCGCGCCGCCAGAGCTTTAGCTCACCGCCGCGCAGGGTAATCAAAATGCCTCTATCGTCCGGAAGAAAGGCCAGCGCCCACGGATGTTCAAGCTGGTTCTGCAACACCTCCACGCGCTCTTCGGCGGCCAGAGCCGCTGCGGGTAGCAGTAAAGCGGTAAGGGCTATCAGGGTAATGGTCTGGCGCATGGCACACTCCTTTTGTCAGCAATGCGATAAGGGTAGCCAGCGTGGAAGAGCAGAAAGGGATTTTTACATAACATTAATCAGGGGGAGCAAGCTCCCCCTGTCTCAGGCATGAGTAATGGGCGCAGAATCATTCAACTTATGAATATTGAGCGTCAATACTGTCAGGCAGTTTTCCAGCTTATCTACGTTAACAGCAATGTAGGACGGGCAGTCATGGTGCCCACTCATCAGGCATACTGCCGCGGAAGCGATGGCTTCGCCCGCCAGCCGCAGGGCTTCCTTTTCCTCCAGCGCAATAACGTTCTGCAGGCGCGGAGCGCGTTCACGCATTTCATGACACAGTTCAAACAAATTATCACGCAGATGGTCGCTTTCGCTGACTGACATATAGCCTTTCGCTTTACGCAGCTGTAAATAAGCATCAAGGTCAATATTGGCATTAATCAGCTTATCCACAAGGTTACGATAGAGTCTGTCAACGGTCATCACAGGTCCTCCTCTGTCGTCCTTCACCACAATCATAATATGGTCATTTTTTGTACAAAACGATGAGTCAGATCAATAATTCTCAGGTCATTAACATCATTTACAATGTTACAACGATAATCAAAATCCTCATCAGCCAGCCTCCCTTCCTTAAGGCATAAATGTTATACGCTCTCATAAAAAACAACTTTTCATCGACTAAATAAAGTTATTTATTTCAGTGCCGATCACAAATCACCGCAAATCACATTGCCTGATACTGCTGAAAAGCGTCATATCAACTAGAAAAATGTATTACGTATAACATTCAAGAAAAAAACAAACAGATCGATCCTGTTTGTAACCTTTGTCTCTATCGCTTGAAGGAACAGAAATGATTACGTCCGGCAAAAGAAACTATATCTTGTTGAGTCTTTTCGATTTCCTCTATCTTTTCGCCTGGTCCTCTACCATGGCGTTTTTTGTTATCTGGACAACCCAGCATCTCGGAATCAGCGCCACCAAAACCGGCCTGCTCTATTCGGTCAATGCCTTCATCGCCCTGCTGATGCAGCCATTCTTCGGTTTTATTGCCGATAAATTCGGCCTGAAAAAGCGGCTGATCTGGATCCTGGTGGCCATGCTGCTGCCGGTTGGGCCGTTTTTTATTTATTTGTATGCGCCGCTGCTGGTACACAGCTTCTGGCTGGGGGCGCTGCTTGGCGGGGTATACCTGGGGATAATTTTCAACTCCGGCTGCGGAGTGATTGATTCGTATATTGATAAAATTTCTCGTCGCTATCAGTTCGAATATGGTCGGGTAAGGATGTGGGGTTCATTAGGCTGGGCCGCCGCGGCGTGGATCGTTGGCAGGTATATCGACAGCAACCCCAATCTCGCGTTCTGGCTGGCCAGCTTCGCCATTGTTATCGCGGCTATCTGCTTTATGTTAACCAAAGTCGAACTGACCGAAGCGGAAATACAAAAAACCAGCGCGCTAAAAGTTTCACACGCGCTGGAGCTGGCAAAGAACGGGCAGTTCTGGATGCTGCTGGTGTTTACCCTTTTCGTTACCCAAATCTACGACACCTACGATCAGCAGTTCGCTCAATATTTCTCTCTGCAGTTTGCAAGCCCGGAAGAAGGCAATCGCTGGTATGGCATTCTGGCCTCGATACAGGTTTGCGGCGAGACGCTGTTCTTATGCCTGATGCCGTGGTTTGTGAACCGTACCGGCGCGAAATGGGCGCTGATCATCGCCGGGCTGATCATGTCAGTGCGTATCGTTGGTTCCGCTATTCCGCTCGGTCCGGTGTGGATTGGCGCGGTGAAAATGATGCATGCGCTGGAGAAACCGCTGATTCTGGTGTCGGTGTTTAAATTTATCGCCGCCAACTTTGACCACAAACTGTCATCGACGGTCTATCTGCTGGTGCTGTTTGTCGCCTCCATCGCCACCGCGATTTACTCGCCGCTGGCCGGGTATTTATATGACACCATCGGCTTTGCGCATACTTATTATATTCTGGGCGGCATCTCCGGGCTGTTTACGCTGATCTCGATATTTACGCTGCGCGATAATAGAGAACCCAACGCCCCAGGCGCAGGGGCTACGCAAACGCTGTAATGACGGATGCCCAGGATATCCTCCTGGGCTTTTTCATCATTAAGCATGCCGTTGCTATACTATTTTGCGCAAAGACCTGTAAAATCCCTGCCCTGACCATTCCAATAATTGAACACTTTTTAAGCTATGAGCAATGTCACCCATCAGCCGAAGATCGGCTTTGTCTCTCTGGGCTGCCCGAAAAATCTCGTGGACTCAGAACGTATCCTGACTGAACTGCGTACCGAAGGGTACGATGTGGTTCCCTCCTACGATAACGCCGATATGGTTATCGTTAACACCTGCGGCTTTATCGATAGCGCCGTGCAGGAGTCGCTGGAAGCGATTGGCGAAGCCTTGAAAGAAAACGGTAAAGTGATCGTTACCGGCTGCCTGGGCGCAAAAGAAGATCAGATCCGCGAAGTGCATCCGAAAGTGCTGGAGATTACCGGCCCGCACAGCTATGAGCAGGTGCTGGAACATGTTCATCATTACGCGCCGAAGCCTAAACATAACCCGTTCCTGAGCCTGGTGCCGGAGCAGGGCGTTAAGCTGACGCCGCGTCATTACGCCTACTTAAAAATTTCCGAAGGCTGCAACCATCGCTGCACCTTCTGCATCATCCCGTCAATGCGCGGCGATCTGGTCAGCCGGCCGATTGGCGAAGTGCTGGCGGAAGCCAAACGCCTGGCCGACGCCGGGGTCAAAGAGCTGCTGGTGATTTCGCAGGACACCTCCGCCTACGGCGTTGACGTCAAACACCGCAGCGGTTTCCACAACGGTATGCCGGTAAAAACCAGCATGGTTAGCCTGTGTGAAGAGCTGGCTAAGCTCGGTATCTGGGTTCGTCTGCACTACGTCTATCCGTATCCCCACGTTGATGATGTGATCCCGCTGATGGCGGAAGGCAAAATTCTGCCGTATCTGGATATCCCGCTGCAGCACGCCAGCCCGCGTATTCTCAAGATGATGAAACGCCCGGGTTCCGCCGACCGCCAGCTGGCGCGCATTAAGCAGTGGCGCGAAGTCTGCCCTGACCTCACTCTGCGTTCGACCTTTATCGTCGGCTTCCCGGGTGAAACGGAAGAAGACTTCCAGATGCTGCTCGACTTCCTGAAAGAAGCCCGCCTCGACCGCGTCGGCTGCTTTAAATACAGCCCGGTTGAAGGCGCGACCGCCAACGAGCTGGCGGACCAGGTACCGGAAGAGGTGAAAGAAGAGCGCTGGAATCGCTTCATGCAGCTCCAGCAACAGATCTCCGCCGAACGCCTGCAGGAGAAAGTAGGCCGCGAAATTATGGTGCTGATCGACGAAGTGGATGAAGAAGGGGCAATTGGCCGCAGCATGGCCGATGCACCAGAAATCGACGGCGCGGTGTACCTGAACGGTGAGAGTAAAGTCAAACCGGGCGACGTTGTGCGGGTCAAAGTCGAACACGCTGACGAATACGATCTGTGGGGCAGCCGGGTTTAATCCGGCTCTCTGAACGTATCCCGGATGGCGGCTGCCGCCTTATCCGGGCAACAAAACCGCAGAATATCAACATGCGGAGCGCATTCCCGGGGGCGGTGCTGCGCACCCGGCCGGGAAATCGCGCCTACCCTTTTATCTTCGGATCCAGCGCATCGCGCAGGCCATCGCCCAGCAGGTTAAACGCCAGCACCGTCAGGAAAATGGCTATCGCCGGGAACAGCGCCACGTGAGGAGCCATCACCATATCAGCCCGCGCTTCGTTCAGCATCGCCCCCCACTCCGGCGTCGGCGGCTGTGCGCCAAGCCCCAGAAATGACAGGCTGGCGGCGGAGATAATCGATACTCCGATACGCATAGTGAAATAGACCACAATCGACGATACCGTTCCGGGCAGAATGTGGTTAAACAGGATATTGGCATCGCTGGCGCCAATACTGCGCGCCGACTCAATGAATGTCTGCTGCTTAAGCACCAGGGTATTGCCGCGAACCAAGCGGGCAAATGCCGGGATCGAGAAGATTGCCACCGCGATAATCACGTTCGACATCCCGCTTCCCATCACCGCTACCACGGCAATCGCCAGCAGAATACCGGGGAAAGCAAACAGCACATCGCAGATGCGCATAATGATGCGATCCCACCAGCCTTCGTAGTATCCGGCCACCAGACCAAGCACGGTACCCAATGCGGCGCCAATTAATACCGCCAGGACGCCGGCGGCCAGCGAAATCTGCGCCCCCACAAGTACCCGGCTGAAAATATCGCGCCCCAGCGAGTCAACGCCGAACCAGTGCATCATCGACGGGCCTTCATTAAGCCGATCGTAGTCGAAATAGTTTTCGGCATCGAACGGCGCTATCCAGGGCGCCACAATCGCTACCGCGATTAGCAGCAGAACAAATATTCCCGCTCCCATTGCCACCGGCTGACCGCGAAACCGCCGCCAGAACTCGTGCCATGGCGTACGTATCCGCCCGGGTTTAATCCCCGGCATCGCGTTGATAGCCGCTTCTCTTCTCCAGTTGAGCAATCGCACCTTACTTGTACCTGATAGCCGGGTTAATGGCGGCATACAGCACGTCCACCACTAAATTGATAAGAATAAATTCCAGAGAAAACAGCAGTACTTCCGCCTGAATCACCGGATAGTCGCGCATCTCTACCGAGTCCACCAGCAGACGCCCCAGACCCGGCCAGTTAAAAACCTTCTCCACGACAATAGAACCGCCGAGCAAAAAGCCGAACTGCAGCCCCATCATGGTCACCACCGGGATCATCGCATTACGCAGGCCGTGCTTAAGCACCACCAGCGTTTCGCTGACGCCTTTCGCCCGCGCGGTGCGCATGTAGTCTTCATGCAGAACATCCACGAACGATGCCCGGGTAAAGCGCGCCATTACCGCCGCCACCGCCGCGCCCAGAGTCAACGAGGGCAGGATATAGTGCCGCCAGCTGTCGGCGCCCACCGTTGGCAGCCAGCCCAGCTCAACGGAAAAGACCTGCATCAGCAGCATCCCCAGCGCAAAGGCCGGAAATGAAATGCCGGTGACCGCCAGCGCCATACCAAGACGATCCGGCCAGCGGTTACGCCATACTGCCGCCACGATCCCGGCCGCCATGCCAAATAAAACCGCCCAGCTCATGCTGGCGAGCGTTAACCAGAACGTAGGCATAAAGCGGCTGGCGATTTCGCTGCTCACCGGACGGCGCGATGCCATCGAGGTACCAAAATCTCCCTGCAAAATATTGGTAATATAGTGCCAGAACTGCACGTGCAGCGGTTGGTCAAGCCCCAGCTGCTGGCGCACCATCCCTACCACCTGAGCATCGGCTTCCGGCCCGGCAATCAGCCGCGCCGGATCGCCGGGCAGCATATGCACGAACAGAAATACCAGCACCGCCACAATCAGCAGCGTGGGGATTAGCCCCAGCAGGCGTTTAATAACATAATTGAGCATGCTTATCCTTGCGTGAAGTCCCCGTAGCCTGCGCCCGGGGACCCACAGCTATCTACTGAAGATCCGCCTGTTCAAAGCTAAACCCGGTATCCGGCTGGATATAGAATCCGGTCAGATTTTTACTGTGCGCCGAGACCAGCTTTTCCACCACCAGCGGCACCCACGGCGACTCTTTCCAGATAGTATCCTGCGCATCCTTATACAAGCGCGTTTTTTCCTGCGCATCGGTGGTTTTCAGCGCCTCATTCAGATCTTTATCAACCTGAGGATTGCTGTAGAAGGCGGTATTAAACAGGGTCGGCGGCCAGTTTTGCGAGGCAAACAGCGGCGACAGCGCCCAGTCGGCTTCTCCGGTCGAAGCCGACCAGCCGGTATAGAACATACGCACGCCGCTCTCTTTCTGTCCTTTACCTTCGACTTCCGCCGCGCGCTGGCCCGCATCCATTGCCGTCAGCTGCGCCTTAATGCCTACCTGCGCCAGCTGCTGCTGGGTAAACTGCAGCACTTTTTGCGCGGTGCTGTGGTTGTGCGACGACCACAGCGTGGTGTTGAATCCATTTGGATAGCCCGCTTCTTTCAGCAGCTCGCGGGCTTTCGCCGGATCGTACGGCCAGGCGGTATAGCTTTCAGCATAGGCAATAGACGGCGGCACCACCCCGGTCGCCGGCGTGGCATAACCCGCAAAGGCCACCTTCACCAGCGCCTGACGGTTGATGGCGTAGTTAATCGCTTCACGCACTTTTGGATTATCAAACGGCTTCTGCGTCACGTTCATGCTGATATAGCGCTGCATAATTGACGGACTGGCCACCAGCTCGAGCTTGCTGTTTTTCTCCAGCACAGGCGCCTGCTCGTAAGGGATCGGGAAAGCAAACTGCGCTTCGCCGGTCTGCAGCATCGCCGCGCGGGTGTTGTTATCCACCACCGGACGCCAGGTAATAGAGTCCAGCTTCGGCAGCCCCTGCTGCCAGTACCCGGCGAACTTCTTCACTTTAACAAAGTCGGTCTGATTCCAGGTATCAAGCTGATATGGACCGGTGCCGACCGGATGAAAACCAATCTCTTTCCCGTATTTCTTCAGCGCAGCCGGAGAAATCATCGCCGTCGCCGGGTGGGCCAGGATATTGATAAACGCCGAGAAAGGCTGTTTGAGGGTAATTTTCACCGTAGTCGGATCAACCGCTTCGGTGCTGGCGATATTTTTATACAGGTTATAGCGCTTGAGATGGTTTTCCGGGTTGCTGGCACGATCGAGGTTGGCCTTAACCGCTTCGGCATTAAACTCGGTCCCGTCCTGGAACTTCACCCCCGGCTGCAGCTTAATGGTATACACCAGGCCGTCCGGAGAAACGGTATAGCTTTCCGCCAGCACGTTTTGCAATTTCATATCTTTATCAAGGCCAAACAGCCCCTGATAGAAGGACTTCGCCACCGCCTGCGACAGCGTGTCGTTAGCATCATACGGGTCGAGAGTCGTAAAGTTTGAACCGACCGCCACTACGACATCTTTTGCGGCAAAGACCGGCGTCGCTGCCAGCGCTGAAGCGACGCCCAGCGCCAACAGCCATTTGCCTGAAATGCGTTGAGTCATATTGTTCTCCTGAAATGCTGCATTATTGATGTTGTTGTTATCGTGCCAGCACGTCGGCGGCGGACTCTCTGGCAACAAAGTGCCCCGGCCCCACCTGCTGTAACGGCGTACTTACTCCCTCTTCTCCCCGCTTGAAGATGTTACCCGGCAGCTCGTCGGAGAGCAGCACGCGCTGCGGACGACGATGCGCAGGGTCAGCCACCGGAACGGCGGCCATCAGTTTACGGGTGTAGGGATGCTGCGGATTTTCAAACACGGCGCGACGCGGGCCAATCTCGACAATACGCCCGCGGTACATCACCGCCACGCGATGGCTGATACGCTCAACCACCGCCATGTCATGGGAAATAAACAGAAATGCGATGCCCATCTCACGCTGTAAGTCGAGCATCAGGTTGATTATTTGCGCGCGGATCGACACGTCCAGCGCCGACACCGACTCATCGGCAATCACCACTTTTGGATTGAGCGCCAGCGCGCGGGCGATACAGATCCGCTGCCGCTGGCCGCCGGAAAACTCGTGCGGATAGCGCCACGCGTGCTCCGGCTCCAGTCCGACGCGCTCCAGTAACCAGGCGACCCGCTCACGCGCGGCGTCCCCTTCCAGCAGCCTGTGCACGCGCAGCGGCTCCATAATCGAATAGCCGACCGTTTGCCGCGGGTCGAGGGATGCATAAGGGTCCTGGAAAATAAACTGGATATCACGGCGCAGCGCCTGAAGCTTACTGCCGGTTAGCGCGTCAATGCGCTGACCGTCAAAGGTAATGCTGCCCCCCTGGGTTTCAACCAGACGCAGCAGCGCCCGACCGGTAGTTGATTTTCCGCAGCCGGACTCCCCCACCAGGCTTAGCGTTTCGCCGGGCCATAAATCAAAGCTCACTTTTTCAACCGCGTGCACCTCACGGGTAATGCGGTTGAGAATGCCGCTGCGCAGCGGAAAACGCGCCACCAGATCGCGTACTTTCAGGATTGGTTCCCCGGCAACAACGGTGTTTTGCCCTTCTTCCGACGGGCTCTGGTTTAACAGCGGGAAACGACGCGGCAGAGAAGTGCCGCGCATTGCGCCCAGCCTCGGCACCGCGGCCAGCAGCGCCCTGGTATACGGGTGTTTCGGCGCGCGGAAAATCTCCTCCACGCTGCCGGTTTCCACCGCTTCACCGCGATACATCACCAGCACGCGATCGGCGATATCAGCCACGACGCCCATATCGTGGGTAATAAAGATAACGCCCATCGCCATCTCTTTTTGCAGGACGGCGATAAGCTGTAAAATCTGCGCCTGGATAGTCACGTCCAGCGCGGTCGTAGGTTCATCGGCAATCAGCACCGCCGGGCGACAGGAAAGCGCCATAGCGATCATCACCCGCTGGCGCATCCCGCCGGATAGCTGATGCGGATAGCGCGAGAGCATTGCCTCTGCTTCCGGAATACGCACCTGATCGAGCATTTTTTTGGCTGCGCGCAGGCCCTCATCATGCTTGAGGCCCTGATGCAATCTTATAGATTCGGCAATTTGTTCGCCGATGGTAAATACCGGGTTCAGCGAAGTCATCGGCTCCTGAAAGATCATTGCCATATCCGCGCCGCGCACGCGGCGCATATCGGCGTCAGACTGTTCGCTAAGTTCAATCACCTGCCGGTTGCGGCGGCGTAGCAGCAGGGCATCGCTGCGCACTTCGCTGACCGCCCTATCGAGCAGACGCATCAGCGCCAGCGACGTCACCGACTTCCCCGAGCCGGACTCGCCGACAATCGCCAGCGTCTCACCGCGCCGCAGGGTAAACGACAGGTTGCGGACGGCGGAAAAAGCCTGCTGCTGCTGATTAAACACGACGTTCAGACCGCAAACCTGCAGAACATCATTGGCATCGATTTCTTGACTATGCGGCAACGCCCTTTCCTCTTATTCGCGATAAATACCAATCGTGGGCGTATCACCCGCATAACACCAGGCCCGGTACATGCCTTCGCTATTAAACGGCAGCGCCACGTTGCCTTCTCTGTCGACGGCGATCAGGCCCCCGCTGCCGCCCAGCGCCGGGAGTTTCTCCATCACCACCCTTTCACAGGCTTCCTGCAGGCTGAGCTGGCTATACTCCATTAGCGCCGAAATATCGTAGGCCGCCAGAGTACGTATAAACACTTCGCCGGTGCCGGTACAGGACACGGCGACGCTGGCGTTATTGGCATAGCAGCCCGCCCCCGGCAGCGGGCTGTCGCCGACGCGTCCGGGTAGCTTATTAGTCATCCCGCCAGTGGAGGTCGCCGCGGCGAGATTACCCGCCAGATCCAGCGCAACCGCGCCGACGGTGCCCATTTTATGCCGCTCATCCAACGGCGAGGGGTGATGGTCGAGCACGATATTACCCTCCTCCTGAGCCTGACGCAGCTGTAGTAAGCGCTCGGGAGTCGAAAACAGGCCGTTATCCACGCGCTCCATACCGCAGGAAGCGGCAAACGCTTCCGCCCCCTCGCCAATCAGCAGCACATGAGGGCTCTGTTCCAGCACCAGCCGCGCCGCCAGAACCGGATTGCGTAAATGCTTAACGCCGGCCACGGCTCCCGCCTGTAAGCTGTGGCCATCCATAATACAGGCATCGAGTTCATGGCTGGCATCGCGAGTAAATACGGAGCCAATACCCGCGTTAAATAACGGGCACTCTTCCAGCTGCCGGACCGCTTCGGTTACCGTATCCAGCGCGCTGGCTCCCGCCGCCAGCATTTTTTGCCCGCTATCGACAATCGCCGAGAGCGCCGCCACGTACTCCCGCTCGCGCTCCGGCGTCATCTGCGCGCGGGTAATCGCCCCGGCGCCGCCGTGAATTGCTATTACCGCCTTGCCCATTGCGCCATTCCTTAACGATAAAGTGTATAAATATCATTATCGTGCTGACTGTCCTATACAATTTTTGAATATAGAAAGAGCGGGCGGTGATGTAAAGCTTGTACCCAGGTGGGTTATAGCCCGTCTCTCTTTTCTGCCATATACCCGTCATACTTCAAGTTGCATGTGCGTTGGCTTCCTCGCTCACCCCAGTCACTTACTGAAGTAAGCTCCCGGGGATTCCCTACGTCGCCGCCTGCCTGCAACTCGAATGATTTAAGGTATAATAGGCGCTTTCGATGTTTGCCCGCAGGAGAAACCCATGGATTTTACCGCCGGACTGATGCCGCTCGACACAGCCCTGACCCAGATGCTCACTCGTATCACGCCGCTGAATGCGACGGAAACCGTACCGCTGTTGCAGGCCTTTTCGCGCGTCACCGCCCATGATCTGGTTTCACCGCTCAACGTTCCCGGTTTTGATAATTCAGCAATGGACGGCTACGCCGTACGTCTGGCGGATCTCACCGACAACGCCGCGCTGCCGGTGGCGGGCAAGGCCTTTGCCGGTCAACCCTTCAGCGGCGTCTGGCCGGCGGGTACCTGTATCCGCATTATGACCGGCGCGCCGGTGCCGGAAGGCTGCGACGCAGTGGTGATGCAGGAGCAAACCGAACAAACCGATAGCGGTATCTGTATTATCGCCCCGGTGAAAAGTGGACAAAATATCCGCCGTACCGGGGAAGATATCGCCCATGGCGCGGTCGTCTTCCCTGCGGGAACCCGCCTGACCGTCGCCGAACTACCGGTTATCGCCTCGCTGGGCATTGCCGAGGTTGACGTGGTGCGCAAGGTTCGCGTGGCGGTGTTCTCTACCGGCGATGAGCTGCAGCTACCGGGCAAACCGCTTGCTGACGGGCAAATTTACGATACCAACCGCCTGGCGGTGCATCTGATGCTGCAGGAGCTGGGCTGTGAGGTGATTAATCTCGGCGTTATTCCCGACGACCCGGCGCGACTACGCGAAGTCTTTATTGAGGCCGATCGGCAGGCTGACGTGGTGATTAGCTCCGGCGGCGTTTCCGTCGGCGAAGCGGACTACACCAAAACGATCCTCGAAGAGCTGGGTGAAATCGGCTTCTGGAAGCTGGCGATTAAGCCGGGTAAACCTTTCGCTTTCGGCAAGCTCAGCCACAGCTGGTTCTGCGGCCTGCCGGGCAACCCGGTTTCCGCGACGCTAACCTTCTACCAGCTGGTTCAGCCGCTGCTGGCTAAGCTTTCCGGCAACGTTGGGCAAGCTCAGCCAATGCGCCTGCGCGTACGCGCCGCATCAAATCTGAAAAAATCGCCGGGCCGTCTCGATTTTCAACGCGGCGTGCTGCAACGTAACCCGGACGGCGAACTGGTCGTGAGCAGTACCGGTCACCAGGGCTCGCATATCTTCAGTTCATTCAGCCTCGGTAACTGCTTTATTGTGCTGGAGCGCGAGCGCGGCAACGTGGAAGCGGGTGAATGGGTGGAAGTAGAGCCGTTTAATCATCTTTTCGGAGGGCTGTAATGGGCGTAGAGCTGAGCGATGAGGAGATGCTGCGCTATAACCGGCAAATTATTCTGCGCGATTTCGATTTTGACGGTCAGGAGCAGCTTAAAGCCTCGCGCGTGCTGGTCGTCGGCCTCGGCGGGCTGGGCTGCGCCGCCGCGCAGTATCTGGCGGCGGCAGGCGTCGGCCAGCTTACCCTGCTCGATTTCGACACCGTCTCGCTCTCCAACCTTCAGCGCCAGACCCTGCACAGCGACGCCACCATCGGCCAGCCGAAGGTTGACTCCGCCCGCGCCGCGCTGGCCCGCATCAATCCGCACGTTCAGCTCGCGCCGTTAAACGCGCAGCTGGAAGAAGCAGCGCTATTTGCGCAGATCGCTGCTCACGATCTGGTGCTCGACTGTACCGACAACGTCGCTATTCGTAACCAGCTAAACGCCGGTTGTTTCCGCCATAAAACGCCGCTGGTCTCCGGCGCAGCGATACGGATGGAAGGGCAAATCAGCGTCTTTACGTATCAGGAGGATGAACCCTGCTACCGTTGCCTGAGCCGCCTGTTTGGTGAAAACGCCCTCACCTGCGTAGAGGCCGGAGTGATGGCGCCGCTGGTCGGCACCATTGGTTCACTCCAGGCAATGGAAGCCATTAAACTGCTGACTCACTACGGCAGCCCGGCGACGGGTAAGATCGTGATGTACGACGCCATGCGCTGCCAGTTCCGCGAAATGAAGCTGCCGCGTAATCCTCACTGCGAGGTATGCGGTACGCTTTAGCCCTTTCCCGGCGGCGACGCCGCCGGATGATTTGTGACCTACCGCGACTTTTTCACCCTCACTCTCCCCCCTCGCTCTGCTTGTTGATTTATATCAATACAACTTTCATTCGAAAGTAATTTAATCTTCATATGCAAAAAAGAGGGTGAATCATGATCTTCAACATTCAGCGTTACTCAACCCATGACGGCCCGGGGATCCGCACAGTCGTATTCCTGAAAGGGTGTTCACTGGGCTGCCGCTGGTGCCAGAACCCGGAAAGCCGCGCCCGCACGGCGGATTTGCTGTATGACTCTCGCCTGTGCCTGGACGGCTGCGATCTCTGCCAACAGGCGGCGCCTGACGTTATCACCCGCAAGCTGGATGGCCTGATTATCCACCGCGAAAAGCTCACCGATGACCATATTGGCAAACTGCGCGACTGCTGCCCGACCACCGCTTTAACGGTATGCGGCGAAGAGAAAAGCGTCGAGGACATTATGGCCACGGTGCTGCGCGACAGGCCATTCTACGATCGCAGCGGCGGCGGCGTCACCCTCTCCGGCGGAGAGCCGTTTATGAATCCCGAGCTGGCCCGGCAGCTTTTTGAAGCCAGCCACCACGCGGGCGTCCACACCGCGGTCGAAACCTGTCTGCACGTACCGTGGAAATACGTCGAACCCTCTTTGCCTTTTATTGACCTGTTCCTCGCTGACCTTAAGCACGTTAACGAAGCGATTTTCCAGCAGTGGACGGACGGCAGCGCCCGCCGGGTGCTGGATAACCTACAGCGAGTCGCGCAGGCCGGAAAGAAAATCATCATTCGCGTTCCGCTGATCCAGGGTTTTAACGCTAACGAAAGCGATATTGCCGCTATTACCGATTTTGCCGCTGACCGTTTAAAGGTTAGCGAGATCCACTTCCTGCCGTACCACACGTTAGGAATGAATAAATACCAATTACTCAGTCAGCCCTATACTGCTCCGGATAAACCGCTTGCTGCACCCGAGCTGCTCGCCTTCGCGCAGCGCTATGCTCAGAGCAAAGGTTTAACGGCGACTCTACGAGGATAACCTTATGACAACGTTGAAACTGGATACTCTGAGCCCACGCATTCAGGCGCACAAAACGGCGCTGGTGCATATCGTCAAGCCGCCGGTCTGTACCGAGCGAGCCCAGCACTATACCGAAGCCTACCAGCAGCATCTGGACAAACCGATTCCGGTACGCCGCGCGCTGGCGCTGGCTCATCACCTTGCGCAACGGACCATCTGGATTAAGCACGATGAACTGATCGTCGGCAACCAGGCCAGCGAAGTTCGCGCGGCACCTATCTTCCCGGAATACACGGTAAGCTGGATTGAAAAAGAGATTGACGATCTCGCCGATCGTCCCGGCGCCGGTTTTGCCGTTAGCGAAGAGAACAAACGCGTGCTGCACGAAGTATGCCCGTGGTGGCGCGGTCAAACCGTGCAGGATCGCTGCTACGGCATGTTCACCGACGAACAAAAAGCGCTGCTGGCTACCGGAATCATCAAAGCGGAAGGCAATATGACCTCCGGCGACGCCCACCTCGCGGTCAACTATCCGCTATTGCTGGAAAAAGGTCTTGACGGCATGCGGGCGAAAGTCGCCGAGCGCCGTTCACGCATTAACCTGACCGTACTGGAAGATCTGCACGGCGAGCAGTTCCTCAAAGCCATTGATATCGTTCTGGAAGCCGTGAGCGAACATAGCAAACGCTTTGCCGATCTGGCGCGCAGCATGGCGGCAACGGAGTCCCGAGAATCCCGCCGCGACGAGCTGCTGATGATTGCCGAAAACTGCGACATCATCGCCCACGAGCCGCCGAAAACCTTCTGGCAGGCGCTGCAGCTGTGCTATTTCATCCAGCTGATCCTGCAAATTGAATCCAACGGCCACTCGGTCTCTTTTGGCCGTATGGACCAGTACCTCTATCCGTACTACCGCCGCGACGTTGAGCTGGCGCAGTCTCTGGATCGCGAACACGCCATCGAACTACTGCACTGCTGCTGGCTGAAACTGCTGGAGGTGAACAAAATTCGCTCCGGCTCGCACTCTAAAGCGTCCGCCGGTAGCCCGCTGTACCAGAACGTCACCATCGGCGGTCAGAATCTGGTGGACGGCAAAGCGCAGGACGCGGTGAATCCGCTCTCCTACGCGATTCTCGAATCCTGCGGTCGCCTGCGTTCGACGCAGCCCAACCTCAGCGTGCGCTACCACGCGGGCATGAGCAACGACTTCCTCGACACCTGCGTGCAGGTCATTCGCTGCGGCTTCGGGATGCCGGCGTTTAACAACGACGAAATCGTTATTCCTGAATTTATCAAACTCGGCATTGAGCCGCAGGACGCCTACGATTATGCCGCCATCGGCTGTATCGAAACCGCCGTTGGCGGTAAATGGGGCTACCGCTGCACCGGCATGAGCTTTATCAACTTTGCCCGCGTGATGCTGGCAACGCTGGAAGGCGGCCGCGATGCCACCAGCGGTCAGGTGTTCCTGCCGCAGGAGCACGCGTTGTCGAAAGGTAACTTCGACAATTTCGAACAGGTGCTGGCCGACTGGGATACGCAAATCCGCTACTACACGCGTAAATCAATTGAGATTGAGTACGTGGTCGACACCATGCTGGAAGAGAACGTGCACGATATTCTCTGCTCGGCGCTGGTTGATGACTGTATTGAACGCGCGAAGAGTATCAAGCAGGGCGGCGCAAAATATGACTGGGTTTCCGGCCTGCAGGTCGGTATCGCTAACCTCGGCAACAGCCTGGCGGCGGTGAAAAAACTGGTCTTCGATCAGGGCGTCATTGGTCAGCAAGAGCTGGCGAAAGCGCTGGCTGAGGACTTCGAAGGCCTGACCCACGAGCAGCTGCGCCAGCGCTTAATCAACGGCGCGCCGAAATACGGTAACGATGAAGATAGCGTTGACGTTCTGCTGGCTCGCGCCTACCAGACCTATATCGATGAGCTGAAGCTGTATCACAACCCGCGCTATGGCCGCGGCCCGATTGGCGGCAACTACTACGCCGGGACCTCGTCCATCTCCGCAAACGTGCCGTTTGGCGCTCAGACCATGGCAACGCCGGATGGCCGTAAAGCGCATTCACCGCTGGCGGAAGGCGCCAGCCCGGCCTCCGGTACCGACCATCTGGGGCCAACGGCGGTGATCAGCTCGGTGGGTAAACTGCCGACCGGTTCGATTCTTGGCGGCGTGCTGCTTAATCAGAAGCTGAACCCGGCTACGCTGGAGAACGAGTCGGATAAGCAGAAACTTATGGTGCTGCTGCGCACCTTCTTCGAGGTGCACAAAGGCTGGCATATTCAGTACAACATCGTGTCGCGCGAGACGCTGCTGGAAGCGAAAAAACATCCTGACCAGTATCGTGATTTAGTGGTCCGCGTGGCCGGATACTCGGCGTTCTTTACCGCCCTGTCGCCGGATGCCCAGGATGATATTATCGCCCGCACCGAGCACACGCTGTAAATAACATCCCCCGGCTTGCGCTGCGTTTAGCCGGGCTACAGGTTCGAAGCCGTTTGCGGACCAATAGCCCGGGTAAGGCGTTTACGCCGCAACCCGGGGTTTTCTCCTGCACATAGGTGAACGCAAACTTTCATTCGAAATAAATTTGTGCTCCCCATCACATTGTAATTAGAATGTTACTGGTCGAAGTTAAGCCAGGAGCATTTGTTATGACCGTTAAAGTTATCGTCACCGATATGGACGGAACTTTTCTCAATGACGCCAAGCAGTACGATCGCTCGCGTTTTCTTTCGCAGTTTGCGCTGCTTCAGCAGCAGGGTATTGAATTCGTTGTCGCCAGCGGCAATCAGTACTATCAGCTAATCTCTTTTTTCCCGGAAATTCGCGACCACATCTCCTTTGTCGCCGAAAACGGCGCGCTGGTTTATGAACACGGTCAACAGCTGTTCCACGGTGAACTTACCCGTCATGAATCGCAGATAGTCATTGGCGAACTGCTCAAAGACCCGCAGCTCAACTTCGTCGCCTGCGGCCTCGAAAGCGCTTATATCAGCGATCGCGCGCCTGACGCCTTTGTCACGCTAATGTCAAAGCACTACCATCGCCTGCAGCGCATCAGTAACTACCATGACATCGACGATAAGCTGTTTAAGTTTTCCCTTAACCTGCCGGACAGCGAAATTCCGCAGCTTGTCGATAAACTGCACGTTGCGCTGGACGGCATCATGAAGCCGGTTACCAGCGGCTTTGGCTTCGTCGATTTGATTATCCCCGGCCTGCATAAAGCCAACGGCATTAGTCGTCTGCTTAAACGCTGGAATATCTCCCCGCAGGCGTGCGTAGCCATCGGCGACAGCGCGAACGACACGGAAATGCTCAAGCTGGTGAAATACTCTTTCGCCATGGCCAACGCCGCCGAAAGCATCAAGGCGGTGTCGCGCTATGCCACCGATGACAACAACCACGACGGCGCGCTGAACGTGGTTCAGGCCGTCCTCGACCACACCTCCCCGTTCGACGAGTAACGTCCCTCCGGGGTTTACCGCCCCGGATTTCAGTTTTGTGCACCTCCGCATAATTTTAAACTTGCATTAACTTTATTTTAACTTAAATTATCGTATGTAAGATTAATTACTTTCGAATGAAAGATGAGAGGTCATCATGGCTGTTACCCATACCTGTGAAACTTTACCCGCCGACCACAAAGCGGCAATTCGCCAGATTAAGCAGGAGCTGCGTACGCAAATTGGCGACGTGCAGGCGGTGTTCGATCGGCTGACGGCGCGTATTACCGCGCGTCTGGAAGAGATCGACGCCCTTAAATCCAGCGGTCAGGACGTGTGGCCGGTCATCCCGTTCAACGATATTGCCCGGGGTCAGGTCACGGATGCCCAGCGCGAGCTTATCAAACGTCGCGGCTGCGCGGTGATCAAGGGGCACTTTTCGCGTGAACAGGCGCTGGCGTGGGATAACTCAATGCTGGAGTATCTCGATCTCAACCATTTCGATGACGTCTATAAAGGCCCGGGGGATACCTTCTTCGGCTCCCTTGAGGCTTCGCGCCCGGAGATCTATCCGATTTACTGGTCACAGGCGCAGATGCAGGCCCGCCAGAGCGATGAAATGGCCGCCGTGCAATCCTTCCTCAACCGCCTGTGGACGTTCAATCACGATGGCAAACAGTGGTTTAACCCGGATGTCAGCGTCATTTACCCGGACCGCATTCGCCGCCGCCCGCCGGGAACCACGTCGAAAGGTCTGGGCGCGCATACCGATTCCGGCGCCCTGGAGCGCTGGCTGCTGCCCGCTTATCAGAAAGTCTTTGCCAACGTGTTTAACGGCAATATTGAAGCTTACGACCCATGGGACGCGGCGCACCGCACTGAAGTAGAAGAGTATACCGTCGACAACACCACCAAATGTTCGGTATTCCGTACCTTCCAGGGCTGGACCGCGCTCTCCGATATGATCCCCGATCAGGGCCTGCTGCACGTCGTACCGATCCCTGAAGCGATGGCTTACGTGCTCCTGCGCCCTCTGCTTGACGATGTGCCGGATGATGAACTTTGCGGCGTCGCACCGGGCAAAGTGCTGCCGATTTCGGAAAAATGGCACCCGCTGCTGATGAAAGCCTTGAGCTCTATTCCGGCGCTGAATGCGGGCGATTCGGTATGGTGGCACTGTGACGTGATCCACTCGGTAGCGCCGGTGGAAAACCAGCAGGGCTGGGGTAACGTTATGTATATCCCCGCCGCGCCGATGTGTGAGAAAAACCTCGCCTACGCCCGGAAGGTCAAAGTGGCGCTGGAGCGCGGCGCTTCGCCGGGAGATTTCCCGCGTGAAGATTATGAAACCGACTGGGAGGGCCGTTTCACGCTGGATGATTTAAATATCCACGGTAAGCGCGCGCTGGGGATGGTTGACTAATCGTCATATAGCCCCCTGGGTTCCACGGCGGTACGGCGATTACCGGCTCGTATCCGCCGTACCGAATCACGTACCGCCAGCGTGCCGTGCAGCAATAAGGAACCGTGCGGCGCATCAGGACGAATCAGCCTTTGCTGTAGCAGATGTACCGCCTCCCCCCCCAACTCATCGCGCGGGACATGTACGGCGGTTAGCGGCACGTCCTGAATCGCCGCCAGATTGAAGCCGTCGATACTCATAACGGAAATATCCTGCGGCACGCGTAAGCCACGTTTTTGCAAGGCGGCGATAGTCCCTGCCGCCATAAAATCCCCGCCTACCAGAAATGCCGTTGGCAGCGGACCCTCGCCGCGCTGATCCAACCACTCGCCAACTTTTTTCTCGGTATCCCTGGCGCTGAAATTCGCGACATCGATTAAATCCATGGTATCGACAAAGCGCAGATTCCGCGCGCGCCACGCCTGCTTGATCCCCAGCAAACGCAGCTCCATGGTATAGCGGCGCAGGCACATCACGGTCATGATCGCCTGGTGCCCCATCTCAAACAGATAGCGGGCGGCGAACTGGCCAATCAGCCGATGGTCCGGCGCGACGGAAGGGATGCGCATTCCCGCATCGTGACAGTTAATCATCACGCAGGGTTTCGCCAGATCGGCCGCCAGATCGTGAATATGCGGATCGTCAATACCCAGTAAAATCGCGGCCTGAGTCGATGCTTCGTGCATGCGCTGTAAAAACAAATTGGCATCGCTGTCATTCTCCTCCAGCGCGCAATAGCGCAGATGGACTTCATGTGGCATCAGCGCCGTATTGATGCTCTGAATAACGCGGTAGTAGTAAATATCCGTTCGCTCATCAAAAGCCCGCTGCGGGGCAAATACCACCAGATTATTAAGCAGCATCCTCCCTGCGGCGATACCGTCCATAACGCCCAGCTCGCGAGCGCAGTCCAGCACCTTCTGCCGCGCCTTCGCGCTGGTGTTTGCCTTACCCGCCAGCACCCGCGATACGGTACTGATCGACAGCCCTGTCCGCCCCGCGATTTCGCTGACTTTGAGCTTTTTATCCATTTTGTGATCGCGCTCTAATTTGTTAATGGAAAAATTTTCATATTCAGAATGTGAATATTTTTAAGCGAACTGGCGATGAATTACTGCGATCCCGATCGTTCCATGAAAAAATTTGCAGAATTGCCGCTATTGCCCATCCTAGTTCTCCCTTAGCCTGAATTGGTCCACCACCTTCCAAATTAGTCAACCAATGATGGTGGAACATAAACATTATCAAACAACGAAATTCAAACTTTTAGCGACAACTCAGCTACTGGGTTGGTCAATTTTCCCTACTACATGTCTCGTGGAGAGTTCTATGAGCCAAGGCCTCAACAATGATATGGCGGTAAGTAAGCCACGCCGCATAGTGAAGAATCTGCGCTGGTGGATGCTGGTGCTGTTTTTACTCGGCGTTACCGTTAACTACATCACACGCAATTCGCTGGGGATTATCGCCCCGGAATTAAAAACCTCTCTCGGTATTACTACCGAGCAGTACTCGTGGATAGTCGGTGCTTTTCAGCTGGCGTACACCATTTTCCAGCCGCTCTGCGGTTGGCTTATCGACGTGATTGGCCTCAAGCTCGGCTTTATGATCTGCGCCACGCTGTGGGCTATCGCCTGCATTGCCCACGCTGGCGCGGGGAGCTGGCTACACCTGGCGATTCTGCGCTTTTTCATGGGCGGCGCTGAAGCGGCGGCGACGCCCGCAAACGCCAAAACGTTAGGTGAATGGTTTCCAAAATCTGAACGTCCGATCGCGGCAGGCTGGGCCGGCGTCGGCTTCTCCGTCGGCGCGATGCTGGCGCCGCCGATTATCTACTTCGCACACGCTTCGTTCGGCTGGCAGGGCGCATTCATGTTCACCGGCGGGCTGGCGCTCTTATGGGTCGTGCTGTGGTGGGCGTTTTATCATAACCCGGATAAACACCCCAACCTCGGCAAAGCTGAGCTGGCGCTGATCCAGCAGGATAATGAAGCGCCAGCGGTCAAACTGCCCTTCTTTACCGCGCTGAAAACCGTATCCAAAAACAAGCGCTTCTACGGTATCGCCATTCCGGCCTTTATGGCGGAACCCGCCTGGGCGGTGCTGAGCTTCTGGGTACCGCTCTATCTGGCGAAAGAGCACGGAATGGATTTAAAGCAGATCGCTATGTTTGCCTGGCTACCGTTTCTGGCCGCCGACCTCGGCAGCGTCGCCAGCGGCTATCTGACCAGGCTGTATACCCGCTGGTTCGGCTGCTCGCGGGTGAACTCGGTGGTCGCCAGCTCCGTGACCGGCGCCTTCCTGATGATTTCGCTCGCCACCGTGGCGATTACCCGCGATCCCTATATCACCATCGTGCTGATTTCGATAGGCGGCTTCGGTCACCAGATTATCTCCTGCATGCTCAGCGCGCTGGTGGTGGAGTCGTTTGATAAAGGCCAGATGGCGACCGTCAACGGTATGCGCGGATCCGCCGCATGGATCGCCAGCTTCTTGTTCTCGTTATTAATTGGGGTCACTGCCGACAAGATCGGCTTCAACCCGCTATTTATCGCCATGGGGTTCTTTGACCTGGTTGGCGCGGTATTCCTGGTGGCATTTATTGCTGAACGTCGCGCAAAACGCGCCTGAGAGTGGATGTAAAAAATGAAGACTTTGAAAAACTGGACCTTGCACCAACGGCTGGATCACCTCGTTGAGCTCACCGTCGACGACCAGCACACCCTGTGCCTTTACATTCTGGAAGAGAATATGTTTCGCGTGCTGCTGAAGCGGCACGGTCAGCTGGCGTTGAATCGAACCTGGAGCATCGCCCCGCAGCAGGATGTACCGTGGGAAGGACGCGCACGCGAAGATTTAAGCGGCTTCAGCCTCCCCGCCTGGCAGCTTACCGAGCACGCCGACGCGTTGACTATCGCCACCGAACGGCTGCGCGTCACCGTTCATCAGCCGCTGTGGCTGGAATGGAGCTACCGTGATGAAGCCGGCGAATGGCAGCCGCTGGTCAATGACCGCCCCACCAGCGCCTATCTGGTGAATGCGCACGGCGACGGCGTTGCCCACTACCTGAGCCGCCGTAAAGACGAACGCTTCTATGGCCTGGGTGAAAAGGCGGGCGATTTACAGCGTAACGGTAAACGCTACGAGATGCGTAATCTTGACGCCATGGGCTATAACGCGGTGAGCACCGACCCGCTGTACAAACATATTCCGTTTACTATCACGCAGCGCAGCGATGTCAGCTACGGCCTGTTTTACGACAACCTGAGCAGCTGCTGGCTGGATCTCGGCAACGAAATCGACAACTATCATACCGCCTATCGCCGCTGGCAGGCGGAAGCGGGCGATATCGATTACTATCTGTTCACCGGTAAGCGCGTGCTGGATATCACCAAAGCGTTCGTTCGCCTGACCGGCAAAACGCTGTTTGGGCCAAAATGGAGCCTCGGCTACAGCGGTTCGACGATGCACTACACCGACGCCCCGGATGCGCAAAACCAGCTGATGAACTTCATCCGCCTGTGCGAGGAGCACGCCATCCCATGCGATTCGTTCCAGCTCTCATCCGGCTATACCTCGATTAACGGCAAGCGCTACGTCTTTAACTGGAACTACGACAAGGTGCCGCAGCCGAAGGTGATGAGCCAGGCGTTCCATGATGCCGGGCTGAAGCTCGCCGCCAATATTAAGCCCTGCCTGCTGCAGGACCATCCGCGCTATAGCGAAGTCGCGGAACGCGGGCTGTTTATCCGTGATTCACAGGTCAATGCCCCGGAACGTTCCAGCTTCTGGGATGACGAAGGGTCGCACCTCGACTTTACCAACCCGCAGACCGTCGCCTGGTGGCAGGAAGGGGTGACAACCCAACTGCTGGAGATGGGCATCGACTCCACGTGGAACGATAATAACGAGTATGAAGTGTGGGACGGCGAGGCCCGCTGTTACGGATTTGGCGAGGAAATTGCTATTAAACATATCCGCCCGGTCATGCCGCTGCTTATGATGCGCGCGTCTCTGGAGGCGCAGCAGCGCTTTGCGCCGCACAAACGCCCGTATCTTATCTCCCGCTCCGGCTGCGCCGGGATGCAGCGCTACGTTCAGACCTGGAGCGGCGATAACCGTACCAACTGGGATACTCTGCGCTACAACACCCGAATGGGGCTGGGGATGAGCCTCTCCGGGCTATTCAACGTCGGCCACGATGTCGGCGGCTTCTCCGGCGATAAGCCGGACCCGGAGCTGTTCGTTCGCTGGGTACAGAACGGCGTTATGCATCCACGCTTTACCATTCACTCGTGGAATGACGATCAGACGGTCAATGAAGCCTGGATGTACCCGGAAATAACCCCGGCCATCCGTTCGGCCATTGAGCTGCGCTATCGTCTGCTGCCGTACCTCTATACCCTGCTCTGGCAGGCTCACGCCGACGATGAACCGATGCTGCGCCCAACCTTCCTCGATCACGAGCACGATCCGCAGACGTTTGTCGAATGCGATGACTTCATGCTGGGTCGCGATCTGCTGGTCGCCAGCGTCGTGGAACCCGGCGCGCGTCAGCGTCGCGCGTGGCTGCCGGCTAATCAGGACGGCTGGTACGACTATTACAACCACCAGTGGTTCGCGGGCGGTCAGTGGGTCACCCTCGATGCGCCGCTGGAAAAACTGCCGCTGCTGGTTCGCGCCGGAGCTGGCCTGCCGCTCAGCGAACGCGTCAGCCACGTCAGCGCTGAAAAAGACGATACCCGCGAGCTGAAACTGTTCCCGCTGAAAGGCGTGGGCGCAACCAGCGGTCTGCTGTTTGAAGACGATGGCGAAAGCTGGGGCTATCAGAAAGGTCATGCGCTTTGGGTGGAATGGGAAATGGCCTGCGATAGCGCGACCATTAACCTCAAGGTGAACGCGCGCGGCGACTATCGGCCGGCGTGGAAAGCGCTGAAGGTGTCGTTACCGGCGGGAGAAAAACGCCGGCTGCTGGTAAATGGTGAAGAAAGGAGCGAGTGGCTGGTGTAACGCGGACTGGAGCCCTCTCCCGCCGGGAGAGGGAACAGGAGCAACAGACCTTTTTCGCGCTGTCGCCGGTAGCCTGGATAAGGCACAGCAACGCCTCCGGAGAATTCAGCCACTCGGCTCTGGAGGTCTTCTGCGCCCTGCTCCCGGGGGCGGCGCTTGACGCGCCTTGCCCGGGCTACAAGTTTCACCACCGTCTGTGAGCCGGTTGCCCGGACAGATGCGCAGCATCGCCTCCGGGGAATTCAGCCACTTTGCGCTTAACTGGAGGTCTTCTGCGCTCTGCTCCCGGGGGCGGCGCTTGACGCGCCTTGCCCGGGCTACAGTTTCACCACCGTCTGTGAGCCGGTTGCCCGGACAGATGCACAGCACAGGTTCATCGCCGTCTGTGGGAGGTAGCCCGGATAAGGCGCAGCAGCGCCGCAATCCGGGACAAACAACAGGAAAATTATTCGATACCTTTACTGCGCAGATAATCTTCGTAGTTACCGGTGAAGTCCACAACGCGCTCCGGCGTAATTTCAATCACCCGGGTCGCCAGCGAGCTAACAAACTCACGGTCGTGGGAAACGAAAATCAGGGTGCCCTGATACATCTCCAGCGCCATGTTCAGCGATTCGATCGATTCCATATCCAGGTGGTTGGTCGGTTCGTCCATCACCAGGATATTCGGTTTCTGCATCATCAGCTTACCGAACAGCATACGACCTTTTTCGCCACCGGAGAGTACTTTCGCCGGCTTCTTGATATCGTCCTGGCTGAACAGCAGGCGACCGAGGATGCTGCGCACCGCCTGCTCGTCATCGCTTTCCTGCTTCCACTGGCTCATCCACTCAAATACCGTCAGATCGTTTTCAAATTCATACTCATGATCCTGCGCGTAGTAGCCGATCTGCGCGTTCTCAGACCACTTAACGGTACCGTTGTCCGGCGCCAGATCGCCGACCAGGGTTTTCAGCATCGTCGATTTACCCACGCCGTTGGCGCCCAGAATGGCAATCTTCTCCCCCACTTCCAGCAGCAGGTTGAAGTTTTTGAACAGCGGGCCGTTATCAAAACCTTTTGCCAGCGCTTCCACTTCGAGGGCGTTACGGAACAGTTTCTTGTCCTGCTCAAAGCGGATGAACGGGTTCTGACGGCTGGACGCTTTCACTTCATCCAGCTTAATTTTATCAATCTGACGGGCGCGCGAGGTCGCCTGGCGAGATTTGGAGGCGTTAGCGCTAAAGCGGCTAACAAAAGATTGCAGGTCGGCAATCTGCGCTTTCTTCTTGGCGTTATCCGCCAGCAGACGTTCGCGCGCCTGGGTCGCTGCGGTCATATATTCATCGTAGTTGCCGGGATAAACGCGCAGCTCACCGTAATCCAGATCCGCCATATGGGTACACACCATGTTCAGGAAGTGACGGTCGTGCGAGATGATGATCATGGTGCTGTCACGCTCGTTGAGCGTCTGCTCCAGCCAGCGAATGGTATCGATGTCCAGGTTGTTCGTCGGTTCATCGAGCAGCAGGATATCCGGATTGGAGAACAGCGCCTGTGCCAGCAGTACGCGCAGCTTCCAGCCGGGAGCGACTTCGCTCATCGGGCCATAATGCTGTTCTACCGGGATACCCACGCCGAGCAGCAGCTCGCCGGCGCGGGCTTCAGCGGAATAACCGTCCATCTCGCCGTACAGAACTTCAAGATCGGCTACCTTGTAGCCGTCTTCTTCGCTCATCTCCGCCAGCGAGTAAATGCGGTCGCGCTCCTGCTTCACTTCCCACAGCTCGCCGTGGCCCATAATGACCGTATCCAGCACGCTAAACTCTTCAAACGCAAACTGATCCTGACGCAGCTTACCGATACGCTCGTTTGGGTCGAGGGAGACATTGCCCAGCGTCGGCTCAAGATCGCCGCCGAGGATCTTCATAAAGGTGGATTTGCCGCTACCGTTGGCGCCAATCAGGCCGTAACGGTTGCCGCCGCCAAATTTGACGGAAATGTTTTCGAACAGCGGCTTACTGCCGAACTGCATGGTCACGTTGCTGGATACTAGCACGGGGTTATCCTGAAAAAAGAGAATGAGAAGTGTGATGAACCAGACATTATGCCAGCAAATGCTCCACTTTTCACGGGCCGTTATAAAATCATCAATGACGCCCGTGTCAGAGTCATGTCATATTGCGCGGTTATACCCGTCATTCGACGAATTGCCTCTGCGAGGGGGGATTCTTTCACCTGCCGCAGACGTTGTTCTAAACGGTTAACCGTTTTGTCCCGTAACGGGAACTATTTTGGGTATACACTGCTAACTGCGTAATTTTTTACCTTAATCTGGAAGGAACCTATGACCACAATCTCTCGTCATCCGGCTTTTTTATCGCTGCAGGGCGGTATCAACTTTCGCGATCTGGGCGGCCAGCGTACCGCCGACGGTCGCCGCGTGCGTTCGGGGAAATTATTCCGTTCCGGCTCGCTGCATATGATGACGACCGATGACTTAACCCATCTGGACTCAATTCCGCTTAGCCGGGTAATTGATTATCGCGACCCGGGAGAGGTGAATCGCAGCCCCGATAAGCTGAACAAAACGGCTCACTACCTCAACGCCCCTGCGAACCCGCACGTTCGCGACGTCAATGCTAAAGTGACCGAGCTCAACGCCGACACGTTAAATGACCTGAACGGCGAGCAGTTTATGCTGGAGCTGTATCGCCAGCTGCCGTTCAATAACGCCGCCTATCGCCAGCTCGCCGGTTGGCTGATGGAGCCTTTCGACGGCGCGCTGCTGCAGCACTGCGCGGTGGGCAAAGACCGCACCGGCGTAGGTTGCGCTTTAACGCTCTTCGCCCTCGGCTGCGATCGCCAGACGGTGATGGAAGAGTATCTGCTCACCCAGGGCATGCTGACTCAGGTCGAAGATTTTATGCTCGCCTCGCTCGGCGATAAGCTGACCGCCCGCGGCCGGCAGAACCTGGCGGAAATAATGACGGTTCATGAATCTTATCTTGCGGCTGCGCTTTCCGGGATCGAGGAGCGTTACGCCAGCGTCGATGCCTGGCTGGAAAAAGAGTATCGGCTTACGCCACAGGCGCGAGAAGCGCTGCAGTCGCGGCTTCTGGAGGGGTGATTCCCTCCCGTTTTCAGGCCGCAAAGCCAGCGCTGACGGGCTACACTCACAGTAGCAGGAAAAAAATGTGATTTCGTACACATCTCATTTACCTGTTTGCCGGAAAGCACATATAATGCGCTCCCATCGACTTCCTGTTTAAACTGACAAAGGCTTGTGTGGCATTAACCTCGCCCACGACATAAAGATTATGAAATTATCAACTCTCTTCGCGGCAGCCTTCGCCATCGTGGGCTTTTGCAACACAGCATCTGCTGTAACCTACCCTCTGCCGACCGACGGCAGCCGTCTGATTGGTCAGAATCAGGTGATCACTATTCCGGAAGGCAACAAGCAGCCGCTGGAATATTTTGCCGCCGAATATCAGATGGGTTTATCCAACATGCTGGAAGCCAACCCGGGCGTGGACACCTTCCTGCCGAAGGGCGGTACGGTGCTGAACATCCCACAGCAGCTTATCCTGCCAGACACCGTGCATGAAGGTATCGTCATCAACAGCGCGGAAATGCGCCTCTACTACTATCCGAAGGGCACCAACACCGTCATCGTGTTGCCTATCGGTATTGGCCAGCTAGGTAAAGACACGCCAATCAACTGGGTCACCAAAGTTGAGCGTAAAAAAGCCGGTCCGACCTGGACCCCGACGGCCAAAATGCACGCCGAATACCGCGCGGCCGGCGAACCGCTGCCTGCGGTGGTTCCTGCCGGTCCTGATAACCCCATGGGCCTGTACGCGCTGTATATCGGCCGCCTGTACGCCATTCACGGTACTAACGCCAACTTCGGTATCGGCCTGCGCGTCAGCCACGGCTGCGTACGTCTGCGTAACGACGATATTAAATTCCTGTTTGAAAACGTGCCGGTCGGCACCCGCGTTGAATTTATCGATGAGCCAGTGAAAGCGACGACTGAGCCAGACGGCAGCCGCTACATTGAAGTTCACAACCCGCTCTCTACTACAGAAGCACAGTTCCAGGGCGACGAAATCGTACCGATTACGCTGACCAAATCAGTGCAGAGCGTGTCCAGCCAGGCTGACGTAGACCAGAGTGTCCTCGATCAGGCGATTCAGAACCGTTCCGGTATGCCGGTGCGTCTGAACTAAACGCGTTTAACGCACGGTGGCGGGCCCGGTGCCCGCCATTTTTTTATCCGTTATTAACCAGAATTATTCCGCCGTGATCGTAACGATAGTGGCAATGGGCATACTCCAGCGGCGTCCCGTCTTCCAGATAGATAACTTGTTCTACTTCCAGCACCGGATCGCTCGCCTCGCAGTTAAGGTGTTCCCTGTCCAGTTCCTGCGGCTTCAGCGCCCGCACCACGCGATACGAGCCCATCATTTTTAGCCCCAGCGTCTCCTGCACGTAACGAAACACCGAGCTTTCAAGATGTGCTTTATTCAGACCGGGTACCAGCGCAACGGGCATTACGGTGAGATCCAGCGACACGGGCTCATCGTTAAGCAGCCGCAGGCGGACGAAATCATAGACCGGAGCGTCGGCATCAATCAGCAGCGAGCTTTGCTCTTTTTCCGTCGGGAACCGCAGCTCGAAGCGAATCACCCGGCTGGTGACTTCTCCTAAGTGTTCCCAGGTTTTCGTCGCGCCAAAATAGTCGCTGCCGGGCAGTTCCCATTGTGAAAGCTGGAGGAAGTTTTTACGTACAAACGTTCCCTGACCCTTGCGGGTGTAGATAAGACCTTCGACAATCAGCTGGCGCATCGCCTGCTGGATGGTCATCCTGCTGGTCTTGAATTCCGCCGCGAACGCAAACTGGTCGGGTAACGGCTCGCTGGCGGGATACTGGCGGCTGATAATACGTTTTTTGATTTCCCGCGCGATACTCAGATATTTGGCCGTCATTACCCGATCCTTTTACTTTGCTGATAGTAGCTGGCGGGCAGAATATACCATCTGCCCGCCCGCGATACCGTTACATCTCTTCACCGTTACTACGAATGGCCCGCTTCAGCCAGGCATAGCTTTTCTTCGGCACGCGCTTGAGGTCCTTCAGATCGTGGTTTTCGCGATTCACGTAAACAACCCCGTAGCGTTTGCGCATATCGCCCTGAGAACTGAGAATATCGATTAACCCCCAGCCCAGATAGCCAATTACCTGCGCGCCATCCTCAAACATCGCCTCTTTCATCGCGTTGATATGGTCGCGATGATAGGCGATGCGGTAGTCGTCGGCCACCTGGTTTACGCCGTCCCAGGACTCAATCACCCCAATACCGTTTTCAATCGGAAATACCGGCAAACGCCAGTCGTTGTAGTAGCGGGTAATAATGGTGCGAAAGCCCAGCGGATCGATCTGCCAGCCCCATTCGGTGGCCTCCAGGTATTGATTCTTTTTATCGCCAAACTGCATGTAGTAGTTGACCGGCGTGCCCGGCGGGATCGGGTCGCTATCAAGGGCCTTGCTGGCATAGTAGCTAAAGGCCAGGTAGTCGATTTTTACCTTCGCCATCAGCGTCAGGTCTTCTTCGCGGTAGATATCCTCCAGGCCTTCGCGGGCGACCACGTGCATGACCTCAGGGCTGTAGCCCTCCCCGGCAAAGGCGCGCAGCAGGTTCTGGTTTAAGAACTCATCGAGCTGCTGGGCGCAAAGGATATCGCGCGGTTTGCAGGTCGCCGGATAGACCAGCGCATGGGCCAGCATACCGCCCATCAGGCACTGCGGTTTAGTCTGGTGCAGATAGTGCGTGAGGTGAACGTGGGCCATCATCACGTGATGCTGGATCTGATACAGCTCGCGCAGGGTCTTCTCGCCGCGCATATAGCCTGAAATCAGAAACGCGTCCGGCATATGGTAAAGATTCTGTTCATTAAAGGTCAGCCACCACTTCACCTTGCTGCCAAAGCAGTCGATCATCTTCTGCCCGTAACGAATAAAGGCTTCCATCACCCGACGGTCGGTAAAACCGTTGTAGCGCTCAGCCAGCGACAGCGGCATATCGAAGTGATACAGGCAGATCATCGGCTCAATGCCGCGGGCAATTAGCTCGTCGATAAACCGGTGATAAAAGGCAATTCCTTCTTCGTTGAACTCACCGTCACCTTGCGGGCAAACGCGGCTCCACGCAATCTGGAAGCGGTAGCAGTTCATGCCTAAATCCTGCATCAGATCGAAATCCTCCCGATAGCGATGGTAGGAATCCGTCGCCACCTTCCAGTCGGAAGCAAATTCCGCAGGCTGGCGGATATCATAGACCGACATCCCTTTTCCACCCTCATTCCACGCCCCTTCAGTTTGCATACTGGAAACTGAATTACCCCATAAAAAATCTGCCGGTAATGTTCTGTTCATCGCTTGCACCTATGACTAGTCATATTTATTTCATGACTAGTCATATAAACGAAATCGCTTTCTCAGGCAAAGCCAGGGATCGTTTTTTGTGAGCGAAACGGATAAAAAAAGCCGGATCGCAAAATTTGCGATCCGGCCGATATGGAGGGTAATTACTGCTGTGCGAGCTGATTACGCCGATATTCACCCTGGCGCTCCTGCATCCAGCCCGGATACTCTCGCGGCAGCGCGCTGACCGCATCAAGCCGCTCCAGCTCGGCGTCGCTCAAAACAATAGTGGTTGCCGCAAGATTATCGGCGAGCTGCTCGGCGCGCCTGGCGCCTATAATCACGCTGCTTACCGCCGGCTGATGCAGCAGCCAGGCCAGCGCGATTTGCGCCACCGAAACGCCTTTGGCGTCGGCAATTTCTCGCATCACATCGATGCAGTCAAAAGCCCGCTCTTTGTTCACCGGAGGGAAATCAAACTCCAGACGACGGCCGCCGCTTGCCGACTGCCCATCACGATCGTACTTACCGCTGAGCAATCCTCCCGCCAGCGGGCTCCAGACCATCAGCCCCAGCCCTTCGCTTTGCATCATCGGCACCAGCTCGCGCTCCAGATCGCGTCCGGCAATGGTGTAGTAAGCCTGTAATGAAGCAAAGCGCGCCAGACCCAGGCGCTCAGAGATTCCCAGCGCTTTGACAATCTGCCAGGCCGCCCAGTTCGACACGCCGATATAGCGAACGTGACCGTGCTGCACCAGATTATCCAGCGCATACAGCGTCTCTTCGATAGGGGTCGCCGGATCGAAGCCATGGAGTTGGTAGAGATCGATATGATCGAGCTGCAGGCGACGCAGGCTCTCTTTTACGCCACCGATAATGTGATAGCGTGAACTACCGCGTGAGTTAACGCCCGCGGTGCCGGTCTCGCCAAACACTTTGGTCGCCACCACCACGTTTTCCCGCGGAACTTTCAGATTCTTCAGCGCCTGGCCGGTAATCTCTTCCGAGCGTCCTTCTGAATAGACGTCAGCGGTGTCGATGAAGTTGATGCCCGCATCCAGCGCGCTGCCCACCAGCCGTTCAGCCTCCGCCTGGCGCAGTTGCCCCACTTTGCCCCACATACCGCCTTCCCCGCCGAAGGTCATGGTGCCCAGGCACAGCTCATAGACGAAAAGGCCGGTATGGCCCAGTTTTTGATAACGCATAGGACTCTCCTTCATTCAGGGTAATTCACTGCCGTGAATAAAGTTATACCCCGGAAAAGGAGAACGCGAATGTGTCGTTTCTGTCCGTTTCTTGCCCAATTCTCTGAAAATCAGAGCTGCAGCAATCCGTAACCTACCAGCGCCGCCCACAGCAGCATCGGAATGGAGTAGAGATGGAAACGCCACCAGATACGGCGATCGCCAGCCATTCGCAGCGCTATCAGATTTGCCAAAGACCCTGGCAGCAGACCGAACCCGCCAACGTTAACCGCCCAGGCCAGCAGCACCGATGGCGGAACATAGTTGAGCAGCAAAATCGTCGCCGGGACGTTGCTGATAAACTGCGACAGACCAATGGTCGTCAGCCATAATCCTCCCGCCGGGAGCTGGCCGACGCCGTTGAGCGCATGCTGCAGAACCGGCAGCTGGGTCAGCAGATGAACATCAACAAACATCACCATAAATACCAGCAGCAGCGTCCAGTCAACGTTGATAATCACCGCCCGCGCCAGCAGGAGGAAACCCAGCGCGATCAGCATCAGGCCCCATAGCTCCTGCTTCAGCTCTAAGGCAGTCAAAAATACTATATAGAAGGCCAGGCAGCTCCAGACCAGCTTTGGCCGCCACGATGGCGCCTTGTCGCTGCTCTGATAGTTAAGATGCTTCGCGGGGAAACAGAACCAGCACAGCGCCAGCAGAGTCAACATCATCGCCGCCGCCAGCGGCAGCATCTGGCCGATAAAGGCCGGGAATGAAAGGCCGGAACGTCCCCACAGCAGAATATTTTGCGGGTTACCTATGGGGGTTAACAACGATCCGGCATTCACCGCCAGCGCTTCGAAAATGATCAAGCGGCTGGTCGGTATCGCGCACCATTTTTTCAGCGTCAGCGTAAGCGGCACAACAATAAACAGCGCCACGTCGTTGGTTAAGAAGGTCGAAAGCAGCGCGGCCGCCAGCACCATAAATATGGCCAGCTGGCGCTCGGTGACGAAGCGGCGCGCCATTTTACGGCCTAATACGTCAAAATAGCCGCTAAGCTCAATGCCTTTGGTCAGTAGCATCAGCCCGCTGAGGGTGATGATCGTATGCCAGTCGATCGCGTGGAGCCAGCCTGTGGGGGCAAACGGTACAAAGAAGCTTAAAACAACGCCAACAATCAGTAGCAAATGTAAAAAGCGGTCGCGGATTAGCGACTGAACAAAGACGAGGTTCATTCTCCCTGGGACCCTTGCCTGAGAGTGAACTGTTTAAACATCGCCAGCGTCTCTTCGCTGACGTGGTGCTCCATCCCTTCGGCATCGCGACGGGCAATCTCCGGGCTGACGCCAATCACCAGCAAAAAGTTCTCGACAATCTGGTGGCGTTCGCGGCTTTCATGCGCCAGCTTCTCACCTTCTGGGGTCAAAAAGATCCCCCGCCATGGGATCTGCTCGATCAGCCCGACGCTGGCCAGTCGTTTTAACATTTTCGCAACGGTGGGCTGCGACACGCCAAGACGCGCGGCCATATCTACCTGACGGGCTTCACCCACTTCCATAATCAGATCGGAAATCAGCTCCACGTAGTCATCAATCAGCTCCCGACGATGCGCCTCGCGCACCTGACGAAACCCCTCCACGTGTTCTTCGACATTCACTAGCTGCGTCACTTTTTTTGTTATTGGCTTACCTGCGCGACGGTTCATTGTGCTTCCTCATTCCTGTGACGCATCAAGCATCATATAAAAGGACCCCCATTGTAATGGATCGCGCACGGAGAACAAAAATTTAACGTTTTAGCCATAGCTATAAAATATAGCCTGTGCTATATCTGTATGTAATACACACATCCTTCAAGGAGTGAAGGACGAAGTTACAGGAGGTCGTTATGAATGAATTCAAGAGGTGCTTAAACGTGTTTACCCATTCTCCTTTTAAAGTTCGGTTAATGCTTGTAGGTATGCTGTGCGATCTGATAAACGGCAAACCGCAGCAGGATAAACCTAAAAACTAATGCGGCGTCGCGGTACGCCGCTTCATTTTTCTGTCACACTTTCCCGCCAAACTGGCTGATTACCCGGCGCTCCAGCAGCTTTTTTCAAGTTTTGTAAGCTTTCTCCCAAAACAATCTGTTATGGGTAGTTGACCTTAACATTTGCAAGCCCTATCTTTTGTCAGCCCTGCCACTACTGCGGCTCGCAGAGACCCTCTTCACGCACTGTCCAGCAGGTTTTACCCCTTGATGCCAGGGGACGCACATGGCTCTTTTTGATTTTTTACTATGAATGTCACGCTAAAAGAAACGCTGGTCACCCGCAGACCGGTCCTGAACCCATGGACAGGATTCTACTTTTTACAATCGCTGTTTATAAACCTGGCGCTGGGCTACGACTTTAGCCTGCTTTATACCGTTGCTTTTACCTGCGTGCTGCATCTGCTCTGGCGGAGCTTTCCACGCGCGCAAAAAGTGGTGGTCGGCGTCTACTCGCTGCTGGCGGCCATGTACTACCCTTTTGGCCAGGCCTACGGCGCACCGAACTTCAACACGCTGCTGGCGTTACACGCCACTAATATAGAAGAGTCCACCGAGATCCTGACGATCTTCCCGTGGTACAACTATCTGCTGGCCATCTTTATCTTTGCGCTCGGAGTAATTGCCGTGCGCCGCAGGCCGGAACCCTCTGCACGCTGGGGGAAATTAGATACCCTGGGGCTGGTTTTTTGCATCGGTATTTTTTTCCTGCAACCGATACAAAACCTTGCCTGGGGCGGCGTCTTTAAGGTTATCGACACCGGCTATCCGGCAGTACGCTTTATTAAAGATGTCGTCGTCAATAACAATGAAGTGCTGGATGAGCAGGCGCGGATGACGCAGCTGGCCAATATGAAAGACAGCTGGCACGTGCTGGCGGTTAAGCCCAAATATCATCTGTATGTGGTGGTGATCGGAGAGAGCGCGCGTCGCGACGCGCTTGGCGCCTTCGGTGGCCACTGGGACAACACACCGTTCACCAGTTCGGTAAACGGCTATCTGTTCAATGACTATGTCGCCGCCAGCGGCTCAACGCAGAAATCTCTCGGTTTGACCCTCAACCGCGTGGTCGACGATAAACCGCAGTTTCAGGATAACTTTGTTACCCTCGCTAATCGCGCCGGCTTCCAGACCTGGTGGTTCTCGAATCAGGGGCAAATTGGTGAATACGATACGGCGATTGCCAGTATCGCCAAACGCGCGGACGAAGTTCAGTTCCTCAAGAACGGCGATTTCGAGGCCAATAAAAATACTCAGGATGAGCAGCTATTAACGCTGACCGCTCAGGTGCTCGCCACCCGGCGAACCCAGCCGCAGCTGATCGTTCTGCATTTGATGGGCTCTCATCCGCAGGCCTGCGACCGCACCAAAGGCAAATACGCCGTTTTCGTGCAGTCGAAAGAGACCTCCTGCTATCTCTACACCATGACGCAAACCGATACGCTGCTGAGCAATCTTTATACTCAGCTACAAAATTCGGGGGAAACCTTCTCGATGACCTATTTTTCCGATCACGGTCTGGCCTTTAAGGAACGCGGGAAAGAGGTGCAGTATCTGGCGCACGACGATAAGTATCAGCAGAATTTCCAGGTGCCGTTTATGGTGATCTCCAGCGATGATAAAGCGCATAAGGTCATTAAAGCGCGGCGTTCCGCCAATGACTTCCTCAGCTTCTTTGCGCAGTGGACCGGGATCAGCGCCCGGGAGATAACCCCGCGCTATCGCTTTATCTCAGAACAGAAGGCCGGCCCCATCTACATCACCAACTTCCAGCTGAAGAAAGTCGACTATACCCATCTGGGCACCGACGCGTTCACCGTCAATTAAATTCGCCGTACGAAATCGCAGGCAAAAAAAATCCGCCCCATGAGGCGGATTTTTTATATCACCGAAGTGATTAGAAGCGGTAACCTACGCCAGCAATCCAGGTGCCAACGTCAACGTTACGGATGCGGGACTGCTCGTAGGAGAAGTCGAGGGCAACGTTTTCAATCGGGTTGAACTGCAGACCAGCACCGTAAGAGAAACCGTAGTCGCTCATGTCGGTTTTGTTCGGGTAGCTGTTGTTCTGGAATTTACCGTAGCCAACGCCCACAACGCCGTAGATGCTTGCCCAGTCATTCAGACGGTAAGCCGGACCTGCGGTGATGCCGTAGTACTGGCCTTTTTTGTAAACGCCATCTTCGCTACGATCTTTTTCAGTGTAGGTGAAAGAACCGATAACACCCAGCGGGTTGTTGTCTTGCTCGTAACGATACTTCAGGTTGAAACCGCCTGCTTTGTTCGCCTGACCCTGCATGTCGCTCTGAGCGTAACCACCGGTAACGGTAGAAGTTGCAGCGAAAGCAGTGGTACCTACGGATGCAGCCAGAACAACGGCCAGTGCTGAAAAACGTGCAATTTTATTCATAACCACCTCAAATGTGTTTCTAATAAGTCCTAAGTCTTAAATATAACAAAAACTTTTGCGAAACTCTTTTCACTTTACATTGTCTAACGTACTTTTTCATGTAACCAAAAGTTTCTACGTTCCTATAACAATCTGGAAAACAAAACTTTTTTACGGATATACACCTATTAAGGCTCATAAAGCATCAGATGTGCATCCAGATTAATCCTAATTAACTGGTGAATTAATCTTCACATACCCTTCTATTGTACTAGCTGTAAGAACCTTTTTTTCAACATTAGCTCAACCGCCAGGGGGTAATTCCATTACACTGGGGGTTTTACCCCGTTTGACAAAAACTGACAGCAACTATGTTAAGTGTGATTTAAATCACACGTTTAAAACTGGAAACGTAACGATACAGACTAGGGGTTTGAGGTCCAGTGGAACGAAAACGTACGCTAAGAGAGTAATTCATTGTTTTTAAATAGCTCAACACGCTGAATCCGGGAGAGTTTAATCTTCCCGGATTAGATGCGGCGTAATCACATTAATTCACGTTTAGCGATAAATCGAACGTGCAATGCGGGTGTATGTATGCCTGACTCCGCGAATGGCAATACTATAAGCCAGGATGTTCTCCGGTAGTGCCATCCCCATATAGCCGGTATCACCAATATGGTGCAGATCGGCCCCTGCCATTTTGCTCATTAACGCTATTTGACGAATGGTGCTGATATCAGCACCTTCCTGAGATGTGCCAATAGCAGTCATCGCCAGTACACCATGAGCATGTGCGGTATCTATAAGCGATGTCACACGCTGCTGACTCATTCCGGGTATCGTGCCTGGAGCCGGGATCAGCACAATGTCTGCGCCTTGAGAGGCAAACCAAATAACATCCTCCTCGCTGATAATGCTGCTGCCACTTTCATGCACCACTCCAGCACCGTGCATTTTCCCTGTAATAATCACGGCATCATCTCCAACTGCTTCGCGAATATTTTTCGCAGCCAGCCCCAGAGCGTGATTACTGACCCCGTTATTAGGATTCCCCGTCAGCACCAGAATTTTCGCGCCCATATCGACCAGCTTACAGGCATTGTCAGCCGTCGCTGCCCGCCCTGGTTTCATTTTCCATATATCGTCATGAGTAACAGCAAATTCGGGGTCAACGGCTTCCAGGTTCACGCCAATGATACGGCCTGTCAGGCGTTGCAGTTCATGCAATGTTTGCTCCGGCTCAATACCCGCGGGCAATCCCTGAATATGCGGATTTTCACTGTCAAACATATTAACCAGTAAAATATCTGCGCCCTGTGAGGCGGCAAGCTCGGCATTCGTGATATTGTTCAGTAATGGCTGGGTAATCGCGATGGATTCACTGGCCATCACACGACCTTCACTAGCTCGAATTGCGTACAGAAGCCTGATTTTATTCATCGATACGAAATCGGAAGCACAGCAGTCCAGCAGGCGTTTATTGTTCATTGAACGCCTCCTTGCTGATTAACCAGCTCACTGATTTCCCCCGCGATAATCTCTGCTTGGGTTCCAACAATAACCTGTAGCCCGGTATCTCCGCGTTTTACAATACCCATGGCACCAAGTCTCCTGAGTTCTGGCTCCTGAATTATGTCCATATTTGCGACCTCCAGGCGCAGACGGGTAATACAGGCATCAATGCGCAGCAGGTTTTCTTTCCCACCCAGAGCGGTAAGATACGCCGTTGCTAAATCGGAGGAAGCGACAATAGCTGTGCCACTACAAGCTGAAACGATTTCCTCATTATCTTCTCTTCCTGGCGTAGCGAGATTAAAGCGACTAATAAAAAAGCGGAACAAGAAGTAATAAATCAGTGCCCATAATCCCCCAATAGGCAGCATTAATAACGGATGTGAGGCCAGTCCGAATGACAGTACATAATCAATTAACCCAGCCGAGAACGTAAATCCAAGTTTAATACCAAGAATTTGACACACTGCCATAGAAACGCCTGTCAGTACCGCGTGGATACCGTAGAGCACAGGTGACAAAAACAGGAAGGTATATTCCACGGGTTCCGTAATCCCCGTCAGGAATGTTGTCAGTGCCAGTGACAGGAATAATCCAGCCACAGCAGGACGTTTGTCTTTCGGGGCAGCGTGATACATCGCGAGGCACGCAGCAGGCAGGGCAAACATAAATACCGGGAAATATCCCGCCATAAATGCCCCGGCAGAGGGATCACCAGCAAAGAAGCGATGGATATCACCGGTAACAACGGTGCCATCCGCCGCTGTAAAGGAGCCGAAAACAAACCAGACCAGCGAGTTAACGATATGGTGCAAACCCACGACGCGAAAAAGAACGTTCAGTATACCGTACACAAATGGACCCACCGGGCCTGACGCTACCAGCCAGTTACCAATGGCATTCACGCCATGCTGTACCGGTGTCCATGCCCAGCCAAGAATAACGCCTAACAGCAGGCAACTTAACCCAGTGGCTATTGGGACAAAACGTTTCCCACCGAAAAAAGCTAAATATTCCGGTAACTTGATATTCTGATAGCGATTATACAACACACCAGCCAGTAATCCGGTCAGAATGCCAGACAGGACCCCCATATTAAGTTCAGGATTGATGGCCTGCATCACAGAAGTCAGTACCAGGTAACCAATCGTGCCTGCCAGACTGGCAGCACAGTGATTGTCTTTTGCAAACCCACCACTGATACCGATGGCAAACAGTAATGGTAAGTTGTCAAACAGCGTTTGCCCTGCTTTTGTTACAAAAACAATATTGAAAACATCGGGTTGCCCAAGACGTAGCAGCAACCCGGCGACGGGTAATACAGCAATAGGCAGCATCAGTGCCTTGCCCAGGCGCTGCATGATGACGAAAAAATTCCCCTGCATAAATTTACCTCAGTAATCGTTATGATCAAATAAACCATTAATGTACCACTTGTGAACCATAATAGTTTTGGGCCAGAAAGACCTACTGATAGATATCTTTTTTGTGATCTGACGGGCTTTATTTTTCTTCTATGAGTGATTTTAAGATGACAATTGGCGTTCACTGGTTAAGAATTGGTTCATAAAAATTAAACCAGATACAACCTGCTCAGAGGAACGATGAAAACAATGCCGCACCCCGAATTTCATCTTGATGGATCCAGCGCGATGCCGCTGTATATGCAACTGGTTAATGCCATTAAGTCAGCCGTTGCGGAAGGTCGGCTGCATCCTGGTGACGTTTTGCCGTCAGAACGGGCACTGGTAGAGATGTTGAACATTGCGCGAGGCACAGCCCGTAAAGCATTGCAGCAACTGCTGGAAGAGGGCGTTCTCGTGCGTAATCAGGGTTCTGGTACATTCGTTGCTCCACATGTACGTCAATCTCTGCCGTTATTGGAAAGTTTCAGTGAAATGGCCGTTGCCAGTGGTGGGAAAGCACAAAGCGAACTGGTAGGGTATCAGCGTCGGACATCATCCCCGGAGGAGCGTCGTGCCCTGCAACTGACAGATGGTAAAAGTGAGGTTGTGGAGCTAACCCGACTGCGGAAGATTAACGGTATTGCCGTTTCCCTTCAGACAGCGATTTTACCTGCGGCTCTGATGGATAAAATCAGCGAACTGGACGAGTCATTGTACTTGCATCTGGAGAAGAAAGGCGCACCAGTGCTGCGGGCAAGTCAGCGCTTCCGCGCAGTGCCAGTGGACAGTAAACTGGCACACTACCTGAACATCAGGGAGCATGAACCACTCCTGTTGGTAACCCGAACGGGCTTCACTCACGAAGATAAGCCGGTGGAATACACCCGGACATGGTGCCTGAATGATTACTATGATTTTACGATTGAGCTACATCGAAAAGAATCATAAGGGAATTTGTTCTCATTCTCCAAAAACGGTTTGTAATATACAAAAATAATTATTTATCAAACGCATATATTCTATAAAAATAAATATTTTATGTGCCCTTTTCATCTTCCAGTATTTTATACACAGTGGAGCGGGCAATACTGAGCTGTCGGGCTATATCCGTTGCGCCAGTCCCCTGGCAGTGGAGCGCCAGAACACTGTTTCTGTCGATGGTGCGTCTGCGACCAAAGCGGATACCTTTCAATTTTGCTTCCAGTCTACCTTCATTAGTGCGTTCCAGAATTCTCTGTCGCTCGGCTTGGGCTACAGCCGACAGAATGGTGACCACCATTTTCCCCATTTCACCGTCGGTGCTAATTCCGTCATCAATGAACCGGACGGCCACGCCCTGGGCATCGAATGTTTTAATCAGCTGGATCATATCGGCGGTGTCACGGCCAAGGCGGTCGAGCTTCTTCACCAGAATGGCATCACCTTCTTCCACTTTCATACGCAGCAATTCAAGCCCTAGACGATCGACTGAGCTGCCGGATGCCTTATCGGTAAAGATACGGTTTGCTTTCACGCCTGCATCTTTGAGCGCTCTGATCTGAATATCGAGAGACTGCTGGCTGGTTGATACCCGTGCGTAACCAAAAAGTCGCATAAAAATGTATCCTAAATCAAATATCGGACAACTGGTGTCTGTTATAACAAGAAATCGATTTAATAGACACCCTAAACGATACGATTTTAGTGTGTCCGATAATTTATAACATTTCGGACAGTTACAGAATTGTTATAAATACTCTTTAGGCAGGGAGGCTGATATGCCCGTTGATTTTCTGACCATTGAGCAGGAACTGAATTATGGTCGCTACGTTGCGGAACCCAATGACGTACAGCTGGCGCGCTATTTTCATCTTGATGAACGGGATCTTGCTTTCATTAACCAGCGGCGGGGAAGACACAACCGGCTGGGAATAGCGCTTCAGCTTACCAGTGCCCGTTTTTGGGGACCTTTCTGACAGATTTAACCCGGGTTCTGCCGGGTGTTCAGCAATTTGTTGCGGTGCAGCTTAATATCCGCCGTCCGGAAGTCCTCTCCCACTACGCTGAACGGGATACCACCCTCAGAGAGCATACTGCGCTGATTAAGGAATATTACGGTTACCATGAATTTGGCGATTTTCCCTGGTCTTTCCGCCTGAAGCGCCTGCTGTACACCCGGGCATGGCTCAGTAATGAGCGACCCGGCCTGATGTTTGATTTTGCCACCGCGTGGCTGCTTCAGAATAAGGTCCTGCTGCCCGGAGCAACCACACTTGTACGTCTCGTCAGTGAAATACGCGAACGGGCAAATCAGCGGCTGTGGAAGAAACTGGCCGCATTGCCGAACAGCTGGCAGACCGCCCGCGTGACGGAGCTGCTTGACATTCCTGAGGGGCAGCGAATTTCACTGCTGGAACAATTGAAAAAGGGACCAGTCACCGTCAGCGGTCCGGCATTTACTGAAGCGCTGGAGCGGTATATCCGGCTGCGAAACCTTGAGTTTTCCCGGCTGAATTTTACCGGCCTGCCCGCTATACAACTGCGTAATCTGGCGCGTTACGCAGGTATGGCATCGGTAAAATATATCGCGCGAATGCCACAGCAGAGAAAACTGGCCATACTCACCGCATTTGTTAAAGCGCAGGAAATAACAGCGCTGGATGAAGCCGTTGATGTGCTCGATATGCTGATACTGGACATCACCCGCGAGGCAAAGAAAACGGGGCAGAAAAAGCGGCTCAGGACGCTGAAAGATCTTGACCGGGCAGCGCTGTTGCTGGCGCGGGCCTGTTCATTGTTGCTGGATGAGCAGGCTGACGATGCTGAACTGAGGGAGACCATCTTCAGCAGCATACCGAAAAGCAGGCTGGCAGAATCCGTCAGCAAGGTAAATGAGCTGGCCCGGCCTCAGAACAACAATTTCCATGACGAAATGGTGGAGCAGTACGGACGGGTAAAGCGTTTTCTACCGGCGGTATTGCGCGACCTGCATTTCCAGGCTGCGCCAGCCGGAGAACATACGTTGTCCGCCATTCATTATCTGACCGAACTGAACGGTTCGAAAAAGTGCATCCTGGACGATGCGCCTGAACATATTATTACCGGCCCCTGGAAACGCTTGGTGTACGATGCGGAGGGCCGGATGCAACGTGCCGGTTACTCGCTTTGTCTGCTGGAGCGCCTTCAGGATGCACTGCGCCGACGGGACATCTGGCTCGAAAACAGCGATCGCTGGGGAAATCCCCGCGAGAAGCTGTTGAAGGGGGAAGAATGGCAGGCTCAGCGGGTGCCCGCCTGCCGGGCGCTGGGACATCCCACCGATGGACATAAAGGCGTGCAACAGCTGGCGATCCAGCTGGATGAAACGTGGAAAGCAGTTGCATCACGCTTTGACGGAAATGCGGAGGTTCATATCTGCAATGACGGTAAATATCCTTCCCTGACCATCAGCAGCCTGGAGAAACTGGCGGAGCCACCATCCTTGCATCGTCTCAACAGTCGGGTAAGGCAGCTGCTTCCACCGGTAGATTTGACGGAACTGTTGCTTGAGATAGATGCCAGAACGGGATTTACACGTGAGTTTACGCATGTCAGTGAATCCGGGGCCCGGGCGCAGGATCTGCACATCAGCCTGTGCGCGGTCCTGATGGCAGAGGCCTGTAATATCGGACTGGAACCGCTGATAAAGCACAATATACCGGCACTGACCCGCCACCGGCTCAACTGGGTGAAGCAGAATTACCTCCGTGCAGAAACGCTGGTCAGCGCCAATGCCCGGCTGGTTGATTTTCAGTCCACGCTGGAGCTTGCAGGTCACTGGGGCGGTGGCGAAGTGGCGTCAGCCGACGGTATGCGCTTTGTCACACCGGTGAAAAGCGTTAATTCCGGGCCGAACAGAAAATACTTTGGCTCCGGGCGTGGCATCACCTGGTACAACTTCATCTCTGATCAGTACTCTGGATTCCACGGCATCGTTGTCCCCGGCACATTACGTGATTCCATTTTTGTGCTGGAAGGCCTTCTGGAGCAGCAAACCGGGCTGAATCCGGTTGAGATCATGACGGACACTGCCGGTGCCAGTGACATTATTTTTGGCCTGTTCTGGCTGCTGGGATACCTGTTTTCCCCCCGGCTTGCAGATGCCGGTGAAGCGGTATTCTGGCGGGTGGATAAATCGGCAAATTATGGTGCACTGGATGAGCTGGCACGTGGTTGTGCCGATCTGTCGAAAGCCGAGGATCAGTGGGATGAGATGATGCGAACCGCTGGTTCGCTGAAACTGGGCACCATTCATGCTTCAGAACTCATTCGCTCTTTGCTGAAAAGCTCGCGCCCATCAGGGCTGGCACAGGCGATCATGGAAGTGGGGCGCGTCAACAAGACGCTGTACCTTCTAAATTATATTGATGATGAAGATTATCGTCGGCGGATCCTGACGCAGCTCAACCGGGGAGAAGGCCGCCATGCTGTGGCGAGGGCGATCTGCTACGGGCAGCGCGGTGAGATCAGAAAGCGCTATCGTGAAGGTCAGGAAGATCAACTGGGTGCTCTGGGCCTGGTCACTAACGTAGTGGTACTGTGGAACACGCTTTATATGCAGGAAGCACTGAGCTGGATGCGCAGTAATGGAGAAGAAACAGGGGAAGAGGATATCGCCCGGTTATCCCCACTGATGCACGGGCATATCAATATGCTGGGCCATTATACGTTCACACTACCGGAGGATATTATGAACGGGGAACTGAGATCATTAAATTTCAGTTTAAACAATGAATTATCTTCTTAGCGTACGTTTTCGTTCCATTGGCCCTCAAACCCCGACTAGAGCTAAACGCCTACGGCGAGAACACAGAAAGGCAAAAGTTAGGGGAAGCAGCATAGAAGTATAGAGTTAACCCCCGTATTACAGATACGGGGGTTTTTGATTTAACAGCGAGTATACTTAATCTAACGAACTCCTATTTTTTGTTCAGCCACACCGGGGGATATCCGTCCGGGTGTGCCGCCTCGCAGTAGCTCGGGGGCGCACGCGGG
>OEPS010000046.1_pt1 | contig 44964 bp, 78 predicted proteins | sample 1539411 | NCBI WGS metagenome assembly OEPS01 (sample SAMN02671747, study PRJEB22543) | soil metagenome | biome: bacteria | place: China:Hunan Province, Lengshuijiang City | collected 2012-10-15 | depth 0.08m m
CACCACGGGTGCCCAGCACAGTGCCAGCGTGCCCGCGACCAGCAGCACATGCACGATCAGGTACTCCACTGCTCTACTCATGTCGTGCTCCTCTCTGAGAATGTCAACGCGAGAGCAAAAGACAGAGCTTTCGCCCACGCACACCCGCACGGTTGCGGGTTGACTGATCTTCCAAGAAAAGCCCCGGCCTCTCATCCGGGGCCAATCCAAGATGGTCAGGTGAACGGGTGGCTAGCCCCTACTCGCCCTCAGCCTCCAGCGTCGGCACCGAAGCCGGGTCGATGTAGGCGAGCCACCGCGAAGCGATGATCTGCGACGCGTCAGCCACCACCAAAACGCGGTCGTTGTTCGGGTGGTAGATCAGCTCGAAGGACACGTGGTCAAAGAACGCGAAGTCCAGGTGCTCCGACTCGTCGGCGTAGATGCGGTCCAGGACCAGTGCCGTGGGTGTCACCTGCATGTGGTAGCCGTTCGGCAGGTTCTTCACCGCACAGAACCGAGAGACCGTCTTGTCCCAGCCCTCACGGGTGATCTCCTGCGGGGTCTCAGCCTGTGGGTAACCGTTCTTGTGGTTCATCGTGGCGAAGTCCCAGAACCGCTCGAAGGTGAACAGTTCATCGAACCGGCGCACGTCCGGGAAAAGCAGCGGCCTCGGCAACTCGAAGCCCTCCGGCGTGGTGTAGGTGTCTGTCATGGTGCTCATTGTTCCCTTCCTTCCATCTGAGTTGTCCAACCCCTAGCCCGGACCACACTTCCCCAAGTGATGTCCAACCAATGTGACCTTGGCCCGGGCGAGAGGCAAGAAAACCCTTCCTATCCGCTGTTGACTTGTTGACTACCTAAGGGTCGCCCCTCTGAGGAGCGGGACCAGCGAGCCAGTCAGGGCCGCAACCAGGGCCGTCCGAGAGGGAGCGTGGACGTTGTCCACCTCCACCCCGTCAGCGTCAAGCAGCACGGCCACGAACCAGCCGGTCTCCTCATCCACTGAGACCTGAACGTCAACGATGCTCCTCATGATCTGCTCCCTTGTCGCTGTGTTCCTTACATCTACGATGTTCCTCCTGTGTGCCGAGAGTGTCAAGTACCTACGAGAAAGAATCTGCGATTCTTTACCTAGGCGCGAGGATATACAGACCTTGTGAACATGTGAACAGGCGCACCGCCGCACGGTGAGGATGCGGTGAAGCCGCATAGATGGGCGTCTATATGGCTAAGTCTACTGGATTAGTAGACAATGCCTCACAATATATGCTTGCTGTGCCCATCTAATGATGGGCTAACCGTGTGAACAGTTCCGTGAAACCATCCTCGCTTTCCTGGCCAGCATTCCTGACAGGGGAGGAGGAAGGCTTTTTCTCTGGGTTTGCGCATGGCTTTATTGTCACTCTGACTATGACCCCAGGGTTTTTAAACGCGCCCCCTCTCCCCCCTCCCTGACACCCTTCCCAAATCTGTGGAGGTTTTTTGTGTGGGGGGTGGTTGTGGGGTGTTTTGTGTAAGGGGTTGAGGCCCGGTTGGGCCTTACTGTAGACCATCCACATTGTGAGATAGGTGGTATAGACCACCATCTGCGACACGACGAAGTAGGGCCTCTGACCTGCAGAAACGCAGAAAGTTCAGATTCGTGGTTGATAGGGGGTCTGATAGGGGGGTTAGTACTAGTGAGAGACCTTTTCTGAAGGAGCGACCGTAAGGGAGCGACTGAGGGAAAGGGCTCGAACGGTCGCTCCGTAAGGGCCAGCTTGGAGGCTGGCCCGCTACTGAAGAGCAGGAACCCCACAAAGGGTTCCTGCTTCTAGATAGTAGTTAGAGAATAGAGCGGCTAATGCCGCTCTTAGTTAGCAGCCGCTAACGCGGCTGCTGTACTGCAAGGGATTCAAAAAGAATCCCTTGGTTCTTGGCCTCGCTAACCGCTCGGCCAAGGCTAGCGAAGCATTTATGCTTCGCGTTTACCCCCTCCCTATAGTCCCTCCCCCGCCGCTACCCGGTGGTGGCCCCCCGGGACATCCTGGAATATGTATTCCTGTTTATCGTTTTCAGTGTCGGATTGGAGTATTTCCTGATGGCCGATTCTGGAAAGTCGATGAGCGATTTCTTGCAGGATGCTTTGGCGTCTTGGTGTGCGGAGAATGACAGCTCGCTGTTGACGAACTTCCTTTTCGTGGGGGAGTTCTTGGAGGCGGATGGTTCGCCTTCGACGCATGCGGTGGTGACACCGGAGGGTGGGTCGATTTCGGCGTCGATGGGGTTGGCGCGGTATGCGTCGAACGTGTTGGACGAGATGCAGCGCCGGGACTTGCTGGAGTTCATCTACGTCGATGAGGACGACGACGATGAGTAAGCGGATCTGTGTCCCGTGCTGGCGGTTCGACTGCCTGGCCTGTGAGGGCCAGGGCTGCCCGTGCAACCACTGGACGCTGGAGGACGGCGATGAGTCTCATTGACGACACCTGCGACCGGTGCCACTCCAGGTTCGACCCGATGGGCGACCCGCTCCTCACTAGGCACCCGGAGTGCGGCCCGTGGGCCGTGTTCTGCGAGGTGTGTGAGTCGGAGGTGCGTGATGACAGTTGAGGTGCAGTTCCTTTCCCCGCAGTCCTCACGCGAGCAGCTGCTGAGTGCGCTGTCGCTGGTGAACGGCGAGGCGAAGCGGGAGTTGTCCCGTGACCACCTGAACCGGCCCAACGAGCGTTGGGCTGAGTTGCATGCCTTCCTTGATTCGCTACTCATGCTTCTGGAGGACTGATGGATCACGAGATGTACCAGTCGATTGTGTTGACCGTTGTGCTGTTGCTGCTGCTTGCGCCGCTTGCGCGCCGCTGATCGTTAGGAGTTCCTGATGCCCCAGGGCGGTGCCCATGAGCGGGGCAGGCGGAACTACACGCCGAGGAAGAAGACCTACACCCAGCAGGCTGCCAAGGACCGGTTCATCGAGCTGGTCCAGAACGGCATGAACATCAACCCTGCGCTGGAGAAGGTCGAGCGTTCCCGGAAGACGTACGAGGACTGGCGAGCCAACGACAAGGAGTTCGCCCGCAAGGTGGACCTTGCGCGCCAGTTGCGCACCATCGACACCACGGTGGTCCGAGGCGAGCGCCTGGACTTCATCACCTGGCGCAAGAAGTACCTGGGGATCGACACCCCCTGGCATCAGCAGCAGTGGGTTGACCTGCTGGAGGGCCGTGACCCCCGGGACCTGCATGAGGCGCAGACCTATCACCCCGGGTCGCGGAACCGCATCCTCATCAACTGCCCTCCGCACCACGGGAAGACGATCGCCATCACGGTAGACCACACGGTCTACCGACTGTGCATGGACCCGTCGTTCCGTGTCCTGGTGATCTCGGCTGGTTCCTCGCTCGCCAAGGACTTCATCTTCGGTATCAAGCAGCGGCTCACCTCCCCGGACTTCGTGGACCTGCAGAAGGCTTACGCGCCGGAGGGCGGCTGGGAGGCCACGGCTGAGTCGTGGACCGAGGAGAAGATCGTCTTCGGCACCGACGTGCGTGCCCAGGGGTCTCGCGGTTCGCACGAGAAGGACGCGAACGTGATGGCCCTCGGTATGCGGTCGAAGGTCTACGGGCGCCGCGCCGACCTCATCATCGTGGATGACGGCGTGGACGGCACGAACGTCGGGGAGCACGCCAAGCAGATCAAGTGGCTGCGCCGCGAGGTCGAGTCTCGGCTTGACCAGGGTGGCAAGCTGCTCGTGGTCGGCACCCGCATCTCCCCGGTGGACCTGTACTCGGAGCTGATGAAGCCCGAGAACTACGCGAACATGAAGGTCCCGTGGACCTACCTTGCGTCCCCGGCGATCCTCGAAGAGGGCAAGACGCCCCAGGAGCACAAGACCCTGTGGCCCTACGCCCAGGAGCCGTGGGTTCGCCCGGAGATGGGCGACACTTGCTCCTGCGACAACACCGAAGAGTGTGCCGCTGGCGTTCTGATCGACGGGCAGCGCATGTACGCCCACTGGGATGGTGTGCACCTGGAGGCTGGCCCCCGGGCCAGCAACAACAACACCGACTGGGCGCTGGTGTACCAGCAGAAGTCCGTTGCCGAGAACGCCACGTTCGCTGAGCACGCCGTCCAGTCGTGCGTGAACGGCGCCCGCTACTGCGGGCCGCTGCACGCAGACCGGGTGGGACACCCGTTCGGTGGGATGCACAACAAGTACATCATCGCCAGCCTTGACCCCGCCATTAAGGGTCACGCGGGAATCCTGGTGGGTGCGGTAGACCCGGACACCAAGAAGCGCTACATCATGAACGGCTGGAACATCAAGGCGCCCACCGGGCAACAGCTGAAGGACAAGATGAAGGCGATCACCGAGGAATACTCGGTGGACGAGTGGCGGGTCGAGAAGACCGGTCTGCTCCAGTTCTTCACCCAGGACGCGGAACTCCGCCAGTGGATGGCGTCTAAGGGAGTCAGGTTCACCGAGCACCTGACTGGCAAGAACAAGTGGGATGCCACCTTCGGTGTCTCTTCGCTGGCTCCGCTGTTCGGTGAGTATGACCGAGCCTGGGACGACCCAAACTCTGACTGGCGGGTCCTCAGTGAGCCGTTGATCGAACTGCCGAGGCCCAACCTGGACGGCATCAAGGCACTGATCCACCAGCTGGTCACCTGGACCCCGGAGCTTGACCCGAACAAGGTGCCGTGCGACATGGTGATGGCACTGTGGTTCTTCGAGATCGGAGCCCGCGAACGGCTCGGTCACGGGCGCTCCGGGCAGGTCGTCGCTTTCTCCCAGAGGAACAAGTTTCTCAGCCCACGAGGCAGCAAGAACCGGACAACCGTCAACTTGGCTGACTTTCGAGGACTGTGACATCGAGAGAACGGGTAACTAGTGGACGACGCTCAGCGGATCGCTGAACGTGTGCGTGTCCTCCGTACGAGGAACACGAAGCGTGACGCGAACTACATGAAGCTCATCGCCATCAGGGATGGCGACTATGACGTTGTTGCGCCCGGACTGTTCTCCGACGAGTTCGACAAGCCGCTGGTGGCGAACCTGATCGACACCACGGCCCGCGACATCGCTGAGGTGATGGCCCCGCTCCCGGTGGTGAACTGCCCTGCGGCCACGATGTCGCAGGAGACGAAGGTGGAGCGGGCCGACAGGAAGTCGGCCATCGCCAACTCCTACGTGCAGGCGTCCCGGCTGCAGGACCAGATGTTCGGCGGCGCCGACCGGTACGGGTCGTTCGGGTACATGGCCTACATCGTGGAGCCGGACTTCGCTCGCCGCACCCCGGTGATCCGGGTGGACGACAACGCCACCGCGCACTACACGCTGGACTACATGGGGCGCACCCGCGAGTACGTGTCCATCGGCACGATGACGATTGACGCGGCGATTGTGCAGTTCCCCGACCACGCTGACCGGATCAAGGCCCGCTTCCCGCACTACCGCAACGACAACACCGTTGAGGTGGCCCGGTACTACGACCAGACGCACGAGAAGCTGGTCATGCTGGACCCGGAGATCCTGCTGGCGTCGGTGCCGCACAAGGTGCAGGGCTGCCCGGTCAGGGTGGTGGAGCGTCCCAAGCTCACCGGCCAGGCCCGGGAGAAGGGCCAGTTCGATGACGTGATCTGGGTGCAGGTCGCCCGGGCGCTGGTGCAGCAGTACACGATGAACGCGCTGGAGCAGTCGGTGAACGCACCGATTGCTGTTCCCGATGACGTGAACACGTTCGAGATCGGGCCGCTGTCGGTCATCCAGTCGCAGAACCCGCAGGGCATCGGGCGGGTCCCGTTGAACCTGTCGCCTGGGTTGTTCCCGGAGCAGGCGCTGCTGGAGCAGCAGCAGCGCATCGGCTCCCGGTACCCGGAGGGCCGGTCGGGCAACATCGACGCCTCGATCATCACCGGCCAGGGTGTGCAGGCCCTGATGGGTACGTTTGACACCCAGGTGCAGACCTTCCAGCGGCTGAACGCCTCAGCGTTGGAGGATGTCATCTCGATGTGTTTCGAGATGGACGAAGCGTACTGGGGCAACGAGAAGAAGACGGTCCACATCAAGGACAACGGCGCACCTCGCGTCGTGACCTACACGCCCAGCAAGGACATCAAGGGCGACTACACGGTGGACGTGTCCTACGGCGCTATCGCCGGTCTGGACCCGAACCGTGGCCTGGTGTTCATCCTGCAGGCGCTGGCTGGTGGCCTGATCTCGAAGACGACGGCGCGCCGGTACCTGCCGGTGGACCTGAACCCGCTCGCTGAGGAGCGGCAGGTGACGTTGGAGGCTCTGCACGAGGCGACGGCTGGCACCATCGCTATCTACCCGCAGCTGCTGCTGCAGATGGCGCAGCAGGGTCAGGACCCGCGTGAGGCGGTCCTGCAGCTGGCTGAGCTGAACGACAGGCTGACGAAGGGCGACAACCCGGTGGAGGCCCTGAAGGCGGTGTTCGCTCCGAAGGAAGAGGAGCAGCCGCAGGTGGCTGACCCGGTGACGCAGGCGATGGAAGCCGCGATGGGCGGCGGTGGGGCTGGCGCGTTGCCGGGTGGCAGTTCACCCGCGTCAGACATGTTGATGCTCTTGAGTGGGATGTCGCCTAGCGGCAATCCCCAGATGGGCGCCAGCGTGAGCCGGATGCAGCCGATCTAGATACTTGACATTCGCAAGGATGTCTAGGGGCAGACGCCCTGTCAACACACAACAACCGAAGGAGAACCAGCATGGCTGGCGACTACGGCTCAGGTCAGGGCGGCGTTCAGAAGTCCACCTCGACCGAGTTCCCCACCAAGGAGTCCGGCACCCCGAAGACCGGCTTCCAGGAGGCCCCGAAGGGCGAGGAGCTGCGAGGCGCCCCGGGTCCTGGTGTTCCGGCGAACACCCGCAAGATCCGCTGAAGGACATTCATCCAAGGAGTAGCTGATGGCAGATGGGCGTGGTGGGGACCGTACCCCTCGTAACCCGGCCCCGGTATCGGGACCTGGAGCCCTGAGCCAGAGGACCGATGGCCAGGCGCAGCGCATCGCTGCTGGCGGTGGCTACGGCGACCGCAAGGAGATGCAGCAGATCCAGTCTGGTGCTCCGATGGCGGAGGGGGCGTCTACTCCCGCCCCTTCCGCCCCTCCTCCGATGCCCCTGAAGTCACCTACGGCACGTCCCGAAGAACCGATCACGGCGGGCGCACCCGTTGGTGCAGGGCTCGGCCCCGAAGCGGCGGGGATCTTCAACGATGAGCAGGCGACGATGCAGCAGCTGGCTCCACTTGTGGAGTCGCTGACTGCGGCAGCGAACCTGCCGTCGTCTACACCGCAGTTCCGTGCGTTCGTGCGGCGACTCCGCGTTCAGGCGGGGCAACAGCGGACCTAACGGTACGGGTTGCGGCAGGGGTACTCGTGGCCATCCACCGCGATGTGCCGAATCGCGCAGGCGTCCCAGCCCTCCTGCCAGCCGTCGCGCTTGCCGAGCAGGTACGCCTCGGTGGCCGCATCGGCTACCGCAGCGGCGACGATACGCCTGGCGTCGGCCTCGAATGAGTCGAGCGCCCCAAGGGCCTGCTCCAGTTTCACCTTCATACCCCCATCTTACCTGACATTCGCAGTGAAGGGCAACCGTTGAGCTTCTGGGATGCGATTGAGGACACGGCCAAGTCGCTTGGCCGCATGGCTTCTGCTGTCCCGGGCGTCGTGTACGACACCGCGACGATGGTGTTCGATGACAAGGACGACACGTTCGGCGACTGGGTGAACACCGTCGCTGGCCGTGGCACCGACCTGCTCGACCCGCTGCTCAACGAGGACGCCCTGACGGCGATGGGCTTCAACGCCGTCATGGACTCCTTCGAGGCTACCTGGCGGCAGTACACCGAGCCGGTCTCCGCCACCAGCACCATGCTGGGCCACGTGGCGCACAACCCCGCCGCGAACTGGAGCGACATCTTCAGTGGCCGCACCTGGGGTGAGGCATTCGAGACGGCCCGGAATCGCTCGGTGGGGCAATCGAACCTGACCTACTTGCTGAGCGTCGGCAAGGGCTTCCTGAGCGAAGACCAGCAGCGCCGCGCCGCCGAGCGCATGGAGGGCGCGGGCCTCGGCTGGGCTGCGGTCGGCATGACCGACCCGCTGGACGAGCGTGCCTGGAAGCAGATCCAGGAGCAGTCCCCGCTGCTCTACAACAGCGCCTCCGGCGCCAGCGACTTCGTTGCGCGCTGGTACGCAGACCCCGGCGTCATTCTCGGCAAGGGGATCGGCGCCTACCGCGCAGTCACCAAGGGCGGCAAGATCACCCAGGCTGACGCCATCGCTGGCGTGAAGCGCATCCTCGATGGCGAGGTGCAGGCTCAGCACGGCTTCAAGCCCTTCGATATCGCCGGACGCCTGCGGGACGCAGCCGGTAACGACCTGAAGAGTCGCTACGAGAAGGTCTTCGACTTCATGGAGACCGGCGCCAACGGCGCCCCCCTCAACGAGACCCAGATCTTCCTCGGACTCACCGAGGTCCGCAAGGCTCCCGGTGGGCGGCGTATCGCTGGCCTGCTGGCTGAGGCTGGGAAGATTGAGGACCCGAAGATCCGCCGCGACCAGTGGCGTTCGATCTTCGCTGTCGTCAACGGTGACACCGATGAGCTGGCTCGCCTGGGTGGCGAGCTGGAGCAGATGGGTCACGTCCGTGACGAGCTGAAGAACATCGCCAAGGGCAGTGTCGTGGACCTGAAGGCCACGGCCCTGGGTGAGCAGATCCTTGCCTCCCCGGCGTTGCACGCCTCCCTGCAGGGTCAGCTGGACCGTGCCCCGAAGGTGACGCAGGCTGTCGAGTCGCACATCAAGCGACTCGAACTGCTGATCGGTCGCCCGACCACCTCGATGGCCGATGACGCTGCTGAGGTTGCGGACACGGGCGTGTTCGGTGTGATGAAGCAGGCTGCCGGGGTTTCCCGGAAGGGCAAGCGGGCTATCGCCCGCGACGCCGGGCAGGGCCTGCTGCGTGACGGCCAGGCGGCTACCGGGTTCGACAAGCTCGACTCTGGTCTGACTGCGATGGCCGAGGCCGCGCAGCGGTGGTCGAAGCACGCTTCGATGCAGACGGTGTACCAGGACTCCCTGTTCGGCGTCCCCGCCCGCATCATCACCCAGACTGCTGGGCTCGCTGGGCGCGGAGCCCTGGCGTATGCGCGTGCCCCGCAGAAGGCGATGGACGCCCTGCGTCAGACGCACCTGCGTGGGATCGTGCAGCTGCACGACTGGGATGGTGCCACCGGCCAGCTGGACACGATGCTGCAGCAGGCGAAGGTGGACAACGCCACCCGCTGGCAGCTGCTGTCGAAGGCTGGCCTGGCACGCACCGAGGCTGAGAAGCAGGCGCTGATCGAGCAGGTTGAGACCGCTTCCATCATGTCGCTCGCTGAGCGGTACGGCGTGATCCCGAAGGCTCGTGCAGCCGCCGATGCGGCTGGGCAGAAGTTCACATCCCAGTACGTGCGCGACTACATCGGGGAGATCGTCTCCAAGGGCAACAAGCGTCGGGCCGTTCACATGGCTCCACGGCAGGGGCGGGTTTACGCCGCTGCGGCGCAGGACCCGCTGCGTGCGAAGAATGCCGCCAGCGCGGCGGCGCGTGACGAGGCGGTCACTCGGGCGCACGAGACCGTGGACAAGGCGACGGAGAAGGTGAAGGCCATTCTCCGCGTGGATCAGAAGATCGCCAACGTTGACGAGAACGGCATCCCGAACATCATCGCCAACCCGCTGCTGGAGACCCAGCTGGCGAACAGTGTCCCGTTGGTGGACACCGCCCGCATCGAGCAGGTCCTGAAGCGGAACAGCAACTTCCTTGCCCGCAACGCGAAGGCGTGGGCGAACATGCGGTACGAGGCGGATCGCCTCACCGAGCTGAAGCGTGCCGGTGGGCACGTCGCTGACAGCACCCTGCGTGGCATCTACTCCGCGATGGACATGCTGTCCGACGCGGGCATGTCTGCTCTGCGGGTGTGGAAGTACAGCGTCCTGTTCCGGCTCGGTTACCCGATCCGTATCGTCCTGGACGACCACGCACGTATCTGGTCCCAGATCGGCGCGGCCACGGCTCTCCTTCCCCTGAAGGAAGAGTTCGTCGGGAACGTCAAGTACAACGTGCGCACCCGCTCGCAGATGGTGAAGGAAGCCAAGGCGCAGCTCGCTTCGCAGCGCGATGCCCTGGAGCCGCTGGCTTCGGACGACATGCTCGCCGCCTGGTTGGACCGGGACGAGCAGATCCGGGCGCTGAACAAGCGCATCGACGCCCTGAAGTCGGCGAACAAGCGCAGCGTGCAGACGAAGGGCCGCAAGGTCAAGGACGCTCGCAAGACGGTGCGAGACAAGGCGAAGGCGCTCGCAGATGAGCGCGACGCCTTGCAGTCGCTCCAGGGCGTTGACCCGAGAGCGTACCGCCAGCAGATCGCTGCTCTCGAAGCGCAGCTGAACGTCTCGAACCGCCAGCTGAAGAAGCAGTTCGCTAAGCGGCACATCGGTGACAACGAGGTGGTCCTGGAAGACGGCACGGTCGCCCAGGCTCCCTTCGGGGGACTGTTCGGCGACTCCTGGCGCATGCAGGCCAGTTCCAAGGACACCTGGCACCAGGGGCTCCTCGACCACGAGGGGACCGTGCATGACTCGATTGCAGCCGAGGGTGGCTGGGAACTGATCGGCAGGGACAAGCCGGAGATCGTTCGGTTGACGGCCTGGGCTGACTCGATCAACAACCAGATCCGCCAGTCCAAGGTTGCCATGCACTTCATCGAAGGCGGCGACGTGAACACGTTCACCGCCTGGCTGAAGGAGCCTGCGCAGGATGAACTGCGTCGGCGCATGGCGCACTACGCCAACGACCCCGAGGACTGGGGTTCCCGCGTTGAGCAACTGGTGGACCAGTATGTGCCCACCCAGCAGATGCGGGACCTGCTCCGTGACCGCAGGCTGACCAAGGAAGAACTGCGGTCACTGTGGCCGGACCCGAACACCTGGCCCGAGGTCCACGGCGCGACCCTGGCCCACAACATCGGGAACAGCCAGCTGGCCCAGGTCACCGGGCACTTCTTCAACAAGATGTTCTCGTGGCTGTCGGACGCACCGACCGACCGCCTGTCTCGTCACCCGTACTTCGCTGCGGTGTACCGGTCGGAGATCAACGACCTGTACTTCCAGGCGAAGACCCAGGCGGAGCGGGCTGGTCGGGAGTTCACCGACAAGGACCTGCGGTACATGGAGAACGTGGCACGCAAGCGCGCCATGAACTCTCTGAAGCAGACCCTGTTCGATATCGAGTCGCACTCCAGTGCGGCGCACATGATGCGTTTCGTGTCGCCGTTCTTCGCCGCCCACCAGGAGGCGATGACCCGCTGGTGGGGCGTGATTGCTGACAACCCGCAGATCGCCCGCAGGATTCAGCAGACGTTCGACATGCCCCGCAAGCTGGGGCTGGTGGTGGACGAGAACGGTGACCCGGTGAAGTCCGGTGACACCATCGGCGCGAACCACAACGTGATGCTGCGGATCCCCGCCCAACTGGGCGGCAACTCCGGGTTCGGCAAGTACATGAACAGCAAGCTGGAGGGCTGGGCTTTCTCGGAGAACTCGATGAACCTGATCCTCCAGTCCGGCTCCCCGCTGAACCCGGGTGCCGGTCCTGCGGTGACGGTTCCGGCTGAGGCTCTGCTGCACCAGCTGACTGGCGCTGAGGATCTGGAGAAGATCGTCCGGCTCATCAACCCCTATCCGTCGGACAACGCGATGCAGCAGTTGCTGCCCTCGACGGTCAAGCGCCTCTGGACGCTCTACCGGGGCGAGAAGTCCGCTGACTACATGCGGATGTGGCAGACGAACTTCGATGACCGACTGGTCAAGTTCCTCGAATCCACGAACGGTCGCTGGCCGGACGCGGACGAGCAGGAGCAGCTGTGGCAGCAGTCGAAGGACGAGACGAACACCGAAGCGGTGCTTCGGTTCTTCTCGAACGCTGGGCTGCCGTTCCCGGTGAGGCCGCAGTCGAAGTTCGCCATGATCCAGGGCGGCTGGCAGAAGATCCGTGAGCAGGCTGACGCGGAGGGTCGGTCGTTCGACTGGGCGATGGACCAGTTCAAGGCCAAGTACGGCGAGATCTACCTTCCGTTGATCCAGTCGAACTCGGTGAACCAGTCGAACCTGCCGGTCACCAACCGGGCCGTGACCTCTCTGCAGAGGCACCGTTCCCTGCTGAACAAGATCGACCCCCGCCTGCATGGGGCGGTGGTCGGTCCCGAGGGTGCGTACACCGACGAGTCCGGGTACTCGCAGGCTGCCGCTGCTTACCTTCGCAGCACCTCCGTCAAACCACAGTCTTCGGAGAAGTACCTGTCGTACAACGACCCGGAGCAGGCGTTCCGGTCAGCGGCTGAACGGCAGGGCTGGTCGGAGTACTCGGATGCAATGGACACCCTCTCTGCTCTGGCAACAGAGCAGGGGTTCGGCACCTGGCGAGAGTCAGACCAGCTGGTTGAGGCCAGGGAGAAGATCGTGGCCGGGCTGAAGGAACGGAACACGATCTGGGCTGAGGACTACGACTCCAGCCTGTCGAACCCGAAGGCATACGACTATGTGCTGGAGGACCTGAAGCGGATCGCCCAGGACCGGTCGCTGACCAGCGACCCGGCCCGGACGGACATCACGTCCCTGCAGGCTTACCTGAAGATCCGGGACGTGTTCGCTCAGGCCCTGCAGTTGCGTGAGCAGGCTGGTGGCTACGGCACCATGCAGGCGCAGGCCAACGCTGACCTTCAGGAGAAGTTCATCCTGATCGTCGGTCAGCTCGAAGAAGAGAACCTGGACTTCCAGAAGTGGTTCGTGAACGGGGCTATCGACCGTGACCCGTTCCTGCGGACGGAAGACCCGGCACTAGCAGCCGTTATCGGTGGGGAGTAGGCGTATGAGCGAGTCGGTCTGGGAGACGCTTCTCCACCCGGCCAGGGCCATCCCTGCGCCTACCCCCGCCACCTCGGGCGGCAGCATGGCGTCGCAGATCCTCAGCAATGAGGATGCGGCGCAAGAACTGGCTTTCGGCAGCAACGGTCGCCTTCCGGGCGACCCGGCCTCGCTGATCCAGGAGGCCCTGGCGTCGGCGGTGCAGGCCGTCCTGCCGTCGTCAGGGTTCCAGTACGGCAGCGACCCGCTGCCCAGCTGGTTCCCGGAGCCCCTGCGGGCTCTGGTGGACGAGGGCGCTATCGATGTCCGGGACTTCCAGGGCACCTATGACCCGTACTACGGCACCGCCTCTGGCGGTGACGAGATGGTGTACATGGGGGAGTCGAAGCGCAAGGACCGCAGTCGCGGAGACGTGGGTCCGGCTGGCGGCATGTCGGTGGACGGCATGTCTGGGCGGGACGCAGCGTCCGCTGGCGTGTACGGCGACGACCAGCCACGCGACAGGGTGGTGGGCATCGGCGTAGCCGTGAACGCGCCGTACGACTGGGATGACGAAGAGGTCATCCAGAACATGAAGAGGTTCCGTGAGGCCGGTTGGCAGGTCACGAACTTCGACCAGCTGAAGGACGCATGGTCCGCGATGGTGGAGCGGGCGGCGAACACGTTCGCCATGTCCGGGGGTCGCCGCAAGGTGACTCCGTGGGACGCGCTCGAACTGTCGAAGCGCGAGTCCGAGGCGATGGGCACGTTCACCAACTACGAGTCCGGCTCGAACACGACCACCTATTCGTCAGTGACGGAGATCAGCGAGGGCGCGTCGTGGCAGGTTCTGCAGAAGACGCTCTCGGCCCTGCTGGGCCGTGACCCGTCAGACCAGGAGGTCCGGGACTACGCGTACCGGATGAACACCCTGGCTGCGCGGAACCCGTCGATCACAGAGTCCGTACAGCGTTACCAGGCTGGCGAGATGGTGGCTGACGACAGGACCACGACTGGCGGCTGGGACGCATCCGACATGGCAAGGTCGGCTTACGACCAGGCCCAGGATGACCCGGAGTACGCGAAGGTCCAGTCAGGGACCACGTACTACAACACGTTCCTTCAGGCGATTGGTGCGGTCGGGGACGTTTAGCCCCGGACCATCGTCAGCACCACGAAGTAGATACCGATGCTGACGAACGCTGAGCCGATCACGGCGAGGAAGCTGTCTTCGTCGTACAGCCAGCCCAGGAACCCCGCCCCGAAGAACGCGACCAGCGCGCCTACGAGCAGCAGGGCCTGCACCCACCAGACATCCCATCCCATGAGATGACTATAGCGGAGAAGGAGACGGATCGTTGGCGTTCACCGACGAGCAGCGCCGTAACGCCGCTGCAATCATCCGGGTGGGGCAGCAGGTTGGCGCTAGCGCACGCGATATCCAGATCGCGCTGATGACCGCGATGCAGGAGAGCGGTCTGCGGAACCTGAACTACGGGGACCGTGACTCCCAGGGCCTGTTCCAGCAGCGCCCCTCGATGGCCTGGGGCACGGTCGAGCAGATCACGAACCCGGAGTACGCGGCCAAGGCGTTCTTCCTGGGGGCTGGCACCAACAAGGGTCTCCTGGACTACAACGAACGCAACGGCTGGTCACTGACCGAGGCCGCACAGAGGGTGCAGCGGTCGGCGTTCCCCGACGCCTACGCCAAGCACGAGTCCGCTGCGCAGGAACTGCTCGGTTCGCTGGGTGACGGCACTGCGCTGGAGGGCACCCTTGGTGCCGTCCCGGGCTACGAGGTGGATACACCGACTCTCGGGGAGGCGTTGTCTGACACGCTCGGCAATGCACCCGAGCTACAGGGGTTCGAGGACAACGCTGGTTCTGCGGTCGCTGAGGCTACGAACAGCGCAGTAGGTGAGGCCACCAACAGTGCGGTGGGGGAGTTCACCAACCCGACCGTGGGGACGCAGACGTTCACCCAGCCGGGCATGGACACTCAGCCTGGTCTGACGGCGGACATGTTCCTGCCGAACGTCTCAGACTATGGCGTTGAGATCGACATGGAGAACGCCGCCACAGGGTGGCGGGGTGACGTAGTAGAACTCGCCCAGCAGTTCCTGGGCACGCCGTATGTGTGGGGCGGGACGGACCCAACGGGCTTCGACTGCTCCGGGTTGATCCAGTACGTGTACGGCCAGATGGGCATTGACATGCCGAGGCTGAGCGCCGATCAGGCGCGGTCGGGGAAGCAGATCGACCTCAGTGCGGTCAAGGCTGGTGACCTTGTGGCAATCGACAACTCGTCACGCAACAACGGGGCCGACCACATCGGGATCGCCCTGGGCAACGGAATGGTGGTTCACGCTCCCCGCCCTGGAGCGTCCGTCGAGATCGCCCGGATTGAGGATGTGTTCGGGAACGGTGGCTGGGGCGTCCAGATCAGTGGTTGACATTCGCAGTAAGGATCGGTATGCCTCCGAAGCAGCGTAACCGCGAGAACAAGCGAGAAGACCTCGCACGTCAGTACGGGTTCGTGCAGGCGTTCTTCGACGCCGACCCCGAACTGAAGAAGTTGTTCAACCAGGCCGTCCGCAACACCTGGACCCCGGAGCGCTTCACCGCAGAGCTGCGTGACTCGAAGTGGTTCAAGAAGAACGCGGTGTCGGTGCGGAACGCGCTGGTCCAGAAGACCGCCGACCCGAGCACCTACAAGAGCCGCATCACCCAGCTGGTGTCCACGATCCGCGACACCTGGGGTTCCACGTTCGGGTCGCTTCCCCCGGAGGGGGAGGTGCGCCGCTGGGCGGAGACCGCCTACGTGATGGGCTGGTCCGAGGCGCAGGTCATGGACCACATGACCAAGGGCATGAACTTCCAGAAGGCGCTGAAGTCCAAGCGCCTCGGCGGTACCGCTGCGGAGACGAAGACCCAGCTGGAGTCGCTGGGCCGCGCCTACGGCTTGAATCTGGGGAACCAGTACATCGCCAATCAGGTGCAGAAGATCGTGCGCGGCGACGACACCTTGGAGGGTGTCGCCACTCGCATCAAGGACTGGGCGAAGCGGGAGTACTCCGCGTTCGCTGCACAGATCGACGGGGGCGCAACCATCCAGGACATCGCGGCACCGTATGTGCAGACGATGGCCGAGATGTTGGAGATGAACCCGGAGACGATCCACGCCCGGCAGGCCACGATCCAGCGGGCCCTGAAGGCCACGGACGACAAGGGCAATCCGAGGGCGATGTCGTTGACGGAGTTCGAGCGGGAGTTGCGGCAGCACGAGAAGTGGCAGTACACGAACAACGCGAGGGAGCAGGCGATGGGCGTCACGCAGAATCTCCTGAAGTCCTTCGGTCTGGTGGGGTGACGGATGCCTCCGAAGAAGCGCCGGAACGCGGGTGTAACCGCTGACCCGAAGCGGAACCCGGGTATTGCGAAACTGCAGCGCCAGGGTCTGACTGACCGCGAGATCATCGACAGGCTCGATGGTGCTGGCGACCAGCGGGTTGACCGCAACCAGCTGGAAGCGCTGGCCTGGAACGACGCGAACATCAACCGGTTCCTGGCGAACCAGAAGCGCCGCCTGAACCCTGCCACCCAGCCCACTCCGTCGCGTCCGTCGAACCCGTCCACGGGTGGCGGGTCTCCGACCGGCAACCCCACCACTGGTGGTGGTGCGCCCGACCCGAACGACTGGCTGCGGCAGCAGGAAGAGGATCTGCAGCGGCAGCGCCGCGAGTCCGCGTTCAGCCTGATGGCTGGCCTGCTCAACCAGTACGGCCTGGGTGACCTGACCGGCGTGCTGCGCGGGTTCATTGAGGACGGCATCACCGACGCTCCGACGCTGGAACTGCAGCTGGCTCAGACCCAGCAGTGGAAGCAGCGCTTCTCGGGCAACGAGAAGTTGCGGGCCAATGGCCTGCCGGTGCTGTCGGTGTCGGAGTATCTGGCCACGGAGCGCACCTATGCGCAGATCATGAAGAACTACGGTCTGCCGCAGGGCTTCTACGACGACCCCTCAGACTTCGGTGACTTCATCGGCCTGGGTGTCGCCCCGGCTGAACTGCAGGAGCGGGTCCAGTCCTATGCGGATCTGGTGAACCGTGACGACCCGTCTGTGAAGGCGCAGCTGCGGGCGATGGGCATGAACGACGGCGACCTGCTGGCGTTCTACATGGACCCGGAGCGGGCGAACCCGCTGATCCAGCGCAAGTACAAGGCGACGCTGATTGGTGCCGCTGCACGTCGCACTGGCCTTACGCCGGACTCGGCGTATGCGGAGCGGCTGGCCGGTATGGGCATCACCGAGCAGCAGGCTCAGGCTGGCTACGCGGTGATCTCCGAGAGCCTGGATGACGTTGAGCGTCTGGGTGAGATCTACGGCCTGGACTACAGCCAGCGAGACTTCGAGGCTGAGGTCTTCGAGGGTGACGCGACAGCGACCCGGAAGCGTAAGCGTCTGGCTTCGCAGGAGCGCGCATCGTTCAGCGGTTCCTCTGGCGTTGGCCAGGGTTCGCTGCGCCGCAGCACTGGCGGCCAGTACTAAGCAGACCGTAGGCCCCAAGCCTACGCACTGCATACCAAAGACTTCCGTGGACCGACCAGCCCCACGGACAGACCGAAGACTGGTAGCACGAGCGACTAACCCACGCCCTCCCGTGGGTTGTTTGGCGTGCGCAACACACATCAAAGGAGCGGTTGCGATGAGCAACAACTGGGATATCGACGTTGACCACGAGGACTACGAGGACGCACCCCGTGCCCTCCGTGACGCCTACAAGCAGCTGAAGAAGCAGTACCAGACCGTGACGACGGAACGGGACGACTTCAAGGCCAAGTGGGAAACCAAGTCAGCGTCCGATGCCCTGGCCGGTTTCGGCTTCCGAAACTCGAAGCGTGTCTCCAAGGATCTCCTTGCGGATGGGGTTGACCTGTCCGACGAAGCGGCCGTCAAGGCGTGGGTTGAGGAGAACGGCGACGACTACGCGAAGGGTGAGGCAGCACCGGCAGGTGCCGAGCAGGCAGACCACAGCGAAGAGGCAGCGGCGCGCGCCCGGATCCAGGACACCGCATCTCAGGTGCAGCCTGCTGGCGGCGACAAGATGAAGGCCGCTCTCGCTGAGATCACCGACGACATGACTCCCGAGCAGGTCGCCAAGGTCTACCAGAAGCACGGCATTTGACATCCTCCACATCTAGCGCGAAAGAGAGTTAGCCAACATGGTTGACGCATTCACCTCTACCACCGCGCTCAGCAACATCATTCAGCCTGCGGTTGACCAGTACATTCGGGCAGAGCTTCGGCACCAGCCGATGCTCCGTTCGGTGGCTGACACCCGACCGATTCAGGTTGACAAGCCCGGCTCTTCGGTCGCCCTGTACGTCCACGGTGACCTTGCCACGGCTACGACTCCGCTGAGCGAGACCACTGACCCTGACGCGGTTGCACTCCCGAACCCGACTGCGGTCACCCTCACCCCGTACGAGTACGGAAACGTCACCATCTCCTCGGTGAAGGCGAACGCCACGTCGTTCGCTGACGTTGACCCGTACCAGCGGGACGCCATCGCCTGGAACATGCGCGACACGCTCGATGAGCTGGTCCGCGAGATCCTGTCCGCTGGCACGAACGTCCGCTACTCCGGTTCGGCTACCTCTACCGGCACGGTCGCGGCGACCGACACCCTGTCGGCTGCGGACATCCGTCACGCCGTGACCCGGCTCCGTGCGAACGGTGCCCCCGGCAAGCGCGGGGACCTGTACTGGGCGGGCATCCACCCGGACGTGTCGGCTGACCTCCGTTCGGAGACGGCTGCTGGTTCGTGGCAGGACCTGCACAAGTACGCGGCCCCGGGTGAGTTCTGGCCCGGCACCATCGGCGTCTTCGAGGGTGCCGTGTTCGTTGAGTCGGCTCGCATGAAGGTCGCTGAGGATGGTGTCGATGAGGACGGCGCGGGTGCTGGCACCTCGCTGACCCCCGTCTACCGCACGATCATCGCTGGCCGTGAGGCTCTGGCTGAGGGCGTCGTGATCGAGCCCGAGGTCCGCATCGGCGTGGTCCCGGACAAGCTGAACCGGTTCTTCCCGATGGGCTGGTACGGCTTCCTCGGCTGGACCGTGTTCCGTCAGAAGTCCCTGTACCGCATCGAGTCGGGTAGCTCCTTCGCTGCCTGATCCTGGCGCGGTTCTCTGCACCCCAAGTCACATGAAGGGCTTGGGGTGTGGGGTGCCCTGCTAGGACGCACGACAAGGACCCGACCATGCTTCGTTTTCTACTGGCCGTTGCCGATGTTGCGTCCGACCCGAGTGTGCAGCGCACGCTCTGGGAGTGGGTGCTGATGGTCGCTGGCGGTATCACCGTGGTGTCTGGCGCTGGCGCGATCTTGTGGAAGGTCGCGGTGCGCCCGCACCTTCAGGAGTTTGTCCGCAAGGCTGCTGAGGTTCACACCTCGGTGACGGTTAACGGCGGCAAGAACTCTCCGCCGACGTTGCGTGACGACATCTCTGATCTGCGCGCCCAGGTGGGGCAACTGGTGACGGTGGCTGGTGCCACCGCGCAGCGCACCTCTGATCTGGGTGACCGGATCGATGACGTTCATGCGCTGGTGATGGACACCCGCGACGAGCTCGCCCGCCACGAGGACTCAGGCAAGAAGTACCTGGGCCAGGTCGAAGTGGTGTTGCGCGACAAGGGCATCGAACTCCCTCCCCGCTGACTACTCCTGGAGCATCCGTGAACTTCAAGGCCCCTGCCCCCACCTACCTCGGTCCTCCGTCGAAGCACTCTGGTGTCGGCAACAAGCCGATCAAGCGGATCGTGCTACACGGCACGGTGTCTCCGTGCGTGCCGGGTGGGGCGAGGAACATCGCCCGCTACTTCCGTTCGGATGCCGCTGGCGGCTCCGCACATTACGTGGTGGACCCCGGTGAGGTGGTGCAGGTCGGCTACGACTCGGTGGTGTGCTGGCACGCTCCGCCGAACCCGGGCTCGCTGGGTGTGGAGATGTGCGACCCGGTGGGGGATCGGCACGGGAAGCCGCTTCCGATGAAGCGGTGGTGGGACGAGAACCACACGAAGATGCTGCACCTGACCGCCGATCTGGTGGCTGACCTGTGTCTGGCCTATGACGTGCCGGTGCGGATGGTGAACGCCCGCCAGCTGGCGCGGGGAATGGACGGTATCTGTGAGCACGCGGACGTGTCGCAGGCGTTCAAGCAGTCCACGCACTGGGACCTCGGAAACTTCCCCAGGAGGCGCTTTCTGCGTCTGGTGAAGCGGATGGTCAAGGCGAAGCTGGAAGGCCCTGGAAAGCAGCTCCCTGCACCGAGGAATCCCACTCGTGTGGACAAGGCACGGGACCTGCTGGAGCAGGTTCTGCGTGGTCCCCGGAACGGGGCGCTGCGGAAGAAGAAGATCCGTGCCGGACTTGATGTCCTGCCCAAGCACTGAGGAGACCTGATGCCACGGTTCACTCCTCCCACGGTGGAGCAGGGCGTCCGCAGGGGAGACCGCCTGTTCGACCGGTACACGATCCCGGTGGGCCAGTCCGTGGTGAAGGTAGACGGCACCTACACGGTAGTGCCGTACCCGTGGCTGGGTGACCTGGAGGGCCTGCAGGACGGTGTGGACTACTTCCTCGGCGGCAGGGACTACACGGTGTCGGTCGATGTGGCGCTTGCGCTGGAGGCTGACGGGTTCGCGTTTGACAACTTCCCGGCCTATGGCGAGGGCGGGTACGGCATGGGTACTTACGGAGGATAAACGGTGGCTTACGGACTACCCGCTAACGGTGAACTGAACTGGGATGTGAAGCTGAACGCTTCCATTGAGGCCGTGAAGGCGACCGCTGATGCTGCGGTCCCGGCGACAGAGAAGGGTGCCGCAAACGGCGTGGCGACCCTCGGCGCTGACGGGAAGGTGCCCGCAGCCCAGCTGGCGGTGGAGGGCACCGCCTCTTCCACGACGTTCGCTCCTGCAGGCAATATCGCTGCGACGGACGTGCAGACCGCCATCCAGGAGTTGGATGCTGAGAAGTCCGCGACTTCCCATACTCACTCACTGGTGGGGGCTCGGGCAACCAGCGGCTCAACCCAGAGTGTCAGCGATAACACCGTGACCACCATCGCGCTGGATGTTGAGACGTTTGACACGAGCGGTTTCCACGACACCGTTACAAACAACACTCGCATCACCATTCCTGCGGGGCTCGGTGGCACCTACCTCGTTGAAGCTGGCGCCGGAATCTCCGCGAATGCGACGGGCACGCGCCAGTGCCGAATCCATGTGAATGGCACTCTGCGGGCGGTAACTTCCGCGAACGCGGTAACGGCTGCCGGTCTACCAACGCGGCTCGCGGTCTCCGACGTGTTCCAGTTGGTCTCGGGCGACTACGTGGAACTGGCCGTATATCACTCGGCAGGCACTTCGCTGAGCGCAGAAGCGGACCTTTGTCGCCTCGCGGTCGTTCGTCTCGGTAGTTGACATTCTCGAAGGAGTGAACATGCTGGGCGACAACTGCTCCAGTTCCTGCGCCACCCGGGATCACGAAACCTGGGCTGCCTGCATCCGGGCAAAGAACCTGAAGTCTGCGGTATCGATCCCGGGCAACGGCTGGGACCGAGCGACCCAGAAGGACTGGGACTCGGAGATCGCCTACTACCGGTCGGCCCGCGCACAGGGAGTCCAGCCGAGCGGCACGACTCGGGCTGCGACCGAGCGGGCTCTGAAGATCAGCGAAGAAACAGGGACCGCCTACCAGGCGGGCTGAAAGGGGTAGCAGGTGGCAACGCTCACACAGCTCGCTGACGAGGTGCTGCTGTCCCTCAACGGCTACGGCGCCCCGTCGCCTCGGGCGTCGTTCCTGAACGGCGCTGTCACCAGCACCGCCCTGAGCATGGTCGTGGACAACGCAGACGACTTCAACCAGGGGATCGCTGAGATCGGTTCGGAACTGGTGTACGTCGAGTCGGTGGACACTGCCACGAAGACGCTCACGATCTCCCCGGACGGGCGCGGCTTCTACGGCACCACGGCTGCGACGCACGCGGACAACACCCGGGTGACGATGAACCCGGTGTGGCCTCGGGTTCGGGTGGAGGCTGCGATCAACGAGGCCATCGCCGGAACCTACCCCGTCCTGTACGGGGTGGACACCACGTCGTTCACGTTCAACCCATCACAGACGACGTACTCGCTACCCGCTGACTGCGTGCAGGTCCTGTCCGTCACCTACGACACGGTGGGCCCGTCGCAGGACCAGCAGCCGATTCACCGCTACGAGGTGAACCTGTCCGCCCCGGTGGGTCCGTTCCCGACCGGGAATGCGATCACGTTGGGTCAGGCGGTTCAGCCTGGCCGGACGGTGACGGTGACGTACAAGAAGGCTCCGGCTGCGATCACCTCTAGTGATGAGTTCACGGTGTCTGGTCTGCGGTCCACTGCCTGGAAGGCGGTGAAGTTGTCGGCCACGTCGGAGTTGTTGAACTACATCGACACCGCCCGCCTGCCGTTGGACACGGCGACTGCTGCGGAGATGGCTGAGCGGAACCAGATCGGGTCTGCAGCACGGATCGCCACCCAGTTGTGGCAGCGGTACCTGATCGAACTGGAGCAGGAGCGTAGGCGTCAGGCTGCGGAGACTCCTGTGCCCGTGGTGTTGAGAGGCCGCTGATGGCACACAACTTCTTCATCGGTGAACTCGGGTTCAACAAGGTCATCAACGACGAGCATCCGTATGAGCGGGCCACGGCCCCGTTCCGCAAGGAACAGTTCGACAACTCGGGCACCGTGGGTGACCAGTCCCTCGCTGGCTGGTGGACGCGAGGGCAGTTGTCGTTCCACAAGGGCGCTGGCGTCAAGTACTACGAGGTGCTTGACGGCGAGGAGGTGCTGAACCGATTCCAGGAGTCCACTGATGTGGACACGCTGTCCACGCCTGGCGAGGTTGCGGTGGGCCACAAGTGGGCCCTGTGGTACACGGTTCCGCTGATCGACTCCGACCCCGCTGGCTCCTCAATCGTGCGGCAGATGTATGAAGGCCGGGACATCTTCATGCTGGCTGGAACCAACAGCGGCTACCGCAAGGTCTTTGTGATCGAAACTCCGACAACCCCCTTGGCGAGCCTGACGCACACCACGACATCGGGGGACCCGCAGTACATCTGCGGCGACGGCGGCAACTACTTCTACGTGGCCGTTAGGGATAACTCGGTCACCCCCGTCTTCCGGGTCGAGAAGTGGAGCGAGACTTCCGGGACCCCGACCCTGGTCGGGGAGATCTACACGTCCGGCACCCAGATCGTGGGCATGTGGTACGCCAAGGATCGACTGTGGATTCTAACCTCGGTCGGTGACCTGTACGCCGTGTCCCCCGATCCGGCGAGCCTGACCGCGCTTTCATCCCCTGTCGGCACGGTCACCTCGAACGGACTGGTCATCGGGGGCTCTCTGACCGAATCCCCATCCGGAGTCTACCTGGCGGTCGGGAGTCGCGTCTCCTACGTGACCATCTCCGACCCGAGCGGCACGCCCGTGATCGCCCCTCCGGTGCAGGTGGCCGAGGTTCCCGGGGGAGTGGGGACCATCCTCTACCACCTGGGTCACCTTGTGATGGGCTCCAGGGTGGCCGAGGTGCAGTCGGGCGGTGGGCTGGTGTATGGCCCGAAGTTGTTTGACAGCACCGGCTACTCGCAGGTGGCGGCCAGTGGTGAGTATGTCTACCTGATGGGCGAGACGACAGCGGGCAAGGGGCTGCGCAGGATCAATCTGGCCAGCCCCATTGGGGGCAGCACCCTGGAGTTCGCCTGGGAGACGGTGCATGACTTCGGGAACGCTGGCGCTGAGTCCGGAGTGTTCCACAGTTCGGGCGGCGACTGGTTCGTCTGGTTCGATGACGACATATATGCGACCTCGTACTGGGCGAGCGGGTACACGAGCACAGCCGCTGCCTCTGTCGGGGTGCTGACCACCGGCTACCACCGGATGGGAACCCTGGATGGAAAACACTTCCACGAGGTGGTAGTGCGAGCCTCTCCCAATGATGGGAGCGACGGGATCATTCAGGTGTCCCGGGTGGATGCTGACGGCACGGTGAACTACCTGGGCGCGATGGCGGCGAGCACCGGTGTTGGAACCTTTGCCCTTGGCCTCACCGCTCCGGTGGAGCGAGTGGCCCTCCGGTTCGATCTTCAGCCAATGCCCGGTGCGTCTGCGGGGCCGCTCCTGCTGGGCTACCAGTTGAAGGCGCTGCCGTCTCCGAAGAGGCAGCGGCTGATCCGGGTGCCGTTGATGATGTTCGACATCGAACGCGGGGCCACAGGCCGCGCCACCGGCAGGGAGAAGGACGCCTGGGTGCGCTACTCCGCGCTGGAGGCGTTGGAGGAGTCGGATGCGTTGATCGACTTCGAGGACAAGGACACCGGGGAGACCGGTGTCGCCTACATCGAGTCGGTGGAACTGATCCAACGCAACGGCTCGAAGGGCCGCAGTGCATCTAACGGGTTCGGCGGCATCGTCTCGGTGACGCTGCGCAAGGTTGACTAGGAGAAAGCACATGTGGGAGAAGATCAAGGATGAGCCTGCCCTGGTGGCGGGTGTCGTGCAGGCTGTGCTGGCCCTTGTGGTGGCGTTCGGTCTGCCGTTGACGGACGAGCAGGTGGGTGCGATCTTGGCACTCTCGGCTGCGGTACTCGGCCTGTTCGTTCGGTCGAAGGTTGTCCCCCAGCACAGGACGTGAAAGGTTGCGGCCAAGGTGCCGCACCTGCAACACTGGGTTCACCCTGCTAGACGAACAGCCCCCGCTTCGGCGGGGGCTGTTTTGCTATTTCAGCCAGAACACGTCTCGTGGTGGCGTCGGGTCGAACCCGGTCCAGAGGAGTATCTGGATGGTGGCTGCCATGACGACCATGAAGATGGTGAGCCTGGCGGTGCGCCGGATCAGGATGCGTTTCAGTGTTGTTTCCCCCATACCTGAAACTGTCATTCTCAGCGCCTCAAATGTCAAGGGGTTAGGAAGTACCCATGTCGAGACTGTCAGGCGATTCTAGGTCGCCCCCTGCACCGGGGAATCGGTACTCCTGGTCGATCCTTCGCCACACGGGGGAGCCGTTCCCACCTTCGGTGGGGCCTAGGCCGACAGCAGCCAGCTCCTCATCGGTCCTGCACCTGCGCCGGTCGGGGCCCTGGCTGATGTGGTGCTGGCCGGTGCGGTGCCTGTCTCCGTTCGCCTCGGTGGAGAACGTGCGGTGGCAGACGGTGCAGTGGGAGAGCTTCAGGCCAGTCCATGACTGGCCACATCGACAGGTGGTCCTCATGGGACCACCGTACTTGACATTCTCGATACAAAGCAACGGGCAGCCTTTCGGCTGCCCTTCTTTTTGCTTTTCTGAAGCTGTATCGGAAGCGCTTCGCGCTTCCTTACTGTAAGAGATTAGAAGTACAGATCAGGACCGCTTCACTTCGTTTCGCAGTCCTGTCCGACAACCCCCAACGAAGGCAAGTCTAGTCACCACTTGACATTCTCCGCAACTGAAATCGACCATCTCAAAGTAAAGATTCGGTAACGGACCAAGGTCCCGGGCAGTGACTAGCCCATCTGGGTGATTACTCGGCAGTAACAGGACTAGGGCTTGACATTCACGGAGCAGTGGCGCGTACGTTGTCAGGGATCACATCGCAGCACATCCCCCTCTTTGGGGATGTCTAGCAGGGGAGCAGGACAAGCATGGACAACATCACCATTGAGGTGACAGACACCGGCAATGAAGGACCGTTCGGTGAGGAGGAGCTGTGGATCAGCGTCACCGGACCCGACCCGCTCCCCGACTGGCCCACGATCAAGCGGCTCACCGAGCAGCGCACCGGCAGGGCTGACATCCCGCCCAGGCCGTTCCGATACTTCCCCTCCTGGGGCGAACCCGGCGAGCCGTACAGCGAGCTGTGGGTTGTCAAGAAGATGAAGGTGGACGCATGACGCACTCCGCCGAGAATGACGCGGAGTTCTCCGCGTACTGCAAGTTCTGCGGACCGTCTCCTGCGGTATATCCGTCAGGGCTCGAAGCGCAGCGCGGTGCCGTCTGGCACGTGTATGACGATCACCCGGAGGAGTGGCGTCGTGTCGTGGGTGACCGGCCACCACGAGACCCGAGGCCGATGCCATGACCCGCGTCTTTCCGCCCGGTAAGAACTTCAAGCGATGTCGAACCTGCCGCCAGCTGAGCAGGGACGCCTACAACGAACGAAAGAAGGCATCTCGATGAGCGGCACGAGGATCAGTATTGCTGGATATGAGCCGAAGCATCTGTCCTACTCGACCTACGGCTCGTACTCCACCTGCGGCGAACGGGCCAGGCTGCAGAAGGTGCTCATGCTGGAGCAGCGCCCCAACTGGGGCAGCATCGGTGGCACCGGAGTCCACGACTCCGTGGAACTCATCGAGCACACCGCGCTCGCCCTGGACATCCCGCTCGATGAGTGGCAGCACCACTTCGACACCACGGTCCTCTTCAACGACATGTTCGACGGCGCCCTCGGCGCCACCCTCGAACGGTCACCGTCGTTCACTAAGGCCGACATCTACGCCTCCCCCAACCGGGGCAAGCCCAAGGATGAGGCATGGTGGCGGGAAGAGGGTCCACGGATGGTGGACCGCTACATCGCCTGGCGGCAGGAAACCCGCTGGGACATCTGGTCCACCGCGACCGGTGTCCTTGGCGTGGAGCTGGAGTGCAACTTCACCCTGCCCGGGGACATCCCGATCAAGGCGTTCATCGACCAAGTGGCGGTGCTGCCCACCGGGCAGCTGGCGGTGGTGGACGTGAAGTCCGGGCGCATCCCGGACACACCTGGCCAGCTGGGCTTGTACCGCGTGGCGCTGAAGACCCTGTTCGACGTGGACGTGGACTGGGGGTTCTTCTGGGACGCGAAGAAGGGCACCCACGGCCAGCCGCTGGACCTGACAAAGTACACGCCGGAGTTCATGGCTGACCTGTTCGAGCAGGCGATTGCTGGTCACAACGCCGGGGTGTTCCTGCCCAAGCCGCAGATGAACTGTGCTACGTGGTGTGGCACTGCAAAGTACTGCAAGGCGGTGGGTGGCGAACTTGCGCACACGATCCCCACGACACGCGAGATGCTGAACGGTGTTGACATTCGCAATGCCGGTACGTCACACTGATCCCATCTTGACATTCTCGATGAAAGGGCTAGACGCATGGGCAAGAAGAACGACCCGAAGATGAAGTCCTACGCGGCATGGATGAAGGACCACGGCGTCCGCCGCACGACGGCCCGCTGCCCGATGTGCTACAGCATCGTCGGCATCCCGATGGACAACCACCTGCGCGCCTGCCGTGGCGCGCGTTGACATTCTCGACAAGGAGAACCGCATGAGCAAGGAACTGGACGGAGACCTGAACTCCGTCATCGTGAACGCAGTGAACGCCAGGGTAGAGGCAGCTGTTGCTCAAGCCCTGACCGGCGACGAGGTGATCGGAAAGTTCGTCACTTCCGCCCTCCGTCAAACGGTTGAGGTGCCGAAGGCAGACGGCTCCTACGGCAAGGAGCGCGTGACCTTCTTGAAGGCCGTCGTGGACAAGGCGCTCCAGCAGGCCACGAGGGACGCCGTGGTGAGGGTGATGGCTGAGGAGCAGGCGACCCTCGAAAAGGAGGTTCGCAAGGCGCTGCGGGCCAACACCAACGCGATTGCCGAAACGCTTGTTGGCTCCCTGGCCGAGGCTGCCGACAACTCGTATCGCTTCCAGGTCAACATCATCAAGCCCAGCAGGGACTGAAGGAGAAACGCATGTCTGACGCTAACTACCCCCTGTCAGTGACTTTGAAGGCAGGCCAGGGGCACGACAGCCCCTGGATCGTGGTGTACGGCCACGCCCCCGATGAGGTGCAGGGCAAGCTGGAGGCCATCGCCAACGGTGGACTCATCGAGGCCACCATCAACGCAGCGAACGCCTTCAAGGCAGCGAACAACGCGGCACCGCTGGCCCCGCAGGGGCAGGAGGCTCAGCCTCAGCAGGCTGTCCCGCAGCAGCAGTCCCCGTGGGGGCAGCCCACGCAGCAGGCGGCAGCGTCCGTGGCCCAGAGTCACGCCCAGCGACCGCAGCCTCAGTTCGGCGGTCCGCAGAACGGAACCCCGCACCCGACCGGACAGCAGTGCCCGGCGTGCGGGAACGTCGTGCAGTACAAGGCGTTCACCAGCAAGGCCGGTAAGGACTTCAAGATGTGGACCTGCCCGAACCAGCGCAGCAAGGGCGATGGGCACTACTCGGAGTTCATCAAGTGAGCCGCGAGTTCAAGGTCGGGGACCGGGTCCGGGAGGGGGACTGGGTTCGCATCACCATCGAGGGCAGTGCCGATGGCGCGCTCGCTGGCTACCACTATGGCGACCACCCCGAGCCCCGCGACTACGAGTTCGTCAGCAGCAAGGGCGACACGCTGACCGTCGAGAAGATCGAGCCGCCCGTCAAGCCCGGCGACTTCGTGCAGAGCAAGCGCGTACCGAAGTTCACCTATTTAATCCTGAACGACGGGTACGTGGACCTGTTCAACAAGGTTCACGTACCCGGCCCCCGGGGCCACCAGTTCACTTCGGACAAGTACACGAAGATCGAACTCACGGAAGCCCCGTTCTAGATGCGCACGCTGACAAGGGTTGCCCGCGAGACAGCGGGCACCCCCCAGCAGCTCCCGGTCGTCTTTCCCGCACTCTCCGAAGCGGGCATTCGTCCGAGGCGAGCTACGGTCACTATGATCGCCGCAACCCCGGCGTCCCTGAAGTCCATGCTGACCCTCTACTGGATCGCACGCATGGGTCTGCCCACCCTCTTCTTCTCTGCAGACACCGACGCCTACGAGTCCATGAAGCGGGCTGCGGCAATGGTGTCCGGGAAGACGATGGATGAGGTGGAGCGGGACATCGCCGCTGGCCGACAGGGCGAGTACGAAGACGCACTCGCTGCACTCAACATCCGCTGGGTGTTCGAGACCGACCCCACCTACACGGACCTGGAGCTGGAGACAGCAGCGTTCGCTGAGGTGTTCGGGGAGTTCCCCGAAGTGATCGTGGTGGACAACCTCATGAACATCGTGGGTGAGAACGAGAACGAGTGGGCGTCCATGCGGGACACCACCAAGGCACTGAAGCGTCTGGTCAGGATCACGAACGCCTCAGTGTTCGTGCTGCACCACATGTCGGAGACCGAGAAAGACAACGGACGCCCCGCCGCACGCAACAGGCTGCAGGGCAAGGTGTCCCAGCTTCCCGAGATGATCCTGTCCATCGCCCTCAGTGGGGACGAGCTGCGCATCTGCGCAGTGAAGAACAGGTTCGGGCCTGGTGATGCGTCGGGTGAGAAGTACGTGGTGGTGTACGCGGACCCGGGGCGCTGCCGGTTCTACAACAACAGGATCGCCAAGACGCAGGGGATTGCAGCATGAGCAACGGATTCCACGCCACGCAGTACGACATCACCCGCAACTCGATCAAGTGCAATCGCTGCGGGGACGAGATCGAGTCGGCCAGCGTGCACGACTTCAGGTGGTGTTCGTGCGGAACCGTTGCTGTAGACGGGGGCCGCGAGTACCTGAAGCGACTCTACAAGTCGCCCGGCGACTATGAGGACACTTCGATCTACACATCCGAAGAGGTGTGGACAGTCATATGAACAAGTTGGGCTTACCTGCCACCGAGCAGGAGTTCTTCACCATCCTCCGTGAAGACCTGGAAACTCCCTGCGACTACGTGGAGGAAGAGACCTGCAGTCAGGGGCCAGCGCACTGGGTGATGCACCTTGTGCCCTGCTGCTCCGGTCTGGTGCAGACGCTGGCCTGTGACCGGTGCATGGACATCCGGATGACCACCGAGGACGGCATCGAATGTGACCGCTGTGGCTTGGTGACGGTGCCCGCTCGGCGGGCTTATATGAGGATCGAGCACATCGGATGACCAGCCAGTCACGCAAGCACAGGGGCTACCGCTCACAGAAGGTGGTGGCCGACTGGTTCGCCAAGCACGGTTGGCCCTACGCAGAGTCCACTGGGGCCGGTAGGTCCGGCTCCGACGTGACCGGGATGCCCGGCCTCTCCGTTGAGGTGAAGGCGCGGCGCGGGTTCAGTCCGCTGGCCTGGCTGAAGCAAGCCAAAGATGAGGCCCGCCAGGGGCTCCCGTTCGTCGTATTCCGCAACGACGGGCAGGGCGAAGCGAACGTGGGCGAGTGGGGCGTCCTCGTGGACCTGGAGAACTTCACGGCCTTGCTCAACGCGGCTGGTTACGGCGACACGCCGGAATCGTCTTGACATTCGCAGCATAGAGGACGATAGTGAGAATCAGTCAGAAGGTCCGCTACTGGATCGAGACCTGGACGTACATGAACCAGCGGTCGATTGACAGCTACATGCGCAGACATGGGGCCGCTGAGGACCCACCACCCGACATGCGGGTGATCGACGGACAGCAGATGCGATTGGAAAGGATTTCTAGTGTCCGACTTCTTCGAGAGCCTGGATCGGGCTCTGAGCCACAGCCATGGCGAGCAGCATCTTCCGGCACCGGAACTCTGCACCCACCTGGTGAGGTGGGGTACGCAGACTGAGCCCCCGGAGTATTGCCCGAACGATGCGGAACCGGATGCTGAGCTGTGCGCGCAGCATCTGCAGGAGCGCGACGACACCGACCCGTGGAGGGAGTGGTGAGCGCCGAGACGTGGGGCGGGGACTACGAGACCACGGCACCAAACGGCGACAGGGTGCGCCTGCACCTGTCGCGCTTCCACGGCATCGTGGTGACCGCAGCGCGAACCTACATGGATGGCGAGCGGCGCGAGGTTAGCGCTTACTTGGGCGACCCTGCTCCCGTACTCGCATGGCTGACCGCCTACCTCGGGGAGGACTGATGGCCTCCCTGCCGCGTTGCCCGAAGACCTCCAAAATCATGTACCCGAACAGGGATGCAGCTATCAAGCGGGCCCTCATCTCCTCCCGCAAGCGCGGTGTCGCCTTGCGCATCTATTCCTGCCCGATATGCAGGAGCCTGCACTTGACCAGCCAACGCGAGTACGCGCCGAGTAAACTTGACATTCGCAACGAGAGGTTCGCATCGTGACGCCACTGAAGAAGGAGATCGAGGCCATCGCCTCTCTCCTGAAGCAAGGCGCAGACACGCCAGAGGATCTGGCCAAGCAAGTCATCGAAGCAGTCGATGAGGTGCGAGCCGAGCGAGTCACCTACTTCCTGGTGCTGCGCTACGGCTCCAAGGGCAACGCCTTCTTCCAGGGGTATGGCCCGTTCTCCACGATCAACCAAGCCGAGAAGGCATACACCAAGCACCCTGCCGCTGGCATGGCCACCGGTCGTGCGGTCGTCCCGACCGCTAACGCACAGGGTTTCGAGGAACTGCTTGCTCGGGTGGATGCACCAGCTGAGTCACGCGGCAACTGGTCTGAGGTTGAGAAGGACAAGGCTGCGTTCAAGAACGGCTGGAAGGGCAAGTCCCGGGAGAGGGAGGCGTACCTGTGAACGGAACCACGACATGGGCTTCGGTTGCGAGCTTCGTTGCGGAGCGCGCTGGGGCGTACGGGAAGGACGTATTCCTTCCCCTACCGCCTGAGTTCAGGTGGGACCTACTGGACCGCTGGCTGTCCGACACATTCGGATTCCGCATCGACCGTCTGAGCGCAGAGTATTTCCGTCAGGCGCACGACGCCATCGAGCTGGCCATCCGACTCCGTGGGGAGGATGAGGGCGAGTGAGCGAGAAGACGCACCAGACCCGGGACCTCTTCTACTGGTTCATCATCCTCCCAGCCGTAGGGCTGGCGTCGGTGGAGCGGTTCATCCGCGAGGAGTGGGCTGAGTGGAAGGCGAGGCGACGGTGAGGCCCCGACTGCTTGACCTGTTCGCCTGCGAGGGTGGCGCATCAGCCGGGTACGCCCGGGCTGGCTTCGAGGTACTGGCCGTTGATCTCGACAAGAACAGACTGGCACGCAACCCCTACGCCTGGCGGGTGGACGACGCCTTCCGCGCACTGGACTTCGCCGACATGTTCGACGCCATCCACGCCTCCCCGCCCTGCCAGGGCTACACCCGAGGTAATGCGGGAAAGGAAACCAACTGGCCCAAGTTGATCCCGGCAGTGCGTGAAGCACTGGAGGCGACCGGCGCTCCCTACGTCATCGAGAATGTTGAGGATGCCGCATCGGAGATGCGCGGCCCGGTCCTGTTGTGCGGGTCCATGTTCGAGCTCAACACCATCGACACTGACGGAATCCGCATCCACCTGCAGCGGCACCGCCTGTTCGAGACGAACTGGGGGCTCTCGGCCCCGAAGGCGTGCGACCACTCCAGCCACGAGTGGGTGGCCGGTGCCTACGGCGGTGCCAGGCGGGACAAGTATGAGGCGAAGTACGTCCGCAAGGGCGGCTACGTGCCGCCCGACAAGCAGGTGGTGAAGAACTTGCTGGGCATTGAGCACGACATGACGTGGCAGGGGCTGTATGAGTGCTTGCCGCCGTCGTACACCGAGCACATCGGCAGGCAGTTACTTGACATTCTCGGCAAGGAGGACGCCGCATGAAGCGAGAGATCCCCAAGCCCTCCATCGTCGCCCTGTTCGAGCACTACGGCTCGAACGTCCACTCCGGGTTCGGGTGGGTGAAGGCGACCTGCGTCCTCCACGAAGACCGCAACCCCTCTGCGTCCGTGAACGACGAGACGTGCCGCTGGCGATGCTTCTCGTGTGGTGAATCCGGTGACGCTATCGACTTAATCATGAAGGTGGAAAATGCTGGATTTGCTGCAGCTCTCCAGACAGCAACGGAACTCGCTGCAGGAAGCGGCGGAGGCGTACAACCAGCAGATCACCAGTCGCGTGGCCTCCTACCTCACCGCTCGGGGTCTCGACCAGGCCGCCGCCGATGGGTTCCTTCTTGGCGCGGTATGTGAGCCAGCCCCTGGGCATGAGCGGTTCCGGGGAATGCTGTCCATCCCGTACCGGTCGAACGCTGGGGTGCTGGGCTTCAAGTTCCGGTGCCCCGAGGACCACGACTGCAAGGCAGAGCACGGTCCCAAGTACGACAGCCCCGCTGGTCAGCGTGCGCGCCTCTTCAACGTGAACGCCCTGCTCGACAGGGGCGACACTGTTGCGCTGGTTGAGGGGGAGATGGCAGCCATCATCTTCCAGACCCACACCGGTATCCCCACGGTGGGCACGCCGGGGACGCAGTGGGTGAAGGAGCACCCCCACTGGGCTCGGTGCTTCGCGGACTTCGAGCGGGTGCTAGTGGTCGCAGACCACGACCTGGACGAGAACGGCAGGACCGACCAGGGCAAGGGGGTCGGTCATGCGAAGCGTGTAGTGAACAGCCTGCCTGGCGCAGAGCTGATCCTGCCGCCTCCGGGGCTTGACCCGGACGAGTGGATTCTGAGTGATGGAGCAGATGTTGTGAGGAGGGCGATGTTCGGATGAGCGAGCCGATTGTCACGCACGTGAAACGTGCAACGAAGGTGGAAAGCATCCCAACCTACATCGGCTTCTGCTGCAGGGAATGGGTGCTCGCCGTTGGACACAAGGGCAGGTGTGGACTGTGTGGCGAGGTGCCCACGTTCCTGCGCCCGGACGATTGGGAGAAGGATGCTTAGGCCAGAGGAAGATCCGACTGCGCAGGCGTGGTGTGCGGCAGTGCAGGCGAAGCATGAGAGGGAGAAGGCTGAGCAGCGCCGTGGCGATGCGGTGGATATGCCGAGCCACTACACGCAGCTGCCGGTGGAGGCTATCGACATCACCGAGCATTTCAACTTCTGTATGGGCAATGCCTTGAAATACATCTGGCGTGCCGACCACAAGGGCAAGCCGATTGAAGATCTGCGGAAAGCCATCTGGTACCTGCAGCGCGAAGTGAAGAGGCGGCAGCCATGAACATCGAAGACATGCACTTCGGGCGCTCGTGGGAGGGGACGCGGCTAGAGGACGAGTGCCCATGCCCCAAGGCTCCCTGTGGATTGGTCACAGGGGTGCTCCAGTCCGGCTGCCCGGAGCACGATCCGATGGCAGCTAAGACAATGAGGCAGGGGCACAGTGCCGCCGATTGCCCCGGGCGCGATGAATGACGCTGAACTGCTGGCCGCACTGCTCGCCAGACTAGGCGGCTCCGTAGACCTAGGAGCCAAGGAACTGCTGGCGGCGAAGGGCTGGCGGCTGGAGCTGAGAGTCAACCCCCTGTCAGGTGACGCGACCCTCACCCTACGAGAGTAGGGCGGGGGTCGTTCCCTTTTCTGTTGCGTACTTGACATTCGCGGAGTACGCTATCTGTAGGGACAGCAGAGATTTACCGCAGTGAATCATTGACTTCACGAGAGAAACGAGCTGTCCCTATGAAGGTGTTGACGCTGGACCTGGAGACAAGCCCCAACGTTGCGCACGTTTGGGGCCTCTGGCAGCAGAACGTATCCCTTTCCCAGCTGCGTGAATCCACGCAGGTCATTTCCTTCGCAGCGAAATGGCTGGGCGAGAGGCGGGTGATGTTCCACTCCGACCACCACGACGGTCACGAAGAGATGGTCACCCGGGCGCACGAACTGCTTGACCAGGCTGACGCCATCGTCCACTGGAACGGCGCCTCCTTCGACACCCCGCACCTCCGGCGCGAGTTCCTGGAGGCGGGACTTCTCCCGCCGTCTCCGTTCAAGGAGATCGACCTGATGCGGGTAGTGAAGAAGAACTTCCGGTTCCCCAGCAACAAGCTGGACTACGTGTCCCGCACCCTTGGCCTGTCGGGGAAGGTGTCGCACACCGGTCACGATCTGTGGATCAGGTGCCTGGCCGGAGACGACAAGGCGTGGGCGCTGATGAAGAAGTACAACATCGGTGATGTTCGGCTGACCGAGGAGCTGTACCTGAAGCTGCTCCCGTGGATTCACTCCCACCCTTCGGTGGCGCTGGACGCTGGCGTGGATGGCTGCAACCGGTGTGGTTCTACGAACCTGCAGAAGCGTGGCTTCGAGACCACGGCTATCGGGAAGTTCCAGCGATACCAGTGCCAATCTTGCGGCGGCTGGCTGCGTAGCGGCAAGCGTGTGGATTCCGTTGACCTCCGAGGTGTGCGCTGATGAGCGACCGGAGCAACATTCTCAGCGAGCCCTCGTTCGAGAGGGTCGCCCTGGAGCGCGTGAAGATCGGGGTCAGCGAACGCATCCCCCGGTACGTCCTGGACAACCTGGAGTTGGGTATCTGGGAGGACCACGCGATGGACACGCTGGTCACCCACTTCCGTTCCGAGGTGCTGGCGAAGACGCTCGGCACTGCCGAGAAGTCGGAGGCCGTGTACTTCGAGGCCCCGGCCTCATGGTGGCAGATGTTCAAGGCCACCTACGCCCTGTCGTGGTGGCTGTCGTGGCTGGTTGACAGGCGACCGGTGCGCTACGAGACGCACACCAAGTGGGCGACCGTCGCGTTCGCCGCCCAGGCCGCGTTCCCCGACGCCACCGTTCGGTTCCCCAAGGAACTTGGGAACCCGATCTTCGTGAATCGAGTGCTGTGATGACGACTACTTACCTGGACTGGGAGCCGCTGGTTGCCAGCGTCGCTAACGAGTTCGCCCGCAAGTTCGGGCGCTACGGTGTGGAGCGCGAGGATCTGGCTCAGGAAATGAGGGTATGGATCTTCCGGCACGCGGCGAAGCTCGCTGAGTGGGAGGAGTCCGAGGAGGGGGCAGAGAAGCCCCTCGCCAGGACGCTGCGTAACGAGGCACTGGACCTGTGCCAGCGGTGGAAGGCTGACTACCTCGGGTACTCGGTGAACGACCTGCACTACTACTCCCGCAAGGAGCTGCAGAAGGTGCTGCTCCCGGCGATGTTCGACCGGGAGGCGTGGACCGAGCCTCCGGTGTCGGAGGACTCGGGTCGCTCCGGCACTGCCCCCGGCGAGGGCGGGAACTGGGTGTCGCTGTTGGCTGACGTGTCGCGTGCGTTCGATGGTCTGCCGAAGCGGGACCAGGATCTGTTGCGCATGTTCCATCAGGACCAGATGACGAACGTCCTGGTCGCGGACATGCTCGGGATCTCGCAGCAGGCTGCATCGAAGAAGCATCACCAGGCGCTTGGTCGGCTGGTGCGGCAGCTCGGTGGCGAGCGGCCCAGGAACACGCACGACGACACTCCTGAAGGGTGCGAGTGCGAGCAGTACGTAGGCACCAGGAATGTGATGAGCAACGCCGCCGCGAGGGCGGCGCAGGACAGCTACTACGAGGAGACCTGAGATGTGCAGTGAACCGAAGGCAATGGACCGCGACCTGATCCGCATTCTCCAGCTACACGCGGCCAAGATCATCACTACCGAGGAGGCCCGACACGAGCTGGGCTACCCGACCACCGAGGAGACCTGAGATGAACGAAGCGGAAGTCCGGGCCCACGCTAAGCGCATCATCGAGGCCCACAACGGTGAGTACGAGTTCTGCCTTGTCTACGAGGATGACGAACTCGATGAGGCCACCGAGAGCGACTGGAGGGCGATCTACGACGCCATGTATGCCGCCCAGGTCACCGTTACCTGGCCATCGAAGGGCGACTGAGATGAACCGACCGAAGAAGGACGAGCCACGCTCTACGTTCTATCTGGTCCGCACCCACAACCATGTGGCGGGCAGGTACGTGGGGGAGACTGACGACCGCGTGGTCTTGGACATCGGTGCTGGTGTCCGTGGCTTCGAGTGGCGTGAAGTGGAAACCGTAGAGATCCGGGAGACCGAGTGATGGCGAACGAGTTCGGAGAGGACCCGGCTATCTATGTGTGGCCCAGTGATCATGTGGATGGGGAGCCGTTCCCCGACGACTTCTACGAGAAGGTGACCAAGGGACTCCGTTCCGTGGGCATCGACTGGGAGCACACCTAAGCCCCAAGACAGAGAAGAACCCCAGCCGTTTCGACCCATCGGCTGGGGTTTCTCTTTGCCTAACCGTACCCCCATGCGGTCAGACTGCTGCCCGCCTCCCCTTAGCGGACTTGTTCACTCCCCCCGGACGATTGTCCCAGTCTTTGCGGATGAAGTCAGCGGGATCATCGAACTCGTTGCGTTCGACCCACACAAACCCTTCCTCCAGCTCGGGCACGTAGGTGACGACGACACCACGGTCCTTGATGGTGCGCAGGTAGGCGCTCAGCCAACGGTGCTCTTGTTCAGTGAGCTTCTGGCCTCGCCGCCTGCGCCCTTCGAGGCGCAGCATCCGTGCGTTGTGGTCGTTCTGGTGCTCCGTCTTGATCTTCCACGGCAGCGTGTCCTCGTACCTGGGCCGAGCGTTGGATGACTGTAGGTCGTACCGGCTGATCGCCATAGCGATGGCTGCCCGTGATACGCGCACACCAGAGTCCTCCTCCCATGCATCAACGATCTGCTGCTGGGTGAGGTTCTTGGCAAGGTACCTCCGCATCTGCGCCTTGTTGGGAACTAGTTGCCTGGTCATGTTGACATCATGACAGTAGTGTTCGGAGAGTGTCAATGTGTCGAGGATGACAACTAGACTTAGCGGGTAAAGCCTGCAAAGGTGCAGGTCAGGCCCGGCATACTAGTTCTACAAAATCTCGGAGAGCGTGTAGCGCTGCGAATGTCAAGCGTGCTACCGTGAATGTCAAGATGTAGAACTGACCACTCTTGGAGGTGCGTGAATGATGAGGCTGCGACGGGGCATGGTGAGCGAGGGTGGGCCCGGGTGGGCGGTTACCGGCTACGACGGTCTGCCGCTGACGGGGCGGTGGGCCACGAGCGATGAGGCGCGCGAGGAAGGGCTCTGTGGCGTGTACCTGCTGAGTGGATGCGACGTCATTTACGTGGACGCCCCATGAAGACCCTGCTGTCCGACGCAATCGAGGACTACGAACGGTTCCGCCGCTCGCAAGCGATCAAACCAACCACCCTGTCCAGTCACCGCTCCGTACTGAAGCGGTTCCTGACGGTGAACGGCAACATCTACTGCGACAAGATCAACCAAACCCACGTCGTCAGGCATCTCGAAGAGGCAGCCAAGACCCGGCAGCCGCAGACGTTGCGCATCGACCACGATGCACTGTCGGTGTTCTTCGACTGGTGCCGTCACACCAAACGCATGGCCCGGGATGAAGACCCGTTCTATGGGATGCGCAGGCCGCGTGGTGTGGAGCGGGAACGTGAACGCCTGAGTGTGCACGAGTTCCCTGCCCTGCTCGAAGCAGCGGGGGAGAGGTGTGCCAGGGACCGGATCGCGGTAGCGATCCTGCTGTACACGCTGCTGCGTGACCAAGAGGTAGCGGACCTGCGGGTGCGGGACGTGGACCTGGAGGGTGGTTGGCTTCGGGCCAGGATTCACAAGTCCGGTATCGAGGACCGTATGCCGATCAGTGAGGAGCTGGACTACGAGCTGCGTCTGTGGCTCACCGCCTACACCACCGAGGTGGGACACCTGCACCCCAACTACCGGCTGGTCCCGGCACGCAAGGTGGGACTGAAGTTCGATGACTACAAGCGATTCACCCCCGGTGGTGAGGTCACCTTGGTCCCGGAGAAGTCGGTGGGGAAGATGGGCAGGATCGTCAACCCGATCCTGGGGGCTGTCGGGTTCCCGATTGTGGACCTGGACGGCAACCCGGCGTCGGAGGGGGCGCACACGGTGCGCCGCTCGGGGGCCCGGGCACTGTTCGACACGCTGGTTGCGATGGAGGCTGACGAGAGGCAGGCTGACCCGCTGCGGGTGGTGCAGTCTCTGTTGCATCACAAGTCAGCTACCGTAACCGAACGGTATATCGGACTCCGGGCTGACAGGTTGTCTCGTGATTCTTTGCTGCGTGGCAGGAAGATGTACCACACGACTGGCAACGGGAACGTAACACCCCTGCATCGGGAGAGTGTTAGTCACTAGACCATCTTGAACATCTCGACACAAAAGCGCACATTGGGAGTGGTTGCCAACAGGTAACCACTCTCGTGCTTTACGATCCAGAAGGGGGAACTGATGCCGAGGTCCGATAGGGGACATCTGATGGTCGTGAAGACACTGAAGGTCACTTACTGTGACCAGTGTGGTACGGATGGGGGGACTGAGCGGTACCTGATCGCGTTCCCCGGTGGCGGTAGGCGTTCCTTCGACTTGTGCGACCAGTGCGCGACACCGTTGCGTGAGCTGGCTGGTCTGCTCGACAAGGTGGGTGAGCGCGGCCCGAAGCATCACCAGCAGCCGGTGGTCACCGAGGATCAGATAGCTGCACGCGTGAAGCGGGCCAAGCGGCCCGCCAAGAAGGCTGTTTCCCGCAGCAGTAGGGCTGTCTAGAATCGCATAGCAGACCCCCGGTGGGCTCGTACCTCACCGGGGGTCTTTGCGTGCCTCTAATCTTCGTTTTCCTCTTCGAGCCATTGGGCCATGCAACGGGAGTCCATTGCTCGGCAGGCAGTCCAGCTGAGAATGTCAACTAGCCAGACGGCAAGGTTGCGGATCATCACTCGCCACCCCCGGTCGTCTCGGCGGCGTCTGCGTCGAGCGCGGCGCGGAGTCTGCGAGCGGCCGCCTCGGTCAGCGCGGCCGGGTCCTCGACGCTGACGCCGTACCCGTTGGCTCTGATCCACGCTGCCGCTCGCTCCCACTCGTCGGCCAGAGCCTCCACCCGCGCTCTCACCCGCGCCTCACCCTCAGCCAGAGCCTCGCGTCTGGCTTGCGCGAGGATGCCCCGGTGGATCACGCGGGAGTCTTCGACGGCCTGCGATCTCGCCTCCGCCCGCGCCTCCGCCAGCCACCCGGCCAGCAGCGGGGCGAGCGCGTCGGCGATCCCCTCGCTCCACTTCGCGTAGCCGCCCGCAGCCATCGGGGACGCGAACACCTCGCGGGAGGTGGCGGCGCCGAACAGGTAGGCAGTCAGCTCCTCGCGATTCTCGTCGGGCAGGTTCATCGCGCCTCCTCGGTTGTGGTGGGCGGGGTGAGGCGGCTCAGGACTGTTTCGATGTGCTGCTGGTGAGACCTGTCGAGCCGGTCGTCTCCGGGCGGGCAGAGGAACGCGCCGCAGGAGCAGAGCCAGTCCCCGTCGAGGTTCTGAACGCGGCCCTCGTGCCTCACACACTCAGGCGCGTCCTTCTCGGCGGATCGCCCGCCGCTCATCTCAGCCATGCTCAGCCTCGCTCTCGGTCGGGTCGGTGGGTGGGGCCAGGCAGCGGCTTGGTTCGGACCTCCAGCGCCAGCCCGAGGCCGGGGAACGTCGCGTCCAGCCCGCCACCGAAGTGCAGCTCGACGTACTGCGCGACGGCAGCCAGTGCCATGTCGGTGGCGTCGTGCTTGTCCGCGAAGGCCGTGCGCTTGGTGTTGAGCCGCCCCACGTCGATGCCTTCGCGGAAGTGCGCCGCCTGGATTCCGTACTCGCTCATCACTCGCCCTCGCTCTCGTCGGTCTCGCTCGTGGCGCGCTCGGGGTGGTCGTAGCCGTCATCGCACCCGCCCGAGCACACGAAGGCGGTGGGCTCATCCATCCAGTCCCACTCCGAGGCGACGCACCACCAGTTCGCGCCACACTCGTCGCAGGTCGTCCAGACGCCTTGGGTCCGCTCTGTCGTGCGGCGGTCCGGGTCACAGCACTCGGGGTTCTCGCAGGCGCTCACTTCGTCTCCTCGTCACTCTCGGTCGGCTGGCGGGTGCGCTCGCGGTAGTCATGCGACCCTCTCCTCCGCCTGCAAGGCACGCCTAGCGGCCTTGCTCTCTCGCTTACATGTGGCGCACTCCCAAGAGTTGCGGTCACTGTTCCAGTACGCCTCACCATCGCCACTCATCGAGTGGCCACGCTGCGCGCACACCACCGGACGCTCCGTACGTCCACGCCGTTCAGCTGCGATGCGGGCGCGCTCCATTGCACGCATCCCGCCACGCACACCGGCCCGGAACGACGACGAAAGGTCGCCCTCCTCCTCCATCGCTGCCTGGAGGCACAGGTCTTTCACCTGGCAGCCTTCGCAGAGGGGCTTCACGATCTTCTCGTAGGTGCGGGCGTTCGGCTCATCGAACAGCTCGTGCATGCCTATGCAGTCAGCGGCGAGGGTCCAGTCTGCTGGTGTGGCCAGGAAGATTTCCGGTCGCCCCTCGCCTGCTTTCAGGCGAGGGAGCGCAAGGTCTGGGATCACGACTGCACACCTTCGGACAGCACCTTCACGGCGTCAATGTCGGCATAGTCGCCCCACTCGAAATCGGTGGCGCACGCCCACCGATTTGGCATGTCTTGGCCGGTGTTGGTCCACCGCCCACCCTTCGCGTCCTCGACCACAGCACCCAGGCCCTTCGGCTCAGCGGGCTTCGGGGGGCGGGTCAGGGAGCGGAGGGCTTCCGCTAGACACGAGAAAGCCCCACAGGCGTGCGCCGAGTACGACATGTCCTGCAACCTGTTGAGCAGTTGCGCAACCTGCTTGTGGTCCTCTGGGTCCAGCACCACGAGGGGGCGGATGTCGGTGACTGCGGCGAATCCGTCGGGATGGAACACCCTGGTGCCGTCGATCTCCACACCAGACGCCCAGCCGGTCGCGCGGCGAATCACCCGCACGTTGGGCACGCCGCGCACGGTCGCAACCGCCACGGTTCCAGGCTCATAGGTACTCATCTATTTACTCCTTGTCGAGAATGTCAAGTAGTGGCCGCACGAAGCGCAGCGAAGTTACGGACAAGACCAGGGATCAACGCCAGCCCATAGACGGCACCGATCAGATACGTTGCGGAGTCCCCCGAAGGGTGCAGCTCCACGTTACGGAGCACGAAGTAGTTCTTCGCCCCGTCGATCATCGTCACCTCAATCGACCGGCCAGGCCCGTAGGTGAGGTTCAGCCGGTAGATGCCCTCGAAGGGCAGCAGACGCGGCTGGAACTCGGGCAGTGCTGCCGCAAGCTCGGTGTATGCGGTCTCCTCAGTCACTTCGCTCCACCCCTAACAAGGCTACGAAACCTGCGGGCCACAGCCGCAGGCACCCAATCCAGATGTGTCACAGCAGCCACAGTGAGCATGACTGCACCGACGATGTGTCCCTCAGTCATGCTGGCCCCCTTCGGGCGGTGTGACGACGCGGGTAGCGACGGTGAACACCTCGGGGTGCAGGTCCATCGGGCTGTCCGGGTGTGTGGCGATGAAGCAGTCGCACCGCCACGCTGGACATCGGGTCCTTCCCTTGTCGGCATAGCCGCACGCGAACCCACCGCACGTATCGCACTTGTGCTCGCCTCGTCGGTGGGCGCCACCTGTCGGGCCGTTCGGGCACCGACAGTCGGGCACGTCAATCTCGGCGGAGTGTTTCTCGTTACTCACCGAACACTCCCTTGCAGTCGATCCACCATGTCCTGCGCCTCGTACAGCGTCGCCTCGGCCTCAATGTAACGATCATTGGCGAGGTAGTGGTGCAGGGATTCCAGCTTGTGCGCCAACCGTGCGAGCTGCACCGGCAGCGGAACACCGTTATTCATCACTGGCTCCGCTCGGTGAGGGCGGCGGTGAGAGCGCGGAGTCCGATACGGAAGCCGAGGTCGGTGCGGAACCGGATGATCTCGCTGGGACTCCCGTCCTTCTCGCGGACGGTGAAGCCGTTGCCGCACAGCATGAACCGGCCCTCATCACGCCAGTCGATCAACTCGTCCTCGATAGCCTTGCGGGCTGCTTCCACCAGCGCCTCATCGTCGGCCAGGGTGTCGGCGTCGATGACGGCACCGGAGGCGATGAGGGCGTCGGCGACGAACTCTGCGTCGTCGTGGTCCAGCAGGAACTTGACGGCCTTGTGGGTCTCGGTCTCCCATACCACGGGGATCTCGCGTAGCGCCTTCGCCAGCGCGTCCTTGCTCTCGGTCAGGTACGTCATCACAGCTCCTCATCGTCGGGGTGGATGGGGCCGATCACCGTGCGCCACGGGCGCGTGAGGGTGTCGTAGTGGGCTTGTGTGAAGCCGTGCTGGCCAATCAGGTCGCGGACTACGAGCGCCGCAGCCGCGTACCTAGCCGCGTACCTAGCCGCGTCCCAAGCCGCGTCCCTAGCCGCGCACCCAGCCGCGTCCCCAGCCGCGTTCCAAGCCGCGTTCCTAGCCGCGTCCCAAGCCGCGTCCCTAGCCGCGTTCAGGTCGCGTACCTCTTCTCCGGTCAGCTCCCGAGCACGACCAATGAGCGCGACAATCTGCGGCCCCTGCGGCCCCAGCGCCATGTGGGCATCAACCTCCCGCACCACACGCAGCGACCTAAACCCATGCTTACGGCGATCACCCGTTGCCACGGACACGCCCTCCACCTCGAACAGACGACACGGCCACGAACCACCGATCAGCGTCTCCGTGGGCACCTCGGAGGCGTGCAGCACAGAGGGCGTGCACACCTCGTAGCTGTCGCATTCAGGGCCAGGTGCCGTGACCGGCTCACCCGACGCCAAAGCGGCGGCATAGTCGATGGTCCCCGAGTAGAAGTCGGTCCCGTTGGGCCGGGTTGCCTTGTAGTAGATAGTCATTCCTGACTCGCCTCCTGGTGTCGGTCGGGGCAGGCAGAGCCATCCCCGCTCAGGTATGTGTGGCCACCCCTATGGTTGGCCTCCCGGGCGCAACGCACCCCGTCAATGTCTGCCCACAACTTATGCGAGCAACGGTTGACCGGCTCTTCGTCGTGAAGCGTCAAGGTCCTGTCCTTTCTTTTGGTTCGCTGACACTGATTCCAACGGGTACGGCGGGCGTCGCGGTCACGCCGCACCCGAAGGGACTAGTGCAGAGAATGTCAAGATGCCTGCCGAGTGAACGCGACAGCCGTGCGCTCGATAACCTCGGCCAGCACCGGCAGCGCGGTCTGGAAGTCTCCGCCCTTGTGGTACGGAGCGCAGCACTCCCGCTTGGCGTCCGGACACTCGCCAAGCTCCTCCAGGCCCAGCGCAAGCTGGTCAATCGCATCGAAGAACTCGGCGTGCTCGTAATCACGGAGCCACCGGTCAAGGCGGTCGTGCGCCCAAGCCTTGCGCTCATCCGGTGTCATGCTCATGTCTTCGCCTCCCGGCATCGTGTTTGACATTGACTACGCTCCACCACTGACACGAGAGTGTCAAGTACCTAGAGCTACAAAACCTTGATTTCTTTGATCGACCGGGCCAGGAACGTCCGCTCCCGACTGTTCGTCATTAACCGCAGGAACCGGCCCGTCTCGCCGTCTCCCAGCAGCTCCCCCGTGCAATCCGTGCCGTCCAACAGAACCACGGTCACCATGTACCCGGACAGGTGGTTGACCACCTCAGCCCAGATGCGCCCAGAACCAGCGGTGAAGCTGATCTGCGGGGGAGTGGCAGGGGGACGCATGGCAACATCAGCCCTCCTCGAGATAGGCGCGAGCGACGGCGAGGGCCCTGTCCCTTACCTGCGCAGTAAGGAAGGGCTCGTCCTCTGCGATCTGCTCTAGCCAGTCGGCCACCGGGAGCCATCGACGCCCGTCGCGCGTATTGCGGGACACGACACCGCCGCGGTCGTTTCGGATCTGCGCTGCCGCGCGGCGCAGCGTCTCGACCTGTTCGCCATGATGGCCGAGGGGCGGTCTCACTGCGCGCCCCCTGATAGCGCTACGACAACCGCCCCCGTGTGAATGTGGGTGTAGATACGGCGCACCCTGTCGGCATAACGGAGCGCTTCCTGTCGGTTCGCGAACGGCTCGGACTCCTGAAAGCCCATAGTCGGCCCCTGCCACCACCGGGCCACAAACACGATCCCCGGTCGCTCGTCGGCGGGCACGAAAGCCTTGTGGTAGGCGTCGAACGCCTGAGGCTCGTTCATTGCAGCACCCCTGCCCCGTTGTCCCCGCACGTCAGCAGCGCCTCGACACAGCGGCGGGCCAGCTGGGCCGGATAGGCAACCACCTCGACCTCATCAGACAGTGACATCTGGACTCCGTGCTCACCCGCAAGGATCACCACGGGGCGGTTCCCCGGTCCCTTGCGGTGGAACCGACCCACGCGGCCATCGGGCAGGCGAACGACGGACCAGTCATCAACGCATGAAAGGCGCATCACAACACCCCCTGTCCGGCCATACGCACCAGAACCACCACGGGTGCCCAGCACAGTGCCAGCGTGCCCGCGACCAGCAGCACATGCACG